>ERZ777003.925-NODE-925-length-50346-cov-73.416695_pt1 | contig 50346 bp, 45 predicted proteins | sample MGYA00374956_ERZ777003 | MGnify/ENA primary metagenome ERZ777003 (study PRJEB29302, sample SAMN06268252) | bioreactor metagenome | isolation source: Joint BioEnergy Institute, California, USA | place: USA:Joint BioEnergy Institute, California, USA | collected...
CGTGGCACCCGGAGGAGCGGGGGGACGGGTGAGGCGGGGAGGAGAGGGAGAGAAGGAGAGCATGGGCTGGAAGCCCATGCCACGAGAAGCCGTCGGGCTGGGGCGAGCGCGTCGGTCGGTCGTGCTCAAGCCCCGGCCCTGACGAGCGGCCGTGCCCACGAGGTGCGGCCGGCTTGCGCCTGCATGAGACAGACGCTCGCCACGGGCGGCGTGTGGGCGGCGGCGAGCCCTTTTTGATGCAGGGGGGCGGAGGTCAGCGCTGGGGCTGAGCGGGGTGGCCGAGGCGGCGGAGGAGTTCGGCCTTCTGGTCGTCGTCGAGGAGGGAGTAGACCTGCCAGAAGACCTGGATGCGCTCGGCCTGGGTGGCCTTGCCGTAGGTGCGCTGGAAGGAGTCGCCCACGATTTTGCGGACCTGCGACTCCTGCTCGGGGGTGAGGCGGAGGTCCTTGATGAGTTCGTCGAACTCGCGGGCGGCGGAGGCGATCGTTCGCTCGTAGGCGCGCCGGATCTCGCCGCGGACGATGGCGTGCATCTCGTCGCGGGCGGCAGCGCGGAGGTCGGCGGGGGCGGGATCGTCCACAGGAGTGTGGTCATCGGGGTTCTCGCCCGCCGCGGCGGCGCGCTTGGCTTCCAGTTCCTCCTTGACGGCGGCCTGCCAGTACTCCTGGATGAGGCGGCGGAGTTCGGCGGCCTGCTCGCGGCTGAGGACGGCCATCAGTTCCCTGGCGAGGGGGCCGCGGTCGCGGAGCGGCCGGGCCTTGGCGGAGAGTTCGCGGAAGAGGCGTGCGGCTTCCTCGTGCCGGCCGCTCTCCCGGGCGGCATTGAGGCGGACGAGGAGTTCGAAGTTCTCGGTGACGAGGGCGTCGAGGAGGCGGGAACGCTCCAGGAGGATGGCGTCAACCTTGGCGCGGGTGGCGGGGTCGAGGTCGAGGAGGCGGACGGCGGCCTCGGCGGGGTGGGTGTCGAGGGGGATGAGTTTGCCGGCGAGGTCGCGCTGGACGAGGGTGCGGGGTGCGGGGGCCGGTTGGACCGTTGGGCCGCGGAGGGGGGCGTCGCCGGCGTCGGGCGTGGGGGCCGGGGGGGTGGGGGCGGCGAGGCCTGGCGCCGCGGCGAGGAGGGCGGCGGCGAGGAGGGCGGCGGGGGAGATGCGGGCGGGACGGGTCATACGGAGGCTCCCCGGGGGGGTGCGAGGCTCGCAGCGGCCGCGGTGTGTATCGGCAGAACGGGAGGGCGGGCGCGGGCAGTGCTAGGCGGGACCAGGGTTTAGAATAGCCGCCCGTCGGTCGGGGCTGGTTACCGGTCCAACCTGTTCCGGGGGGATGGAGCACCCACGCATGACGATGACGCACGAACAGCTCGCCGCCAGGATCGCGGAGCTTGCGCTGCTGAGGGGGACGTTCACGCTCCGCTCGGGGCGGACGAGCAACTACTACCTGGACAAGTACCTCTTCAGCACGGACCCGGAGGTGCTGCGGGAGTTGGGGCGGCTCTTCGCCCAGCGGGTGGGAGCGATCGAGCGGGAGACGGGGGTGCGCGTGCAGCGGCTGGCGGGGGCGGAGTTGGGGGGGATTCCGCTGGTGACGGCGACGAGCCTGGAGACGGGGCTGCCGTGCCTGTTCGTGCGGAACGCGAAGAAGGAGTACGGGACGGCGAAGCAGATGGAGGGGAAGTTGTCGCCGGGGGAGCGGGTGGTGTTCGTCGAGGACGTAGCGACGACGGGGGGCCAGGCGCTGGAGGCGGTGAAGGTGCTGCAGGAGGCGGGGGCGGAGGTGGTGGCGGTGATCGCGACGATCGACCGGCTGGAGGGAGCCGCGGCGAACATGGCCGCGGCGGGCGTGCGGTTCGAGTCGCTGTTCACCAAGGCGGACTTGGGGATTACTGAGTAGCAGAGGTCAGCGGATCGGCGTGCGGCGCGGGGGCGTGAGAGGGGGAGCCGCGGGGACGGTTCGTCGCGGGGGACGCCGCGTGCGCCGCGGGCGGGCGCGGGGGTCGTCGCGGGCGGCGATGATGATGCGCCACGTCATCGCGGCGACGACGAGCAGGGCGATGGCGCAGACGGTGGACGTGGGGTCGAGGGGGACGGACGTGAGGACGTCCACGATGGCTCTGAATGTTTCTCCTGCTGTCGTGTTCATGGCGGTGCTCCTGCGGCGGGGCGCGGGTGCACGCTCGTGTGGGCGGGCGCGAACGAATGCCTCGCCGATGTGATTGCGTGCAGTCTCCCGCGCGGGAGCGGCGGGCGGCCGCGGCGTCGGCGCCGCGGATGGATGTGAGAAACCGCAGCGGGGAGGGGATTCCGCATCCGGCCGCGGCGGGCCCGCGGCGCGGGGTGATGCTGCCGGCGGGCCGGGGCGGCGGGGATGGCGAGGGGGAGGGATGTCGGCGGCCCCTGAGAGATCTTTCAGAACGATCCCGGCGGGCTCAATCGCACGCGCCCGTCAGCGTCGTGCCGGCGCACGCTGGGTTGAGTTCCCGCGGGCCGGTGGATGGTGTGCGGCAGGGAGGTCGGCGGGTTTCGTGCATCATGATGGCGCACCCCGGCTCAGCCGGGGCGAGCGAGGGCCTGCTGGACGCAGCCCAGGGACAAGCCTGCGGGCCACCATGAAACGTGGCACGATGCGGCCTATGCCGGCTCAAGGGAGCGCCACTCCCACGCGGAGAAGGAGGGACGTCCTTCGCGCCGATCCTCCTCAGGCGACCATCCGGAATCGAGCGCCGGCCTGAACACCCAGAAGCCGAAGGCATCCTCCCGATGCACAAGATGATCAAGAAGCGCCGACCCGAGAACTCCGATATCGCCGGCAGATATCCCGACCGCATCGTTACGGCGTGGACCGCTTTGCTGCGCGAACGAGCCTGGCGAGCGTCGGGACATCCGGCCGGATGAGGCCATAGCCGATGTTGACGTGGCGCTCGCGATCGACCGTCGGCCGCGTCCACCCGGGGCGGAGCAGGTCGAGGTCGCGGGAGGAGAAGGCGCCAACCTCGATCGTCCTGCATCGAATGGTCATCGGGACCAGGAACACCACTTCATCGCTCAGGCCGTTGAGCTTCAACGTGACGCCCGTCTTGTCTTCGATGATCTCGTGATGGCGAATCCGAAGCGTCGGGTGGCCGCGCAGCAGAGAACAGCGCGCCTTTGGACGGAAGGAGAACGCCGACGGCTCCTTGAAGATGATCTTGAACGAGGCGAACCGTCCACCGACGGGCGGGAGGTTCTCGGCGCCGACGTAGAACACGATCTCGAAGTACCAGCGGGACATATCGATGTCGTAGACGGCGTCGTCGTCGAGGATGCTTTCGCTGCTGTGTGCTGCCATCTCGACGCCGGACAGCAGGGGGTGCTGCATCGTGCTACTGATCTGTGTGGAGCATCGCCAGGAACGTTCCGAAGTCATTGGCGATGCAGTGGAGGCCGCCCGGCGGATCATCGACTCCGTCTTCCTCGAACCTCCGCCGAACGTTCCATCGCCCGGCACGCATCCGATCGCTCGGCGATGCGCGGCGATGCGTGGATCGGGCGGGGCAGGTTGCGCCTGAAGCATGCCGCGACGTGGGCGTACTCGATCCGGGCGAAGACCGCCGGCTTGGCCTTGCTTGCCGCAGTTGTTCGATGGGCCATCGCTTCCTCACCTCGAGAATGACATCGCCACCGATCCGCCGGAGCCGGAGCGGGTTGGTCGAGGGTGCAGCGCGCTGGCCGAAGCGGGCGGGGAGTGGGGAGCCCCGCGCGGTCAGCGGAGGATCATCAGGAGCATGCCGAGGAGGACGAGGACCGCGGCGGCGGCGACCCAGATGGGGAGGGGCTTGTCGGCCTGGACGAGGGCCTCGCCGCAGTGGTAGCAGAGTTCGGCGTCGTCGTAGACGTCCTCCTTGCAGTGGGGGCAGGTGCGCGTGACGCTGCTGAAGCGCTCGATGTCTTCCTGGGAGGGGGCCTCGTGGTCTCCCATAGGGCCGAGGTCCTTGCCGCAGCAGCGGTTGACGACCTGGCCTGCGGCGGGGTCGGCGCAGCAGGTGCGCCGGGAGGTGCGGGACGGGGTGGAGCGGATCGCCATGATGGTTTCAGAATAGCCCAGGCGCGGGCGGGGGCCAGTACGGGCGTGCCGGCTCGGCGGCCGGGGGTGGATCAAGGGGGGTTTATGCACAACCCCGGTTCGGGGGAGGGAGGAGGGGATCCGGGGGTCAGGCGACGATGTGGGCGGGCATGGGCATGTCGGCGGAGATCTTCTGTTTGCGGACGACCTCGCCCTGCTCGATGGAGATGAGGTACATGTCGTCGTCGAGGCGGACCTGGAGGTGGACGGGGCGGCCCCAGAGTCGGCGGAGGCTGATCATGACCTCGCGGGCCTTGGCGAGGTCGATCTCCAGGCCGTTGAACTGGTGGGCGAGGTAGAGTTCGCCGCGGTTGAGGTAGTTGCCGTCGACGACGTAGATGAAGGGCTGGCCCATGTTGGTCAGCTGGTAGAGCAGGGACGTCTTGATGCGCTTGAAGTCGCGGCTGACGATGCGGAGCTGTCCGGTCTGGGGGTCGCGGCGGTACTGGTACATGCGGTGCTTCTCGACGAACTCGGGGGTGAGGAACTCGTCGATGAAGCTGACGTCGTTGTAGATGCGGCGGACCTGGAAGATCTTCTCGCGGCCCTTCATGGAGCCGTCGTCGTAGCTCTCGCGCGCGCCGACGCCCTCGAGGTTCTCCCACTTCAGGCCGTGCTGGCCGGTGTTCCAGCGGCGCTCGATGTCCTTGAAGAGTTCGACGCCGATCTTGTAGGGGTTGAAGCCGCCGGGGGGCATGTGGACGACGCCGGAGTGCTGCTCGGCGTAGTCGATGACCTCGCGGGCCTCGAGGAAGTGGGAGGTCATGAGCTTGGAGTGCCAGTAGGTGGCCCACCCCTCGTTCATGATCTTGGTCATGGCCTGGGGGGCGTAGTAGTAGGACTCGTCGCGGATGATGGAGAGGATGTCCACCTGCCAGTCCTCGAGGGGGGCGTGGCGCATGAGGAAGAGCAGGACGTCGCGGGTGGGGCGGGCGGGGAACCTGGCCTTGTCCTGCTCGCGCCGTCGCTCGAACTCGGCGCGCTGGCGGTCGATCTCCTCGGCGGGGTTGATGAAGGGGTCCATGTAGTCCTTGGCGGGGAGCTTCTCGGGGACGAAGCCGTCGTCGGGCTCGTCGCCAGCGCGGGCGGCCCGCGCGGGGCGGGGCTCCTCGCGCTGCATGAACATGGAGTGGGCGTCGATGAGGTGCTCGATGGTGAGGCAGTTGTCGATGAAGCGCTCGACGGTCTCGTAGCCGTGGCGCTCGATGTGGCGGCGGACGCGGGTGGCGTGGTTGGCCATCTCGTCCATCATCTTGCGGTTGGTCTTGCTGAACCAGAAGTTGTTCTTGAAGAAGTCGGCGTGGCCGTAGACGTGGGCCATGACGAGCTTCTGGTCGGTGATGGAGTTGGACTCCTGCAGGTAGGCGTAGCAGGGGTCGTTGTTGATGACCATCTCGTAGATGCGGCCGAGGCCGTAGGCGTCGCGCTTGGAGAGCTTCTCGTACTCCATGCCCCAGCGCCAGTGGGGGTAGCGGACGGGGAAGCCGCCGTAGGAGGCGATCTGGTTCATCACCTCGAAGGGCAGGACCTCGAAGACGACCTCGAAGAAGTCGAGGCCGTACTCGCGGGCCTTGGCCTTGATGGCCTGCATGTGCTCGAGGAGTTCGGGCGGCAGGTCGGTGGAGGTCGGCATGGTGGTGTTATCGGCGTTGCGGTCCACACAATCCATACGCTCGACGCGGGCCGCGGGATCAGGGGGGGTGAGCGGGGGCTTACTTCGCGGGGGGACGGGGGCGGCCGCTCAGCGGCTCAGGACCGCGGTGAGCAGGACGATGATCGCGAGCAGGGCGTCCATGACGCCGAGGGCGATGAGGCGTCCCCACGGGGGCGCGGGCTTGACCAAGGGCTCGAGGCTGGGCAGGCCGCGGACGACGTCGATGCGCCCGCAGCCGGGACAGACGCCGTCGGCGCTGCCGCGGAGGTTGTAGCCGGAGGTTGGGCAGGGGACGTCGCGGCCGGCGAGGTAGCGCCGCAGCTTGTCCTGGTCTCTCGTGGGCATCGCCGCTCCCGGGGCGGGCCGGGGCCGCAGGCGGCCGGCCGCGGTGAGAGCGTACTACAGGATCAGCATCAGGAACACCGCCAGGGCGGCCCAGAGCCAGCAGAGGGAGATGCGCTCGTACTGGCGGAACCTGGGGAGGGTCTCGAAGTCCTCGCCGCGCTGGATCCACTCGCGGATCTGGAGCCAGAGGATGGAGAGGCCGACGACGCCGACGATGGAGCGCTGGCCCCAGTTCTCGTGGAAGAGGGCGGAGAGGAGCAGGGCCGTCAGCGCGGTGGTGGCGACGGCGAGGCCGAAGAGGCCGGCGTAGAAGGGCCAGGACTGGCGGGGGGCGCCGGCGAGGACGAGGTGGAGGTCGTAGCCGCAGGTGGGGCAGCGCTCGGTGGTGACGCCGCGGAGGTTGGCGCCGCAGCGGGGACAGGGGACGTCGCGCTCGGCGAGGTAGGCGCGGACGAGGTCGCTCTGGCCGGTGTGGAGCTGCATATCCGCGGGGATCGTTGCGGATCCGCGGCGGGCTGAGGTGACGGCGGGTTCACCGGGCGCGAGGGTTACGGGCGGCGCGCGGCCGGCTACACGACCCTGAAGATGTTGATGAAGAAGAGGGCGGCGAGGAGGGCGCTGAGGCCCCAGCACGCCGCGGCGAGGGTGGTGCGGGTGCGGGGAGTCAGGCGGCGGAGGCGGAGGCGGGAGTTGATCCAGACGGCGAGCGCGGCGGACTCGAAGATGAGGTGCAGGGGGAGGGGCCACACCGCGGGGAGGAGGACGCGGACACCGCCTTCTACGGCGGCGATGATGGCGGCGGCGATGAGGAAGGCGGCGCTGAAGCCGATGCCGACGGCGAGGCCGATCAGGCCGGCGATGAACGCGCCCTGGCGCGGCTCGACGAGGCTGACGCGGAGGGTGATGGGCTCGGTGCACTCCGGGCAGACGTCCGACTCCAGGCCGCGGAGGTTGTAGCCGCAGCCGGGGCACGGGACGTCGCGCTCGGCGAGGTAGCGGCGCAGGAGGTCGCGTTCGTCCGTGGTCATGGGTGTCACCGGATCCCCAGGAGTTCGCGCGCGAAGACGACGGCGTGCCAGGAGGCGTAGACGGCGAAGAGGGCCCAAGCGTAGGCGACGAGGCGGGCGGCGCGCCGGTCGCGTGCTGCCGCGGCGGCGGCGGAGGTTGGCGCCGTGCCGTGGTCGCGCTGCTCGCGGTCGAAGGCGAGGAGCCCGGCGACGGCGCCGACGACGAGAAGGGCGGACCAGATGGCCCGGGACCAGTTGGTGGCGGAGAGGTCGAAGAGAGAGACGGGCGCCGCGGCGGGCACGGTCTGGATGGGGAACCGCGGGCCGCCGCCGCTGGGAGTGAGGGCGATGACGCCGCGGGAGGCCCAGCGGTATTCCTCGCGGAGCGCGCCGACAGCGCGGACGGTGTTCATGGTTCCCGCGGCGAGGACCCAGCCGAAGGCGAGGAGGAGGAAGAGGCGGTGGGGGATGCCGCGCTCGCGGGCCTCGAGAGTGAGGCGGAGCGGGCGGCCGCACTCGGGGCAGGCGTCGCCGGCAAGGCCGCGGAGGTTGTAGCGGCATGCGGGGCAGTGGGCGTCGCGCGCGGCGAGGTAGGAGGCGAGCAGATCGGCGTCCGCGGGGCTCGTGGGTTCGGGGCGGGCGTGCTCGCTGGGCGCGGGGTCCATCTGGGGAAAGGGTACGTTGGGCCGAGAGTCGCGGCGGGTCAGAGGACGACCTTGACCTTGCGCAGGGCGACGGGCGAGGCGCGGACCAGGGCGGCCTCGGCGCCGCTTCGGAGGAGGCGGTCGAGGTGGTACTTCGTCGCGGCGTCGGCGGCGCGGACGGTCAGCGAGCCGCGGGAGAGGGAGACGAGTTCGGTGCGCTCGGCGAGGTCGGGGGGGATGACGGCCTCCCAGGCGGCGGCGATGACGCCGACGCCGCGGCGGAGTTTTCTCAGTTCGCGGACCTGGGCGGCCATGAGGTCCTTCAGCGACGGGTCGGGCCGCTCGGGGACCTTGAAGCGGCGGAGCCGCTCGATCTCGTGCTGATCGGAGGGGCGGAGCATCGGCTGGGGACTCCTCCGGGGCGGGCGCGGCCCGGTCAGACGGTCGGTCAGATGGAGAGCTGCTGGCGGACGAGGTCGGCGCGGGCCTCGCGACGCTGGTTCTGGTCCATCTCGCGGCCGATGACGCGCTGGAGGTGGGCGGGCTGGGTGAGGAGGATGAGCTGGTTGACGGTGCTCTCGGCGATGTCGGGGATGAGGCCCATGATGACGCCCAGGCGGACCTGGCTGAGGAGGGAGAGGGCCTCCTCGGGGGTGAGCAGGCGGGCGTAGCGGAGGGTTCCCAGGGCGCGCATGACCTGGTCCTCGAGGACGCGGCGCCGCTTCTCCAGGAGCACGCGCCGGGCGGCGCGCTCGTAGGCGATGACCTGGGGGATGATGTCGCGCTCGAACTGCTGGAGGATGACCCGCTCGGACTTGCCGAGGGTGGTCTGGTTGGAGATCTGGTAGAAGTCGCCGATGGCCTCGGAGCCCTCGCCGTAGTAGCCGCGGACGGCGAGCGACAGGTCGCGGGTGGCGCGCTTGACCTTCTCCATCTCGCCGGTGAGTTTCAGGGCGGGGAGGTGGAGCATGACGCTGACGCGGATGCCGGTTCCCACATTGGTGGGGCAGGCGGTGAGGTAGCCGAACCGTGGGCTGTAGGCGTACTCCAGGCCGGGGGAGCCGGGGAGGCCCTCGAGGCGGTCGTCAACGGCGTTGATCTGGTCGAAGGCGCCGCCCTCGCCGGCGAGGTCGAGGCCGGAGCGGAGGACCTGGATGCGGAGGTGGTCCTCCTCGTTGACCATGATGCTGAGGCGTTCGTCGGGGACGGAGATGGCGACGCCGCGGGGCTCGCCGCCGGGGGAGGACCCGGGGGCGGGGGTGGCGTCCTCGTTGCCCTTGGTGGGGAGGGACTGCTTGGCGTGCTCCTTGGAGATCAGGTGGCGCTCGACGAGGAGGGTGCGGTCGAGGGGGTCGCAGTTGTGGACATCGACCCACATCATGCGTTCGGAGCGGGCCGAGCCGCCGGAGACCGCGGTGAGGTCGGCGTTGAGGAGGCGCTCACGGGCGATGGCGAGGATGCGTTCGCGGACGTGGCGCGGGGCGCGGCGGACGAAGGGGAAGCCCTTGAGGTTTCGGGCCAGCCGGACGCGGGAGGAGATGACCACGTCGGCGTCGGCGCCCTCGCCGCGGAGCCACTCGGCGCCGCGCCGTACGGAGGCGGCGGAGAAGACGGAGTAGTTGTCGTTCACACCGCCCCTCCCCCCGCCCCTCCGGGCCCCCCCACTCCTCCGATGCCGCCCGTCCCGCCGGGCTTGGCCTGGCCGGGGTCCTTGGAGGGGGCGGGCGCTGCCGACGTGGCGGGCGCCTCGAGTTGGCGGAGTTCATCGCGGATCTTGGCGGCGAGCTCGTACTGCTCGGCGGCGACGGCCTCGGCCAGTCGCTTGCGGAGCGTTTCGATGCGTCTGGCACGCTCGTCGGGGGTTGGCCGCGGCGGGGTGGCCGGGGCGTCGATGCGGTGGGGCCGCGCGGGCGGGAGGGCGTGGCCGCTGACCCGGCGCGGGACCTTGCCGACGTGGTGGGTGCCCCCCTCGTGGGCGCGTTCAAGGAGCGGGCCGAGCTGGATCTCGAAACTGGCGTAGCACTCGGGGCAGCCGAGGAGGCCGTCGTGGCGGAACTGGGCGTAGGTGGTGCCGCAGGCGGGGCACTGGGTGGCCTTGGCGGCCTCGGCGGGGGGGCCGGCGAAGGGGGCAACGGCGCCCGCGGCCTGCTGGGCGATGAAGTGGCTGAGGACCTGGGTCACGGAGACGCTCTGCGACTGGACGGGCAGGCCCTCCCCCTTGGCGCACCGGTCGCAGAGATGGCGCTCGACTTTCTTGCCGCTGCGAATCGTCACTTCATGAACGGTGGCTTCGCCGCCGCACTTGTCGCACTTCACGAACCGATGGTACTCACAGCCCCCGCACTCGACCAACAGGAGGCGGGCGAGGGAGCGGGAAAGGCCGCGGCGGGCAAAAAGAACCAAGCCCGGCCGGGGCCGGGCTCGGGGTTCTGGTCTGGTTGTTCCGGTCTGGTCGTTGCGCGACCGGGCGGCGTCAGGCCTTGGCCGCGGCGGCCTTCTGCTGGGCGGTGTAGCCGTACTTGCGCTTCAGGGGCTTGACGACCAGGCCGGTCTTGATGGCCTTGGTGGAGGCCTTGACGCGGACGGCGACGCCGTCCACGACGGCGGTGACGTTCTGGAGGTTGGGGCGGAACTGCCGGCGGGTGATGCCGGTGGGCTTGAGACCGAAACCGCCCTTGGTGATCTTCTGGCCGCGGTAGGTCCGTTGCTTGCCGAAGGAAGACTTCTTGCCGGTGAACTCGCAGACGTAGGGCATGGGGGGCTCCGACTCTCTGGCCTTGGGGGGAGGGGAGTTTAGGCGTCGTGGCGGCGGGGGGGAAGGGGGCCGGTCAAGGCCGCCGATCGGCCGCGTCCGGGCCTGGGGGGGCCGTCCGAGGCGGGGCGAGCAGATATCGGACCAGGGAGAGGAGGCCGGCGTAGCGGTAGGAGGGGGCCACGTACCGCTCGATGACGTAGAAGGCGAAGTCGTAGAAGCGGGCGGAGCACCAGAGGGCGACGCCGATCAGGAAGGCGGTCCGGAGGGTGGGGTGCTCAAGGAAGAGGCCGGCGGCGGCGAGGGCCGCGCCCAGCAGGAACAGGAGCCCCTTGAGGCGGATCAGGCGGGGGCTGGTCAGGTCACCCATGTCGCCCGGTGCGCTGTAGCCGGGCGGTCCGGTTCCCCGGACGGCGTCGGGATGCCGGTGGCGGGGGTGGGGCTGTAGAAGCAGGGCTCCCCGCCGCCGTCGGCGCACTCGCGGGCGAAGAGGATGAGGTGGTGGGCGACGACGGCCGTGTGGATGAGGTCCTCGACGCGGCCGGCGCGGAGGGACCGGAGGGCGCAGCGCCAGAAGCACGCGCGGTAGTCGGCGCGGATGCCGACGGTCCAGAGGAGCCGGGCGAGGATGGCCGCGGCGCGGCGGAGGTTGGCGGGGCTGAGCCGGGCGCGGGTGAGGGGGAGCCGCTTGCGGTTGGGGAAGGTGTGGCGGGCCTGGTGGTCGAAGCGGGCGTAGACGGCCTCGGGGGAGTAGGCCCAGGTCACGGTGTCGCGCCACATCCGCGCGACGGTCTGCTCGGGGAGGAGGAAGGCGACGTTGGAGAGGCCGCCCTCGCCTTCTTGGCGCAGCCGTCCCGCGGCCTCGAGGCGCCGCCACAGGGGCGTGCGCGGGAGGGCGTGGAGGATGTTGATGGTCAGCAGGGGGATGCCGGATTCGGCGATGAACTCGCGGACGCGGCGGCCGGTGTCGGGGGTGTCCGTGTCGAGGCCCATGATGATGCCGGAGACGACCTCGAGGCCGTAGCGGTTGAGCGTGCGGACGGCGTCGAGGATGGGGCGGCGGAGGTTCTGGGACTTGCCGATGGCGCGGAGGGCGTCCTCTTCCGGGGTCTCGATGCCGCAGAAGACGGCGGTGAAGGCGGCCTCGCGCATGAGTTCGAGGATCTCGGTGCACCTGGCGAGGTTGAGCGTCGCTTCGCAGGCGAAGCAGACGGGGTAGCCGCGGTCGTGCTGCCAGCGGACGAGGGCGTGGAGGAGGGCGAGGGCGGCGCGGGGGTTGGCGATGAAGTTGTCGTCCACGAAGTAGACGACGCCGGGGTTGCCGCGGGCGAGGATGGCGTCGAGTTCGGCGGTGACCTGGTCGGGGGACTTCAGGCGGGGGTTGCGGCCGTACAGCTCGGGGATGTCGCAGAACTCGCACTGGAAGGGGCAGCCGCTGGAGAACTGAACGCTGGCGAGGAAGTAGTCCCGCATGCGGATGAGCCCGTAGGCGGGGGGCGGGAAATCGGTCAGGGGGAGGCGGTCGGTGGTGACGAATCGCTCCTGCGCCGCGGGGGAGTCGGGGCGGGAGACGCTCTCGTCGAGGCGCTGGAGGAGGGCCCGGGTGGCGTCGCCGAGTTCGCCGAGGTGCAGGATGTCCACCTCGGGGTACCACTCGGGGCAGGCGGAGACGGAGGGGCCGCCGAGGACGGTGAGCCTGCCGGCGCGGTGGGCGCGGCGGTTGATGTCCAGGATCCGGCGGTGCTGGACGTGCATGCCGCTGATGAAGACGGCGTCGGCCCAGGCGAAGTCGGCGTCGGTCGCGGGGGCGATGTTCTCGTCGATGAAGCGGACCTCCCACTCCCGCGGCAGGGAGGCGGCGATCAGGAGCAGGCCCTGGGGGGGCATGAAGGCCCTGGCGCCGACCAGGGGGAAGGCGTGGTCGAACGTGCCGAAGGAGTGGGTGTAGCGGGGGAAGACGCAGAGGATCCGGCGCTGGCGGCGGGGGCGCCAGCCGTCGGCGAGGGGGGCGGCGCCGCGCGACGGCGTGGGCAGCGGGTCCGGGTGGCGCGAGGAGACGGAGATCGGCACGAAGGGCGCATCCATCGGCCACGGCTCCGTGGGCGGGAGTTCCGTCCACGGTACGCCGCGGGCGCGGCCGTCGGGCGCGCGGGGATGAGCGGGCGTCAACAGTGAGGGCGGCGGCCCGCGCTGTCGACGTCAGCGTGCCGGAAGCGGGCAGGAGCCGCCGTGCTTGGCGTGGTAGTCCTGGTGGTACTCCTCGGCCTCGTAGAAGGGGCCGGACTCGTCGGGGCCGACGACCTGGGTGGCGATCGTGCGGCCCGCGAAGCGCGGGTTGGACTTCTGCTGCTCGGCGATGAAGGCGCGGGCCTGCTCGGCCTGCTCGGGGGTGGCGGCGAAGATCGCGGAGCGGTACTGCTCGCCGACGTCGGGGCCCTGGCGGTTGACCTGGGTGGGGTCGTGGATCTTGAAGAACCACTCGAGCAGGTCGCGGTAGTTCACCTTTGAGGGGTCGTAGGTGACGCGGACGGTCTCGGCGTGGCCGGTGTCGGTGTAGCAGACCTGCCTGTAGGTGGGGTTCGCGACGTGGCCGCCCATGTAGCCGCTGGTGGCGTCGATGACGCCGGGGACCTGCTGGAAGCGGTCCTCGACGCCCCAGAAGCAGCCGCCGGCGAAGTAGGCGACCTCGGTCCTGATGGCGGGCTGGGCCTCGGGGGGGAAGGGCTTGCCCTTCTCAATGAACTCGAGGCTGGCGGAGTTCATGCAGTAGCGGCGGCCGGTGGGGGTGTGCGGGGCGTCGTCGAAGACGTGGCCGAGGTGGCCGCCGCAGCGGGCGCAGAGGATCTCGTCGCGGACCATGCCGTGGGAGGTGTCGGTGACCTCCTTGACGTGGGCGGGGTCGAAGGGCTTGTAGAAACTGGGCCAGCCGGTGCCGGAGTGGAACTTGGCGTCGGAGGAGAAGAGGGGGAGGGAGCAGAGGCGGCAGAGGTACGTCCCTTCGAGCTTGTTATCGAGGAGGTTGCCGCAGAAGGCGGGCTCGGTGCCCTTGCGCAGGATGATGTGGGCCTCCTCCGGGGTGAGTTTCTTGGCGAGCTCGTCGATGCGGGACTGGGGGAGGGGGGTGATGTCGTATCCGGTCTGGGAGTACACGGGGGACTCCTTGGAGTTCGCGGCGGCGGCGGTCGTGGACATGGGCGACGCTCCTTCTGGCCTCGTTTCAGGGCCGGATGGGCGGGCGGCGCTCAGGGCGGCGAGCGAGAGGACGGCGGAGGCGAGGAGGGTGACGAAGGCTGGGGGGGTGTTCATCGGTGCGCCTCCGAGCGCGGCCGCGGGGCGGCGGGCCGTCCGGTTCGTGAGGGATGGCCCGTCATGAAGATTGTTGGAGGGTGGCGGGGGCGCGGTGGAAGGAGGAATGAGAGAACGGGGGAGGGCGCGGCCGGCCCGGAGCGGCCGGCCGTGGCGCCCGACGGGGGAGGATGGGGAGGTCAGTAGTCAGCAGGTCGATGGGGAGAGCGCGGGCTGGAAGCCCGTGCCACGGTCAGCTGCGCTTGATGTTCTCGCGGCTGATCATGAGTTCGAGCGTCTGGGCGACCAGTTCGATGTCCTTGCCGGGGAGGTTGTTGTAGAACGGCAGGGCGATGGTCCGCTGGCTGACGCTCTCGGCGATGGGGAAGTCGCCGGGCTTGTAGCCGAAGCGCTCGCGGTAGAAGGGCTGGAGGTGGATGCAGGGGAAGTAGTCCGCGGCGCCGATGTCGTGGCGGCGCATGCCGGCGATGATCCGGTCGCGCTCCTCGCGGGTGTACTGGTTGGCGAGGCGGACGACGAAGACGAACCAACTGTTGACGACGCCGGGCTCGACGGTGGGGAGGATGATGTCCTTGATCTCCATCAGCCGCTGCATGTACTGCTGGGCGACGCGCTGGCGGCGCTCCATCATCTCGTCGAACCGGCGCATCTGGCCCAGGCCGATGGCGGCGGCGACCTCGGAGAGGCGGTAGTTGTACCCCAGGCGCTCGTGCTGGAGCCACGCGCCGGTGGTGGTGTGCGTCGCGGTCCCCGGGGGGAGGTCCAGGCCCGGCACGGCGCGGCCCTGGGAGCGCATGGAGCGGCACAGGTCCGCCAGGCGGCGGTCGTCGGTGACGATCATGCCCCCCTCGCCGGTGGTGATCTGCTTGTTGGGGTAGAAGCCGAAGACGCCGATGCGGCCGAAGTGGCCGGCGGGGCGGCGGTTCAGCGACGAGCCGAGGGCCTCGCAGCAGTCCTCGATGAGGGGGATCTCGTGGCGGGCCGCGATCGCGGCGATCTCGTCCATCCGAGCCGGGTTGCCGAAGGTCTCCACCGCGAGGATGGCCTTCGTCCGCGGGGTGATGGCGTCGGCGATCCTGGCGGGGTCCATGTTCAGCGATCGCGGGCAGATGTCCACGAAGACCGGCTTGGCGCCGACGAAGAGGATCGAGTTGGCGGAGGCGATGAAGGAGAACGGCGTGGTGATCACCTCGTCGCCGGGGCCGATCCCCAGGGCCAGCATCGCCAGGTGGAGCCCGGCGGTGCCGCTGGAGACGGCCACGCCGTGGGTGCAGCCGGCGCGGGTCGCGACGAGCTGCTCGAACTGCTCCTGGACCGGGCCGATGGAGAGGCGGCCGGAGCGCATGACGTGGGCGACGAGGTCGATCTCCAGCTCGGTGATGTCGGGCTGGCTGAGGGGGATCTCGCTGTGGGGCATTGGGGTTCCTGGTCCGGGTGGCTCGGCGCGGCCGGCATGGCAGAACGACACGTGAGGGGACAGGGGATTATCGGCACGCCGGGGGCACCGGCTTGGCCGCCGGAACGATGAAGGGGTCAGTGCGTCCCGTCGGCCCCGGAGGGCTCGGCGGATTCGGCCGCGGCGAGGACGCGGGCGAGGGCGATGCGCTGCTGCCCCCGGGCGCGGAGGGCCAGCCACGCGGCCTGGACGCGGAGGGCGGCCGGCATGACGAAGTCCTGCGCGTCGGCGACCTCGCCGACGGCGGTGCGGGCGAGGGTGCGGAAGTCCGCCTCGCTGATCGACGTGCCGCGGCGCGTGCGGAGGAGGGCGGCCATCGACTCCACCAGAGGGCTGTCGTCGAGGGGGCGCAGCGGCACGGGCGGGGCGGCGAGGCGGGCGGCGTCCGGGTTGGCGGCGCGGAGGGCGCCGGCGAGGACGATGTTCTGCGCGAGGATGTCGCGCTCCGCCAGCGCTGCGGCGAGCGGGGCGAGGAGCGCGTCGGGGTCGCTCTCCGCCAATGCGGCGGCCGCGGCGGCGGCGGCGGGGCGCAGGTCGTCGCGGTGGCGATGGACGCCCAGGACGGAGTTGAGGACGGCGAGGCGGACCTGGCTGGCCGCGGGGGCGTCGAGGCGGCCGGCGGCGAGGAGCGCCCAGCCGAGGGTCGCCGGATCGGGCTCGTGCGCGAGGAGCGCGGCGATGCGGTCGGGCGCGGCGGGAGGGGCGGGCGTCGCGCCGAGCATCGCGGCTTCGCCTGCATCGGCCATGGCGCGCAGGGACGGGTCGCCGCCGGCGCGGAGGAGGTCGAAGAGCGCGGGGGGTAGAGCGGGCGCCGGGGGGCCGGCGAGGTACGGGGGCAGGAGGGGCTGCTCGACCGTCGCCTCCAGTACGGCCAGGGCGAGGCCGCGCCTGGCCGCGGCGTCGCCGGATTCGAAGCGGGCGCGGAAGGCTTCGAGCGTGGCGGGATCGGCGGGGGCGACGACGAGAAGCGTCCGGAGGGCCTCGAACTTGAGGGAATCGGACTCGCCGTCGTCGGGCGGCTCGCCGGGGCGCGCCCCGGAAGCGTCGGCGAGGATGCGCTGCGCGAACCAGGCGGAGCGGGCGAGGCGCTCTTCGCGGATGTAGCGGAGGATGTCGCCGATGGTCGCGGCGGCGTCCGGGTCGGTGCGGGGAAGGGCGAGGACGCCCTCAAGAACCGCGATGGCCGCGGCGGCGCCGCCGACGGTGTCGGAGGCTCGCTCGCCGCGCTCCAGGGCGGCGTAGATGGCGGCTTCGCGGTGGTCGGCGCGGATGAAGGCGTCCAGCGCGGCGGGGTCAACGTTCACGCCGGCGCGCTGGAGGCGGCCCATGACCAGCACGACCAGCGCGGGGTCGAGCCCCGGCCAGCGGACGATGTCCTCCAACTGGTCGGTGGGGAGCATGCCGGCGCGGAGCGCCTCGCCGATGACGATGAGTTGCTCCCGCGGGTCGGGCATGCGCTTGACCAGGAGCAGGTCCACCCGTGGGGGGGACTCGAGTTCGGCGAGGCCGAGGACGCCGTGGACGCGCAGGACGGCGCGGTCGGCCGCGGCGATCCGGGCGAACAGGGCGCGCAGGCCGGGGTCGCGGAGCCGGCGCAGGGAGCGGAGCAGGGCGTCCTGCTCCGCGTCGGTGTGCGCCAGCAGCGCGGCGGCGAGTTGCTGGGTGAGGGCCTCGCTGCTCGGCTCCGCCCAGTTCTCCTCGGGCGCGGCGGCATCAAAGCCGGGGTCGGGAAGGCGCGGCGGGATGGGCGCCGGCGCGGGGGCGTTGGCCAGCAGAGACAGGGACAGGAGAGCGGTCGCGAGCACCGGCTGGGACTGTATCACGAGATGGGAGATCGCGCGATGACGACTACGCCGTCCGGGTCACCTCCGCCGCGAAGTGGTCACAGAACTGGGCGAGGGTGAGCCCGGCGAACTCGCCGTCAAGGGGGCAGGGCTCGCCGGCCTCGATCTGCTTCATCAGCCGCTGGTAGGCGGTGATGACGGTGGAGTGGTTGGGGCGGCCCATGGCGCGGGCGATCTCCGGGAAACTGGCGGTGGTGAGCCGGCGTGCGAGGACGACGACCACGGCGCGGGCCAGGACGACGCGGGGGTGGCGGCCGCGGCCGGCGAAGTCGGTCCCGACGATCCCGAGGGCCTGGCAGACGGTGGCGATGATGTGGTCCACGCGGATGGGGCGGGGGAGGCGGCGCGGCGCGCCCCCCTCGCCGCCGGGGGCGGCGCCCAGGGCCTGCTCGACGACGATGCGCCCGATGGAGGTGGTCGCCTCGTTGGAGGCGCCGGACTGGAGCAGCAGCCGCCAGACGGCCTCGACGCGGGTGACCAGCCCCTCCAGTTCGCGGACGGAGACCTCCGGAGCGCCCGGGGCGCCGACGGCGGCGATCTCGGCGTGGTCGGCGATGGCGCGGACGCCGGCGTCGTCGATGGGCAGGCCGCGGCGGTCGGCGAAGAGGCGGATGATCCGCTCGCGCAGAGCGCGTTCGGGGGGCTCCAGGCGGACGACCATGCCGGAGAGGAAGCGCGAGACGAGGGCGTCGCTGAAGCGGCGGATCTGGCGCGGGTGCCCGTCGGAGGCGAGGACGACGCGGGCGCCGCCGGTGCCGATGGCGTCGAAGGTGTGCAGCAGCTCGGTCTGCGTGGCCTGCTTGTTGGCGAGGAAGTGGACGTCGTCGATGCAGAGCAGGTCCACGTTGCGGTAGGCGCGGCGGAAGCGGTCGCCGGCGCCGCCGCCCTGGCCGCCGACGCCGGCGCGGCCCTCGCGCACGGCGGCGATGAACTCGTTCGTGAAGGCCTCGCCGGTGATGTAGCGAACGACGGCGCCCGGGTTGCGCTCCTTGAAGCGTCGCGCGATCCCCTGGAGCAGGTGGGTCTTGCCCACGCCGCAGGCGCCGTGGATGAACAACGGGCTGAGCTTCGAGGCGGCGGCGCCCGTGTCTTCAGCAATCCGGACCGCGGCCTCGTAGGCGAGGCGGTTGGACGAGCCGACGACGAAGTCGTCGAGGCTGTACCACGAAGATGGGGTGGCGATCGCGCGGCGACGCGCGCGCACGGGGGGCGCGGCCTCGGGGGCGGGGTCGGCCGGAGCGGGCGCGGAGATGGAGCGGTCGCGCCGGCCGGCGGAGGCGCCGCTGCTCCGCTCGGCCGGCGCTTCCGCGTCCACACGGAAGGAGACCTCAACATCGGCGCCGGTGTGCGCCCGCGCGACGTCGCGGAGCACATCGCCGAAGCGCCGCCCGAGGAGTTCGGCCATGAAGCGGGAGGGGACGCTGACCTGGAGGCCGCCGGGCCCGAGGTCGAGCCGCGCGGCGCGCTCGAAGTAGCGCTGGTAGCTCTCGGCGCCCATGGCGCGAACGAGCCGGTCGCGCAGGCTCATCTCGCCGGCGCCGCTCGCGGCGGCAGTGCCGGCGTGGGCGGGATGGGCCGGTTCGCGCCGGCGCGCCAGCGGCATCGCCGGGATCCGCCCGGCCTGGGTTCCCTCGCGCCCCGCCCACGCCGCGGCGGCGGCGACGTTCTCTCGGACAAACTCGCGCCCGGGGGCGCATGCGACAACCTCTGCGTGCCGTGTCTCCACAGCTCACACCTTTCCGGCCGAAGCCCCGCGTCCTGCCCGCCTGTTGTCGCGGTGGATCACGGTCTCGAACGAGCCCGGGCCATGATGGCAGACCACCCTGGTCAGGCCTTCTGGACGAGTCCGTTCACGATCGTGGGCACCTTCCGAGGCTCAAGCGGCGGTGCGGGGCGGCGTCATACCCGCGGGCGGAGCGGTCCGCCCGTGAGCCGCGAGAACACGATGGTCTGCACGCACCTGCTCCGCCGGCCTCAGTCGGGCCGGCTCGGCCTCTGCCGGGGGAACGCACCGGCTCAAGGTCTGCCACGTCGGTCGCATCCGTGACCGGGGACCAGCGTAACGCTTCGGGAGGCGCGACTCAACACCTTCGGCGCGTCGAAGTTCATCCACACTCGGCCGCGCCGCGGGAATCACGGCAGTTGCGCGTGCAAAAAAATCTTCTCCACCGGCGCGCGCGGGCTTTGCGCATTCTTCGTGGATAAGTCCGCCGACTCTGGGCCGTCCGGGGGCGAACTCGCCGGAGATCACGCCCGCAGCGGTCGGATCAGGGGGATGCGCGAGGCGAAACGATCGAAACCCGCGCGCTTGTAGAGCCGCTGCGCCGGCGTGTTGCGCGTGTCCACCGCGCACGTCACCGTCGCTTCCGGCCCGCCGGCGATGCGGTTCAGGCCGATGCGCAGCAGCGCCGAGCCGACGCCGCGGCCGCGCAGACTCGGCCCCAGGCCGAGGTACACGAGTTCGACCGCGCTGGACTCCGGGCAGCGCGTCAGCAGCATGCACCCTTCCGGTTGATCCTGGTGCATCACGATCCACCACAGGGCGGGGTCGTAGCGGCCGACGGCGCGGTGCGACTCGATAACGTCCGGCAGTTCGCGCAGGCCGGCGAGTTCCGGGCAGTCGAGCGTGTCGATGTACGAGCGGGCCAGCGCTTCGGCCAGCAGCCGGTCTCCCTCCGGCTGGCCGAGGCGGTCCAGGGGGACGAGGCGGACGTCGTCGGGGAGCGTGGGGTCCGCGCCCTCCGGGGAACGGGGGAGGGGGCGGCGGAGGTAGTCGAGGTCGCCCAGACGCGAGAAGCCCGCGGCGAGGAAGGCCGCCAGGGCCGCGGTCTCGCCGGGATCCAGCAGGGACTGGGCCAGCCGGACCCCCCTGCCGGTCTCCGGCCCGGGGTGGGCGATGACGCGGCACGCCTCCTGGATGAGCCGGACCCGCTCGTCGCGGTCCGCCTCGGCCCGCAGGAAGGCGGCGCGGGCGTCGGTGGTCGCCGGGGCGCCCGAGACGAAGAGGGTCGCGGTGCGGCCGGCGCCGACGACGGCGAGGCAGACCTGGGAGATCCGGTCGCCGCCCCCTTTTCGCCCGAACCCCCCCACTGCTCCCATCTCCAGGGGGGTGGCCCACATCAGGGAGAGGTCGATGCCCAGGGCCCTGGCGTTGGCGATGAACCGGCGGCCGGCGGTGCGGTCCGAGCCGGGGCGGGTGGAGACCAGTCGGGCTGCCGCGGCTTCGCGGAGTTCTTCGCCGACCCTCACAACGGTGAGATCCTGGGGCATGTTTGCTGCGTATCGGCCGGGCGCCCGGCCAGGGGTGGGGACGGCGTGGACGGGGTGGGGAGGGGGTGCCGGGAACGGGGGTGGGGCTTGCGGGTCGGCCTTGTCGATTGACGGCCCCCCGCTTGGCAGTAGACTACCCGCCTTGACCTCCAGGGAGGCCCCCAATGCGCGCAGGATCGAACGCCCTTGACTCTAGCCTCATCCGCCGTCCCGCCCGCGGGGTGATGGGCGTGGCGACCACCCTGTTTGGGTGCCTCATGCTGGTGGTCAGCGGCCTGCTGATGGCCGCGGCGGCCCCGGAGCCGGCCGCGGTGCCGAGCCGCTGGCAGCTCGATTTCCGTCCCGGCGAACTGCGGGTCACGACGATCGAGACGGCCAACGGCCCGCGGATGTACTACTACCTTCCGTACACCGTGATCAACAACTCGGGGCAGGACCTGCTCTTCGCTCCCTCGTTCGAGCTGGCGACGGACGATGGGGAGCTGATGCGCTCCGGCCGCGGCGTTCCGATCGAGGTGACGCGGAAGATCATCGAGGGGCTGGAGAACCCCTTCGTTCAGGACCAGATCGCGATCATCGGGCAGATCCTTCAGGGGCGGGAGAACGCGAAGGACGGGGTGGTGATCTGGCCGGTGGGAGAGACGGACGCGACCGAGGTGACGATCTACGGGGCGGGCTTCTCCGGGGAGACCGACACGGTCGTCATCCCGGACCCGAACAACCCGAATGGCGAGGCGAAGAAGGTCGTCCTCCGCAAGACGATGATGATCCGCTACCGGATCCCGGGGACGCTGGAGGGGCAGCGCTCGGCCCCGCTGCAGGAGATCGAGCGCCGCTGGATCATGCGGTAAGCGGCGTCCGGGCGGGGTGTGGGGGAGGTCGCCGACAGGGCTGGAACGGGGTCGGCCGGCGGCTATCATTGTGGCCCGTTTTGGGGGCTACCGTTCCCTCCACCCTCCGAGCGGGGGGCGGCTGCGGGGCGGGGACTGATTGACGGACTGAGTTTTCGAAGCGGAGTCGCCGGTCATGGCACACAAGAAGGGACAAGGCTCGACGCGCAACGGTCGCGACTCGAACCCGAAGTACCGCGGCATCAAGCTCTACGGCGGCGAGATCGCCAAGCCGGGCTCGATCATCGTGCGCCAGGTCGGCACGCCCTTCCAGCCGGGCTACCTGGTCCGCATGGGGCGTGACAACACCCTGTACGCGGTCGCCAACGGCCGGGTGGTCTTCCAGGGCCGCAAGGTCCACATCGACCCGACCGACGAGGGGACGCCCCGTCCGGTGTGGCTGAAGCCCGCCGCGGCGGCCGCGACCGCCTGACCGGTCCAGCGCACACCTGGGGGAGACCAGCGCACCGACAACCGGAGCAGAACCCGCAGGGGACGGCTCGATGAGCCGTCCCCGCGTTGTTATCCGGATACGCGTTGTTATCCGGATAGAAGAGGCTTGAGGCAGGTCAGGCGCTCACGGCACGCCGGATGGCCGCGAGGGTCGCCAGCAGCGGCGGGACTTCGGCCAGGGGCATCATGGTCGCGGCGTCGCTGAGGGCCTTGGGGGGTTCGGGGTGGCACTCGATGAAGAGCGCGTGCACGCCCGCGGCCGTTGCGGCCCTGGCGAGCATGGCGGCCATGCCGGGTCTGGAGCCGGCGGTGACCTTCTGGCCGCCGTCCCACGCGCCCGGGCGCTGGGTGGAGTGGGTGCAGTCGAAGCAGACGGGGGGAGGGCCGCCGTCGGCGGGGAGGGCCATCATGTCGGCGACGCCGATGAAGTCGTTGACCAGGCGGTTGTAGCCGAAGAAGGTGCCGCGTTCGGTGAGCATGACGTTGCGGCAACCGGCCTGGGCGAGTTTCTCGACGGGGCCGAGCATCTCGCCGGGGGAGACGAACTGGCCCTTCTTGACGTTGACGCCGCGGCCGTGCTCGGCCGCGGCGCGGCCGGCGGCGACGAGGAGGTCGGTCTGCCGGCAGAGGAAGGCGGGGATCTGGAGGAGGTCCACCGAGGCGGCGACGGGAGCGGCCTGGTGGGGCTCGTGGATGTCGGTGGTGGTCGGGATGCCGAGTTCCTCCCCGATCCGGGCGAGCCAGGAGACGCCCTGTTCGAGCCCAGGGCCGCGGGGGGAGTCGATGCTGGAGCGGTTGGCCTTGTCGTAACTGGCTTTGAAGATGTACGAGAGGCCGAGGTCGCGGCAGGCGTCGCGGAGGGTGCGGCCGATCTCGAGGCCGAGGTCGAGCGATTCGAGGACGCAGGGGCCGGCGATGATCGCCAGCGGGCGGCCGGGGCCGATCTCGATGTCGCGGACGCGGCAGGTACGGGGGGCGGCGGTCTGGGGCGGGGGCGTCATATGGGCGGAGGGTAGGTGCGCCGGGGCCGGGGTCACTGCGGGAGGAGCGTGGCGGCACGCTGGTAGGTCGTGACGAGGGTCCGGGCGCGTGTGGACCAGCGCTGGGCCTGCTCCGGGTTCTCCGCCGCGGCGTGGAGACGGGCGAGGAAGTCGGCGGCGGCCGCGTCGTAGGGGTTGATGGCGACGGCCGCGGACATGGCGTCGATCGCGGCATCGAGGTTGCCCGATTGGGCACGGATGGCGGCGAGGTCGGCGCGGACGGGGGCGGAGTGCGGGAAGCGCCCGATCGCGGCCTCGAGGATCTCGATGGCGCGTGGGAGCCGGCCGGCCTGGGCGAGCCCGGTGGCGGCGGCACGGATCGTCTGCTCGGCGTCGGAGCCCGAGGCGAGGGCCGCGGCCCGTTCGAAGGCGTCGGCGGCGCGGTCGGCGCGGCCCGCGGCGAGGAAGACGGCGCCGGCGTCGGCGTGGAGGCGGGCGTCGTCCTTCAGCGACGGGACGCGAAGGGCCTCGTCGTACATCGCCGCGGCGTCGGCGGTGCGGCCCTGGCTCAGGGCGTGATTGGCGAGTTGCATCCGGACGTCGTGGAGGTCCGGGTAGCGGTCCAGAGCCCATCGGAGCGTCGCGACGATGTCGGCTTCGGGCTTGCCGCCGGTGCTCATGACGGCCACGAGGGCGAAGACGGTCTGCGGCGACGGCCGGGACTTCTCGATCCGTTCGCGGAGGAGCGCTTCGGCCTCCGCCGCGCCTTCGGGGCCGGTGCGGGCGAGGGTCATCGCTGCATCGGCGCGGTCGGCCTCGGCGGAGACGCCGTGGGCGCGCTTGACGCCGATGCGGGCCAGTTCGGCGCCTCGCTGCGGATCGCCCGCGGCGATCGCCGTCGCGCCGGCGTTGATCCAGGTCCGGGCGCTCCACGCCAGCCACTTGTCGGCGAGGGCCTCCTCGTGCAGGGCCATCGCCGCCTCGGGACGGCCGGCCTGGAACTCGACCCGGGCGAGCTGGACGCGGACCTGGGGGAGTTCGGGGTGTTTCGCGAGGACCTCGCGGTACATCGCGTTGATCTCGTCGGCGGTGGCGCCGCGGCCGGCCATGAGGGTGGCGAGCCCGAAGACCAGGTCGTCCCGCGGCGTGCCGCGATGGAACGACTGGCGGAGATACGACTCCGCAGATGCTCGGTCGCCGACGACGGCGCTGAGGTAAGCCAGACGGATCAGGGCCGCGGGGTTGTGCGTCCAGCCGAAGCCCCCTTGCGAGGGGGGACCGGCGAGGCGGTAGTGGCGGATGGCGGACTCGGCCGCGGCGCGGTCCGCGGGCTCGGCCTCGAAGCCGGGGACGAAGGCGAGTTCCTGCGGGACGCGGACGTCCCATTCGGCGAACTGGGCGCGCCAGAGGTGATACTTGACGGACGCGCCCCACGCCCCCGCGGCGAGGTAGGCGACCGCGAGGGCCGCGAAGACCCATCCGGCGAGTTTCGTCTTGCCGCGGTACTTGAGTTGGAGGGACTGCGCGCGGACGTGCGGCTCGCGGAGGAGAGAGAGGAGTTTCCAGGCGGCGAAGGCGCCGATGGCGGCCATCCCGACGGCCATCAGCAGGGGAACCTGGTTGAACATGCCGCGGTAGCCGTAGAGGAGCACGAGGAAGACCACGGCGGCGAGGAGTTCCTGCGGGCGGGTGAGGTCGTACTGCCGCTTCTTCGCCGCGCGGCGGGCCCTGGCCTCGTCGTCCTTCGGCCGCGCGAGCAGCGCGGGCCGGCCCAGGCCGAAGGAGAGGGCGTCGTTGGGGCAGACGCTGACGCAGTCGAGGCACTTCATGCAACCGGGGTCCACGACGATGCCGTAGTCGCGGACTTCCTCGTGGACGCGGACGTTGCTGGTGCAGACGGCGGTGCAGTGGCCGCACCCCTCGCAGTCGTCGTTGACGCGGATCCTGCCGGGGGCGAGGCGGTCGATGGGCGTGAAGAAGCCGCCGTAGGGGCAGCCGTAGGTGCAGAAGCCCTTGGAGCCGAGGAAGTAGACCACGGCGAAGCCGCAGACCCCCAGGAAGGGGATGGCGATGTACCAGGGGGCGAAGGTCTTCCAGAAGTCGCGGACGATCAGGTCGTTGGACCAGCCGGGGAAGTCGGCGGACTCGCCGACGTAGCGCTGCACGATCTCCCAGTTCGGCCCGGCAAGGGGGCGGACGACCTCGCGCTTGAAGGTCGGCCAGACGAACATGTAGACGGCCAGCCCCAGCGGGACGTACCGGAGCAGGCGGGAGCGGAAGGGCTTGGGGCGGATGCGCATCTTCGTCATCACCCAGGAGCAGAGGTCCTGGAGGGCGACGACGTGGCACCCCCACCCGCAGAAGAACCGTCCGAAGACGAGGGTGGAGAGGAGCGCGAGCACGAAGAAGATGAACCCGGCGTTGAGCAGGCCGGACTCGAGCGTGTACATCGACTCGCTGGGCTCCACCGGCGAGACGGTCATGCCGACGGCGAGCCAGAGGAGGATGTGCGCGGCGATGAGCACGTGCACGCCGATGAGGACCGCGGCCCGCCACTTGCCGACGCGGCTCCTGGCGACCTTGCCCGCGTGGCCGCCGGCGCGGTGGCGGGTGTCGGCCGGGAGGACGGGAAGAGAGATGGCGTCCTTTGCGCCGCGGTTCCTCTTCTTCTTCGCGGGGTCGCAGCGGCCGGGCCTGTTCGTCGCGGCGGGTGCGGCCATCGGGACCGGGGCAGGAACGGGCGCGGGAAGGGGCGCGGCCTCTGACGTGCCGGCGGGATCGCCGCGCTCGAACGTGCTCAGGTCGATGGGATCCACGGGTAGAACCTACGCGGGCGGCGCCGCCGGGGAGTGCTCAGTGCGCTCCGTACCCCGCGCCGAGGCGGTCGCGGACGTTCCAGAGTTCGGGGAAGAGGCGGATCGAGAGCGTGCCCGCGAGGTACCTGGCGCCGCTGGAGCCGCCGGTGCCCGTCTGGCCGCCGATCATCCGCTCGACCATTTTCACGTGATGGAAGCGCCAGATGCCGAAGCGCTCCTCGAGGTCGAGCAGCGCCTCGGCGACGAGGTACTGCGGGTAGAACTCCAGGTGCCGGCGGTAGAGTTCGGCGATGGCGTCGGTGACGGCGGCGTTGGCCTCGTGGGGCTGGCTGGTGTCGCGCTCCAGCACCTCGCGGGGGATGTTGAAGCCGACGCGGGCGAGGTGGCGGAGGAAGTGGTCGTAGACGCTGGGGCGGCGGAGGTAATCCTCCAGTTCGGCGCGGACCTTCGGGTCGTCGCCGGCGAGGGCGATCATCTTGGGGTTCTTGGCCCCGCAGATGAACTCGACCTTGCGGAACTGGATGGACTGGAAGCCGCTGGCGGGGCGGAGGTTGTCGCGGAAGGCGGCGAAGTCCACCGCGAACATCGTCTCCAAGAGGGGGATCTGCTCGATGAGCAGGTGCTGGATGCGGTGGACGCGGGTCAGCAGGGGGGAGGCCCGCAGGGGCTGGTCGGCGTCGAGCCTGGCGCCGATCTCGTCGAGCTCGTGGAGCATCTGCTTGAACCAGAGCTCGTAGACCTGGTGGCTGATGATGAACAGGAGCTCGTCGTGGTGCGGCGGCTTGGAGAGCCGGTGCTGGAGTTCCAGCAGTTCCGGGACGCGGAGGTAGGTGCCGTAGGTGATCTTCCCCGGTGCGGGGGGCGGGGGCGGGGGCTCAGGGGTGGCCGGGAATGTGGTCATGGCGAGGCCTCGGGGTGTGGAGCGGTAGGTGGTGTCTGGATGTTAGACACCCAGGTCCAGAATCGCGCTCGGCGGGCCGATCGCGGCTCTGGTATCGTTGACCGTATGGACCTCTCGCTGGCCGGAAAGAAAGCGCTCGTCTGTGGGTCGTCGCAGGGGATCGGCCGGGCCGCGGCCGTGGAACTGGCCGCACTCGGAGCGACGGTGACGCTCCTCGCCCGGGATGAGGACCGGCTGCGGCTCGCCGCGGCCGAACTGCCCCGACCCCACGGCGCGGCGTCGCAGCCGCATTCGCACCTGGTGGCCGACTTCTCCGAACCGGAGCAGGTGCGGCAGGCCGTCGCGTCGGCGATCGACCCGGCCAGCCCCTTCCACATCCTGGTCAACAACACCGGCGGCCCGCCTGGCGGTCCGATCGCGGAGGCGACGCCGGAGCAGTTCCTCGCGGCGTTCACGGCGCACGTGGTGTGCAACCAGATCCTGGTGCAGGCGCTGCTGCCGGGGATGAAGGCGGCCCGCTACGGCCGGATCATCAACGTCATCTCCACGAGCGTGAAGGCGCCGATCCCGGGGTTGGGGGTGAGCAACACGATCCGCGGGGCGGTGGCGAACTGGGCCAAGACCCTGGCGGGCGAGGTCGGGCCGTACGGGATCACGGTCAACAACGTCCTTCCCGGCTACACGAGCACGGACCGGCTCGCGTCGCTCATCAAGGCGAGGGCGCAGAAGACGGGCGAGAGCGAGGAAACGGTGAAGCAGGGGATGATCGCGACGATCCCCGCGGGGCGGTTCGGGGAGGCCTCGGAGGTCGCGGCCGCGATCGCGTTCCTGGCGAGCCCGGCGGCGGGGTACATCAACGGGATCAATCTGCCCGTGGACGGGGGGCGGCTGGGGACGTTGTAGCGGGCCTGTCGGCGTCGTGCGCCGACGCCGTGCTGTTCTCCGCGGCCGCGATGGTGGTCGTACGAGGCTGGTCGGCGCGGGCGCTGGCGGGGACCGGCACCAGGCCGCGGACGAGCCCTACCACCGTCACCATGGCCATGAGCGTCACCGCCGATGCTCTGAGAGGCTTCCTGGATCTCATTGGTGCATCCCCTGTGTCGAGACGGCTTCCTGGCGCCGGGCTCCGGAGTCTCGAATTCGCGCCCGCGGCCGGAGATGGCGTGCAGCCGCGAGGCCCCCGGGGCGGGGCCGGCTGGGTGGGGTGTGCCGGATCATCCGGGTGCTTATCGGCCGCCCGGGCGGCGGGGATCACATGCGGGCCCCGCTAGACTGGGATCGGCATGGACACCCTCAAGAACTTCATTGACGGCCGGTTCGTCGAGCCGATCGCGGGCCGATATCTCGAAAAGTCCGATCCCGCCACCGGCGCCCCCCTGATCCGGGTGCCGGATTCTGACAGCGCGGACGTGGACGCGGCGGTCGAGGCGGCGGTCGCCGCGTTCCCGGCGTGGAGCGCCACGCCGACAGCGGAGCGGTCGGCCGTGCTGATGCGCCTGGCCGACCTGATCGAGCGCGACCTGGAGCGGCTGGCGCGGGCGGAGTCGGCGGACACGGGCAAGCCGATCGGCCTGGCCCGCGCGGTGGACATCCCGCGCGCCGCGGCGAACTTCCGCTTCTTCGCTTCGGCGATTCTGCAGGCTTCGAGCGAGTTCCACGACTCCGACGGGCGTGCGATCAACTACACGCTGCGCCGGCCGCGGGGGGTGGCGGGGTGCATCTCGCCGTGGAACCTGCCGCTGTACCTGTTCACGTGGAAGGTTGCGCCGGCGCTGGCGACGGGGAACACGGTGGTGGGCAAGCCGAGCGAGGTGACGCCGACGACGGCGCACCTGCTGGCGGAACTGAGCCTGGAGGCGGGGCTGCCGGCGGGGACGCTCAACATTGTGCATGGGACGGGCAGGGGCGCCGGCGCGCCGCTGGTCGAGCACGCGGACGTGCCGACGATCACGTTCACCGGCTCGACGAGCGTGGGGCGCTGGATCGCGCAAGCGGCGGGGGCGAAGTTCAAGCGGGTGTCGCTGGAGCTGGGGGGGAAGAACCCGTTCATCATCTTCGAGGACGCGGAACTCCGCGGGGACGGTGGCGCGATCGCGGTCGCGGCCAGGGGGGCGTTCACGAACCAGGGGCAGATCTGCCTGTGCGGATCGCGGGTGCTGGTCCACCGGCGCATCGCCGAGGAGGTGATCGCCGGGCTGGTGGAGCGGGCCCGGGGGCTGCGCATCGGCGATCCGATGGACGAGGCGACGCAGCACGGCTCGCTGGTGAGCCGGCAGCACCTGGAGAAGGTGTCGTCGTACGTCGAGATGGCCCGCGAACTGGGGGGCGTGATCCGCTGCGGGGGCGCGGCGCCGGACCCGGCGACGCTCCCGGAGCGCTGCCGCGGCGGGGCGTACTACCTGCCCACGGTCATCACCGATCTGCCCAACGACTGCCCGGTGATCCAGGAGGAGATCTTCGGCCCGGTGCTGACGGTGCAGACGTTCGAGGACGAGGCGGAGGCGCTGCGGCTGGCGAACAGCACGGGCTACGGCCTGGCCGCGACGGTGTTCACGCGGGACCTGGCCAGGGCGCACCGAGTCGCCGCGGGGCTGGAGGCCGGGATCGTCTGGGTCAACTGCTGGATGCTGCGCGACCTGCGGACGCCGTTCGGCGGGATGAAGCAGAGCGGCGTCGGGCGCGAGGGAGGGTGGGAGGCGGTGAAGTTCTTCACCGAGCCGAAGAACGTCTGTGTGAAAATCTAGGAGGAGTCACCACGGAGAACACGGAGAGCACGGAGGAAGACAGAGGGATGGCTGTGCGCGGAGACGGGAATGCTGATTGCAAAGCAGTTGACGCAGAGCATCATCGGTGCAGCGATCGAGGTGCATCGCGCGCTCGGGCCGGGGCTGCTTGAGTCGGCGTATGAGCAGTGCCTGTACCATGGGCTTCTCTCCAGAGGGCTTCACGCGAGCCGGCAGGTCGGGATTCCCGTGGAGTCCAAAGGAGTGAAGATCGACTGCGGCGACAGGCTGGACCTTCTCGTCGAATGGGTGGTTGTCGTTGAACTCAAGGCGATCGAGAAGTTGCTGCCTGTGCACGAGGCGCAACTGCTCACCGATCTCAAGTTCTCCGGGCATCGCGTCGGCCTGCTCATCAACTTTCATGTCCAGGTCCTGACCAATGGACTGCGCCGCTTCGTCCTCCAGTCTCTGTATTCCTCCATGCTCTCTGTGTGCTCCGTGGTAAATAGTGGAAGTGCAATGACGGACAACATCACACGATCGACCAGGGCCGCCGAGCCCGTTGGGGCCTATCCGCACGCCCGCCGCGCCGGGAATCTCCTTTTTCTCGCGGGCGTCGGCCCGCGCCGGCGCGGGAGCAAGGACATTCCCGGCGTGCGGCTCGACGCCGACGGGAACATGATCGACTACGACATCGAGCCGCAGATCCGCTCGTGCTTCGACAACGTCCGCACGATCCTGGAGGAGGCAGGCTCCCGCTGGGAGAACATCATCGACGTCCTGGTGTTCCTCACGGACATGAAGCGGGACTTCGCCGTCTACAACCGCGTCTGGGCCGAGTACTTCCCGCCCGGCCCGAGCCAGCCGACGCGGACGACGATCGAGGTGGGCGCCCTTCCGCAGGGGGGCAACGCCCCCATCGCCTTTGAGGTGAAGGTCGTCGCGACCATCGACTGATCGATCTCGACGCCTCTTCCCCCCCACTGCCGTCCCCTTCCGGTACGTTCGCCATGATCCTCGTCATCCAGCGAGTCTCCTCCGCCTCCGTCGTCGTTGACGATCAGGAACGCGCCCGCATCGGCCGCGGGCTCCTTGCGCTGGTGGGCCTGACGCAGGCCGACACCGATGCGGATCTTGAGTGGTCCGCCGGGAAACTCGTGGAGATCCGCATCTTCGAGGACGAGGCGGGGAAGATGAACCGCTCGGTCGCGGAGGTGGGCGGATCGATCCTGCTGGCGCCGAACTTCACGCTCGCCGGCGACGCCCGCAAGGGCCGCCGGCCGAGTTTCGACCGCGCCATGCGGCCGGAACTGGCCGCGCCCGCTTTCGAGCGCTTCGCGGCGATGGTCGCCGCCCGCGGCGTGCCGGTTCAGACCGGCGTCTTCCGCGCCCACATGCACGTGAGCCTGGTCAACGACGGGCCGGTCACGATCCTGCTTGATTCGGCGGCGCGATGAGGAGTCGTGGGGGAACGGCGGTCACCGGCGCGGGTTCCGCCCGGTGATGGTCCGGGCCGGCGGCTTCGGCGGGAAGGGCGTGCGTGCGGGCTTTGTTGCGGGCGCGGCTCTGGACTCGGATGCGGCGGGCGCAGCGGGCGTCGCCGATTCCGTCTCGGCGGCCGCGGGCTGCTTCGCGCCGTCATCAGGGGTTGCCTGAACAGGGGCGTCGCTGATCGGCAGCGCCGGCGGGAACGGGCGCGGCTCCGGCTTGGCGGCGCCGGCCGCGGCCGGCGTGCTGCGGTCCGGCAGCGCGGGGGCGGCGTCGCCCTCGGACCGGGCCGCGGCGCCGGCGAGGCGGGCGAAGATGAGCCGTCCGGCGGAGGTCTGCAGTGAACTGGTGACCTCGGCCTGCACCTCGGCGCCGACGTGCTCCGCGGCGTGCTCGACGACGATCATGGTCCCGTCCTCGAGATAGCCGACCCCCTGGCCGGGCTGCTCCCCCTCTTTGACGAGTTTGATGGTGACCTGCTCGCCGGGGATGAGCGCGGGCTTGAGGGCATTGGCGACCTCGTGCAGGTTGAGGACGGAGACGCCCTGGATCTGCGCGATCCGCGCCAGGGCGACGTCGGTGGTCACGATCGTCCCCGGCGTCCGCCGCGCCAGTTCGATGAGCATCTGGTCCACGGCCTTGCCGGTGACCGGGCTCTCGTCCACCGTGACGTCGAGCATGCCGGAGCGCTGGAGCTTGCCGATGACCTCCAGGCCGCGCCGCCCCTTGGCGCGGCGCATCCGGTCTCCGGAGTCGGCGAGCATCTGGAGTTCGGCGATCACGAAGTGGGGGATGACGATCGGCGCCTGGATGATCCCGGTTCCGGCGAGGTCCACGATCCGGGCGTCGATCAGCGCCGAGGAGTCCAGCAGCAGCGGCTTGGGCCCGCGGATCTGCTTGGAGAACTCCACATAGGGGATGACCAGCCGGAAGTCGTCCTGCGTCTGCAGGACGGTCACGATCCCCAGGTAGCCCAGCGTGATGCCCAGCAGAACCTTGAAGAGGGTCAGGAAGGGGGCCAGCCGCTCCAGCACGACCGCTTGCGTGATCCACACCTGCGTCAGCAGGTCGATGACGGCGCCCAGGGCGACGGTGGCCAGCATCCCGGCGAAGAGGCCCAGGAAGACGCCGGAGATCGTGGAGATCTTCTTCTGCGGGGTACCGAGGTCCACCAGCAGGGCGACCCCCATCATGGCCGCCCCCGCCGCGACGGGGAACCACCAGGGGATGTCCGCCGAGAAGGCGACCTGCCCGGCGTTGAGCAGCACGACGGTCAGGATCAGGACGACGAAGCACGCCCGGACGATCCGCAGCAGCACGGCGCGCTGCCGCTGGGTGGCGTGGAAGGGATCGATCCCGGGCGGGGCGGGTGGAGGTGTCACACGGAGAGTGTACGTCACGGCCCGTTGGGTGTACGATCCCTGCTCGGAGTCGTGGCGGGGCTTGATAGGCCCCGGCCGGGGTGGGATGGGGAGCAGTCGCGTCGATCGACGGCCGGGCCCGGTGCACGGGTGGAACCGTGAACCTGGTCAGGGCTTGACCGCAGCAGCCATAAGCGGCCTCTGCCCGGTGCCGCCGGTGTCCTGGCCGTCGATCCTCGCGACCCCCCCCTACCCCCCTACCCCCCCACCCCGGTACCTTCATTCATTACCCCCAGCACCCCTGCTCTCGCCCCCGCCGGCTCGGGCCGGTTGAGCCTCGTTTCGCCGCGCCGGCCGCGTCGGGTCATTGTCGCGACATTCGTCCTTCTGGCGGGCAGTCCGGACACGCACCGAATCCGGCATGCGGATCTCTACAAGGATCAACCGGGGCTCCCCAAGGGGCGTATCGGCTTGACGCCCCGAACCCGATCCGGTACAAAGCCCGGTCCCTCAAGGAGTTCTTGCATGGCCCGCCGATCCGCCACCGTCACGAGCCGCCGCTGGCTCGCCCTGCCCGCCTTGGCCGTCGCCGTCACGGCGCTGAGCCCGTTGCTGATGGCGGGGTGCGAGACGAGCGCGACCCGTCGCCACCGCCTGATCCGCGCGAACCTGACGCCGGAACTGCGGACGCTGCATCAGCGGAAGGTGGACCAGCAGAACGTCATCGCGCTCACGTTCGACGAGAACGGCCGCATGTTCAACGAGGATCTCGGCCGCGCCTTCATGACGGACCGCCCGAGCCGCCTGACGCCCGAGCCGGTCCCCCACTGATCCAGCGCCTCCGGGTTGTTGGTCACGAGCGCACGCCGTGCTGACCGCGGCGTGCGTTTTGCGTGCGCTCGCCGCGTTGGCTTGCTGGTGATCCGACCTCAGGCGATCACGCCGGCCAGGGCCGAGTCCGAGGAGCGCACGGTCACGCTGCGAGCGGTCGTGGAACGCCGGCCGCGCGCAACAACACCCCTGCAGCCGGCGGCGGGCCGCTCAAGATATGAAGAATGGCGCCGCGATGACGCCGGCGTCTGGGCGCCCGCGGCGGTTGATCACACTCGGTGCATCGACGTCACTTGGCGGTGTAGAGCCCGCGTCCGACGCGCTTGAACTGGCCGCTGTTGATGAGCGTCTGGTTGACGATCGTGCGGAAGGTGGTGGAGCTGGTCTTGTAGCCGGCCTCCTGCACCTTCTCCGCGGCCTCGGTCACGGACATGGTCTTGCCGGTCAGGAGCTTCTTGAGCGCCTCGACAAGGTTCATCTCGTTGCGCGGACGCCGCCGCACCCCGGTGCCGTTGAAGACATGCGCCGCGCCGTTGACGGTGCCGCCGAGAGCCTCGATCTCCTTGCGAAGCTCGATGGCGGTGCTCGCGAGCCGCTCGTAACGCTTCACGAGCGACTTGATGCGGCGCTGCCGCCGCACCAGCTCGGCCTGGAGCTGGACCACGGGCACGGACGCGAGCGCACCGCTCCCGCCGCGGCTCCGGGTACGCCGTCCGCGTGCAGTCGTCTTCTTGGCCATTTGATAGGTCCTTTCTGCAAAGAGACCCGCCCCGGCCGCCGGAGGCTCGTCCTCACGTCTCGGGGGGAACGAACAGGGCGACTCTGAACGTCGTTTGCAATCGGGCTCACACTCCCGTTGCAGGCGGCGGCTCTTCGATGCTACGACCCAGATGCGGCATGAGCAAGCATGTTCATTGCATATTGGACATTGCGTTCATCTGCGGCCGCTTCCTCACAGGACCTCAACACGGCGCAAGAAGAGCGAACATGAGATGCCGCAGATGCTTCAGCGGTGGTTCACGACGGCGTTGCGTGCGCGCGGCGTTCTTATGAAATGATGCTCATATCTACGGATCACTTGATCTGAAAACCGATGCGCGCCATCAGCCCGTCGAAATGATCAAGGTCATAGAACTCGATCACGAGTTTGCCCCGGGATCCGCCGCGTCCGGTACGTACGTGCACCTTCGTTCCCAGGTGCTCGCCGAGCTGCCGCTCCAGTTCGATGCGTCCGAGTTCCCTGGCCTTCGCCTCGAGGCGACGTTCTTCATCCTCGGGCTTCGACGGAGCGTCGTTCTGATCCGCGGCGTGCTGCAGCGCCGGGGCGGCGAGTTCGAGCTTGCGGACCGACCAGCCCCCTTCCGCGGCCCGCCTGGCGAGGGCGATCCGGCCGGGGCCGGCGGGGGCTGCGAGCAGCGCCTTGCCGTGCCCGACGCTGAGCCTCCCCTCGTCGAGCAGCGCACGGATCGGCTCTTCGAGTTCGGTCAGCCGGACCAGGTTCGTCACGCTGGAGCGATCGAGGCCGACCTTCTCCGCGGCCGCGGCGTGCGTCAGGCCGAAACGCTCGATCAGCGAGCGGAGCGCCCAGGCACGCTCCATGGCGCTGAGTTCTTCACGCTGCACGTTCTCGATCAGGGCCCACTCCGCGGCCTGCTCATCGCCCAGTTCGGCGATGAGCGCCGGCACCGCCTCGAGCCCGGCAAGTTTCGCCGCACGCCAGCGCCGCTCGCCCGCGACGAGTTCATATGCCCCCTCCCCCCCCACTGCTCCCGTGGCGACGCCGGCGCCGGTCCGGCGGCGGACCAGGATCGGCTGCATCACGCCGGCGGACCTGATCGATGCCGCGAGGCGCTCGAGGGCTTCCTGGTTGAAGACCCGGCGCGGCTGGAACGGGCTGGGGACGATGTCGTCCACGTTCAATGTGACGACCTTGTCGCGGGTGTCCGCTGTCTCCGGCTCGGCTTCGGCAGCCAGCACCCGAAGAGACTGCGAACGGATTGCTGGCGGCGCTGCCGGTGCAGGAGCAGGGCTCGGGTCGGGGATTTGGGACGGGGGGGGAGGCGCGGGGACGGGAGGGGCGACAGCGATAGCCTCATTCAGAAGGCTGCTCAGGCCGCGGCCGAGCCGGCGGCGGGCGGCGGTCCCCTGCGCGGCGGGGAAAGTCTTCGCTGTAGACCGAGTAGAAGTCGAACTGCTCTGATTATCGGCCTTGGCGGACTGGCCGCGAGCGTTACCGGACTGACGTGCGCTGCTCATGCTCGGTCCTTCCTGCCCATCGTCGTGGCCCTGAGTCGTGGGGGCGGGCGCTGAGGCGTCGGAGTGGGGCATTCTGTGGAGCCGGTACAGTACCGCGGAGAGCGGCGCATGCAAGTGCGCTCACGCCGGAGGACGAGGCGAGGGGGCGGCGGGGCCGACGGCCGCGGGATCGGCTACGCTGGCGGCTATGAGTAAGGACAAGAAGGATCGGCCGATTGAGGTGATCGCCCGGGGCGTGCTGGTGTGCGGCGGCAAGGTGCTGCTCTGCCGCAGCGTGGAGCATGGATACCTCTATCTCCCCGGCGGGCACGTTGACTTTGGCGAGTCCGCGGCGGCGGCGGTGCGGCGGGAGTTGATCGAGGAGGCGGGGCTGCGGGTGGAGGTGGGGGAACTCGGGTTGGTGACGGAGGCGGTCTTCGAGGCTCGCGGAAAGCGGCACCACGAGATCAACCTGGTGTTCCACGTGGAACCATCGCGGGAGGAGGGCCAGTGGGGGGGCGATGGCGGCGCGGCGTCCTCGTCCTCCCCTTCCCCCCCACCACCGGTGCAGAGCCTTGAGCCGGAGATCGCCTTCGACTGGGTTGATCTCGCGGCGATGCCCGACACGGACGTGCGCCCGGCCGCGGTGCGGGCGTGGCTGGCGACGCTGGGCCGCTCGGGGCCGTCGGCGGCGACGGCGGAGTGGGTCTCGGAGGTTCTGTAGACGTCCCGGTCGCGACCCCGATGCTCGGGGCGTGGCGGCCAGCGGGGATTCTCGCAAGTGACGCCCTTGGAATGCCGATGTTCCACGTGGAACCTCGCCGTGCTGCTCCCGTCGCGGCGCGGACCCGGCGTCCGGAACATCCTTCAGAGGCTCGGCCACAGGGCGATCCGTGCACGATCAGCGGCTCGACAACGCGCACCGGCTGCTCGCTCGGCTCGACGAGCTTGAGGAGGAACTCGCACGGGTCCGCCATGCCCTGGAGCACCACGAGCGGCTGGCCACCCTCGGGACCATCGCCGGGCTGATCGCCCACGAGTTCAACAACATCCTCACCCCGGTGATGAGTTACGCCCAGATGGCGCTGGCCGCGCCGGAGGACCGCGGCCTGACGACGAAGGCGCTGCAGAAGGCCTCGGAGGGGGCGGAGCGGGCGTCGCAGATCGCCAGCGCGATCCTCGGCTTTGTCCGTGACGACAACGCCGACGTCTGGTCCAAGGCGCGGGCGACGCGGGAGGCGGCGCCGGACGAGGCCCCCCCACTGCCGCCTTCAGCGGACGTCCTGAGCGCCGCGCACGACGCGGTCGCCTGCATGGGGCGCGACCTCTCGCGCGACCTGATCAACCTGACGATCACGGGGGACGCCGGGCTCTGCGCCGCCCTCAAGCCGCTGGCCCTGCAGCACATCCTGCTCAACCTGATCCTCAACGCCCGCGCGGCGATGCTCCCGCTGGGGGGGGATCTGACGATCGAGGCCCGGCGGTGCGCCCAACCGCCGAGCCCAACGGGGGACGCGGCGTGCAGCCTGCCCGGTTCCACGTGGAACATCGCCGGTCGCCACGCTGGACCCGCGACGGGTCTCGGTGCCGACGCGGGTCGAGGCATCACATCCTGGGTGGTCATCCGTGTTCGCGACACCGGCCGCGGCATGCGTCCAGAGACCTTGGCCAGGGTTTTCGAGCCGTTCTACACCACCAGTGCCGGCGGCGATGACGCGACGCCGCGACGCCGCGGAACAGGCCTGGGGATGACGATGTGCAAGCGCCTGGCGGACGAAGTGGGGGGGTACATCATCGTCGAGTCCGCCGTGGGGCAGGGGACGACGGTCACCGTCGTGCTGCCGGAGGCGGCCGCCGCGGAAGCACGCGCGCGCAAGTCGGCCTGAATCAAGGTTGATCGCGGAGGCGGCCGTCGCGGGCCGCCATCATCACCATTCGTCAAGAATGTTCGTTCTTTACTCGGATGGGAGCAGCACCACATCCGCCGGGTTGACGCTCACGGTCACCTCAGTCCGCCCGCCCGACCCGTGCGCCAGGTGCATCGGGTTGAGTTCGGCGACCTTCACCAGCGTGCGTCCGGGCAGCTCGACGACATGCTGCGCGAGTTCGCCGAGGTACGTCGTCTCCACGATGCGGCCGGGGAGCGTGTTGGGCTCGTTCGCGCCGGGCGCACCGTCGAGCAGCCGCAGCGCCTCGGGCCGAATCGAGCAGGTGACCCGGGCGCCTGAGTGAATGGGAACACCGTCGGCCTCAGCCAAGAGCCGTCCGGCCGGAGTCTGTACGGCGACGGTGGCGGTCGAGGTGGAAGAAGTGGGGGGGCGGGCGGTCGCGCCCGCGTCGGCGGCGATCGTTCCCTCAATGAAGTTCGTCTCTCCGAGGAACTCGGCGACGAAGCGGGAGGCGGGGCGGCGGTAGAGGTCGCGCGGCGTGCCGACCTGGGCCACCCTCCCCATGTCCATGATCGCCACGCGGTCGGCCATGCTCAGGGCCTCCTTCTGGTCGTGCGTGACGTAGATGGTCGTGATGCCGTGGCCGCCGAGGGCGTCCTTGCAGATGCGCCGGATCTCGGAGCGCAGCTCGATGCGGAGTTTGGCGTCGAGGTTCGACAGCGGCTCGTCGAGCAGGAGCACGTCGGGGCGGATGACCAGGGCCCGAGCCAGGGCGACGCGCTGCTGCTGCCCGCCGGAGAGCTGGTTCGGCTTGCGCTGCGCGTACGCGGCCATGTGAACGGACTCGAGCGCCTCGCGGATGCGGCGCTTCTTCTCCTCGGCGCCGACGCCGCGGATGTTCAGGCCGAAGGCGACGTTGGCCTCGACGGTCATGTGCGGCCAGAGCGCGTAGGACTGGAAGACCATCCCGGTGTTGCGCTTGTTCGGCGGCAGGCGCGAGACGTCGCGCCCGTCGAAGCGGATCTCGCCGCTGGTGGGCTCGATGAACCCGGCGATCATCCGCAGCAGCGTCGTCTTGCCGCAGCCCGATGGTCCGAGGAGGAAGAAGAGTTCCCCAGGGGCGATCTCCAGCGAGACGTTGTCCACGGCGGTGGTCGTGCCGCCGCCGGGGGCGGGGAACCGCTTCGTGATCGCGTTGATGGCGATGGCGGTGGCCATTGGCGGGAACAGTAGCAAAGACCGGGGCGGCGTACCGACGGAAACCCTGGGGCCGGCGTGCGCGGCCGCGCCCGTCGTGGTATCCTGACGCGCCCTCACCCGGAGCCCGCCCATGGCCGCGCTGGCGACCATCGCCCCCTTCGGCTTCAGCTTCGATCCTGTGCGGCTCCTCACCGCGTACCGGGCTCTGGGCTGCCGGACCTGCCAGTTTTATCGAAATGATGACAATCCCCCGAGCCTTTCCGAGGCCCTGGCGGCCTCCGCCGCGGCAGGGGTTCCGTTCGACTCGATCCACGGGCGGTTCGGCTACACGATCGACCCGTCGTCGCCGTGCGCCGAGCACCGACGGTGGTGCATCAACCTCTATGAAGAGGAAGGGCGGTTGGCCCGCGAACTCGTCGGTGAGAGTGGGGGGGGGGGGGTGGGGGGCTCGGAGGGGGGGCCGATGGTCGTGGTGCATCCCGCGGCGTGGACGCCGGGGCGGGCGCTGATGACGCCGGCGGAAGCCGCGGCCAGCGACGCCTACCGCGCGCCGTTCCTGCGGGAGTTCCTCGCCGCCTTGGCCGAGGTCGGCGAGCGGCTCGGCGTCACCTACCTCATCGAGAACCAGCCCTTCAACACCTACATGGGCTCCGACCCCGGCCTGCTGGCGCAGCGCGTGCTCGACGTCGGCTCCGCACGCATCCGCATGTGCCTGGACACGGGTCACGCGAACATCACGGGCAACCCGACCGAGGCCCTTCTCGCCGCGGCGCCGGCGATCGCCTACTTCCACATCCACGACAACGACGCCAGGGCGGACGACCACCGCATGCCCGGCGACGGGTCGATCGACTGGGCCGCCTTCAGCGCGGCCCTCGCCGAGACCAACTGCCGGGCGACGCGCATGCTCGAGGTCTTCTATGAGGAAGCGAAGGTCGAGGCCCTCGTCGCCGGGGGCCTGGCCGACCGCCTGCGAGGGGCCCTGCACCTATGACTCGCGACGGCGGCCATCCCGGCGAGGATCTGGTCGCCGCCCGGGCACCCTTCGACGACGACGCCATCCCGACAAAGGAGGAACTCGCGGCCCGGGGCGCCGGGTTCCTCTGGCCGCCCGTCCGCTACCAGCCCCCCGGCGATCCGCCGGACGCCGCGGCGCTGCACCCCACCGCTGCGGGCGTCGATGGGCAGGTGGGGGTAGGGGGCTCGGTTGACTTTGAGGAGGTCCGGCCGTCGGGGGCGCCCACGTCGGCTTGGGACATCATTGAAGATGTCTGGCTCGACCTCGTCGCACCGCCCCTGCCGCGGCGGATGGCCGAGTTCGGCTGGTCACCAGACCCGCCGGAGGCGTACTGCCACCGCTGCGGGGCGACGGTCGGGCCGCACGAGGCGACCGCGGTCGGGTGCACCGCGTGTGAGGGGCGTCGTTTCCCGTGGTCACGTCTGGTCCGGCTCGGGGAGTACCGCCCCCCGCTGAGCCTGTTCGTTCAGGAGGTGAAGTTCACCGGCTGGCGGCGGCTGGGGCGGGAGTTGGGCCAGTTGCTGGCCGGGGCGGTCGGGCCGGCGTTGGAGGCCGCCGGGAGGGATCCGGACGGGGTGCTGGTGGTCCCTGTGCCGACGACCTTCTTCCGGCGGATGGCTCGGGGGATCGACCACACGCACGTTCTGGCCGCGGCGGTCGCCCGGACGCTGCACGCCCCCTTGCGCCAGCCGCTCCGGCGGCGGCACCGACCGTCGCAGTTGGATGTGCTCCCGAGCGACCGGGCGTCGAATGTTTCTGGGACGATGCGGCTATCGAGGCCGCGGCAGTTGGCGAGGGTCGTCGAGGCGGGAGCGGGCGGAACGATCCTGGTCGTGGACGATGTCACCACGACGGGCGCGACGCTCCGGGCGACATGCAACGCGCTCCGGCAGGGGCTGCGCGGGGTGCCGGTCGCCAAGCGACCCCATATATGGGCAGCGCTTCTTTGCTGGACCCCACCTGCCGGGGCGCCGAAGCGCGGCGGCCGGGTAGAAGCAGACGGAGCCGGGCGGTCCGTTACCGGTGCCGCGGCATGGCTGTGATGTGTAAGGAAGGAGGTTCGCAGGAGCGAGAGCGGCACAATATCTGGAGAAAACTGGACCAAGCGTGGATATCCTGTGGAGCAAAAAATCTTCGGGAGGAAGTCCTGAAGAGTGCTTGACCCTCAGGGGGAGCGTTCTATACTCTCCCCTGCCTCTGCGGAAGACCGCGGAGCGGTTTCCCGCCAGCGAGATGCCGGTGGGGAGACGAACCTCCTTGAAAAGTAAACAGTTGGGTGGTCCACGAGAATGTGCGGCCATGGACCGGTGCACGCCGGGCCCCTGAGCGGGGGCAGCCATGGTCGATCCACAACAGCTCGCTCGGGTGTCACAGCGCCCGGGCGTCTGGAATCTCGTGCCACATGTTTCTCAACGAAACTTGTTGAGATCCTCCAGATATAGCCCGCGGGCTTAGCCGGCCCGCGGGGGTTCGGGTGTTCGGCCACAAGCCGGCGCCCGGGCTGACCGCCCCGGTCTTCGGACTGGGGTTCAAACAGGCAAACCTCCAATGAAGACGACCCGGTCGAGCCGGCTTGCCGGCGAGACTGGGGCTCAACGGATTCAATTGAAGAGTTTGATCCTGGCTCAGATTGAACGCTGTCGGCATGGCTAAAACATGCAAGTCGAACGAGAACCTCGCAAGAGGGGACAGTGGCGGAAGGGCGAGTAATGCGATCGTACGTACCCCGAGGTGGGGGATAGGTCGGGGAAACTCGGCGTAATACCCCATGATCTCTCCGGAGCAAAGGTTTACCGCCTTGGGAGCGGCGATCGTCCTATCAGCTAGTTGGTGAGGTAATGGCTCACCAAGGCGAAGACGGGTAGCGGGTGTGAGAGCACGACCCGCCGCATCGGGACTGAGACACTGCCCGGACTCCTACGGGAGGCTGCAGTAACGAATATTCCGCAATGGGCGAAAGCCTGACGGAGCAATGCCGAGTGCAGGATGAAGCGGCTTCGCCGTGTAAACTGCTGTCAGGGGTCAGAAACACTGATCGGCCCCAGAGGAAGAGGCGGCTAACCCTGTGCCAGCAGCCGCGGTAATACAGGGGCCTCGAGCGTTAATCGGAATCACTGGGCTTAAAGGGTGCGCAGGCGGTCCGGAAAGTGTCCCGTGAAATCCCACGGCTCAACCGTGGAACTGCGGGGCAAACTTCCGGACTTGAGGAAGGTAGAGGCCGTTGGAACGATAGGTGGAGCGGTGGAATGCGTAGAGATCTATCGGAACGCCGAAGGTGAAGACAGACGGCTGGGCCTTTCCTGACGCTCAGGCACGAAAGCGTGGGGAGCAAACCGGATTAGATACCCGGGTAGTCCACGCCCTAAACGATGCACACTAGACCGGTGCGGCTCTGACGTCGTATTGGTCGTAGAGAAATTGATAAGTGTGCCGCCTGGGGAGTACGGTCGCAAGGCTAAAACTCAAAGGAATTGACGGGGGCTCACACAAGCGGTGGAGCATGTTGCTTAATTCGAAGCAACGCGAAGAACCTTACCTGGGCTTGACATGCACGGATTAACCCCTGGAAACAGGGGCCACGCCCGCAAGGGTGGAACGTGCACAAGTGCTGCATGGCTGTCGTCAGCTCGTGCTGTGAAGTGTCGGGTTAAGTCCCTTAACGAGCGCAACCCTTGTCGCTAGTTGCCAGCGGGTTATGCCGGGTACTCTAGTGAGACTGCCGGTGTCAAACCGGAGGAAGGTGGGGATGACGTCAAGTCCTCATGGCCCATTTATGCCCAGGGCTGCAAACGTGCTACAATGGCGCGTACAAAGCGACGCGAGGCCGCGAGGCGGAGCAAATCGCAGAAAGCGCGCCCCAGTTCGGATTGCAGGCTGCAACTCGCCTGCATGAAGTTGGAATCGCTAGTAATCGCGGATCAGCCACGCCGCGGTGAATACGTTCCTGAGCCTTGTACACACCGCCCGTCAAGTCATGGGAGCCGGTAGTGCCCGAAGTCGCCCCAATTCAGGGGTGCCCACGGCAAGATCGGTGACTGGGACTAAGTCGTAACAAGGTAGCCGTAGGAGAACCTGCGGCTGGATCACCTCCTTTCTAAGGGATTTCCTTAGACCGGTTCCTCGGAGCGATCCGAGAGCCGGACCTGTCAGCTCATTCTCGTCCGTGGGCCGGCCACAAGCTGGCACATGGATAGCCCGTCGGTAACGCCGGGCGAAGGACACCCAACTGTTTTCTGAACCACACGATGACGCCCACCGTGCAAGCGGTGGGCGTTGTCATTTTTGCCAACGCTGCCCGACGGGTGCCCAGGGGTTACCGATCCGGGGCGTTGCGGCCGGCTGGCGGCTGGATCGTGGTGCTTCCCCCCGGGGGACTCGGGGCCACAGGCACATCCGGAAGCACAACCTCCCCGCCCCACACCCGATTCATCTCCACGGTCTCCTCGGCGACCTGCGGCGACGCCCGGATCACCATCTCCACGCGCTCGGCGCCTTCCAGCCTGCTCCCCGCCGGGATGGGCGCGGCTGCCTGCCATCCGAAGCCGTCGCTCGTGCTCGACGCCGACGCCACGAGGCGCATGAGCACAACCTCCTCCTCCGGGCCGCCGCCGGGCGGGCGCACGCGCAGCTCCGCCGCGAGGTCGATCGGTGGCCGCGGCAGGCGCAGGAACACCCAGATCCCCCGCTCCCGCCAGCCCATGTCCTGCCAGTAGCACCGCTCCACGGAGGCGTTGCCGCGGATCCACGCGGCCATCGCTTCGTCTTGGGCGAGCTCCACCAGCGGCGCCGCCGCCTCGACGAACTCGGCCTCCAGAACCCTCTCGATCAGCGATTCCCGTTCCGTCGCGCCGAGCTCGAGGGCGCGCTCGGGATTGGACTTGTAAAACTCGTCGGGGGCCTCGTCGGGCCCGAGGAGCACCGCGGCCCAGGTCGTCCGGATCTCCGCCCGCCCCGCCTTCGTCGGTGTGGGGATGGCCGTCACGAAATGGGACGTGCTCCGCGGCTCGATGAACGACGTGCACGGCTGCCACCACGTCAGTTCGTGCGGCTTGATCTCGTGCCCGTCGATCTGCACGCTGACCAGGCGGACGCGGTAGCGTCCGAGGTGGCCGACCCCGAACTTGCGGGAGCCCAGTCGCTCGTGCGAGATGCTCCCGTGCAGGATCGTCGGGCCGCCGGTGCGGATCACCGGCCGCACCTTGACGTCGAATCGCGTGGACTGGAGCAGGTACCGCTCCCAGCGCGCGTCGTCGAGCAGCCGGAGCGTCCGCATCGCCTCGACCAGATCGCCCAGCTCGGGGTCCCACGCGGCGTCATCCTCGTCCTGACGGGCGAGCACGCCGTCGGCGATGGTCGCGGCATCGGCCGCCGAGACGCTGCCGACCCTCAGACGCGTCATGACCTCCTGGACCGCCTTCGAGGCGTCGCCCCCGCGGCGCAGCTCCCACGCCAGGACGCTCACCGGCGCCAGCGCGTACCAGTTCGTCCCGGTCACGCCGACCCAGGCCGCGAACCCCGCTCCCGGCGTCCCGATCAGGCACAGGGCCATCCCCGCGGCCAGTACGCCGCGCCGGACCCGGCGCCGCCCGATGCGGACTTGCCGTTCGCCCAACTCGCCCCCGCACTCCGGGCACGCTGCCGCGCCGGGGTACAGCCCGTGCAGGTCAAACCGGCACCGCCGGCACACGGGGTGGTCATCGATGCGCCTGCCACGCACGCCGACGGCCGCGAGCATCAGGCCCGCGGCGATGAGGGCGGCCGAGATAATCGCGGCGGCGGCGAGCATGAGTCGCGGTTCAGTCTACTCGCCAGCGGTCGGCGCGCCTCCAGCGGCACGCTCGTCTCCCCCTGCCGTGTGCTCATGGTGACCGAACCGGCCCACCACTCCCGTGTCGACTCCCCGTACCCGAGCCGCAAGTAGATGTCGAACGCCAGCGGGCATCGGCGGCGTTTACCGGGGGATCAGCCGGGCACCGGCCCGCGCCCTGCGGCGCAGCCTACCAGAACACGTTCATGTGGAAAACACCCGACGGGCGGCTAGCGGGCCGCCGCGCCCCCGCCGCCCTCGGCCCCCGCGTCGGCGAACTCCTCGCGGAGGGCCTTCTTCGTGTGGCGGATGATCTGGCCGGTCTTGAGGTAGACGATGTCCTCGGCGATGTTGGTCATCAGGTCCGCGATGCGTTCGAGTTCGCGACCGACGCGGTAGACGAGCAGGCCGGCGGCCTGGGTCGGCCGGGCGGCGCCGTCCATCATCTCCAGGGTTTCGTCGAAGAGCCGCTTGTGCAGGGCGTCGATGACGTCGTCGCCGACGACGATCTGCTTCGCGGCCTCGGGGTCCTCGTCGCGGAGCGTCCGCAGCAGGGCGTGGCAGACCATGGGGACGCGCTGGCCGAGCTCGGTGAGCGCCGTGGGCCAGCGGGGCGTCACGCCCTCGGGGAACTTGCGGGCGACCTTGGCGATGGCGCAGGCGTGGTCGGCGACGCGCTCGATGTCGGCGTTGACCTTGAGCACGAAGGTGATCTGCCGGAGGTCCTTGGCCACCGGCCCCTGGAGGGCCAGGACGCGGAGGCAGGCGGTCTCGATCTCGACCTCCTCCTGGTCGATGCCGGCGTCGCGCCGCCGGATCTCTTTGGCCGCGTCCCGGTCGAGCTTCCACAGGGCTTCGAGGGCCGCCTCGACCATGCCCACGGCGGTGCTCGCCTCGCGGACGAGCCGGTCCTTGATGGCCCCGATCTCGCGGTCGAACTGGGTGGGGACCCGGCGCGGCAACGGGGTGCCGGAGAGCGGCTGGTCGTTGGGATGACGCTTGGGCTGATGGAAGGGCATGGCGGGTCGCTGGGTGGTGGGCCGTGTGCTGCGCCTTGGAAAAGCGGCGAAGCGTAGTGCTCTATTCGGCTATCGGCTGGGTCTTAGCGCAAATTCAACGTTCCAGAGGAAAGAGCCGGACGGCGATCTTCCTGGGGAGAGTGTGTGAAAACGCGCGTGCCCCGGGCGCGGCGGGGTAAGATGGCCCCGTCATGCGGATCTCAGGCTCCGTCGCCCCGACCATCCCGTTCCACCTCGCACGCGCCTACGGGGTTCGTCCCCCTGCGGCCGCGGCCCCGGTCGCGCCGACCACGAAGGCGACGCCCGCGCTGTCGCCCATGGTTGCGGAGCGGCTCGTGGCCGGGGTGGTCCCCGGGCGGGTGAACTTCGACGCCCCGTCCGGGCCGGACCGCACCTTCGAGCTCTACCGCCACCCCGCGGACCGGAACATCGCGGCCACGGGGGTCGGGCTGGGCAGGGTGATCGATGTCAGCGGCTGAGCCGTCACAGACGCCGCGGCCGGCCTGGTCGCCGCTGGCGCGGCACTGGGGGCTGGATCAGGGGGTGGTCTTCCTCAATCACGGATCGTTCGGGGCCACGCCGCTGCCGGTGCAGGAGGCGCAGCGCGAGCACCGGGCGCGGTTCGAGCGCGAGCCGGTGCGGTACGTCGTCGAGGAGCTCGAGGGGCTGCTCGACGAGGCGCGGGCGCGGGCCGCGGCCTTCGTCGGGTGCGACCCGGAGGGGTTCGCCTTCGTCTTCAACGCGACGATGGGGGTGAACACGGTCGTGCGGTCGCTCCAGTGGAGCCCCGGCGACGAACTCCTCACCAGCACGCACGAGTACAACGCGTGCAACAACGCGCTGGAGTACGTCGCGCAGCGGAGCGGCGCGAGGGTCGTCCGCGCGGAGGTGCCGTACCCGGTCCGCTCCGAGGACGAGGTGGTGGAGGCGATCCTCTCCCGCGTCACGGACCGCACGCGCCTGGTGCTGCTGAGCCATATCACCAGCCCGACGGCGCTCGTGCTCCCGGTGGAGCGGATCGTGCGCGAACTGGAGGCCCGCGGCGTGGACGCGCTGGTGGACGGCGCGCACGCCCCGGGGATGGTGCCGCTGGACGTCGCCCGCATCGGCGCGGCGTACTACACGGGGAACTTCCACAAGTGGGTCTGCGCCCCGAAGGGCGCGGCGTTCCTGCACGTCCGGGAGGACCGCCGGCACCTGATCCGACCGCTGGTGATCTCGCACGGGGCGAACTCGCCGCGGCAGGACCGTTCGCGCTTCCGGCTGGAGATGGACTACATCGGCACGACGGACCCGTCGGCGTGGCTGGCGGTCCCGGAGGCGATCCGGTTCATGGCGTCGCTGGATCCGGAGGGGTGGGAGGGGATACGGCGGCGGAACCGGGCGATGGCCCTGGCGGCCCGCGACCTGCTCTGCCGCGAACTGGGGGAGACCCCCCCGGCCCCAGATTCGATGACCGGCTCCATGGCCGCGGTGCGGCTGCCGGACCAGTCGGAGGCGGAGGCGTCGGCGCCGACGCGGTACCACGACCCGCTCCAGGACCGGCTGATCGACCGCCACGGCGTGCAGGTCCCGATCATCCCGTTCCCGGCGCCGCCGGCGCGATGGGTGCGGGTGTCGGCGCAGGTGTACAACAGCATGGAGCAGTACGCCTACCTGGCCCGCGTGCTGAAGGCGGAACTGGGCCGCTAGGCGTCTGTTATTGCAAGCAGAACGCTCTCGGGAAGGTCCGGATCAGGGCCCGCTCGGGGAGGCGGCCGCGCCCGGTTTGGCCTTTTCATGTATCCTGGGGCATTCTTCAGTTCCGTCGCCTCCGCCCATCGGTCGGCGTTCGTGTCGGGAGCCGGGAACTGGTTGTTCGTCTGGCCGGGGCGCGGTGGGGAGTCCGCCGCGGCCGCGGGCGGTCCGGCGTTCTCGGTCGTTCGGTCGTGAGGAGGAGTCCGAGCATGCGGCGTGGTCTTGGCATCGTCGCGGCGTCCGCCGCGCTGGGCGTGTTCGTGTGCGTGTCGTCATTGGCGATGGGGCAGCCGGCGGGCGACGGGCGTGTGCGCTACGACGGGCACAAGATCGTGCGGGTGCAGATCGACTCGCAGCGCGACCTGCTGGCGATGCAGCAGTTCAGCCAGGACACGTGGGTCTGCGGGGCGATCCGGCGGGGGCCGGTGGAGTTCCGCGTCGCCCCCGAGATGCTCGGGGCGATGGACGAGGCGGGGATCGAGTACGAGGTCGTCGTGCCGGACGTGCAGGCGCTGATCGACGCCGAGGCGGCGGGGATCGCCGCGGCGGCCCAGCTCCGCGGGTTGGACTACTTCTCGACGTACCGCTCGTACGCGGAGATCAGCGCCTACGTGGACACGCTGGTGGCCCTGCGGCCGGACCTGGCGACGCGGTTCGTCGCCGGCCAGTCGCTGGAGGGGCGCGACATCTTCGGGATCCGGATCACCAGCCCGGTCGGCGGGTCGGAGAAGCCGGCGCTGTTCCTGCACGGGTTGATCCACGCGCGGGAGTGGATCACCGGCAGCGCGGTCATGTACATCGCCGACCGGCTGGTGCGCGACTACGGCGTCGATCCGGCGATGACGAGCATGCTCGACACGTTCGAGGTGATCATCGTCCCGATCACCAACCCCGACGGGTACGTCTACACGTGGACCAACGATCGCCTCTGGCGCAAGAACCGTCGGCCCAACGCCAACGGCTCCTTCGGGGTGGACAACAACCGCAACTGGGGCTTCGGCTGGGGCGGGCCGGGGGCGAGCACGCAGCCGGCCAACGAGACCTACCGCGGCACGGGCCCGTTCTCCGAGCCGGAGACGCAGGTGCTCCGCGACTTCATCCTCGCCAACCCGCGGATCGTGGCGACCCTGGACATCCACAGTTTCTCGCAACTGATCCTCTCGCCGTGGGGGTTCACGGACCAGCAGCCGGCGGACGCCTCCCTCTTCAACGCCATCAACGCCGCGGTGGAGCAGGCGATGGAGGCGGTGGACTCGCGTGACTACACGGCGGGGCCGACGTACGCGACGATCTACCCGGCCAGCGGCGTCGGGCAGGACTGGTCGTACGGCTCGCGACAGACGCTCGGGTGGGGCTTCGAGCTGCGTCCGGCGACGAGCCAGCAGGGGGGGTTCATCCTCCCGGCGGCGCAGATCATCCCCGCGTCGCGCGAGTGCCTCGCGGGCGTGCAGGCGATCGCCGAGTACCTGCGGGACAACGCGGTGTACTTCGGCTTCCCCGAGGGGGCGCCCGTGTCGCTGCCGGCGAACGCGAACGTGATGCTGCTGTTCGAGGCCCGGCGCGGCCGGCTCCAGGTGGATGGGGCGGCCACGCGGTTCTACTGGCGGCGCGGGCGCAGCGGCCCCTTCACCCCGGCCATGCTCACGCACCTGGGGAACAAGGTCGCCTGGGCCAACATGACCACCGGCCCCTGCGGCTCGGTCGTGCAGTTCTACATCGAGACGCGGACGACGGGCGGGGCGACGTTCACCTTCCCGGCCGAGGGCGCGGCCGCGCCGATCGAGGTGCCGGTGCTTGAGTCCACGATCGTCTTTGCCGACGGGTTCGAGTCTCCCGGCGGGTGGATCGCCGGCCTGCCGGGCGACACGGCCACCAGCGGCCAGTGGGTCCGCGGCGACCCGATCGGCACCACGGCGCAGCCGGAGGACGCCTACGCCGGCACGAACTGCTACTTCACCGGCCAGGGGCCGGTGGGGGGGCAGCCGGGGGCGGCGGACGTGGACGACGGCTTCACCACGCTGCTGAGCCCGCGGTTCAGCCTCGCCGGGGCGGAGGGGGCGACGGTGAGCTATTACCGCTGGTACAGCAACGTCGCCGGCGCAGCGCCCGCGTCGGACGTCTTCACGATCTCCATCAGCAACGACGACGGGCAGACGTGGACGACGCTGGAGACCGTCGGGCCCGGCGGCCCGGGCAACGCGGGGGGCTGGATCGGCGTGTCGCTCCCGCTTCCGGCGGGGATGACGCCGACGGCGAACATGCGCGTCCGCTTCGTCGCGGCCGACGAGGGGGAGGGCTCGCTCGTCGAGGCGGCGGTGGACGAGTTCCTGGTGACGGCGATGGGGTGCCCCGGGCCGGCGTGCCTGGGCGACTGGGACCGCGACGGCGTGGTCAACTCCGGCGACATCTCGTTCTTCCTCACCGGATGGCTGCACGACGTCCAGACCGGCGGGACGGGCGCGGACTTCGACGGCAGCGGCCAGACCAACAGCAACGACATCTCGGCGTTCCTCAACGAGTGGCTGGCGTCGGTCGCGCAGTGCGGGTGAGCGGGGCGGTGCGTAGCATGAGCGCCGAGGAGGTGCGCCCATGGCGATGACGAAGCAGCAGATGATCGATGCGCTCAACGAGGACCTGGCGTACGAGTACTCGGCGATGCTGCAGTACCTCACCTACGCCGCGAAGGTCAGCGGCCCGTACCGGCCGCAGTTGAGCAGCTTCTTCCTCGCGGAGGTGCCGGAAGAGACGGCGCACGCGCAGTGGCTGGCGAACAAGATCGTCGCCCTCGGGGGCGAGCCGACGACGCTCGCCAGACCCGTGCCGCCGGCGCGGACGAACCGGCAGATGCTCGAGGCGGTCCTCGCCGCGGAGACGGAGGCGGTGCAGCGGTACACCGCCCGCGCCAAGCAGGCGGAGGAACTCGGGGACAAGGGGCTCCAGGTGCAACTGGAGAACATGGTCCTCGACGAGTCCACCCACCGCGAGGAGACGGAGCGGATCCTGCGCGACTGGGCGCTGTAGCAATCCCGTCGTCCGGCGGCGGCGGTGGGGGAGAGGGAGGGGGCGGGGGGTCAGGCGTCGATGGTGAGCGTGTAGCGCCGGTAGACGGTGTCGCGCGTCCACCCGAGGGACTCGTAGAGGGCCTGCGCGGGGGTGTTGGTCTCCTCGGTGAGCAGGGCGAGGGAGCGGGCGCTGGTCTCCCTGGCGAGGGCGACGGCCGCGGCGATGAGTTGCCGGGCGACGCCGCGCCGGCGGTAGGCCTCCACGACGAAGAGGTCGTTGAGCGTCCAGATGCGCCGCAGATTGACGGAACTGAACGTGGGGTAGAGCTGGACGAAGCCGACGATGGCGGGCTCGTCGCAGGGGTTGCTCGGCGCGGCGAGGGCGAGGAAGACGGCGGACTCGCCGCGGTCCAGACGCTCGGAGAGGAAGGCGAGGGAGGCCTCCTCGGCGGGGGGCTTGCCGTAGAAGGCGCGGTAGGCCTCGAAGATCGGGACCAGGCGCGGGGCGTCGGCGGGGGTGGCGCGCACGATGCGGACGGACGTGGCGGGGGGGATGGGGGGCGTGGGGTGGGGCATACGGGGGATGCTAATCGGATCGGGGGTGGGGCGATGGAGGGATGTGGA
>ERZ777003.928-NODE-928-length-50245-cov-42.683144_pt1 | contig 50245 bp, 37 predicted proteins | sample MGYA00374956_ERZ777003 | MGnify/ENA primary metagenome ERZ777003 (study PRJEB29302, sample SAMN06268252) | bioreactor metagenome | isolation source: Joint BioEnergy Institute, California, USA | place: USA:Joint BioEnergy Institute, California, USA | collected...
GCCACTACGATGCCGTCCTCGTCGCTGTAGAGCCAGTGGCCGGGGCGGAACTCCACGCCGCCGAAGGTGACGGGGACGTCGACCTCGCCGGCGCCTTCCTTGGCGCTCTTGCGGGGGTTGGAGCCCAGGGCCTTGATGCCCAGGTTCAGGGTGCGCAGGGTCGCCACGTCGCGGACCGCGCCGTTGATCACCACGCCGGACCAGCCCTGCTCGACCGCGGAGGCGGCGATCAGGTCGCCCATCAGGGCCGAGGCCAGGGAGCCGCCGCCGTCCACCACCAGCACCCGGCCCTCGCCGGGGGTGTTCAGCAGCTTCTTGACCAGTGCGTTGTCGCGGTGGCAGCGGATGGTGGCGATCGGGCCGGCGAAGGCGGTGCGCGCACCGTACTGCCGGAACTGGGTCTCGCAGCTGGCCAGCTCGGCGTCGAATTCGTCGATCAGGTCGGCGGTCGCGAACTCCATGCCAGGGAGCCTACCGTTTGGTAACCAAGCGCCCGGAACCCGCCCCCTGGCCTGTGCGGAGAACGATCCGCGGTGCAGTTCTCAACCCCGTATCGGTGTCCGGTTACAGGTCATCCTCGGTGGAGGCGGACGCCGGCTTTGCGTTTCAGACGACGGTGCCGGTGCGCATCCGCCCTTCGCCACATCCGGAGCACCAGCGCCGCGCGTCCCTAAGTGCCCGGGCCGTCGGTGGGGCGGCCGATCAGGCGGGACAGCACGATCGAGGTCTTGGTCTGGGCGATGTTGGGTTCGCGGCGCAGGCGCTCCAGGGTCTCCTCCAGGTGACTGATGTCGCGGGCCCGCAGGTGGATCAGGGCGTCGGCCTCGCCGGTGATGGTGTAGGCGGCGATGACCTCCGGATACTTGCGGACGCTCTCGTAGGTCTCCTCCGGGGAGCGGGCGCCGTCGTAGAAGATCTCGATGAACGCCTCGGTGGTCCAGCCCAGCGCCGCCGGGTCGACCACCGCGGCGAAGCCGGTGATGACGCCCTCCTCGCGCAGCCGGTCGACGCGGCGTTTGACCGCGGGCGCCGACAGCCCGATGGCGTCGCCGATCTGGGCGTAGGAGGCCCGGGCGTTCTCCATCAGCTGCGCAACGATCCTGCGGTCGAGCTCGTCAAGACGCAACGAACGCACCCTCTGAAGTCGGTTTTGTGACTGTCTCCGCTGTCTGCTTCGAACATACGCTGGAGGCAGGGGAGGCGGCCACCTCGCCTTCCCGGCCTGCGCCGGGCCGATCCCCGGTGCGGGCGACTCCGGCCACGGTCATCTAAAGGTCGGCGGACCGCCGAAGGAGCATCGTGACGACGCGAACCGAACAGCTGCGCGCACTGTCCGACGAGCACAGCGCCCACAACTACCATCCGCTCCCGGTCGTGATCGCCGAGGCCGAGGGCGCCTGGGTGACCGATGTCGAAGGACGGCGCCTGCTGGACATGCTGGCCGCCTACTCGGCGGTCAACTTCGGGCACCGCCACCCCCGGCTCATCGCCGCCGCGCGGCGGCAGCTGGAGCGGGTCACCCTGGTCAGCCGGGCCTTCGACCACGACCAGTTCGGGCCGTTCGTCGCCGAGCTGGCCGAGCTGGCCGGCAAGGAGATGGTGCTGCCGATGAACAGCGGCGCCGAGGCCGTCGAGACCGCCCTCAAGACCGCGCGCAAGTGGGGTTACGAGGTCAAGGGCGTGCCGGCCGACCGGGCCAACATCATCACCTTCGAGGGCAACTTCCACGGCCGGACCACCACGATCATCAGCTTCTCCACCGACCCGGACGCCCGTAACTCCTACGGCCCCTACACCCCCGGCTTCCGCATCGTCCCGTACGGGGATGCGCAGGCGCTGGCGGCGGCGATGGACGAGAACACCGTGGGGGTGCTGGTCGAGCCGATCCAGGGCGAGGCCGGGGTGATCGTGCCGCCCAGGGGGTTTTTGACGGCGGTGCGCCGGCTGTGCACCGAGCACGGCGCGTTGATGATCGCCGACGAGATCCAGTCCGGGCTGGGCCGCACCGGCGCCACGTTCGCCGTCGAGCACGAGGGTGTCGTCCCCGATGTGTACGTGCTGGGCAAGGCGCTGGGCGGCGGCATCCTGCCGGTGTCGGCGGTGGTCGCCGACGCCGATGTGCTGGGGGTGTTCAAGCCCGGCCAGCACGGCTCGACGTTCGGGGGCAACCCGCTGGCCTGCGCGGTGGGACGCGAGGTGATCGCGATGCTGCGCACCGGCGAGTACCAGGAGCGGTCGCGGACGCTGGGTGAGCACATGCACCGGCGGCTGAGCGCGCTGCCCGGCGACGTGGTCCGCGAGGTGCGCGGACGCGGGCTGTGGGCCGGGGTGGAGCTGAACGGCAAGGCCCGCCCGGTCAGTGAGCGGCTGCTGGAGCTGGGCGTGCTGGCCAAGGAGACCCACGAGACCACGCTGCGGCTGGCCCCGCCGCTGGTGATCAGCAGGGAGGACCTGGACTGGGCGCTGGACCGGCTGGAGATCGCACTGCGCGAGTTTTGATCGCTCCCCGCTCGGGCGCCCGGGGCACCTGGCCCCGGGCGCTCTTTTCCGAGGAACGGGGAGGCCCGCTCAGCGCAGGGCCGGCACGCCCATCAAGGGCATCGGTGTCACAGGCCGCCGGGCGAAGGTGACCTGGGCCTGCCGGTCCCCGCAGAGGGCCAGCTGCAGGAACGGCCCGAACGCCTCGTCGATGGGGTGGGGTTGCAGGTTCCCCGAGGAGTCCGGCCGGTTGTACTTGGTGAGGTTCACCGCGTAGGAGACCTGCCGTCCGCCGTCGGCGCGGATCAGCGACTGTGCTCCCGCTCCCCAGACCACGCCGTCGTGCCCCCAGAAGACGCCGCAAGGCGTGTGGACCGCATACAGGCCGAGGCCGTAGTCCATGGTCCCGCCGCCGACGCCGACCGGCACCGTGCGCTGCATCTGCGCCAGCGACGCCCTGCTGATGATCTTGCCGTTCAGCAGGGCGGCGTAAAAGCGGTTGAGGTCGTCCATGGTCGACACCACGGCGCCCGCCGTGCCCACCCAGGACATGTCGTAGACGCTGTAGTCGCGCGGCGGGTCGATCAGGCCGTACATCGCCTCGTACATCCGCGGATGCGGCCCTTTGATGCGGGGGCCGGCCGGGAACGCGGTGTGCTTGAGCCCGGCGCGTTCGATGACGTTGCGGGTGATGTGCTTTTCGGCCGGGGTGCCGGTCACCCGTTCCAGCAGCTGCCCGAGGATGACGTAGTTGGTGTTGGAGTAGGACCCGGGCAGTTCACCGGGCCGGCCGGTGGCGGGCGCGGCCAGCCCCATCCTGATCAGCTCGGCCGGGCGGAACCGGCGGAACCGGTTGTCCTCCAGGCTGCGGGGCGACCCCTGCAGCAGGGAGGGGAAGGCGTAGGGGATGTAGTCGGCGATTCCGCTGGTGTGGTTGAGCAGCATCCGGACGGTGATGCGCCGGCCGCGTTCACCGGGCACCAGGTGCGGCAGGTAGCGGCCGATGGGGTCGTCGAGCCGGATCCTGCCCCGTTCGGCCTGTTGCAGGACGGCGGCGGCGGTGAAGGTCTTGGTGATGCTGCCGACGCGCTGGCGCATGTGGGGCGTGACGGGACGGCCGGTCCGGACGTCGGCGACCCCGGAGGCCCCGCGCCACACCCGGCCGCCGTCGCGCACCTGGGCGTACAGGCCCGGCATGCCCGCCCGGTGCACCCCGTCCATGGCGGCCTGCAGTTTCGCCGGGTCGAGCCCGGCCGCGGTGCTCGCGGCGGAGGCCGGTGTCACGGTCAGCACGCCCGCCCCGGCGGCCGCGATCCCGAACGCCGCCAGCCGCTTTTTCACCGAACCTTTTTCAGCACGCCGTTTCCGCAGGCCGGAACGGGTGCGCCGGGGACGCTGCCATGGCCCGCCCGCGGTATGGGACCGAGTGCCGCCGAGGTTTCCGTGCCCAGGGTGCCGGAAAAGGTTCACTGCTCCGTCCTCTCGTCGAACGCGAGGTCGGAAAGTGACTCTCCTGGAGACGGCAGGAAATGTCACCCTCCGTGCGGAGGGATATCCCCTCTTCGCGAGGAGGAGACCGTTTTCCCTCCCGCGAAGGACGACGGCATGCGAATCCGCAGGTCCCGCGGGAGGCTAGGCCAGGGTGCGGTAGCGGCCCTCGAAATACAGCAGGGGACGGTGCTGGGGGGCGGGGGTGGACGCCGCCAGGACCCGGCCGACCACGATGCTGTGGTCGCCGCCGTCGTGCACGGCGTGAGTGCGGCACTCCAGCGCCGCCAGCGCCTCGGTGAAGATCGCCGCCCCGGTGTGCTCGCCCCGGGTGAACGGGTGGCCGCCCAGCCTGCCGTCCAGCGGCCGGCCCCGGGTCGCGAACCACTCAGAAAGGTCCCGGGCGCTCTCGGGCAGCACCGACACCGCCCATCGGCCGGATTTCAGCACCGCCCCGTGCAGGCGGGCGTTCTTGTCCGCGCAGAACAGCACCAGCAGCGGGTCCAGGGAGACCGAGGTGAAGGCGTTGATGGTCATGGCGTAGTCCACGCCATCGGCCACCGTGGAGACGATCGCCACCCCGGTGGCGAACCGGCCGAGCACCCGGCGGAACTCGCGGGGGTCCAGCTGGACGGCGGGCTGGTCGGACGGCTGCAAAAGACGCTCTTCGCTCACAATGCCCCAGACACTACCCAGGCGCCCGGAAGGTACCGCAGGTCAGGTCCGGTCACGGGTCACGCCGGGGCCCAGCAGCCAGGCTCCGGGCACTCCGGCGGACCGGGTGAGCGCCACGGCCAGGCCGCCGGTGACCATGCCGCCGATCATGAACAGGTAGCCGGGCAGGTCCCCGGTGATGAGCAGGTCGCCTTCAGCGCGCGGGCTGGAGGCGGCGATCACCACGGCCATCCAGGTCACCCAGGGGACCGCCGCGGCCGACTTGGCGCGCATCCCCCAGCCGACCAGCCAGGGCACCGCGAAGTTCAGCGCCACCAGCACGATCGCCGCCACCGGGACCGGCCCGGCGCTCCACCGGTAGTGCAGGGAGCCGATGCATCCCATGGCCAGACCCAGCAGCGCCAGCAGCCCGTAGGCGCCGCCGACGACGAAGGCCCGCAGCGCCCCCTCATCGGGCGGCGGCGCGGCCGGCGGGTTCGCTTTCGCAACGGCCGGGAAGTCCTCGGGCGAAGGCCCACCGGGCAGGACCGGGGTGCCGCCGTCCCCGGTCAGCGGCACTCCGGTGTCCTGGTCGTTGTCCACAGCCACTGAGGTTATCCATTCGGTTCGGGCCGCCCGTTCCCCGTCGCCGGTCTACTCCAGGCCGGGCAGCCCCGAAAACAGCCCGCTTTCGCGTCCGTCGGCCACCGCCGGGCCGCGCGGCCCGTCCAGCAGGGTGTAGTACTCGGCGCCGAACGCCTGCTGCCCGATGTTGTTGGACAGCGCGAAGAACGGCCCTTCGGAGGCCACCACGACCTGGGTGCGGTGGGCGCGCAGCGCCGCCAGCTTGGCCGGCAGGTGGGCGCGGGCGTCCACCACCGTGGTGACCTGGTCGTCGGGCACCCCGTAGCCGAGCTGGTCGATGCTGGAGACCCGTTCGAAGGGGTGGCGGGAGTCGCGCATCAGCGCGATCGACCGGGCCAGCACCGTGCGCGGCGTGGCGGTGGCGTAGAGCTTGGCGGCCGACCAGGGCTCGCCCTCGCCGTGGGCGGGGTCGGCGGCCAGCTCACGCGCCCGCACCGTCACCCGGTGGGCCTGGATGTGGTCGGGGTGCCCGTAGTGGCCGTGCTCGTCGTAGGTGACGATCACCTGCGGGCGCACCTCGCGGATGATCTCGGCGAGCAGCCTGGCGGCCTCCTCCACGTCCGCCCGCCAAAAGCAGCGGGGATGGTCGTTGGACGGGGCGCCCATCATGCCCGAGTCCCGCCAGCGGCCGGCGCCGCCCAGGAAGCGGTGGTCGGTGACGCCGAGCGCCGCGCAGGCCTCCTTCAGTTCGCCGATCCGGAACTCGCCGAGCCGGTCCTCCTTGTCGGAGGCGAGGTGACGCAGCTCCTCGGGGATGATCTCGCCTTCTTCGCCCAGCGTGCAGGTCACCAGGCAGACATGGGCGCCCTCGGCGGCGTATTTCGCCATGGTCGCGCCGGTGCTGATCGATTCGTCATCCGGATGGGCGTGGACGAACAGGATCCGCCGGTCCGTGTCACTCATAGGCCGACCATACTCAGGGCGCCGGAATGATCTGCTGGCCGGTGCCCATACCGGGGCCGCCGCCCCCGCCGGGACCTCCGCCCCCGGGGCCGCCGCCGCCGGGGCCGCCACCGCCTCCGGAGTCACCGCCGCCGTCGCCGCCACCGCCGTCGGGGCCGCCGTCGCCACCGGGACCGCCGTCACCGCCGGGGCCCTCATCACCGCCGCCGGGACCGCCGTCACCGCCGTCGCCGCCGGGCGGCTGGGTGGGCGGGGGCTGGGTGGCCGGCGGCTGGGACGGCTCGGAGGGGGGCGGGGGCTGCTGCCGCTCGGTGCGCCGGGGACGCGGCTGGGGCTGGTAGGTCTCCTGCGGCGGCTCGGTCTGCTGCGAGTCGTCCTGCGGCCGCTCCTCGCCGGCGTCGTCGTCGACGGTCTGCTCGGCCGTGGGAGAGGGGTTCGGGTCGGCCGGGTCGTCCCCCCGGCTCGCCGCGTACGCCAGCGCGCCGATGAGTACCAGCACCCCGGCCACCGCCGCCACCGCCAGCAGCAGCGGGCTCTTGGAGCGGTCCTCGCCCGGCGGCGCCCCGCGCCGTCCCGGCGGGGGCGGGTAGCCGGGCACGCCCGGCAGCGTCCCGCTCACCGGGCCGTGGGGCGGGGGACCGGAGGGGCCCGCCGGGGGGATGCCCATCGGGCCGGCCACCCGGGTCCGCCCGGGGTCGGTGGACCTGGCCGCCATCTGCTGGCCCTCCGCCAGCACCGTGGTGGGGATCTCACCGCCGGGCGGCAGCGGGTTCATCGCCGCCGTCTGCGCCTCGGCGACGCGGGTGGCCTCGCCGGCCGCCGAGCCGTCCAGCACGGTCGCGCCGTCGGCCGGCCCCGGCAGCGGCAGCTGGGCGGCGCCGCCGCCACCGCCGCCGATCAGCCGCATCATCAGCGCCTGGGAGGTGGGACGGGCCTTGGGGTCCTTGGCCAGGCACTCGCGGAGCAGCTCGCGCAGGTCGTCGGGCACCCCCTCCAGGTTCGGGGGCTCGTTCAGCAGCCGGTTGATGACGGCGTGGATGCTGTCCTGGCCGAACGGGGGCCGCCCGGTGGCGGCGAACACCATCGTCGAGGCCCAGGAGAAGATGTCCACCGCCTCGGTCAGCTGGGCGCCCATCACCTGCTCGGGCGCCATGTAGGCGGGGGTGCCGATGGCCTTGGTGCTGTTGGTGGAGCCGGCGTCCAGGGCCCGGGCGATGCCGAAGTCGATCACGCGGGGGCCGTCGGGGGCCATCAGCACGTTGTGCGGCTTGAAGTCGCGGTGCACGATGCCGGCCTGGTGGATGGCCACCAGCGCGGTCATGGTGCCGATGGCCAGCCGGTCCAGCGCCGCCCCGGTGCGCGGCCCCTGCTCGGTGACCAGCTTCTGCAGGGAGGGGCCGGGCACGAACTCGCTGACGATGTAGGGCCGGTCGCCCTCCAGGTCGATCTCCAGCACCTGCGCGGTGCAGAACCGGGCGACCTGCTTGGCGGCCTGCGCCTCGCGCACGAACCGGCTGCGGGCCGAGGCGTCCTCGGTCAGGTCGCCGCGCAGCAGCTTGATGGCGACCTTGTTGCCTTCGGCGTCCTGCCCCAAGTAGACGACACCCTGGCCGCCCTCGCCGAGACGTTCCAGAATCTGGTAGGAACCCAGGCGCCGCGGATCACTCGACTGCAGCTCCGGCATCGACACTCCTGCTACACGGGGGCCAAGGGGCGGGAGTCTCCGAAACTACCGGAGAGGCCGCCCACCCGCCTGCCCGTCAAGGGGCGGGTGTGGATCGATTGCATAACGTTCACCCCGGGGGCGATCTCTCACGGTACCCGCCCACGCGGCGCTTTCCGATCGGCATGGCCGACGGCAAGGGAAAGGTGAACTTTCTCAACCTTGCCAGAGCGCACGGCGCCCGGCCACCGCATGAGGCGAACTCGGGCTGGCAGACTCGGGGGCATGACCACGAGCTACCCGCGGCAAAGCGCCCGCACCCGCCGGTTCACCCTGGGAGTTCCCCGCGATTTCCGCATCGCCCCGGACGGCTCCCGCCTGGCGTTCCTGCGCACCAAGTCGGGCACCGACCCGGTCACCTGCCTGTGGACGCTGGAGTTGGGCGGCGGTGAGGAACGCCTGGTGGCCGACCCGGCGGCGCTGGCCTCTTCCGGCCAGGAGGATCTTCCTCCCGAGGAGCGGGCCCGCCGCGAGCGCGTCCGCGAGCAGGCCGGCGGGATCGTCGGGTACGCCACCGACCGCGAGGTGCGCAGGGCGGCGTTCGCGCTGGACGGCCGGTTGATGGTGGCCGATCTGCGGGAGGCCGCGGTGCGGACGCTGGAGACGGCCACGCCGGTGTTCGACCCGCGCCCGGACCCGACCGGGCGCCGGGTGGCGTATGTGTCCGGGCGGACGCTGCGCGTGGTGGAGATGGACGGCACCGGCGACCGGGCGCTGGTGCGCCCGGAAAGCGAGCAGGTCTCCTACGGGCTGGCCGAGTTCATCGCCGCCGAGGAGATGGGCCGCACCCGCGGCCACTGGTGGGCGCCGGACGGGGAGTCGCTGCTGGTGGCGCGGGTGGATGAGACCCCGGTGACGCGCTGGCACATCGCCGACCCCGCCAACCCGCAGCGCCCGGCCACCGAGATCGCCTACCCGGCGGCGGGCACCCCCAACGCCTATGTGTCGCTGTATGTGATCGGCGTGGACGGCGGCCGCACGCCCGTGGTGTGGGACCGCGCCGAGTTCCCCTACCTGGTCACCGCCGGCTGGGACCGGCACGGGCCGCTGATCGTCGTCCAGTCCCGCGACCAGCGGGTCATGCGGGTGCTTCAGGTCTCCCCCGCCGACGGCGCCACCTCGGTATTGCACGTGTCCCACGACCCGGTGTGGCTGGAGATCGTCCGCGGTCTGCCGGCCCGCACCAGTGGCGGCGCCCTGGTGTGGACGGTGGAGGATGCCGACACCGACACCCGGCGGCTGACCGTGGACGGCGTCCCGGTCACCCCGCCGGGCCTGCAGGTGCGGTCGGTGCTGGGGGTGGACGGCGATGCGGTGCTGTTCACCGCCTCCGAGGAGCCGACCGAGGTGCACGTGTGGTCGTATGCGCCGGGTGAGCTGACCCGGCTCAGCGAAGGGCAGGGGGTGTTCGGCGGCGCCCGGGCGGGGAAGGTGACCGTGCTGACCGCCTCCCGGCTGGACCGGGACGGGGTGGAGGTGCGCGTGCTCACCCCGGGCGGCGAGCACCAGATCGCCTCCCGGGCGGAGACCCCGGTGATCACGCCGTCGGTGCGCCTGCTGCACGCCGGCGAGCGGCGGATCCGCACCGCGGTGGTGCTGCCCACCGGCTGGAAGGCCGCCGACGGCAGGCTGCCGGTGCTGATGGACCCCTACGGCGGCCCGCACGCCCAGCGGGTGCTGGCGGTGCGGCGCGCCTACAACGAGGCCCAGTGGCTGGCCGACCAGGGGTTCGCGGTGGTCATCGCCGACGGCCGGGGCACTCCGGGCCGCGGCCCGGCCTGGGAGCGCGCGGTGCACGGCGACTTCGCCGGGCCGGTGCTGGAAGACCAGATCACCGCCCTGCAGGAGGCCGCCCGCAACTTCCCGGACGCCCTCGACCTGAGCCGGGTGGGCATCCGCGGCTGGTCGTTCGGCGGCTGGCTGGCGGCGCTGGCGGTGCTGCGCCGCCCGGACGTCTTCCACGCGGCGGTCGCCGGCGCCCCGGTGACCGACTGGCGGCTGTACGACACCCACTACACCGAGCGTTACCTGGGCCACCCCGATGAGGAGCCGGACAACTACCGGCGCAACAGCCTGATCGAGGACGCCGCCAAGCTGGAGCGTCCGCTGCTGCTCATCCACGGCCTGGCCGACGACAACGTGGTGGCCGCCCACACGCTGCGCCTGTCGTCGGCGCTGCTGGCGGCCGGCCGGCCGCACAGCGTGCTGCCGCTGTCGGGGGTGACCCACATGACCCCGCAGGAGGTCGTCGCCGAGAACCTGCTGAAGCTGCAGGTGGAGTTCCTCAAGACCCACCTGGGCTGAACCGGGCCGGCGGTCAGGTGCCGTGCCAGGAGCGCCACAGGGCGGCATACCGGCCGCCGGCCTCGATCAGCTCTTGGTGGGAGCCGAGTTCGCTGATGCGGCCGTCCTCCATCACCGCCACCCGGTCGGCGTCGTGGGCGGTGTGCAGGCGGTGCGCGATGGCCACCACCGTGCGGCCCTCCAGCACCGCCGCCAGTGACCGCTCCAGCCTGCGGGCCGCCCGCGGGTGCAGCAGCGAGGTGGCCTCGTCCAGCACCAGGGTGTGCGGGTCGGCCAGCACCAGCCGGGCCAGCGCGAGCTGCTGGACCTGCGCCGGGGACAGCGCCCGCCCGCCGGAGCCCACCACGGCGTCCAGGCCGGGGCCGTCCCATTCGACCGCCTCCAGCGCGGCACGCGCCTGCTCGTCGGTGGCGTCGGGACGGGCCAGCAGCAGGTTGTCGCGCACCGTGCCGTAGAAGACGTGGTGCTCCTGGGTGACCAGGGCGACCTGGCCGCGCAGCTCCTCCAACGGCAGCTCCACCAACGGCACCCGGAGGCCGTCCGTACCGACCGTCACCGTGCCGGTGCGAGGGGTGTGAACGCCGGCCAGCAGCAGCCCCAGAGTGGACTTGCCCGCCCCGCTCGGCCCGACCACCGCCAGCCGCTCTCCCGGGCGCAGCACCAGGTCCACCCCGTGCAGCACGTCCCGGTCCGCGCGGTAGGCGTAGCGGACGTCACAGGCGGCCAGGGAGGGCTCGCCGTCCAGCGGGGGACGCCCGGCGGTGGGGATCCGGTCGGGCGGGACGTGCGCCACGCCCAGCAGCCGGGCCAGGGAGGCGCCGCCGAGCTGGAGGCTGTCCAGCCGGCTGAGGATCTGGTCCACCGGGTCGGCGAGCTGCCGGACGTACAGGACGGCGGCGGTCACCTGGGCCGGCGACGCCCAGCCGTGGAGGTGGTAGAGCCCGCCGATCAGCAAGGCGGCGGCGGTCTGCACGGTGAAGCTCAGCTCGATCACCGGGTAGTACACCAGGCGCAGCCGGAGGGTGCGGCGCTCGCGTTCCCAGCTAGCGGCGATGTCGGCGTCGACACGCCGGTGCCGCTGCCGTTGCAGGCCCAGCGCCTCGACGGTGCGGGCGGCGGCGACGGTCTCGGCCAGACCACCGGCAAGGTGCGCCCACGCCTGGTTCTCCCGCACGTAGGCGGTGCGGGCGCGCGGCAGGTACCAGCGGGTGACCGCCCAGATCAGCGGGACGCCCAGCAGGCACGGCAGCATCAGCAGCGGCCCCACCAGGACCAGCGCGCCGACCGTGAACACCACGAGGACCAGTGAGGTCATCGTCTCCGGCAGGGCGAAGCGCACCACGTCCGACAGGGCGCCCACATCCCGGGAGGCGCGGCTGACCAGGTCGCCGGTGCCGGCGCGTTCCACCGTCGACAGCGGCAGCCGCAAGGCCCGGCCGACGAACTCCTCCCGCAGCTCGGCCAGGACCCGTTCGCCCAGCCGGGCGGCGGCGTAGTGGGCGTGGTACATCAGCACGCCCTGAGCGATCACGAATCCGGCGATGGCCAGGGCGACGCCGTCGACGTCGGCGTGTCCGTCGGCGATGCCTTGCACCAGGTCGCCCAGCAGCCAGGGCCCCACCAGCCCGGCCACCGCGGCCAGCGCGTGCAGCACCAGCACCCGGGCCAGCGCCCGCGGGTGCCGTAGCACCAGCCGCCACGCGTACGCCCGCACCTGGCCGGCCGTGGCCACCGGCAGGGTCTCGGCGCTCATCGCCCTTCGCCTTCCTGCTCGCCGATCCGCACAGGGCCATCAGAGGCCTCCAAGGCGCTCCCCCTGGCCACGGCGGCGGCATAGCGCGGCTCGGCGGCCAGCAGCACTCGGTGGGGTCCTTCTGCGACGACCCTGCCGTCTGCGACGAAGACCACATGGTCGGCGCGGTCGAGGATGAGCGGGCTGGTGGTGCACACCACCGTGGTGCGGCCCGCCCGGGCCCGGCGCAGCCGCTCGGCGATGCGGGCCTCGGTGTGCGCGTCCACCGCGCTGGTCGGCTCCACCAGCACCAGCACCTCGGGGTCGGCGGCCAGCGCCCGGGCCAGCAGCAGCCGCTGCCGCTGGCCGCCGGAGAACTCCCGGCCGGCCTCCCCCACGCGGGCGTCCAGGCCCACCGCCATGACGATGTCCTCGGCGGCGGCCGCGTGGACGGCCTCGCGGACGGACGCGCCGGGCCGCCCGCAGGCCAGCACGTCCGCCAGGCGGCCCGACAGCAGGACGTCCTCGTTGACGGCGACGATGATCCGCTCGCGCAGGCCGGCCACTTCCCGCAGCGGCACCCCGTTGTAGGTGGCCTCGCTGTCGGTGTAGCGGCCCAGGCGGTCGGCGATGGCGCGGGCATCGGCCGGGTCGGCGGCGGCCAGCGCGGTCAGCCGTCCGGCCCGGGCGACGAACCCGCTGACCGGATCGGCCGGCGTCCCCGGAAGCGGCGGGGGCGGAGTGACGGTGCCGCAGCCGGGCAGTTCCGGTTCCAGCGCGAGGAAGCGCGCCACCCGGGCGGCCGCCACCCGCCCCCGTGTGATCTTGTCGGCGACTTCGCCGAGCGTGGCCATCGGCAGGGTCAGAAAAATCACATACCCGTAGCAGGTGACCAGCTCGCCGGGGGTGATCGAGCCCGCCGGCGCCGTCCGGGCCCCCAGCCAGACCACGGCCGCGACCAGCAGTCCCGGCAGCAGCGCCTCGGCACCGGCCAGCAGCGCCTCCGAGCGCGCCAGGCGCGTCCCGGCGCGCCGGACCCGCTGGGACTGGGCCCGGTAGCGCTCGGCGAACAGGTCCTCACCGCCGATGCCGCGCAGGACCCGCAGTCCCGCCACGATGTCGGTGGCGCGGGTGTTGAGGTCGCCGACCAGCTCCCGCAGCCGCTCACTGTGGCGGTGGTGGGGACGCAGCAGCAGGGCGCCGGCCGCCAGCACCACCGGTATGCCGGCCAGCGTGACCAGGGCCGACGGCGGGGATGCGGCCGCCAGCAGCACCAGCACCGCCACGATGGCCGCCACCGCACCGGTGCCGCGGATCACACCGTCCATGACATCGCCGATGTGGGAGATGTCATAGATCCCGACACTGACGACCTCGCCCGCCCCGCTCCGCCGCGACAGCGTGGCGCCCAGCCGGGTGGCCTGCCGGGTGACCGCCTGGACAGTGCGGTAAGCGGCGGCCAGCCGGACGAGCGTCGCCAGCCGGTGCCGCCGTGCAGTGCTCACCGCCTGCAGCGCGCCCAGTCCAAGCAGCACGCCCGACCACAGCAGCAGGGCACCGGCGTCCTTGCCCCGCACGCCCTCGTCGATCGCCCGGCCCATCGCGGCGGGGCCCAGGGCCATGCAGGCCATCCAGGTGACGCCCCATCCGATGCCGCGCAGCAGCGGCCCGGCCTGCAACCGCGCCAGCCACCACAGGTACCGTCCCGGTGAGCGGTGGTCGGGAATACCCGGGTCGGGTGCCGGCAGCGCGGTTCGCACACGGCGACCCTAGGCGGCTCTCCCCTGGGATCTCGAACGGTTTTCCAGGGCCGGCCGGGCGTGGCGGCCCCCGAAAACCCTTCTCCGCAGCCGCCGGACGATCGGATCCGGCCCGGATGGATGCGCACGTTGGAAGGAAGACTGTAAGGTCAGGGCGTACGGAGCGAGCACGGGACATCCCCGGCGCAGCCCCGTGAGCCGGGCTCCGGTGCGGGACAGCATCGTCGTCCGGCCCATCACCGTGTGGTCGGTGACGCCTCCGCCGAGCCTTGTCACAACCCCCATCAGAGCCGCCCATGTCGAGCCTAAACCCGGGCCCTTGCCCCCGCCGACCAACCGGAAGCCATTGGTGAGCACGACCAGCGATCACACGACCTCGGCAGTGCCGGGGATCGACGGCAGGCTCCGCCTGCTGCTCATCGAGGACGACCCGGGCGATGCGTTCCTGGTGGAGGAGTTGCTCGCCGAGTCCGGCCTGGATGTGGAGATCCTGCACGCCCGCACGCTGGAGGAGGCCCGCCGCCGGATGACGGGCCGGATCCACTGCGTGCTGGCCGACATGACGCTGCCCGACGCCGGCGGGCTGGACCTGCTGCGCGAGGTGCTGAAGCTGACCGGCCGGGCGGCGGTGGTGGTGCTGACCGGGCTGGCCGACGCCCACCTGGGGGTGCGGGCGGTCGCCCTGGGCGCCGAGGACTACCTGGTCAAAGGGGAGGTGGACGGGCCGCTGCTGGCCCGCGCCATCCGGTATGCCATCGAGCGCAAGCGGGCCGAGGAGAGCGAGCGGCGCCTGGTGGAGGCCCGCATCGTCAGCCGGGAGAACGCCCGTCTGGAGCGGGGGCTGCTGCCGGTCCCGCTGATCGACGACGACTCGCTGGTGCACCACGCCCGCTACCGGCCCGGCCGGCGGCGGGCGCTGCTGGGCGGCGACTTCTACGACACGGTGCAGACCGCCGACGGGTCGGTGCACCTGATGATCGGGGACGTGTGCGGGCACGGCCCGGACGAGGCGGCGCTGGGGGTGTGCCTGCGCATGGCCTGGCGCACGTTGGTGCTGGCCGGGCACACCGGCGGGGAGCTGCTGTCGATCCTCAACACCGTGCTGGTGCACGAGCGGCGCAGCGACGAGCTGTTCACCACGGTGTGCATGGTGACCGTCGACCCTTCGCGGCGCAGTGCCCGGCTGCACCTGGCCGGTCACCCGGCGCCGCTGCTGCTGAACGAGGCCGGGGTGAACGCGGCGCCCGAAGAGCCGGCCGGGCCCGCGCTGGGGCTGCCGGTCGACCTGGTGGACGGCACCCTGTGGCCCGGCATCGACATCGAGCTGGGCGCCTCCTGGGGCCTGATGCTCTACACCGACGGGCTGATCGAGGGCCGGATCGGGCAGGGCTCGGCCCGGCTGGGCACCGACGGCCTGGTCGGCCTGGCGCGCACCGCCGTGCAGGAGGGCGCCTCCGGCGACGCACTGATCGACACGCTGGTGTCGCGGGTCGAGGCGCTCAACGGCGAGGCGCTGGCCGATGACGTGGCGGTGCTGCTGCTGGCCACCCGGGAGCGCACGTGACCGCCGCGCCCCGTCCCGCCGAGCTGCCCGAGCCGGTGGTCTCGGCCGGGTCGATGAGCGCCAGTTCGCCGCTGCCCCCGCAGCTGGCGCCGCTGCGGCCGCCCACTCAGCTGCGCGGGCTGAGCCGGATCAGGCTGGGCCAGTGGTTCTACACCACCGCGGCGGCGCTGACGGTGCTGATGGCGATCACGGTGACGCTGGCGGTGCTGGCGCTGCAGGGCTACAACCAGGCCCGGGCCATCCTCATCGACCAGATCGACCCGGCGGCGCTGCGGCAGTTCCAGCTCACCACCGCGATGGAGGAGCAGGACTCGGCCATCCGCGCCTACGCCCGCCACGGCAGGGAGGCCGACCTGAAGGCCTACAAGGACGCGGTGACCGCCGAACGCCAGGCCGCCGCCGCCATGACCCGGCAGCTGGCCGCGGTGCCCGGGGCGGAGGAGACCCGCAGGCGGGTGGACGCGGCCGTGGCCGCCATCGCCGTCTGGCGGGAGCGGTTCGCCGGCCCGCTGGCCGAGGGCGCGCAGCTGACCCGGGACTCCAACGAGACCGGGCGGATGCTGTTCCGCCAGGTCAACGCCGCCAACTCCGCCACGCAGCGGGAGCTGACGAGGCTGCACGGCACCTATGACCAGCAGCTGCGCGACCGGGCCCGCACCCTGTACCTGTGGCTGGCGCTCACCGGCGTGGTGTTCGTGGTGGGCTCTACGGCCATCACGCTGCTGATCCGGTGGGCCGTGCTGCGCCCGGTGAACCGGCTGAGCGAGCAGGTGCGGGCGATCGCCCAGGGCGACTTCGCCCATCCGCTGCGGGGCTCGGGCCCGGCCGACTTCGTGGAGCTGGCCGACATCGTGGACTCGATGCGGCACCGCATCGTCCAGGAGTGGCGGGCCGCCTCCGAGGCCCGGCAGATGGTCGCCGCGCAGGCCGCCGAGCTGCGCCGCTCCAACGCCGAGCTGGAGCAGTTCGCCTATGTCGCCAGCCACGACCTGCAGGAGCCGCTGCGCAAGGTGGCCAGCTTCTGCCAGATGCTGGAGCGCCGCTACGGCGACCGGCTGGATGAGCGGGGCCGCCGCTACATCGATTTCGCGGTGGACGGCGCCAAGCGCATGCAGGCGCTGATCAGCGACCTGCTGATGCTGTCGCGGGTGGGCCGCTCGGAGCGCAAGGTGGAGCCGGTGGACATGGGCGCCCTGCTGGAGCGGACCAAGCACGACCTGGGGCATCCGATCGAGGAGAGCGGGGCCGAGGTCACCGCCGACCCGCTGCCGACGGTGACCGGCGACCGGACGCTGCTGGCGGTGCTGCTGCAGAACCTGGTGGGCAACGCCATCAAGTTCCGCGGCGAGGATCCGCCGCGGGTGCACCTGTCCGCCGAGCCGTCGGCCGACGATCCGGGCATGTGGGAGTTCGCCTGCCGGGACAACGGCATCGGCATCGACCCCAAGTACGCCGAGCGGATCTTCATGATCTTCCAGCGGCTGCATCCCCAGGACACCTACAGTGGCACCGGCATCGGGCTGGCCATGTGCCGCAAGATCGTGGAGTTCCACGGCGGCCGCATCTGGCTGGATCCCGGCCACGAAGGGCCCGGTACCACCTTCCGCTGGACGCTGCCCGTGCGGCAGGCGGACACCGAGGAGCGGGCCGACACCGAGAGTGAGGAAGGCGACGACGCTGCCGATGGGTGACAATCCTGGCGCGATCGAGGTGCTGCTGGTCGAGGACGATCCCGGGGACGTACTGCTGACCCGCGAGGCGTTCGAGGACAACAAGGTCCGCAACAACCTCAACGTGGTGGGCGACGGCGAGGAGGCCATGGCCTACCTGCGCCGCGAGGGCCGCTATGCCGACGCGCCCCGGCCGGATCTGATCCTGCTGGACCTCAACCTGCCCCGCAAGGACGGCAGGGAGGTGCTCAGCGAGGTCAAGGCCGACCCCGAGCTGCGTTCCATCCCGGTGGTGGTGCTCACCACCTCCGCGGCCGATGAGGACATCCTGCGCAGCTACGATCTGCATGCCAACGCCTACGTCACCAAGCCGGTGGACTTCGAGCGGTTCATCGAGGTGGTGCGGCAGATCGACGACTTCTTCGTGACCGTGGTGAAGCTGCCGGGGCACCGGTCCGGTTCGGGACCAAGGTCCCTGCCGCAAGAGGCGAAGTTCCCGAAAACCGTGTGAGCTCCCTCACCTGGAACGATGTGACGAAACGCACTCAATGCCCGAAATGCACCACTCATAGCCTATGGCTATCGAAACGAGTGCTTTCATGACTTGGACGCTCTGACCTGGGGCGACTTACCGTCGCCCCCGTGGTTCAAACGTCACCCCGCGCGCTTCCGGCGCTGTACCGTTCCACGATCGGCAAGAAGGCGATCATGGCGGTCACCGGCGCCCTGATGATCCTGTTCCTCGTCGTCCACATGGTGGGCAACCTGAAGGCCTTCTACGGCCCGGCGGAGATCGACGAGTACGCCGCCTGGTTGCGCAGGATCGGTGCGCCGGCCCTGCACTACGAGTGGTTCCTGTGGATCCAGCGGGTGGGCCTGCTGGTGGTGATCGGCCTGCACATGCTGATGGCCTTCCAGCTGACCCGCCGCGCCAAGCGGGCCCGTCCGACCCGCTACCGGCACCGTCCCAAGGTGCAGGGCTCGTACGCGGCCCGCACCATGCGCTGGGGCGGTGTGATCATCGTGCTGTTCGTGATCTACCACATCCTGGACCTGACGACCGGCACGGTGCACCCGGACTACCGGGACGGCGAGGTCTACAACAACCTGGTCAACGACTTCGCCCCCGAGCGCTGGTATGTGACCCTCTTTTACGCCCTGGCGGTCATCGCGGTGGGCTTCCACGTGCGGCACGGCCTGACCAGCGCGGTGCAGAGCCTGGGCATCAAGAGCCCGCAGCGGGCGCGCACCCTCAACCTGGCCGCCACCGCGTTCTCCGTTCTGCTCGTCGCCGGCTATCTGTCCGTGCCGTTCGCGGTCACCGTGGGATTGGTGGACTGACCATGACCGACAGCTTCTACACCCTCGGCGACCCGATCGCCGACACCAAGGCGCCCAAGGGGCCCATCGAGGAACGGTGGAGCCGGCGCAAGTTCGAGATGAAGTTGGTCAACCCGGCCAACAAGCGCAAGAAGACCATCATCGTGGTCGGCACCGGGCTGGCCGGCGGGTCGGCCGGGGCCACGCTGGGCGAGCTGGGCTACAAGGTCATCCAGTTCTGCTTCCAGGACAGCCCGCGCCGGGCCCACTCGATCGCCGCCCAGGGCGGCATCAACGCCGCCAAGAACTACCGCAACGACGGCGACAGCGTCTTCCGGCTGTTCTACGACACGGTCAAGGGCGGCGACTTCCGCGCCCGCGAGTCCAACGTGCACCGCCTGGCGGAGATCAGCACCCAGATCATCGACCAGTGCGTGGCGCAGGGCGTGCCGTTCGCCCGCGAGTACGGCGGCCTGCTGGACAACCGCTCCTTCGGCGGCGCCCAGGTCTCCCGCACCTTCTACGCCCGCGGCCAGACCGGCCAGCAGCTGCTGCTGGGCGCCTACCAGGCGCTGATGCGCCAGGTGGACGCCGGCAACGTGGAGCTGCACCCCCGCCACGAGATGCTGGACCTGGTGGTGGCCGACGGCCGGGCGCGCGGCGTGGTGGTCCGCAACCTCGTCACCGGCGAGATCAAGACCTACACCGCCGACGCGGTGGTGCTGGCCACCGGCGGCTACGGCAACGTCTTCTACCTGTCCACCAACGCGATGGGCTCCAACGCCACCGCGATCTGGCGGGCGCACAAGCGCGGGGCGCTGTTCGGCAACCCCTGCTTCACCCAGATCCACCCCACCTGCATCCCGGTCAGCGGCGACCACCAGTCCAAGCTGACGCTGATGTCGGAGTCGCTGCGCAACGACGGCCGGGTGTGGGTGCCGGTGAAGGCCGGCGACACCCGCAACCCCAACGACATCCCCGAGGACGAGCGCGACTACTACCTGGAGCGCATGTACCCGGCGTTCGGGAACCTGGTGCCGCGCGACATCGCCTCCCGGGCCGCCAAGAAGGTCTGCGACGAAGGGCGCGGGGTCGGCCCCGGCGGCCGCGGCGTCTACCTGGACTTCGCCGACGCCATCAAGCGGCTGGGGATCGATGCCGTCAAGGCCAAGTACGGCAACCTGTTCGACATGTACGAGCGGATCACCGGGGAGAACCCGTACGAGGTCCCGATGCGGATCTACCCGGCCGTTCACTACACCATGGGCGGGCTGTGGGTGGACTACGACCTGGAGTCCACCATCCCGGGCCTGTTCGTGATCGGCGAGGCCAACTTCTCCGACCACGGCGCCAACCGGCTGGGCGCCTCGGCGCTGATGCAGGGCCTGGCCGACGGGTACTTCGTGCTGCCCAACACCATCGGCAACTACCTGGCCAACAACAACAAGCTCGGCGAGGTCCCGGCGGAGGTGATCGCCGAGGCCGAGGCCGGGGTCAAGGCCCAGATCGAGCGGCTGCTGTCGATCGACGGGGACCGCACCGTCGACTCCTTCCACCGCGAGCTCGGCCACATCATGTGGGAGTACTGCGGCATGGAGCGCACCGACGAGGGGCTGCGCAAGGCGCTCACGCTCATCCCGGCGCTGCGCGAGGAGTTCTGGCAGCGGGTCAAGGTGCCCGGGTCGGCCGACGACCTCAACCAGTCGCTGGAGAAGGCCGGCCGGGTGGCCGACTTCCTGGAACTGGCCGAGCTGATGGTCATCGACGCGCTGCACCGCACCGAGTCGTGCGGCGGCCACTTCCGCGCCGAGTCCCAGGACGCCGACGGCGAGGCCAAGCGCGACGACGCCAACTTCTCCTATGTGGCCGCCTGGGAGTGGGCCGGCGAGGGCAAGCCGCCCATCCTCCACAAGGAGCACCTGGAGTTCGAATACGTCAAGCCGAGCCAGCGCTCGTACAAGTAGGAAAACGGACCTTTTCCATGAAAATCACCCTGCGCGTCTGGCGCCAGAAGGGTCCCGAGGACGCCGGGAAGATGGTCGAGTACCAGCTCGACGACGTCTCCCCCGACATGTCCTTCCTGGAGATGCTGGACGTCCTCAACGAGCGGCTGATCGCCGAGGGCGAGGAGCCGATCGCCTTCGACCACGACTGCCGCGAGGGCATCTGCGGCATGTGCTCGCTGGTGATCAACGGCGTCCCGCACGGCCCGGAGCGGGCCACCACCACCTGCCAGCTGCACATGCGCAAGTTCAAAGACGGCGACGTCATCGACGTGGAGCCGTGGCGCGCCCAGGCCTTCCCGGTGATCAAGGACCTGGTGGTGGACCGGTCGGCCTTCGACAAGATCATCCAGGCCGGCGGGTACATCTCCGCGCCCACCGGCTCGGCCCCCGACGCCCACTCCATCCCGGTGCCCAAGCCGGCCGCCGACGCCGCCTTCGAGGCGGCCGAGTGCATCGGCTGCGGCGCCTGCGTGGCGGCCTGCCCCAACGGGTCGGCGATGCTGTTCACCGCCGCCAAGGTCACCCACCTGGGGCTGCTGCCGCAGGGCCAGCCGGAGCGCTATGACCGGGTGGTGAAGATGGTCCAGGCCCACGACGAGGCCGGCTTCGGCGGCTGCACCGTCACCGGCGAGTGCACCGTGGCCTGCCCCAAGGGCATTCCGCTGGAGACCATCACCCGGCTCAACCGCGACTACCTGGCCGCCACCGCCGCCGGCAAGAAGAAGTCGTAAAGCGCGGCGGGCGCCTTCGAGCCAGGGGCGCCCCGGACCGGTCGACGGGGATTCACCGGCGGGGCGCCCCTATCAATGCGCCTTCTCCCCGGCGCGGGGGCCTGTCACAGGACACAGGCGGGGACAAGGTTCGCTCTCCCGGCGAGACCGGGCATATGTCGCCGAGTTCGCTACCCGTACGCTCTTAAGCTGTGCAGTTGCAGCAGCTTGCGTACTTCGTCGCCGTAGCCGAGATCCGGCACTTCACTCATGCGGCCGAGGCGTTGCGGGTGGCTCAGCCATCGCTGTCCAAGCAGATCCGCGCGCTGGAGACCGAGCTGGGCGCCTCGCTGTTCAGCCGGGCGCGTGGCAACATCACGCTGACCCCGGCGGGAGAGGCGCTGCTGCCGCTGGCCAAGCGGATCCTGGCCGATGTGGACACCGCCCGGCTGGAGGTGCAGGAGCTGGTCGGGCTGCGGCGGGGCCGGGTGCGGCTGGGCGCCACGCCGTCGCTGTGCGCGGGCCTGCTGGCCGACGTGCTGCGCCGCTTCCACGACACCTACCCCGGGATCCAGTTGCTGGTGGAGGAGGGCGGCTCGCGCGACCTGGTCCGGCAGCTGACCCGGGGCGCGCTCGACCTGGCGCTGGTGATCCTGCCGCTGGCGGGGGACGCCCCGCTGGAGACCACCGCGATCCTGCGCGAGCACCTGGTGGTGGCCTCTCCCGCGCCGCGCCGCAACGGCTCCCGGCCGCCGGCCGTCCGCGGCGCCCTGCTGCCGCGCCGCCCGTACGTGCGGATCGAGGATCTGCGGGACCGTCCGCTGGTGATGTTCCGGCCCGGCTACGACCTGCGCGAGGCGACCATCGGGGCGTGCCGGCAGGCGGGCTTTGAGCCCCGCTTCGCGGTCGAGGGCGGGGAGATGGACGCCGTGCTGCGCTTCGTCGAAGCGGGGCTGGGCGTGGCCGTCGTCCCCAGCATGGTGCTGGCGGGACGGCCGGGACTGCGCGGCACCCCGCTGGCCATCGGCGACCCGCCCGAGGAGTCCGGCGGGCGCGGCTCGGCGGGCGCACCGGGCGCCGGTTCGTCCCGGCGCACCGAACCGGTGCCGGGACTGTTGCGCACCATCGCGCTGGCGCACCGCAAGGACGTGACGCTCACCCACGCGGCCCGCGCCTTCCAGCGGGTGCTGGAGTCCTTCATCCGGGAGGCCGCCCGCGCCGGCACCCTGCCGCCCGGCGTCGAGGCCCTGGTGCCGCTGAAGTGAGAGACGAGGCGGGCGGGCGGTCTTTTCGGCCCGTCCGCCCGCATCCCGTGCGCGATCCACAAGCGCCCGTCATCACTTCCGCACAGTTTTGAAAGTGAAGCTTTTTCTCCATTCCGGCTAGCCGGGCGCTCGGGATGATCACTACGCTGCTCGCGGCATTCACTCTGTCTCGATCACCCCATCGGAGGTCCGATGAGACGTCCTCGGCTGCTCGCCGGACTGGCCGCCCTGGCCGTGTCCGCCGGGCTGCTGGCCGGGCCGGCGACCACCGCGCAGGCCGACACCTCCTACCAGCCCAGCAACGCCGACTTCGCCGACTGCCCGAAGCTGCCCTCCGGCACGCTGCCGCTGCTGTGGAACTGCATCTCCATCAACCTGGTGGAGGGGCAGATGAAGCTCGGCTCGCTGAAGCAGGACCTGACCAAGCCCGTCAAGATCACCGTCGCGATGGGCCTCAAGGGCGGCAAGCTCACCCTGGTCGAGGGCGGGATCAAGAGCGACCCGATCTCGATCAACCCGCTGCCGCTGCCGGTCGACCTGCTGGGCATCACCGTCCAGGTGCAGCAGGCCGGGCAGATCAAGCCCGCGCCGATCCTGCCCAAGACCATCCCGCTGAAGATCAAGCTCAACCACTGGCTGCTGGGCAACAACTGCTACATCGGCAGCGAGGCCAACCCCATCGCGATCACCCCCAACCTGTCGAACCTGGCGCTGACCAGCATCAACAACGTCCCGGTGATCACCACCACGATCTCCGACGACGCTTTTGCGGTCCCGGCGGTCTCCACCTGCGGACTGCTGGGCAACCCCGCCATCAACTCCGTCGTGGGCCTGCCCAGCCCCGCCGGCGCCAACTCCGCCACCATGAAGGCGGTCGTCCGCGTCAAGAACTACCGGCTCGGCCAGATCACCGGCCAGTACGCCGCAGACAACAACATCGCCTAAAAGGTGAATCCCGGCTGCGCCGTCGCGCCCCTCTCAACGGGCGTGGCGGCGCAGCGCCTGCAGGTCGTGGACGATCACCCGGCGGCGTCCCGTCTCGATCCAGCCGCGGCTGCGCAGGGTGCGCAGCGCCTTGCTGACCGCCTCACGGGACGCGCCGACCCAGCCGGCCAGCTCCTCCTGGGTGAGGTTCAACGTGATCTGGACGCTCCCGGCCGGCTGCGGTCCCCTCGCCCCGGCGCCTCGCGCCTGCGGACGGCGGGGCTCGTACGGCTCGCTGTAGCGCTCGGCCATCTCCACCAGCCGCTGGGCCACCCGGCCGGTGGTGTCGTACCTGCCGAACTCGACCCGCTTGCGGTCGGCGTCCCGCCAGCGCTGGCACAGCATCCGCATCAGCAGCACCGACACCCGGCTGTGGCCGTGCAGGAAGTCCATGAACTCCTCGGCCGACAGCGCCCGCACCCGCCCCGGCCGCAGTGCCGTCACCGTGGCCGAACGGGGCAGCCCGTCGATCGCCGACACCTCCCCCAGCAGCGCGCCGGGTCCCCGCACCGCCAGCACCACCTCCACGCCGTTGTCGGCGTGCGAGCAGGCCTTCACCATTCCCGACAGCAGCACCGCCACCCAGGTGGTCTGCTCCCCTTCGGTGAAGAGCACATCGCCGCGATCCATCCGGCGTTCCCTGCCCCGCCGCAGCAGATCGGCGCGCTCCTGGGCGGTCAGGACGGCAAGGAACGAACCAGGTTCATAGGCGTTCATACGGTTCACTACATCACGTCATGTGTGCACTTCTCCCTAGTTCATGCATCACAGATCGGGAGAGACTGCAACGTGCCGTGCGCGCTGCCGGAGCGCTATGGGACACGGCCGCCCGGGGACGGCGTCGCCGGGGCACGCCGCCCCCGGGAAGCCCGTCCTCACGCACACGCCCCGGAACCTGCGCGAGGTTCCGGGGCGTGGACGGACTTTCAGCTCAGGCCGAGGGCGTGTCCTGGCTCTTCTTGACGATGCCGAGCTTGGAGCCCAGCCACACCAGCGGGTCGTAGCGCCGGCCGACCACCCGCTCCTTCAGCGGGATCAGCGCGTTGTCGGTGATCTTGATGTGCTCCGGGCAGACCTCGGTGCAGCACTTGGTGATGTTGCAGAAGCCCAGCCCGTGGTCCTCCTGGGCGATGTGCCGCCGGTCGGACTGGTCGGCCGGGTGCATCTCCAGCTCGGCGATGCGCATCAAAAAGCGCGGCCCGGCGAAGGCCGGCTTGTTCTCCTCGTGGTCACGGATGACGTGGCAGACGTTGTTGCACAGGAAGCACTCGATGCACTTGCGGAACTCCTGCGAACGCTGCACGTCCTCCTGCATCATCCGCAGCTCGCCGGGCTTGGCGTCGCCGGGGTTGAACGCCGGGATCTGCCGGGCCTTCTCGTAGTTGAACGACACGTCGGTGACCAGGTCGCGGATCACCGGGAAGGTGCGGATCGGGGTGACCGTGATGGTCTCGTCCTGGGAGAAGGTGGACATGCGGGTCATGCACATCAGGCGCGGCATGCCGTTGATCTCCGCCGAGCACGACCCGCACTTGCCGGCCTTGCAGTTCCACCGCACCGCCAGGTCGGGCGCCTGGGTGGCCTGCAGCCGGTGGATGACGTCCAGGACGACCTCGCCCTCGTTGACCTCGACGGTGTAGTCGACCAGCTCGCCCTCGCCGGCGTCCCCGCGCCAGACCCGGAACTTCGCCTGGTAGCTCACTTGTCGTCCTCCTCGGCCCCGGCAGCGGCCCGCATCCCGGCCGGCAGTTCCTCCGGCGTCATGTACTTCTTCAGCTCTTCGACGTCGAACAGCGCGAGCAGGTCCTCGCGCATCGGCTCCATCTCCTGGCGCTTGATCTCCACCCGCGGGTCGTCGGCCTTGCCGACCAGCCGGCAGATCAAATTGACCTTGCGCCACTCGGGGGACATCTGCGGGTAGTCCTCACGGGTGTGCCCGCCGCGGCTCTCGGTGCGCTCCAGCGCCGCCTTGGCGATGCACTCCGACACCAGCAGCATGTTGCGCAGGTCCAGCGCCAGGTGCCAGGCGGGGTTGTAGCCCTTGCCGCCCTCGACCGACACCTTCGCCGCCCGGGCGCGCAGCTCCTCCAGCTTCTCCAGCGCCAGCTGCAGTTCCTTTTCGGTGCGGATGATGCCGACCAGGTCGTTCATCGTCTGCTGCAGGTCGGCGTGCACCGCATACGGGCTCTCCCCGCCCTTGCGCTCAAAGGGCGCCAGCGCCTCGGCGACGGCGTAGTCGATCTCCTCCTGGTCGGGGACGGGACGGTCATCGCCCAGGGAGTCGACGTACTCGGCGGCGCCCAGCCCGGCGCGGCGGCCGAACACCAGCAGGTCCGACAGGGAGTTGCCGCCCAGCCGGTTGGAGCCGTGCATGCCGCCGGAGCACTCGCCGGCCGCGAACAGGCCCGGCACGACGGCCGCGGCGGTGTCGGGGTCCACCTCCACCCCGCCCATCACGTAGTGGCAGGTGGGGCCGACCTCCATCGGCTCCTTGGTGATGTCGACGTCGGCCAGCTCCTTGAACTGGTGGTGCATGGCCGGCAGACGCCGCTTGATCTCCTCGGCGCCGCCGGGCATCCGGCCCACCACGGTCAGGAACACCCCGCCGTGCGGGGAGCCGCGGCCGGCCTTGACCTCGGCGTTGATGGCCCGGGCCACCTCATCGCGGGGCAGCAGCTCCGGCGGGCGCCGGTTGTTGTCGGGGTCGTCGTACCAGCGGTCGGCCTCCTCCTCGGTGGTGGCGTACTTCTCCTTGAACACCTCGGGGATGTAGTCGAACATGAACCGCCGGCCCTCGGAGTTGAGGAGAATGCCGCGGTCGCCGCGCACCGACTCGGTGACCAAGATCCCCTTCACCGAGGGGGGCCAGACCATCCCGGTGGGGTGGAACTGGACGAACTCCATGTTCAGCAGCGTGGCACCGGCCAGCAGCGCCAGCGCGTGCCCGTCCCCGGTGTACTCCCAGGAGTTGGAGGTGACCTTGAAGCTCTTGCCGATGCCGCCGGTGGCCAGCACCACCGCCGGGGCCTCGAACACCACGAACTTGCCGGTCTCGCGGACATAGCCGAACGCCCCGGCGATCTTGCCGCCCTTGACCAGCAGCCGGGTGATGGTGGTCTCCGGCCACACCTTCAGGTAGGCCTCATAGTCGCCGTGGTCGCGGTGGTCCTCCTGCTGGAGCGCGACCACCTTCTGCTGCAGGGTGCGGATCAGCTCCAGGCCGGTGCGGTCGCCCACGTGCGCCAGGCGCGGGTACTCGTGGCCGCCGAAGTTGCGCTGGCTGATCTTGCCGTCCTTGGTGCGGTCGAACAGCGCGCCCCAGTGCTCCAGCTCCCAGATGCGGTCCGGGGCCTCCTTGGCGTGCAGCTCGGCCATGCGCCAGTTGTTGAGGAACTTGCCGCCGCGCATGGTGTCCCGGAAGTGCACCTTCCAGTTGTCGTTGGGGTTGACGTTCCCCATCGCGGCGGCGGCGCCGCCCTCGGCCATCACGGTGTGGGCCTTGCCGAACAGCGACTTGGAGATGACCGCCGTCTTCTTGCCCTGCAGACGTGCCTCGATCGCCGCACGAAGCCCGGACCCGCCGGCGCCGATCACGACGACGTCGTAGGAATGCCTTTCGATCTCGGTCATGATCAGTCCTTGTCAGGAAGGATGCGCGGGGTCAGATGATGCGCGGGTCGGAGATGACCCCGCCGGACACCAGCGCCACGTACAGGTCCGCCACCACCAGCGAGCCCAGCGTGATCAGGGCGTACTGGCCGTGCCGCTCGTTGAGCTTGGACACCAGCGTCCAGGCGCGGTAGCGCAGCGGGTGCTTGGAGAAGTTCTTCAGCCGCCCGCCCACGATGTGCCGGCAGGAATGGCACGAGAGGGTGTAACCCCACAGCAGGATCACGTTGCCCAGCAGGATCAGCGAGCCCAGCCCCATCCGGAAGTCGCCGTTGGAGTCGGTGAAGGCCAGCAGCGCGTCATAGGTGTTGATGATGGAGATGATGACCGCCGCCGCCCAGAAGTAGCGGTGCAGGTTCTGCGCGACCAGCGGGAAGCGCCGCTCCCCGGTGTACTTCTTGTGCGGCTCGCGCACCGCGCAGGCCGCCGGGGACCGCCAGTAACTGCGGTAGTAGGCCTTGCGGTAGTAGTAGCAGGTCAGGCGGAACAGCAGCAGGAACGGCAGGGAGACCGCCGCGAACGGGATGAAGAACGGCAGCTCGGGAAGGAAGGTGCCGAAGTGCGCCGAGCCGGGTACGCACTCGGTGCTGACACAGGGTGAGTAGAAGGGGGTCAGATAGTTGTACTCATCGACCCAGTAGTACTTGCCCATCATCGCCCGGACGGTCGCATACGCCACCCAGGTGGTGAAGAGCACCACGATGAAGATCGGATAGCTACGCCAGTTGTCGGTCCGGAGCGTGCGCGCCGAGATCTGCGCACGCTTCTTGGCCGGCGCCTCCACAGTGCTCATCGATAGCACCCCAGTTTTCAGGTCTTCGCTCGTACGGGATCCGTCCGCACGTCCAAGGCCGTGTCGCACCACGGCTACATGCAGTGCACCCGCTGCTGGTTAGGCGACCATATGCCACCAGCCTGACCTTGTGATACATACAACAGCCAGACCAATCATGTGACCCTGGCCACAAGGTGTGGCATGGTACCCCCGGATACTGGCGTCATGCCAGACGCCTATGGACCCGATCACTTATCTCTATGTTCGAACGGCCCCGCGGGCCCTTCTCGCGGGGCGATGCGGACACGTGGATGTGGCGTCCCCGGGCGCGTCACGCCCCGCCGCGGGGGAACCGTTCTAGAGTCGGCCTTGCCGCCCTGCCGGCGCCCCCCGTAGGCACGTTCGTTCATGGAGAGCCAGGCGATGAGCAACCCCTCCGGCCCTTACGGTCCCGGCCCCGCCCCCGGCCCCGGGGCGAGCGGCGGCACCGGTCCCTTCCCCCCTCCGCAACCGGGTGCCCGGCCGTCCCACGGACCGGGGCCGGCCGCTCCCCCGCCCGGCGCCTGGGAGAGACGGCCGGCGCCCCCCGAAAAGGGCGTGATCGGGGCGCTGCTGGACACCCGCTTCAACCACCTGGTGACCCCGAAGCTGATCAGGCTGTGGTACATCGTCGCCCTGCTGCTGATCAGCCTGCAGTGCCTGGTCTTCTTCTTCCTGGGACTGTGGATGGCCACCTGGGACGACGGCTGGGCCTGGGGGGTCATAATGATCATCGCTTGCCCGCTGGTGTGGCTGTTTGAGGCGCTGCTGGTGCGGATCGCGATGGAGGCGATGGTGGTCCGTTTCAAGGGCGTGGAGCACCTTCGGGTCATCAGGGACAAGATCTGAACCGGCGCGTTAGGCTCACCTGAGTGAACCCCTCCCACCATCGCCGGCTCCCCGTTCCGGCGCGTGCGCCGGTACGGCGGGACGCCGTCCGCCCGCTCCGGGCCGGGCGCGGCGGGCCCGCGGAACGGGAGCCGGTCACGGCGGCACCAACGGAGCGGTAAGTGGCCGAGTTCGAGGACTTCCCGCACCGGACCCGGCGAGACCCGGCGGTGACCCACCGGGACCCGCACGTCCCCCAAGCGCGCTCCGATCCCTCGGCCACCCGCCGGGACGCCCCGCAGCCCGCCGCCGATCCGCTGATCCGGCTGCCGGGGCCGCTGGCCGGGCGCTTCACCGTGGTGGGAGAGCTGCCCGTCCAAGGCGCCGAATCGGACCTGCTGCTGGTGCGGGACGCAGCGGGCCGCCGGTACGTGGTCAAGGTGTTCCGGCGGGGATACTCCGCCGACCGCGAGGTGTGGGCCAAGCTGCCGGAGCTCACCTCCCCGCACGTGGTGCAGATCCTGGAGACCGGGCACGCCGACGGCCGCGACTACGAGCTGAGCGAGTACGCCCCCGGCGGCAACCTGCGCACCATGCTGGATGCGCGGCCGGGCGAGGCGCTGCCGCCGCAGACCGTCGCCGCGATCGTGGCGCAGCTGGCCGCCGGCCTGCAGGCGCTGCACCGGGCGGGCATCGTGCACCGCGACCTCAAGCCCGAGAACGTCCTGGTGACCGCCTCCGACCCGCTGCAGGTGGCGATCGCCGACTTCGGGCTCAGCAAGGTGCTGGACCAAAGCGTGGTGTTCGCCTCCTCGTCCCGGACGCTGGCCTACGCCGCCCCCGAGTCGCTGTCGGGGCAGGTCTCCCCGGCGCGGGACTGGTGGTCGCTGGGCATGATCGTGCGGGAGCTGGCCACCGGGCGGCCGCCGTTCGCCGGGCTGAGCGAGACCGTGGTGGTCGACCACCTGGCCACCCGGCCGATCGACAACTCCGACGTGGCCGACCCGCGGCTGCGGCTGCTGTGCCAGGGGCTGCTGACCCGCGACCCCCGCCACCGCTGGGGCGCCGAGCAGGTCACCGCGTGGCTGGCGGGGCAGTCCCCGCCGGTGGCCGCCGAGCCGCGCTCCTTCGCGCAGCCCGACGGCTCCGGCCTGCCGTTCGCCGGACGGCGCTTCACCGACCGGGCCGAGCTGGCCCGCGCCCTGGTGGAGCGGTGGGAGGACGCGGCCCGCTACTTCTTCGCCCGCGGCGAGCACGGAGAGGCCTGGCGGGCGCTGCGGGAGTGGCTGGGGCGCTTCCCCGACGACAGCCGCATCGAGCTGATCGACGCCTACCTGGCGACCGGGCTGCCGCCGGACGTCAAAGTGCTGCATCTGGTGCGCTGGCTGGACCCGACGCTGCCGCCGCACTACCTGGGCCGCCGGGTGAGCGCCGCGGACCTGCCCCGCCTGGCCGCGCTGGCGGGCGATGCCCGCCATCCCGACCACCGCGCCGCCTGCCTGATCGGCCGGGCGCTGTGGGAGCACCGGCTGCTGCCCGAGCTGGCCAAGTTCCAGGGCGCCGCCGAGCTGCGGGCGATCGACGACCGGTGGCGGGCGCACGTCGCCGAGTGGAACCGGCTGGTCCGCCCGCAACGCCACGGCCAGGTCCCGGCGCAGCCCCGCCCTCCGATCGCACAGGTGCGCCTGCCACAGGCCGGTCTGGCCGGTCCCGAGGCGGACGCACCGGCCGACGACCCTCCGGTGGTGCTGCTGACCCTGCTGGCACTGGCCGCCGCCCCCGAGCAGACCACGGCGTCGCTGGCCGACGCCGCCGCCCGCGCCCGCGCCGCCGCCGGCGGTGCGGTCCCGTGGTTCGAGCGGCTGGCGGAGTGGGCCGGGGCGGCGGATCCCCGCGGCGGCGATCCGCTGCGGCTGCTGGCGGTGGTGCGGGCCGCCCCCGAGGCCGCCATGGCCGCCCAGGCCGCCGACCAGGAGCGCAGGCTGGCCGAACGCCGGCTGGCCGAACGCACCCGGCACTGGGAGGAGCTGGAACGGCGGCGGCTGGCCGGCCGCGGCCCGGCGGTGGCCCGCGCCGTGGGGTGGACCCTGCCGATCCTGGCCGTGTGGCTGTTCGGCAGCTGGCTGGTGAACGCACTGACCGGCTCAGAAGAAGTCCACGGACCGCAGAATCCGGGAGTCCAGCAAGGGATCGCAGGAGTGCCGTTCGGGCTGCTGGTGGCGGTCTCGATAGTGGCCTGGGCCGTCCAATGCGGCGCGGAGGTGCTGCTGGCCCGCGCGCAGGGCCGCGACTACCTGCCCTATGGACCCTGGTCGTGGCTGTCGAAGGTGCTCGGCGCATCCGGCCGCGGGCTGTCGAGAGCCTCGCAGGTCATGTCGGCCTCGGCACGGCGTACCGGACGGCGGGGCTGCGGGCTGCTGCTGCTCGCCGGGACCATTCCGCTGCTGATCATCTTGTTGCTGCTGAGCATGGTGACGGCGATGGCCGGCCTGCTGTGGCTGCTGGTGCCGGTGGCGGCGGCGGCCGCGCACCTGGTCGCGGCCGGGCTGCGGCTGCACCGCTGGAAGGCCGAACACGAGCGCGCCCGGCAGGCGTCCCTGGGGGCGCCCGCCGGCAGCCCTGGAGGAACGGTATGAGTAGCGGGGTCGAGGCCGATATCGCGCTGGACGCGGCGGTCGTCCTCAGCCTGGGGATGACCCGGGCGGCGGGCAAGGCCGCCGGGCTGACCGCGGCGGGGGCGCAGGCGCTGGCGGCGCTGGCCCGGGGCCGGGCCGAAGAGCGGGCCGCGGCGCTGGCCGAGGCCGAGCGGCAGGACCGCGCCATCCGGGAGGTGATCGACCGCAACGCCCGGATCGCGGTGCTGGCCGAGGCGCAGCGCGAGGCCGGGATCCAGGTGCCGCTGCCGGCGCCGCTGCCGCCCGGCGACCGATCCGCCGAAGAGCTGACCGCCTGGTGCGCCGCCACCGACCGGGCGCTGGCCGAGGCGGAGCGGCGGATCAGCGAACAACGCGCCGCCCAGGCGGCGGGGCGGGTGTTCGGCGTCCCGGCCGAAGGGCTGCGCCCGGAGCTGGAGGCGCCGCAGCCCGCCGGCGACCGGGAGGCCGACACGCGGCGCCGGGCCCACACCCTGGCCCGGGTGCTGGCCCGGCTGGCCCCGGACGTGTCCGCCGCGGAGCGGGGCCCGGTGCTCGAGGTGGCCGAGCAACTGGCCGCGGCGGCCACCGACGGGGAGGCCGAGGCGTTGCTGGCCGAGGTGCGGCTGCGGGTGCAGCGGGCCAACGAGCAGGCCGCCGCGCGCCGCGCGGCCGAGCGGCGCCGCGCCGCCGAGCGGGAGGCCGCCGAGCAGGCCGAGGCCGAGCGGCGGTATGTGCTGCAGGCCGTGACCGCCGCGTTCGAGGAGATGGGGTACCGGGTGGAGGCGGGCTTTGAGACGATGACCGCCCACGACGGCACCCTGATCCTCAGCCGCGGCGGCTGGAGCGACCACAGCGTGAAGATGCGGGTGGAGGACGCCCGCACGATCAGGGCCGCGATGGTCCGCACCCGGCCGCCCGAGAGCGAGGAGGACCGGCGCCGGGACGCCGAACGGGAGCGGGAGTGGTGCCAGGCGTTCGAGCAGGCCCGCGCCAGGCTGGCCGCCGCCGGGATCGGCTCCACCGTGACCTGGCGGACCGAGCCGGGAGAGCACGAACTGCCGGTGGTCTCCCGGGCACGGCAGACTAGAGCCCGGACGAGGCAACGAGCCCGAGAGCGCGGGCGGGAACGCGGAGGATCATGACGGAGTCGCCAACGCTGGGGGGACGGCTGCAGGGCTGGCCGGCGTTCATCCGGGAACTGGACGCCACACTGTCGGTGCACTCCCAGTACGTGCTGTCGGGGAACCTGTACGACAGCTTCCTGGCCCCGCCGCCGCCCGAAGGTGGACCGGCCCGCCTGCTGCCGCTGCGCGATCTGCTGTGGGAGGCGCTGCGCTCCAGCGGCTACTCCTGCCTGGTGATCTACGACCCGGTGGACGGGCTGCTGGTGTACCCCGACACCGAGGACGAGATCGGGGCGGAGGCGGCCGCGGCGGCCGAGCGGCTGGTGGGCAAGCTCAAGCCGGACGAGCGGCCCTCGCTGGAGGCGCTGACCCGGCACCTGGCCGCGGTGGCCCGGCCGGTGGAGAAGATCCGCGCCGCGTTCGTGATCGACTCCGCGTCGCGGATCGCGCGCACCCCCACCGACCTGGAGCCGGCCGAGCGGGACTTCTTCCGTTACTGCGAGAAGCTCTCGCGCACCGCCCGCCCGGTGCGGGTGGCCGGGCCGCGGCCCAAGCCGCTGTACAACCCGGTGATCTGGCTGGTGGAGCGGCCCGGTGACCTGCCGCCGTGGCTGACGGCCGGCAACGACAACATCCGGGAGATCACCATTCCGCGGCCGCACCTGGGCGACCGGCAGGAGACCGCCCGGCTGCTGGCCCGGGCGTTCGGGGTGCGGGACGTGTCGGCGGACCCGGCGGCGGCCGAGGCCTGCGACGCCTTCGCCGAGCAGGCCGACGGGCTGACGCTGCAGTCGATGATCGAGGTCACCCGGCTGGCCCGCGAACGCAACGTGGACCTGGCGGACCTGCCGGACGCGGTGCGCACCTACAAGCTGGGGGTGCTGGACAACCCCTGGAGCCGGGGCCATTTGCGCAAGCGGGTGCTGGAGGGCGAGAGCAAGGTCCCCGAACGGGTGGTCGGCCAGCCGCAGGCGGTCACCAAGACGCTGGACATCCTCAAGCGGGCGGTGCTGGGGCTGTCGGGCGCCCAGGCCACCCGGTCCGGCAGCCGGCCGCGCGGGGTGCTGTTCTTCGCCGGGCCGACCGGGGTCGGCAAGACCGAGCTGGCCAAGGCGATCACCGAGCTGATCTTCGGGGACGAGTCGGCCTACCTGCGCTTCGACATGAGCGAGTTCTCCTCCGACCACGCCGGGGAGCGGCTGATCGGGGCGCCGCCCGGCTATGTGGGGCACGAGGCCGGCGGGGAGCTGACCAACGCCATCCGCGAGGACCCGTTCCGGGTGATCCTGTTCGATGAGATCGAAAAGGCCCACCCGCGGATCCTGGACAAGTTCCTGCAGATCCTGGAGGACGGCCGGCTGACCGACGGGCGCGGCAACACCGTGCACTTTTCCGAATCGATCCTGATCTTCACCTCGAACCTGGGGATGTACGTGGACTCCCCCGGGGCGGCCGGCGCCACCCGGGTGGACGGCGCCCTCACCCCCGGCCGGCGGGTGCAGAACATCCACCCGGGCATGTCCTATGACGAGATCGAGGCCAGGATCAAAGGGGCCATCTCCGACCACTTCACCACGGTGCTGAACCGCCCCGAACTGCTGAACCGGTTCGGCGACAACATCGTGGTGTTCAACTTCATCTCCCCCGAGGCCGCCGACCGGATCTTCGATCTGCAGCTGGCCAACATCTGCCGCCGGGTCACCGAGGAGCACCGGCTGGACCTGACCATCAAGGGCGAGGTCCGCAAGACGCTGCGCGAATGGTGCACCAGTGAGCTGGACAAGGGCGGCCGGGGCATCGGCATGGCGCTGGAGTCACACTTCGTCAACCCGCTGGCGCGCGCCCTGTTCGACCGGGACCTGACGCGGGAGGACCGGATCACCGTGACCGGCATCCGGCGCGTCGGCAGCATCGTCCAATTGGATCTGGCGTGAGCGGCCCTTCGCTGCTGCTGGCCAAGGCGCACTACCCGGTCACCACGCTGGGCCCGGGAACGCGGGCGGGCATCTGGACGCAGGGCTGCACGCTGCGCTGCCCCGGCTGCCTGTCGCGGGACACCTGGGAGCCCGACCCCCGCAAAGCGGTGCCGGTGGAGGCGGTGCTGGGGTGGCTGGAGTCGCTGCCCGCCCTGCCGGACGGGGTGACGATCTCCGGTGGCGAGCCGTTCCAGCAGCCGCGGGCGCTGGCGGCGCTGCTGCGCGGAATCCACGCCTGGCGGGGAAACCGGCCGGTGGACATACTCGTCTACAGCGGGTACGTCTACTCCCGGCTCTCCCGTTCGGCCACGACCCGCGACATTCTGGATTTGTGCGACGCTGTCATCACGGGGCCGTACATAGACCGACTCAATCCCGTGAGACCGGAAGGGGGACACCCCGGCCAGGGCTCTCTACTCTGGAAGGGGTCGGCGAATCAACGCATCGTGCCACTGACCGCCCTGGGTCGTGAGCGATACGGATCGCCGGCCCGCGGCCAGGGGTCCGAGGACGCCGCCTCCTGCGCGGAGGCACGGCCCCGGGTGCAGGTTTCCGTCGACGAAGGGCCGGAGGGAAGGCGGGTGTACTACATCGGGATCCCGCGACGAGGTGATCTTGATCACCTCACATCGATGTTGGAACAGGCCGGAATACGAGCGGGGGAGGTGTCCTGGCGGCCATGAGCGAACTCACCTGTCCCATCTGCGATGAGCCGTTCCAGCCCGGTGATGTGCTGTGCATGTCCTGCGGGGCGAACCTGGCCCGGGTGGGCGGGGTGCGCCGGCACTCGACGGCCGGCGAGCAGCAGCCCGCGCCGCAGCCCGGCTACGGCCCGCAGCCGTCCCACCAGGCCCCTCCCCAGCCGCAGTACGGTCAGCACCAGCAGCCGCCCGGCCTGCCCGGCCAGGAGATGTGGGGGCCTTCGCCCCAGCCCGGCCGGCCCGAGCCGCCCGCCGAGAACTGGCGCTCCCCCCAGCAGCCCGCCCACGACTGGGGTCAGGGGACGTCGGCGCAGGGCCAGGGGCCGGGCGGCGACTGGCCGCCGGCGCAGCACTCGCCGCAGCACCCGCCGCAGAGCCAGGATTGGGGCGCCCCGGCACTGGGCCAGGGCGGGCCGTCCGCCGGCCAGGACTGGGCGCCCGCCCAGGGCGGCAGGCCGGGGCACGGCGCCGACTGGCCGCCCGCCCAGGGCGGCGGCCCCGCCTGGCCGTCCGACCAGGGAGCCCAGGGCACGGCGGGAGGCGGCCAGAACTGGTCACCCGCCCAGCACCAGGCGCCCCCGCCGCACCAGCAGCCCCCCTACCCGGGCGTGCCGCACGGACCGGCCGACCACCAGACGCCGCCCCCTCAGCACGGCGGCCGGTCGTTCACCCCGCCGCCGCACGGCCGGGAGGCGACGCTGCTGCCGCCGGACGAGAGCGCCGGGCAGCGCGGTCCGGCCTCCGACAGCACGGCGTTCATGTGCCCGCACTGTGAGGCGGTGCTGAGCAACCCGGCGGCCGTCCAGTGCGACAACTGCCTGCGCCCGATCCGCCAGCGCACCCCGGTGCTGCGGGTGATCTTCCCCTCGGGTGAGGTGAAGGTGTCGGTGGGGCAGCATCTGGTGCTCGGCCGGGACGCCGGGCAGTCCCCGGTGGCCTCCACGTTCATCCAGTACGACAACGTCTCGCGCCGGCACTCGACGCTGTGGCTGGACCCCAGCGGCGCCGCCTGGGTCCGCGACGAGGGCTCCACCAACGGGACCTTCGTCAACGGCGAGCGGCTGCCGCGCGGGGTGGAGGCGCCGCTGCACGACGGCGACCAGCTCCGCCTGGCGGCCGACGTCACCGGAACCGTGCAGCTGACCTGACCGTCTGAACCGGCGATCGGTTTGTCACCGACGGCCAACATTCCGGTCAGCATTCGTCTTCACAACGGAATATCGAGGTGTGGATCCGGTATGGTCGTGCGTCGCCCGCCCCCGCACACATGATCTGGATCACACGGATCGACCAGGAGCAGTCAGGAGTTCACTGAATGGGTACCCCCTACGGACCGGGACAGCCCGGCGGCTGGCAGCCCCAGCAGCCCTACCCCCAGCCCGCCGGATACCAGCCGCCGGCAGGCCCTCGCTACGACAACGACAAGGGCTTCTTCGGATCGCTGTTCGACTTCAGCTTCGACAACTTCGTGGCGCCGAAGCTGATCAAGTTCCTTTACGTGCTGATCCTGGTCCTGACCTCGGTGGCCTCCGTCTTCTGGGTGGTCAGCGGCTTCGCCATGATGGCCGACGGCAGCAGCGGCGCCGCGGTCGGCGGGCTGTTCCTGATCATCCTCTCGCCGGTCATCTGGTTCTTCTCGGTCATGGTCGCCAGGGTCTACCTGGAGATGCTGATCGTCATGTTCAAGATCAGCGAGGATCTCAAGGACATCCGCGACAGCCGCACCCTGCAGTAGCCCTGCGGCGTCCCGCCGCAGGCGGCCGGTGACGGCGGAAGACTTCGCAGTCTCGGGCGGTGCGGCCCGGAGGAACGGAAAAACCCGCTCCACGCTCGGCGTGGAGCGGGTTTCGCCGTTCACCGGCCCCGCGGGTGGGGTCAGCCCGAGCGCTTGGCCCGGGCGCGGATGCGCTCGCGCTCCTTGGCGTCCAGCACCGCCTTGCGGATGCGGATCGCGCCGGGGGTCACCTCCACGCACTCGTCCTCGCGGATGAACTCCAGCGCCTCCTCCAGCGACAGCACCCGCGGCGGGGTCAGTCGCTCCAGCTCCTCCCCGGTGGAGGAGCGCATGTTGGTGAGCTTCTTCTCCTTGGTGATGTTGACGTCCATGTCGTCGGCGCGGGAGTTCTCCCCGACGACCATGCCCTCATACACCTCGGTGCCCGGGCCGACGAAGAAGGTGCCGCGGTCCTGCAGGTTCAGCAGGGCGAACGCGGTGGCGACCCCGGCCCGGTCGGCCACCAGCGAACCGGACGGCCGGGTGCGCAGCTCGCCGAACCACGGCTCATAGCCTTCGAACACGTGGTGGGCGATGCCGGTGCCGCGGGTCTCGGTCAGGAACTCGGTGCGGAACCCGATGAGGCCGCGGGCCGGGACCAGGAACTCCATCCGCACCCAGCCGGTGCCGTGGTTGGTCATCTGCTCCATGCGGCCCTTGCGGACCGCCAGCAGCTGGGTGACCGCGCCCAGGTACTCTTCGGGGACGTCCACGGTCAGCCGCTCGACCGGCTCGCACTTCCTGCCGTCGATCTCGCGGGTGACCACCTGGGGCTTGCCGACGGTCAGCTCATAGCCCTCCCGGCGCATGTTCTCCACCAGCACCGCCAGCGCCAGCTCGCCGCGGCCCTGCACCTCCCAGGCGTCCGGCCGCCCGGTGGGCAGCACCCGGATCGAGACGTTGCCCACCAGTTCGCGTTCCAGCCGTTCCTTGACCAGGCGGGCGGTGACCTTGGTGCCCTTCTCCCGGCCCACCATCGGGCTGGTGTTGGTGCCGATCACCATCGAGATGGCCGGCTCGTCCACGGTGATCAGCGGCAGCGGGCGGGGGTCGTCGGGGTCGGCCAGCGTCTCCCCGATCATGATGTCCGGGATGCCGGCGATGGCCACGATGTCGCCGGGGCCGGCCTCGTCGGCGGGCTTGCGCTCCAGCGCCTCGGTCATCAGCAGCTCGGTGATCTTGACCTTCTCGATGCCGCCGTCCCGGCGGCACCAGGCGACCTGCTGGCCCTTCTTCAGGGTGCCCGAGTGGATCCGGCACAGCGCGATCCGGCCCAGGTAGCTGGAGGCGTCCAGGTTGGTGACATGGGCCCGCAGCGGCATGTCGGGGTCGTAGGTGGGCGCCGGGATGGTCTCCAGGATCGTCTGGAACAGCGGCTCCAGGTCGGGGTTGTCGGGCAGCTCGCCGTTGCCGGGCTTGTTCAACGAGGCCCGCCCGGCCCGCCCGGAGGCGTACACGATCGGGAAGTCGATCTGCTCCTCGGTGGCCTCCAGGTCCATGAACAGCTCATAGACCTCATCGACCACCTCGTCGATCCGCGCGTCCGGCCGGTCGGTCTTATTGATCACGCAGATCACCGGCAGGTCGGCGGCCAGCGCCTTGCGCAGCACGAAGCGGGTCTGCGGCAGCGGCCCCTCGCTGGCGTCCACCAGCAGCACCACCCCGTCCACCATGGACAGCCCGCGTTCCACCTCGCCGCCGAAGTCGGCGTGGCCGGGAGTGTCGATGATGTTGATCGTCATCCCGTTCCGGCGGATGGCGGTGTTCTTGGCCAGGATCGTGATGCCCTTCTCCCGCTCCAGGTCATCGGAGTCCAGGACGCGCTCGTCCACGTCCTGGTTGTCGCGGAAGGCCCCGGACTGCCAGAGCATCGCGTCGACCAAGGTGGTCTTGCCGTGATCGACATGAGCAACGATCGCGACGTTGCGAAGGTCGTCGCGGGTGGAAAGGGGCATGCGTTCTCGCCTCGGATCTGGGTGTCGGAGCCGCCGCAGACGGGCGCGGCAGGCTCGATTCTACGGGCCGTCACAGACGGCTCCCACCGCGGAAAGCACGAAGGGGATGAGTGCGGGACGACCCCGCCCCGTGCCCGCCTCTGTCCGCCAGAAGGCCAACACCCGGCCGTCCACCGCGTATTCCGGCGAGGATTCACAGCCGTGGCGCCATGGGGTGGCCTCCCCGGCCGGTGCGCCGTCAGCGCAGGTGGTCGTGCAGAAGATCGATGACGGGCAGGTCCCCCGGCAGCCAGGAGACCTCGTAAAGCTCCGACGGGCCGAGCCAGCGCAGCGCCAGGTGCTCCAGGGCCCGCGGCTCCCCCTCGACGATCTCGGCGGTCCACACCCGCAGCACATCGTCCCCGCCGCCCAGCGGCCAGTCGCCGCCGATCCGCGCGCCCGGCCGGACTTTGACGCCCAGCTCCTCATAGCACTCGCGGATCAGCGCATCGGTCTCCGACTCTCCCGCGTCGACCTTGCCGCCCGGCAGTTCCCAGCCGCCCGCCAGGTGCGCCGGCTCGGCCCGCTGGGCGGCCAGCAGCCGGCCCGCCCGGATGATCGCTGCCCCGACCACGACGACGATGAGAACCACCCCGCTTCGCCCGGCCCGCGCCGATCGCGGACGCGTGCCCATCATCGCGCGACCGGACCGTCGCCGTCTCGCATGAATCGACGCCCCGCCCCGTCAGGGCTCCCTTCGATCTCGGCGAGGGGGTCATCGGAGCCGCGGCCGGAACGGTCAATGCCCGGGAAAGGCCAGCCGGGTCAGCGCCACCAGCAGCGCGGCGCGGTCCGGGACGCCGGCGAAATAGGCGTCGTCGGTGCCGCGGACGACCTCGATCGCGCGCTCGGCCAGCCCGCGTCCCTCGTCGGTGATGGTCAGCACCCGTTTGCGGGCGTCGCTGGGGTCCACCGCGCGCCGCAGCAGCCCTTTGCCCTCCAGCACCCGCACCACCTGGCTGGTCATCATCACGTCGGTGCCGGCCCGGTCGGCCAGTTCCCGCTGGCTGGGGCAGCGCCCCTGGGCGTCGAACCGCCACAGGCCCTCCAGCAGGACGAACTGCACATGGGTCAGGCCCAAGGGCCTGAGCGCCGAGGTGACCTCGCGCTGCCAGCGCAAGGCGGCCCGCCACAGCAGAAACCCCGGGCCGATCCCCGTGCCACCGTGAATCCGTGCACCCACTGTCGCCCTCCGCCTTCTGCCTTGCGGCCTGTTCAGGCAGCCTGCCCGCCCCGGTGCGCGGGAATCGGCCGACCGGCCCATCCCGGCGCGCGGCAGCCGCCGGCAAGGACTGCCCACCAGGAGGTACGGAGGGAAGGTCACGACGGTGAGGGCGAGGCGGAAGAACCCGTCACGGCGGCGAGGATCTCGGGCCTGAGCAGGTCCGCCGCATCGTGGTAGGGGATGCGCACCGGGCCTGCGATGGTGGAGCCGCCGCTGGTCCACCCCCAGACGATCTCCAGATGCCCGACGCCGAGGGTCAGCTGCCCCCCATCGTCGACCGACTGCTCGGGGACGCCGAACTTGGGCGGGCGGTAGGGGGAGAAGGTGATCGGCAGGGGTGGGTTCAGCGGATCCCGGTTCCGCCAGTAGCGGTCGATCCGCTGGTTGATCCGCCGCTGTCCGGCCGGGGTGTTCAGGATCTCCGGGCGCAGGATGTCGGCGGGTTGCAGCCTGCGCCCGGTCCGCAGGTCCACAGTGACGGTGACGGCCAGCTCACCGCCTTGGTAGCAATCGGTCCGGTGTTCGAAGCGGTACCGTCCCGACAGCAGCGCCGGGCCTCGCACCCCGAAGCTGAAGCGCGATGTCAGCTGCGAGTTCCGGGAGTTGCATCCCGGCGTGTTCCTCATGTTCGACTCGATGGCCTCGCGCATGAAGGCCAGCTGGTCTTCCACCGGGGCGCGCAGCAGCTCGTTGACACGGCGCTGCGTCTGCGCGTCCCGGTGCCCGCTGATCTGCGGGTACTGCCCGTTCCTGAGCTCCAGACGGCCCTCGCTCAAAGAGAGCGTCCGGTTCAGCGCGGCCGTGGTCGCCGTCACCTGGAGCCTTACCGGTGCATCGGCCCGGCGTTCGCTCGTCCCGGCATAGATCGCCGCCCCGGTGACCACGCCGCCGGCCACGACGGCGGCCACGGCGCCGGCGGCCGCCTTGGTCCCGACGGCGGCGAGCAGCCCCTGGCCCGCCGCGCTCGCCCCGGCGGACACAGAACCCGCCGCGCCGGCGCCCCCGGCGGCACCGACCGCGGCGCCCGCCGTCCCGGCCGCGCCCGCCGCGCCCGAGGGGAGGGCCAGCGCGGCCAGCGGGAAGAGCGCGGCCAGCCCGGCGGCGGCCCCGGCCAGGCGTCGCACGCCCCGCTCCAGCCAGTCATCGCCGTAAGCGGCCCGTGCGGCCTCCTGGAGTTCGGCGGCGAAAGCGGCCGCACCGGCCGGGCGGTCGGCGGGGTCCTTGGCCATGCCGCGTTCGACCAGCGGCCGCAGCGGCTCGGGAAGGTCCGCCACCGGCACCGGCGCGTTCAGGTGCAGCGCGGCCAGCTCCGCCGAACTGCCCGCACTGAACGGGCGGCGACCGGTGACGCATTCGTAGAACACACAGGTCGCGGCGTACACGTCGGTGGCCGGGCTCGCCGGGCCGCCCCGCCACTGCTCCGGCGCCATGTACAGGGGCGTGCCGCCCCTGGTGCCCTCGCCGGCCAGGGCGGCGACGCCGAAGTCGACCAGCTTGCTGTTGCCGTCGGCCGGGACCACGACATTGGCGGGCTTGTAGTCGCGGTGCACCACTCCGACGGCGTGCGCGGCGGCCAGCCCGTGCAGCGACCCGCTCAGCACCGCCAGCGCGGCCTCCGGCTCCAGCCTCTGGTACTCCTGCAGGATCCGTTGCAGGGAGACGCCGTTGACCGCCTCCATCACCAGGGCCATGCCCTCGGCCTTCTCGACCAGCCGGTACAGCCGGGCCACATGCGGGTCATCGACCCGTCCCAGCAACCGGGCCTCCCGCCGGAAGGCCTCGCGGGCCGACCGGTCCGCACCCGCGCCCAAGTACTTGATGGCCACGGGAGTGCCCGACCGTTCGTGCCGGGCCAGCACCACCCGGCCCTGCGCGCCCCTGCCGAGCTCGCGTATCTCGGTGAAACCGTCGATTCGCCAATCGCCCATGGTCTCCGTTCAGGAGGCCTGCACCACGGCCGCCGTGGCGCCCGGTCACCTCGCCTGGAGCTTCTTCAGCTGCTCCTGCACCTGCGGATTGGCCAGCGGGCGGGTCACCCCCACCCAGTCGGAGCGCTTGTAGCTTTGCACCCCGATGTTGGGCACGCAGGTGGCGCAGCGGGCGGCGATCATCTTGCCGTTGCCGATGACCAGCCCCACATGGCCGGGCCGGTCCCAGGAGGTGCCGGGACCGGAGTTGAAGAACACCAGGTCGCCGGGACGTTCGGAGCCCTTGGGGATCCGCACCCCGAACGGCCACTGGGTCCAGGTGGAGGGCGGGATGGTCAGCCCGACCGACTTGTAGGCGCCCTCCACCAGGCTGGAGCAGTCCCAGGCGTCCGGGCCGTTGGCGCCGAAGACGTACCGCTTGCCGCGCTGGGCCAGGGCGAAGTCGATGATGCGCTGCACTATCTCATCGACGTCGTCGGGCAGGTTCTCGGTGTCGGAGCACTTGGGGCCGTTCGCCTGCACGATGGTGAAGTCGCCGCCGCCATAGCGCTTGGACCACGACAGCACCAGGTCCACGTAGTCCCAGGAGTGGTTGTACATGTACAGCGCGGTGCGCATCCGCTCGGGGGCGCCGTTGTGCTTGAGGTAGCGCGCCGCCGAGGGGATGGCGTCCGCGGGGTCATAGCGGCTCTTCTTGCCGTCCTTGTTGCCGTCCACGGCGAACGCCTTGAAGGTCGACTCCAGGAACTGCATCGGCCCGCCGGCCCCGGCGTAGTTCTCCCCGGAAGAGACACCGGGCAGCGTCGACCTTCCGTGGTCGGTCTCCACCTTCCCGATTCCCGCCAGGACGTTCCACGGCAGCCCGTAGTCCTTGCCCGCCTTCTTGTACAGCTTCAGGTAGTCGGCGGGGATCGCCTTGGCGTCGGAGGTCTCCTCCGGCTGCCGGCTCGCCTGGCTGGTGTCGACGCAAAACCCCCCTGACCCTCCGCCGTACAGCAGCTGCCCGGCTCCCATGAACACGGGCAAGACGATCAGGGCCGCAAAGAGCGCGCCGGCCGCGACGGCGGCCCCGAGGAACAGCAGACCCCGTCTCATCCGTTCCACTCACCTCCACCGGATCGCCCCAGGGCGCGCCCGGTCAATCGCCCTCGTCGTCCGGAGCGCCCGTGTCGCCGGCCTGGCCCTGGTCGGCACCGGCCGGTTCGAACGCATACACCCGCAGGGCCGAGCCGTCCCGGGCGATCGTCACGGCGAACTGCTTGCTCTCCCGGGTGGTCGAGCCGGACCTGGTGATCTCCTGGTTGCCGGTGACCAGGAAGATCAGGGAATTGGCCTGGATGTCGTAGACGCTGTCGAGCGTGGCGGTGCTGTGCGCGACGACCTGCTCGGCCCGGCGTTCTTCGATCAGCCCCGGCGCGGACGCGCTCCGGGCCAGCTGGATCCGCAGCTCCTCGGTCACCATGGGGGCGAGCCGGTCGATGTAGGCCTGCGGGTCCTCGTCATAGCGGTAGGTGCCGTAGGCGGCGGTGAACCGCTGGGCCAGCGCGGCCGCGGCGGCGAAGTCCCGCTTGGGGAAGGGCAGCAGCCGGTAGATGTCGAAGTTGTCGGCCGTGACGGCGTCGTCGATGCCCGGAGGCGGCACCGACGGCGCCGCCGGGCCGGCCGGGGCCGCCGGGCTGCCGGCGGCCCGCGGCTGCGCGGAGTCGGCCTCGTCGCCGGGGCCGGCCGCCGTCAGGTAGATCCCGATGGCGGCCAGCACCACCACGATCCCAGCGAACAGCAGCTTGCGCCGGCGATCGGTGAGCTCCATCAGTCCTCTCGTTCACTTGCGCCTTCGACCGGACGGAGCCAGAACGGCATCGGCGGGCCCTCGTCACGGGGCCGGCCTCCCCACAGCGGCGGCGGAGGTTTGCGGGCGGTGCTCTGCCCGGCCCCGTCGCCTCCGCTCCGCGGCCGGGGCACTCCGGCCGCCGGGCTCTTGGGCCGCTCCCCGCCGGAGGACCCTCCGAACAGTCCCCCGCCGCGACCGGCCCCGTTGCTCCCGCCTCCTGCGGCCGAGCCGCCGCCGGACGAGCCGCCCCCGCCGGAGGAGGGCCGGGTGAGGCGGATGCCACCGCCCGAGGAGCCACCGGACGAAGCGCCGCCGCCGCTCGTCCCGCCGCCGGAGCCCCGGCCGCCCCGGCCGGCCGTCCAGGAGGTGGGTTTGACCGTCCCGCCGCCGACCGCCTCATCCGAGCCGTTCCCGCCGGCCGTCAGGCCGCCGGAGCGCCCGTCACCGGCGGACTTGCTCCGGGAGGGCAGGTTGAGCGGCGGCGCCTCCGCACGGCCGCGTCCGGCCCCCGCCGCCACGCCGCTGCGGCCCCGGCCGGCGACCGCCCCGGCGGTCTCCCCGGCCTCGGCGGTGGCCAGGCCCGCCCGCCGCTCGGCGCCGGTCTCCCCGGCTGCGGCGGCCTCCAACGGTTCCCGCCGCGCCCAGCGCGCCAGGCGGTATCCGGCGGCCCCGGGCACCACCGCGGTGGCGGCGGTCACCGTGCTCTTGCGGGCTTCGGCGATCGACTTGTCCAGGTGGATTTCGCCCTTTTCACGGGCGCCCACCGCCGAGTAGCCGACCGCCGAGAACAGGTGCTGGAACGGCTTGCGGTAGATGAACGCCGCGAAGGTGACCAAGGAAATGAGCAGGATCTGCAGGCCCCAGGGCAGTCCCTCGCTCAGGATGAGGCCGTAGGTCCACAGCAGCAGCGCCAGCACCCCGATCAGCGCGGCCTGTTTGAGCAGCATGGACAGCAGCAGTTCCAGCCAGCGGATCGCGATCACCCGGCCGACCCCCGGATGGATGCCGATGCCCAGGAAGATCGGCCCGGCCACCAGTAGCAGCAAGAAGGCGATCTTCACCACGATCAGTGCGACCGCGATGACCATTACCAGCAGACCGGCGACCATGGCGGCGAACAGCGCACCGAAGGCCACCGCCAGCCGGTTGGTCCAGTTCTTGCCTTGGAAGATCGGGTAGACGCCGGGGTGCTCCTCCTTGATGTTCTTCGCGACCTCCTTGTAGGCGTCGGCCTTCTTGCTCATGTCGAGGTCCCGCTGGCCATGCGCCTCTGACAGGTCGACCGCCTGGGCCCACAACAGTTTGTCGGCGTTGTCCTTGACGATCTTGGCGTTGGGGTCGGCGGTGCCGAACTCACCCATCAGCCAGGGCTTGCAGACCAGCGCGATCCACAGCCCGTTGGCGTTGCGGGTGGTGGCATCGACATCCGGCGAGTCCAGCGGGTTCTTGCCGGTGGGCGAGGGGATGCAGGTCGTGCCCTTGTTGTCGGCCTGCGGCAGTGCCGCGTTGAAGGCGGCGCTGGTGGCCTCCGACACCTTGGTCCCCAGCGTGGTGAAGTCGGCGGGGCGGGCCACCAGCCAGATCAGCGCGACCATGGCGGCGACCATCCAGATGGTGCCCTCGGTGACCCGGCTGGCCCGTTTGCGCACCAGCCCCCACCAGGCCAGCCAGATGGCGCCCAGGATCACCACCCACGACCAGTAGCGGGCGTTGAAGGTCTTGCCCATCCCGCTGATCACGTCGTCGACGGTGCTCTTGAGCCACCCCAGCAGCGACTCGGAGGCCGCCGCCTGGTAGACGGTGATGGTCGTGCGATCTATCACCCGGGCCAGCGTGAAGGTGGTGTTGGCCAGGGCGTTGCCCATCATGTCCATGGCGTCGGAGCAGCCCATGTCCACCGCGTACCAGAACTGGCCGGCGGTGCCGTACCGGTCGTAGTACGTCAGCTGCTCTGGAGGGGTCCGTTTGAGCTCCTCGCTCGGATAGCTCGGGGGTTTGATCAGACCCTCATATCCCGCCCCGTACATCTCCGGCGCGGGATTGTCGGCCGGACGGCAGGGGTCGCTGCCGAAGGGGCCGGCTGCGGCCGGGACGATCGGGCCCAAGACGAGCAGCATCAGGACCGTCAGCAGTACCGCGGCCCGGCGGCCGCGGCGGGCGGGGAGGAAGCGGCGCCCGCGTCCGGGCGGGTTGACGCCCTCGGCCGGCGACCGCTGCAGCCGAGCGCCTCGCGGCAGGCGCGTCCCGGCCGGCGGCCGCAGGCGGCCGAACGCGCCCGCCGGCCGAACGCGGCTCCGCCACGACCCGTTCATGGGCAGACCTCCTAGCTCTTCAGGGGGGACGTCGGGCGGACCCGGGTGGGGTTGGTGTCCAGCCAGGCCAGCAGCTCCTCCGAGACCAGGTCCACCCCGATCCGGCCGGCCCGGCCGTCCAGATCGCGGAAGATGCACTCGCCGTTGCCCAGGTTGCGCAGTACGGCCTTGTGCTCCTCGGAGGGCTCCACGCCCAGCAGCGACATCACGTTGCCGACCTCCTGCCGCTCGGAGGAGCGGAAGGAGAACACCGACGACAGGCAGTTGGTGACCTGTTCGTTCAGCAGGTCTCCGGCGTTCTGGGAGACCAGGATCAGCGCGGTGTTGCGGGACCGTCCCATCCGCGACACCTCCGGCACCAGCTTGGCGCCCTCGGGGGTGGAGGTGATGGCCCACGCCTCGTCCAGGAAGATCGCCTTGGGCAGCCGGCGGTCCAGGCCGTGCATCAGCCGCCGGGCGAACTGGGAGACCAGGTACATCAGCGCGACCGACAGCCGCTGCTCATAGGAGTAGTCGTCGCGGGAGATCGCCACGTCCGGCAGCGTCAGCCCGCCCAAGGTGAACACGGTCGTCCAGCCGGCGGTGTCGATGCGCTCGCCGCCGGAGGGGTCGAAGCACAGCCGGGCCAGCCGCATCTCCGACATCGACCGCAGCACCGCGCCCAGGTTCTTGGAGGCCGGGTCGTCGGCGTTCTCCAGATACTCCACCACCTTGCCCAGGGAGGGCCGCTCGCCGTTGGCCACCGCGCCGACCGCCTGGATCATCGCCGACTCGCGCTCCTCCGACATGCGCGGCAGCAGCAGCCGCAGCGTCTCGGTGGCCATGGTCTTCTTGGCGGCCAGGTCGTCGTCGAAGGAGAACGGGTCCAGCAGGCCGGGCGCAGCCGAGCCCAGCGGAAGCACCCGGGCCTTGCGGCCGCGGGCCCGCAGCAGCTCCACCAGGGACTCGGCGTCGCCCTTGGGGTCGATGGCGGCGATCGTCACCCCCCGCAGCGCCATCTGGTAGATCAGCAGCAGCGCCAGTGTGGTCTTGCCGCCGCCGGGCTCGCCGGTGATGGCAACCGCGGTGGGACGGTTGCGGGCCGCCGCCACCAGCGGGTCGAAGTGCACGATGGAGCGGGCCCGGCCCAGGGTCTGCCCGATGTAGGGGCCGATCCAGCCGCCTCCGTTCTCGTCCCGCCGGTCGCCCAGGTCCACGGTGGCGGTGGGCATGCCGCCGGCGATGGTGCGCAGCGGCTGCCGCTGGGCGTAGGCGCCCACCCGGATCCGGTCGCCCGGCAGCGACTCCAAAAACAGCGAGAACTGGTCGCCGGTGGAGTTGACCACGTCGATGCCGATGTCGCGGTAGTGCTCGACCACCGCGTCCACCCGCTGGGCCAGCAGCTCCTCGGTCGGGGCGGTCACGATCAGCCGGTGCCAGCCGTAGACGAACGGCAGCCGCTCCTTGGTGATGCCGTGCTCCAGCATCCGGGCGGCGTCGATCTGCTCGGCCAGCGCCAGCGGCGCCTCCGCGCCGGCCTCCCGGATGTGCTGGTCCATGTCGCGGGCGTGCGCCAGCTTGCGGGAGACGTCCTTGGAGGCCTTGGCCGGGGAGATCAGTTTCATCCGGGAGCTGATCTCCACCGGGAACGGCAGCGCGTCGGCGTAGTGCATCCACGGCTCGCCGTCGGGGAAGGGCATCAGGTCGGGGAAGCGCGCGAAGCTGAGGTAGGCCACGTAGGAGGAGTTGACCGCCCCTCCGGCGCCGTTGGTGCCCGGCTGCTCCATGCGCAGGTAGGAGCGCCCGTTGTGGATCGCTCCCTCCACCAGCGCCTCGATCTCTCCGGCGCCCCAGGTGCGGCGCGGCACCGCCGACGGCGGCGGGTCCTGCAGCGACCCGGAAACCGCGTGCTGGAACAGCCACGCCACCTCCGTCGAGGTGGCGTGGCGGGCGTACAGGGCCGAGCTGCCCAGGGCCCGGCCTATCCGTTCGGCCTGCTCGGTCCAGCGGGCGATCTCCTTGGCGTCGATCGCGTCGTCCTCGATGCCCAGCACCTGTTCGCTGCGCTTGTAGAAGCCCAGCAGCTGGGACAGCACCCCGCCGGACAGCTGAGCGCCCATGCCGCGCGGCCCCAGCCGGACGCCGAGGTAGACCTCCTTGGTCCAGAACTCCTGGCTCCAGACGTGGGCGTACATCTCTTCCAGGTACTCGCGCCAGCCGGGGCCGCCGTCGGAGGTGCGGTCCAGGCTGCGCGCCCACTCGGCGGCCGGGTAGAGACGGTGCGCGATGCGCAGGTGCACTTCGGCGTCCTGCATCCGGATACCGGCCAGCGCGATGGTGATGTTGGTGGCCAGCGCCTCGCGCTCCTCGGCGGTGGTGAACTCATACGACACCGTCGGCAACCGGAAGTACGCCCAGGCCGCCTGGTCGGTCAGCAGGATGCGGTCGTCGAAGTACCGCACCGCCAGGCGGCTGGAACGCGCCCTGCTCCTGCTCATCTCATCCGCTCCGCTCGCCTGTCGCGTCCGTCCGTGCGCGCGTGCCCGCCGCCGGCGGGACGGCGGCGGTGCGGCGCCGCTCCTTCGGCGGCCGTCCCGTCCTCCTCACGGCGCACGACGGCACCCGCTCCTGCAGCGCCCTCGGCGTGTGGTCTGCTCACAGGGTCCCCCGCCTTCTTTCCGGCGCCATCTCCCCCAGAGGCCACATCCGCCCGGCCCTGCACGGAACTCACATCTTCCCTTGCGCCCGGCGCGGGCGCGGCGCGGCGGGCGGCGTCCTCGATCATCCCGGATCGGCGGCGCATCCGGTGCACGTTGCGTTCATATCGCATCGACGCACCGCATCCCCGGCCTTGCGGCGGCCGTCCGCAGGCGGGGGTGCGGGGCCGGAGGGCGGCGGCGCTCATACGGTGCCCTCCTGCTGCCGCTCCGCGTCCTCGTGCCGCACGTAGCGCTCGGGCAGTTCGGAGAAGCCGCCCGCGATGACACCGGCCAGCGCCAGGTAGGCGCGGCGCGTGGGAGAGCGCAGCGACTTGAGTTCGTTGCGGGGGGCTCGGTCCATGCTGAGGTGATCGTCCCACGGAATGCGCACCAGGGCCCGGCAACGCCCCCGGGCGACCGCCTCGGCCTGCTCGACGTCGGCCATGCTGCGCCGGCTGACCCCGTTGATCACGGTCACCGCGCGGGAGCGCAGCTCGTCATAGCCGTGCCCGTCCAGCCACTCGAAGGTCATCGCCACCGCCCGCGGCGCGTCCGCGCTGGCCGGGGCGACCAGCACGATCTGGTCGGCGTGCGGCAGCACCCGCGCCACCACCGCCGCCGCCGCGTCCAGCAGCGTGATCGAGTAGAACTTGTCGATGGTCCGGATCGCCAGCGCATAGTCGCGGTCGTCCAGCGCCTGCAGCGGGTTCTTGCCCGCGGCGATGACGTCCAGGCCGGACTTGGCCTGCGAGGTGTAGCGGCGCATGGCGGTCAGCGTGGTGACCTGGTCGGCCCGGGTGATCAGGCTGGTGAGGGTCTCGTGGGTGTCGCTGCGGGTGCGCCGGGCCAGCGCCCCGGGGCCGGGGTTGATGTCGATCGCCACCACCGGTTCGCCGCAGTACTGGGCGAAGGTGTGCCCCAGCATCAGGGCGGTGACGGTCTGCCCGGCCCCGCCGGTGCAGCCCAGCACCACGATGCGGCGGGTGCCCTGGAAGGGGCGCTGCAGCCGTTCCTGGTACTCCTCGTCGAGGTGGCTGTGCCCGCCGCTGACCGCCGCGATGAGCCGGCGCAGCCCGCCGCCGGAGGTGCTCTCCTGCTCGGGGCCGGGCGGGGTGATCGCCGGGCCGCTGGGCGGGGGCGGCGACGGGGGCGGCGGGAGCGGACGCGGCCGCACCGGCGAAGCCGGGCCCGAGCGCACCTGCCGGGCCGGGGCCGGCGGCGGAGACGGCTGTGCCGCGTGCTCTGCGCCCGCGACCCGCTGGTCCGGCGGCGGGGTGAACGGCGTCCCCTGGGCGGGTCGGCCCGCCGGCGGCGCGCCCGCGGGCCGGCCGGGGGCATGGCCCTGCGGCTGGGGGAACGGGCCGGGGGCGGGACGGCCCTGCGCGGGCTGTCCCCCGGCCGCGGCGGGCGGCCAGGGCGCCCGGATCGCCGGCTGCGGCCCCGTGGCGCGCCGGTCGGCGGGCGGGTGTCCCACCGCGGGGCCGGGCGGCGGCTGATCGACGGTGCGCGGCGGACCGGCGGGGGTCTGGCCGTGGGGCGGCGGCGCGGC
>ERZ777003.929-NODE-929-length-50230-cov-13.031849_pt1 | contig 50230 bp, 39 predicted proteins | sample MGYA00374956_ERZ777003 | MGnify/ENA primary metagenome ERZ777003 (study PRJEB29302, sample SAMN06268252) | bioreactor metagenome | isolation source: Joint BioEnergy Institute, California, USA | place: USA:Joint BioEnergy Institute, California, USA | collected...
GAGATAGGCGGGTTGGGTCAAGCCGCGTTTCCAGCCTGATGGTGGGAGTTGCGCGCGAGGATGCCGAAGTGGAGGGCGCGGGTGGGCAGAACCGGATGGCGGTAATCAGAAGAAGGTTGTGGCGGCGTGTCGCAATTGGAGACGTGATGTGGCCGGCGCAACGTTTTCGTACGCGCGGGCACAGGTCCCGCCCCTGCGAGGGGATGGTATCCGCGCGATCAAAGAGTCGTGGGCGCAGATCCAGGCCGCGGGAATTCAGGCGGAGGTGTGGCGGTGGGGCTAGTTGGTTGCGACGCGACCGCGGAGGTTGGGGTCGAGGAAATCGCGCAGGGCGTCGCCGGTGAGGTTGGCCGCAAAGACGGTCAAGGAGATGGCGAGGCCAGGGAAGACGGCGAGCCACCACGGTGGGCTGAACTGCGATGCCATAGCGCCGCCGATCATGGTGCCCCAACTCGGCGACGGAGGCGGCACGCCGATGCCGAGGAAGCTGAGCGCGGCCTCGCTGGTGATGGCGATGCCGAGGTGGGCGCTGGCGACGACGAGGAACGGGGCGATCGTCTGGGGAGCGATATGGAGCGCCATGAGCCGCGCCGGGGAGGCGCCCGCCACGCGCGCGGCGGTTACGTAGTCGGCGTGTTTGAGGGAGAGCACGACCGAGCGGACGACGCGGTTGCTGGCTGGGATACGGGTGATGGCGATCGCGATGATCACCGTGTGCAGGCCGGTTCCCAGCGCGACGACGAAGATGGTGGCCAGGATTAGCCCTGGGAACGAGAGGAGGATTTCGAGCAGCCGCTGGCTGGCGAGATCCAGCTTCCCGCCAACGTAGCCGCTGATCAAGCCGGTGATTAGGCCGATGGTGTCCCCGAGCAGCACCGCCGCAAAGCCGACAATCATGGACGTGCGAGCGCCGTAGATGATGCGGCTAAGGACGTCACGACCCAGATCATCGGTGCCGAGGAGATGTGCCGAAGACGGCGATTGGCGAATCGCGGTGTAGTCACCGGCGAGAGGATCGTAGGGTGCAATGATCGGGGCGAGGGCGGCGACCGCTGCGATCAGAAGCAAAAGCAGGGCCGCGCCAGCGCCCAACGGAGAGGAGCGGGCGACCGCGATAAGGCGACTCGTGCGGCTTGGCTTCGCCGGCAGGCTACTCGTAGCGAACGCGTGGGTCGAGCCAACCATACGCCAGATCTACCACCAGATTCATGACGGTGAAGATGACCGCATAGAGCAGGACGAGGTTCTGGATCACGATGTAGTCGCGCTCACTCAACGCCTTCACCAGGGCGGCGCCGAGGCCGGGCACTGAGAAGGCGGTTTCGACGACGACGGAGCCGCCCAGTAGGCCGGCGAAGGTCAGGCCCGACAGGGTAATCACGGGCAGGATCGCCGCGCGAAAGACGTGGCGCGTCAGGACTAGGCGCTCTCGCAATCCCTTGGCTCGCGCAGTGCGCACGAAATCAGCATGCAGGACTTCGAGGATCGAGGAGCGGGTGATCCGGACAAGGTACGCGGCAGCGACGCTGCCCATCGCAACGGCCGGACCCAGCGTTAGCTGGAGATTCTTCCAGGGATCTTCCCAGAGGTAGGCGCGCTCGACGGGTGGTCGCCAGGAGAAGTAGAGGACGCCGACGAGGACGATCACGACCGCCAACCAGAACTCCGGGATAGAAAGAAAGACGGCCGCCGTTGCACGGATCAGGTTGTCTGGCCAGGTGTTCCGGCGAACCGCGCTGATGATGCCTAGCGGGATACCGATGATCCAGGAGAAGACGATGGCCATGATGGCGATTTGCGCGCTGATCGGTCCACGGGCGACGATGAGGTCGCGCACCGTGTCCGTGCGCCAGAACGAGCGGCCGAGATCGCCGGAGAAGACGTCCCCCATCCAGTTGAGGTATTGCCGGTAAAGCGGCTCATCGAGACCGAGGGCCTGGCGAAAGCGCTGCTGATCCGCTTCGCTCAGCGCGCCGAACGTTTCCTGCCCGAACATGACGGAGGTCGGATCGCCGGGCAGGAGCCGCATAACGATGAAGATGAGGATGGTGACGCCGAACAGCGTCGGGATGCTGATGAGCAGTCGGCGGAGGAGGTAATGGAACATGGACCTTCAAGGGGCGGCGATGGGCGATCACGATTCGGTCGCCCATCGCCCTGACAAGCTCAGCGATCGAGCCAGAGGGTGTCGTACTTGAAGCACATGTAGGTGCCGAGGACGTTCTGGTCGATTCCCATCACGTCCTTGCGCCAGATACGTGGGATGTTGCCCCAGCCGTGGAAGAACATGGGGCAGTCTTGGTCGAGCAAGTCTTCCGCCTGGCGCACCAAGTCGCGCCGCGCGTTTTCGTCCATCTCCCGCCCGATGCGCATGAGGAGATCATCGAACTCCGGGTTGGAGTACCCGCCGTAGTTCTGGGCAGCGCCCGTCATGAACCACTGTCCCCAATAGTCGGACGGATCGTTGATCGCCCCGGCCGGGACACCGGAGGTCATGTGGAATTCGCCGCCGCGGACCACGTCGAAGTAGACGGCGCCATCGACTGGTCTCAGTTCGCAGGTGATGCCGATGCTGCGGCGGAGCAGGTCTTGGAACGCCGGCCCGTAGATCTCGACGCCCGGACCGGTGGTTCCGCGCAGCAGTAGCACGACGTCCGTGAGGCCGTCCGGGTAGCCGGCGGCCTCCATCAGCCGCTTCGCCTCGGCGATGTCCTCGTCCTTCTCTTCCCGGTAGCCGGGCAGCTTGAGGACTTCTTCTTCCGGCGTCGCCAGCGGGCTGCTCGGGTGGCACCAGCGCGTGCCCATCCTGATGTCATCCGTCTGGGCGTAGGCGGCGGCCAGCTGCTGGCGGCTGACCGCCAGGTGGACGGCGCGCCGCACGCGCGGGTCGTTGAACGGCGGCCTGGTCACATTGAAGGTGACGGTGAAGGCCCAGGTGGCCGGGTTCATCACGGCTCCGATCTCGTCTGGCCGGTTCAGCGCCTCCTGGTAGACGTCGACTGACACGTGATCGGCGAAGTCGAGATCGCCCGTCAGGACGGCGGTGCCGCGATCCTTGGCGGCCGGAATGGTGATGCGCTCGATCGCGTCGAGGTAGGGCACGTTCGGATTCCAATAGTTGGGATTGCGCTCGACGACCCAGCGGACACCCGGCGTGTATTCCTTGAATCGGTATGGTCCCGTGCCGGGGTAGTCCACGACGCGGCGAAGATCGCCGTTGTTGTCATCGAGCGATTTCTTCGAGAGCACAACGCTCCAGCCGGTGGCGAGGGCCTCCAGGAAGAATGCCTGGGGTTCGCTCAGGACAAACCGGACCGTTTGCGGATCGACGGCTTCCACCGCCGTGATCGCGGTGTAAAGGCTCTGGCGGATACTGACGACGCCCTCCGGTGGGTTACGCCGCCGCTCGAAGGTCGCGACGACGTCATCGGCCGTCAGGGGCTCGCCGTCGTGAAAGGTGACACCGGAGCGGAGGTAGAAGGTGTAGTTGAGGCCGTCCTCAGAAATCTCCCAGCGCTCCGCCAGGTCGGGAATGATGGTTTGCCCACCGTCGAGCGGGTTGAAGCGAATGAGATTGTCGTACATGGGGGCTTGCGGGTAGAGGTTCGCGATGCTGGGAGATTGATCAAGGTCGAAGTGCGTCGGGTCGGCGAACCCACCGATCTTGATCGTGCCGCCTCGCTTCGGGTTCGGCTCGGGCGCCTGGATGAGCCCGCTCGGCTCAGGGGTGGCCTGCCGGGCGCGAGCTGAGGTCGGGCGCGCAACCGTCGAGGTTGCGAGTGCCAGTCCTGCCGCTCCTGCCGTTCCGATGAACTTGCGTCTGCTGAATCGCTCCATCAGATCCTCCCTGTCGCGGCATGCCCGTCGGTATTCGTAGTCCGACCCTGCTGTGCGCCCTGGTCTGTGCGCTGCCGTGTGCCCAGAATGGCCGCGGCATGCAGGGACTGGGCAGGCTAACGCCCATTGCGGCCATCGTCAACACCGTACTCTTGTACTAGGAAATGCGCTCATTGCCTCACAGGCATCGGGAAGTTTTCTTTGGGGCCGATGTAGTAGAGCCGGGTTTCGTGCGGACTGACGAGGTCGGTGAAGTCAGTGGTGGCCTCAGCGACGAGGCGTCCGGTGAACGCTTCCACGACGTCGCTCGGTTGGGGCAGCGCGATCCGGCGCTCGCCGGGTTTCAGCGCATAAATGCCGATGAATTGTCGGTCGACGTACAGCACGTCCTCGGCCTCGGAGTAGATGTGGACTCCCGCGTACCGCGCGATCCCGCGCAGCACGTTCGGCGGCACGCTGGGCGCGCCGATCCAGACCGAGCGGCGGTCGTCGAACTCTTTGACGGCGAAGCCGGTGCGCCACCTGCCCCGCGTGAAATGGAGCGCGCCGAGCGGTATCGCCTGGTCGTCGTTGCAGGTGAAGAGCGGGCCTATCCGGCTATCGGTGCCAATCGTGGTGTAGGCGGGCAAGTCGCGAGTGATGGGGTGATCGAAGTTCGTGACGATGACGTTGGGGCCCCACTCCGTGTGATGGCACTCGAGCCGGATGCCGGTCAGGTCGGCGCAATGCTCGGCGGAGAGGTCGTCCTGGACGAAGCCCGCGCCGTGTATCCAAACGGCAACCTTCCCGTCGCCGCTGATGGCGCGCTTGATTCCCTCTCGCGTCTCGGCGTCGGCGAAGTACTGGTTGAGGAAGATGTAGCACTTGTAATCCCGGACACGACCAGCGGCAAGGTCGCTCGCCAGGTAGAGGTCGTAGGGCGCTCCGATTCGCGGGAGGTGCCAGAGGTATTGTCGCTGGATGAGGGGAATGGCGAGCTCGTTGCGGGGCGAGAGGTAGAACCAGCTCGACTCGTCGACGATGACGGCGATCTCCGCGGCCGGGGCGCGGTCGAGCGTCATGCTCCAGCGTCCCAGCTCCACCATCCGGCCGATGATCTGCTCCAGACGAGGATCCGCCAGTGTTCCGGAGGTCAGCGGGCTCGGGTATCCCCACCAGATGCCAACGTGGCGGGTGAGGACGTTGGCGAAGTTGCGCTTGAGGACCGCCTCCGTTTCTTCGCGGGTGTTCAATGCGCCGTAGTCGGTGTCGCGATGAGGAGTGGCGAACTCGTACATCGCCACCTTCCCGAGCACCTGGCGGACGCGGACCGCTTGGCGCAGGTCATAGCCGTCGATCTTCGCAACTTCCTGATCGACGGTGAGCGGGGAGCCTGGCGAGCCGAATCGGGAGATGCCATGCGTTGTGGCGAGGTGGGTGCGGGTGTCGTCCTCGGAAAAGTACAGCTTGCCGTGGAGCCGCGCCGACTCGCTGGGAACCATGAAGCCGTTCGTCCCGCCAATGCCGCGCATGCCGTAGCTGTAGGGGCTCGCGAGGAAGTCGACGTCGTCTAGCTCGAGGACGCGGTGCAGGGCGAGGTGGCCGATACGCTGGTAGCTGGTGTGGGTCTGGTTGGGGTGGCGTCCGAACCATCCGTTCGACCACCACAGCTCCATCGCGTAACCGTAGAAGACGCCGGCGAGCGCCTGCCGCGCGGTGGCTTCCTTCACGAGGGAACAGAAGTAGGCAATGTTGTCGACCACGACGTCGCAGAGGCAGGCGAAATAGTCGATGTCCTGACGGGTGGCGGCGGGATCGCGGAAGCAGTAGAAATCGGCGCGCTCCTGCAGGCTTGGTCCGGGCACCATCGCGGTGGCGAAGGTGACGTTCGGGTCGTGCCAGGCCGCGCGCAACGCCGACTCGTCGCCGTGGTAATGACGCTCGAGCCAGGCGCGGAACGCGCGGATCATTGCCGGATTGAAGTCGGATGAGCGATTGTCGCGGGCGCCGTTCTTGAGCCATTCGGCGGTCCAGCCGGCGCAGACGTGGTAGCCGATGAAGCGATCACCGAACGGCAGGGAGCGCGTGACCGCGATGACCTGGCGCAGGTAGGCTCCCGCGTCCTGCCGCCACTGAGCAGAGGCGTAGGACTGGGCGTCCGTTGTGCCATCGGCGAACGTCTCCAGCTCATCGGGGTGAGCGGCGATCCACCAGTCCGGCGCCTCGAGCTGGAATCGCGGGAGGAAGAGCGCGTCCGGGTCTACGGCCAGCACCTGCTCGAAGGCGCGGGTCAGCGGATCGAGATCGTACGTGCCGTCCGGACTCGGTTCCGGCCAAGTGAAGCCGAAGGTGTAAATGTGGACGCCGGCCTGGGCCATGGAGGCGGCGTGCTCTGCATGGGGCCAGCCCTCGTCGGTGGGCGGCGGGCACCAGAATACGCTCGCGTAGACCGGCTCACCGTCGAGGAACAGGGCGGGTGAGCCGCGATGCTGCCGTACCTCAGCGACTGGCATGCCCTGCCTTCGCTTTCCGCATCGTGCGTTATCCCCCTTCCCGAAGTCGGCTGACCGAGCTTGCCGGGCATGCTAAACGCGGGCAAATAGCGGCGTCAACGAGCACTTTCGTCTTAGGACATGGTGGTGGCGTGTGCGGCACGGACGACAACTGAGAGGAATTTGTCGTCTGCTACCACGCAGAAAGCTGACCGGCCTGGACGCCGCCTGGATACCGGACAGTGCGTACGTTCGGCAGAGGGGGATTGCGGGAATAGATCATGTGTTCTATTCTGGCGGCATGAGCCGGACGCAGGTGGTGCCGATCACGTGCAAGACGGCGTTGAACCGGGTCAGCGGGATGCCGTTCCGGTGGTCGCTGAACCCGTATCGTGGCTGCGCGCACGCCTGCCAATATTGCTATGCCCGCGCGACGCATGCCTATTTCGGGCTGAACGCTGGCCGGGATTTCGAGACTACGATCTTCGCCAAGATGAACCTGGCCGAGGTGCTGCGGCGGGAACTGGCGCGGCCATCGTGGCAGGGGGAAGCGGTCGCGGTTGGGACGGCGACCGATCCGTACCAGCCGGTCGAGGGGCGGCTGCGGCTGACGCGCCAGGCGTTGGAGGCGTTTCTGGCGTATCGGAACCCGATGAGCCTGGTCACGAAATCGACGCTGGTGGTGCGGGATCTCGATCTGCTCGCCGAGCTGGCTCGAGTGGCGAGGGTCAGGGTCTATCTGACGGTGACGACGCTCGATCCGGAGCTGTGGCGCGCGATCGAGCCGGGGACGCCGCCTCCGGGCAAGCGGCTAGCCGTGCTCTCCCGGCTGGCCGAGGCCGGGGTGCCGTGCGGGGTGATGATGTCGCCGATTCTGCCCGGCCTGAACGATTCGGTGGCTTCACTGGAGGCGGTAGCGGAGGCGGCGGCCGCGCACGGCGCAATCGCGCTGCACGCGGGGACGCTGCGGCTCGCGCCGCTCGTCAAAGAGCACTACTTCGGATTCCTCGACCGGACTTTTCCGAATCTCCTGCCGCGCTATGCCCGCGCCTACACGGGCGTGAATGCGCCGGCGGCCTACGTGGCAGCGATCGAGGGGCGAGTCGCCGCCGTTCGCGCTCGCTATGGTTTCGGCGAGGACGCGATGCGCGAGCGGCAGCCCACGATGCCAGCACGAGACGGAGCGGCGTCGCCGGAGCAGCTACGCCTGGCGCTGTAACGCGAAATACGCGAAGCGGCGCTGAGGGCTGGCCACCGACCTGGCCACGTAACGACGTGGTAGGATAAGGTGTAACCCCGTAACAACGCCCCGTTCTAGCGCCCCATCGCTGCCGAGCCGCGGGGCGGGCGCATTTGGTCGCGCCGGAGAAACCGTGGCTGATGTCCCGCGTTGAAACAAGTGAAGATGCGCCGACACGGCAGCAGGGGCTAGCGACGGATGAGGGGCCGTGGCAAGCCGAGGGCGGCCGGGCGCGGTTGCAGACGCGGTTCGGCCGGGGGGAGGAAGACCATGAACCAGCAGAACGATCAATCAAGGCTGAGCGGGCGTTTGCTACGCATGGCCGTGGCGGTCATCGCGTTGCTTGCGCTCGTGCCGTGGACGGGCAACCAGGTGGCTGCCCAGGGGACGGCGACGATCGTCGTCACGACCTACGGCGAGGATGGCAGCACGCCGCTGCCGTTCGTGCGGGTGCAGGTGACGGATTCGAACGGTGTCGTCTATGGGCCACTGGAGACGCCGCCGTCTGAGGCCCAGGTCACCTTTGAGGTGGAAGCCGGCGATGGGACGGACTTCGAGGTCATCGTCGAGACGCCGCCGGCTTGTGGGACCGCGCCCGATCCGGTCGTGATCGAGAACCTCGCGGCTGGCGAGGAGGCGACCGTCGAGTTCGAAGTGCCGGTCGAGGACGGCTGCGATCTCGGCGCGCTCTCTGCCTACACCTACATCTGCCCGGACGGCTTCGATACGAGCGCGACTGACTACGCCGCCTGGCGCGATGGCTGCTGGGAGCCGATTGACGGGCATGAGATCCGGTTCCGCAGCGGCGATGGCAGCGGCGAGTGGATCAAGACGACCGGTCAGCATGGGATCGCTGGCCGTGCGCCGCTGGTCGGACTCTACGCTGGCGAGTACACGATCGAGGATCTCGACGCCGAGGTGACGCCGGTCGTCTACTGCCTCTGGTTCGAGTCGTCGAACCCGATCGAGGCGCCTGCGCCGGGCACGATCGAGCCGATGGAGGTGGAGGACGGCGCGGTGCGCGTCGGGCTCGGAGCGGATGAGCGCATCGCCTGCGACTTCTTCTACGCGGCGGAGGGTGCGGCGCCGAGCGACGACGAGTCGGACGACGATGAGTCGAGCGACGAGGGGCCAATCACCAGCGCCGAGTCGGGCACCGGCATGATCGAGATCCACAAGGCGGTCTGCCCTGCTGGCTACGAGCCGAACCCGGAGATCTTCAACGACTGCCATGGCGATGGTCTGGAGGATGTGACGTTCACGATCACGGGGCCGGATGACTACGAGGACAGCGCGGACACCGTGATCGAGGAGTCGCCGGGTCCGGGTATCGTCCGCTTCACCGAGCTGGCAGCCGGCACGTACACGATCAGCGAGGATGTGCCGGACCACGACACGACGATCTTCGTCTACTGCTCGCTGGCCAACGCGGACGATCTGGTCGACTTCAGCTACAACGACGACGGCAGCATCGATCTCCCGCTCGGCGATGGAGTTCAGGTCATCTGCGACTGGTACAACATCCCGATTGATGCCTCCGGGGAGACGTCCTCGCTCTTCATCCGCAAGCTGATCTGCCCGCCGGGGACGACCGAAAACTATTACGAGACGTGCTTCGATGACCGGCTCGCGGACGTCACGTTCGAGCTTGACGGGCCGGGCGACTTCACCGACAGCGGCGTCACCAATGACGACGGCGAGGTGTATTTCCCGGAGGTGCCGGCCGGCGATTACCGGATCAGCGAAGACATCCCGGGCGGCGGCAACGACATCTTCGTCTATTGCGCGATCATCGACGGCGACCGGCTCCCGGTGGAGTTCAACAATCAGGGCGGGATCGACATCACCATCCCGGGCGGCGCGCAGGTGGCGTGCGACTGGTACAACATCCCGGAAGAGCAGCCCGAGCCAGCGAACCTGACGCTGCAGGCGTTTGCCTGTCCGGAGGGGACGAGCGGCGACTACGCGGCGCAGTGCACGGAGCCGCTCCAAGACGTGACGTTCGAGCTCGGCGGCGATGGTTCCGGCAGCGCCGTCACGGATGAGGACGGCGAGACGGGGTTCTCTGACTTGGCGCCGGGCGAGTACGTGGTGACGGAGCTGCCGCCTGCCGGTGTCAATGTCGCGATCTACGTCGTCAGCTGCGTGGCGGACGGCGCGAGCCACCCGTTCACGTACGACGACTCGACCGGGCTGCGGATCGTTCTCGAGCTTGACTCGGGCGACGACGTGACCTGTGCCTGGTACAACATCCCGCCGAGCCGTCCGACGCCAACGCCGACTCCAGTTGAGGGCGGCTCGATCACGATCTTCAAGTACCTCTGCCAGGGCAAGGAGTCGAACGAGTACGACTGGTTCGAAGAGTGCGAGGCTTGGGGCGACGGCGCGGATTTCGCGCTCCTCGACCGAGACGGCAATGAGCTCCAGACGGGCACGACCGACAGCGACGGTAAGCTGGTCTTCTCCGGGTTGGACGATGGCTCCTACGGTTTGGATGAGATCAGCGGCGACTGGTGCCACGCCGAGGCGGATCGGGTCGATTCCCGGGGCGCGGTGATCGTCGCCGACGGTGGCAACACCGACGTCTTTATCTTCAATTGCTCGGCGAAGAAGATCGACAGGCTACCCGCCACCGGCGTGGGCGAGGCTGGCGGCGCGCCACTTGGCTCGCTCTGGCTGCTGGCTGGCGCGGGGTTGGGCGTGGCTTCGCTTTTCGCGCTGCGGCAGCGGCTACGCCTCCGCGTCGCGCGCTGAGTCGAACTCTCGCGGTAGCCGGTCGCTTCCTGGCCGGCTACCGCTCTCCTTCGCCGTCGCGGAACTCTTCATCCTCATCCGCGAGCTTGGCGGCGTTGACCTCGACGCGGACGCGAGAGACGCGGTAGCCGTCCATCGCCCGCACCTCTAGCCGCAGCGGGCCGGTTTCAACGGTATCCCCTTCTTGCGGAATGCGGCCGAGCCGGTCGGCGATCAGCCCGCCGACTGACTCGGCTTCGATCGGCTCGAGCTTCTCGCGCTGCAGGTCCAGGCGGTCGAAGAGATCGAGCAGTGACACCCGGCCGTCGACCTCGAGCAGGCCCGGCCCGATCTCGTTGAACGGCTCGTAGCCGGGGTCAAACTCGTCCGAGATCTCCCCGACGAGCTCTTCGATCAGATCCTCGAGCGTGACGATGCCGGCCATGCCACCGTACTCGTCGACCACGATCGCGATGTGCGTTCGCCGGGCGCGCAGCTCGGCCAGCAGCTCATCAATCGGCTTTGTCTCCGGCACGAAGTAGGCGGGCCGGATGGCTTCGGAGACCGGCTTCGAGGCGGCATTGGGATCACTCCACACAAAGCGGAAGGCGTCCTTGACGTGGAGGATGCCGATGATGGTGTCCTGGGAGCCGCGGTAGACCGGGAGACGGGAGAAGCCGGTCGAGAAAAAAATGTCAATCGCCTCGCGCAGCGGCGTGTCGGCCGAGACGAGGACAACATCAACGCGGGGCACCATCACGGAGCGGACAACGATTTGGCCGAAGCCGAGCGCTTCCTCGACGAGCTCGGCCTCCTCCTCGGCGACGACACCCTCATCCTCGGCCGTCTCGACCATCGCCAGGATCTCTGCCTGCGTCACCGACGGGATGCGTGCCCGCTCGCTGACGCCGGCGATGCGCAGGATGAGATTCGTGGTGGAAGTCAGGAGCCAGACGGCGGGGCGAGCGATCTTTGCCAACGCCTCAATCGGCCGGACGACGCGCAACGCGATTGACTCGGCGCGAGTGACGGCAAATGTCTTCGGGACCAGCTCACCGAGGACGATGCTGATGAAGGAGATGAGCGCGGTGACGAGGATGAGCGCGATTCCGTGCGCGTTGTTGGCGATCACGCTGACCGGCGCGTCGCTGAGCCAATTGCCGACGAGCTTGACGAGGCTGACCGCGCCGACCGCGGCCGAGAAGAACCCGGCAAGCGTGATACCCACCTGAATCGTCGCCAGGAAAGAGCCGGGAGATTCGACGAGCGCCAGGATACGGCGGGCGGCCCGGTTCCCATCATCCGCCAAGGCGCGGAGACGGACTTTGCGGACGGAAACCAGCGCGATCTCCGACGCGGCAAGGAAGGCGTTGATCGCCAACAGAATGGCGATCAGCACAAGCTCAACAGTCACATTACCCATGCTGGTCTCTTTCACTGTGCCACCGTGGTGCGCATATGCGTATTGTCCCAGGCGGCCGCGTTCTTTGGCAGGGGGAGAGGGGTACTGAGCGATGTCGAGAATTTAGACAAGGCTAATCTTGAAATTAGCCATTCGATGACTTAGGATGCGGACGGGCTCGGTCATGCATTTCGGCCGAGACCGGGGAGCGAGTTATGAGTCTGGCCCGATTACGCGCACTTCACCTGAGTCTCGCGCTCGCGATCGCCATCTCGCTGCTGCCGTCGGCTAGCGCCGCGGACGAGGAGCGGATCAAGGTGGTGGCGACGATCGGGATGATCGCCGACATCGTCAAGAACGTCGGCGGCGACCGCGTCGAGGTGCGGGGGATGATGGGGCCGGGCGTGGACCCGCACCTCTACAAGGCGAGCGAGCGGGATGTCATCCGCCTCCAGGAAGCCGACGTCATCTTCTACAACGGCCTGCATCTCGAAGCGAAGCTGGCGGACGTCCTGGAGAAACTCGGCAAACGCCGCCTGACGGTCGCGGTCACCGATGGCATCCCCCGTGATCTCCTCTTGACCCCCCCACAGTTCGAAGGCAATTACGATCCCCACATCTGGTTCGATGTCACCCTTTGGATGCGCGCGGTCGAGCGCGTGCGCGACACGCTAATTGAGATGGACGGCGAGCACGCGGCTGAATACACCGAGCGGGCGACGGCCTATCTGGCGGAGCTCGAGCGGCTGGATGCGTATGTCCGAGAGCAGGCCGCGCGCGTGCCGGAGGAGCGCCGCGTCCTGATCACCGCGCACGACGCGTTCAACTACTTCGGCCGCGCTTATGGTTTTGATGTGCGCGGTCTCCAGGGCATTAGCACCGTGACCGAGGCGGGGGCGGGCGATCTGCGGGAGCTGGCCGACTTCATCGTCGAGCGCCAGATTCCCGCGATCTTCGTCGAGACGTCCGTCTCTCCGCGGACGATCGAGGCGCTGCAGGCGGCAGTGCGCGACCGCGGCTTCTCGGTCCAGATCGGCGGTCAGCTCTTCTCGGATGCAATGGGCGACCCGGATACGCCGGAAGGGACATACGTCGGGATGGTGCGACACAACATCGACACAATCGTCTCGGCGCTGCTTGGAGAGGCGGCGCCGGCGGAGGGAGATTAGCGAGATGGCGCGCGACCTGACGGCTCCAGTGCGGGTCGGCGAGCACGCGACCCCGACCGACGGCGCCCACGCGTCGTTCACGGGAACGCCCGCGATCGAGGTTACGGACCTGACCGTCGCCTATCGCGACCGGCCGGCGCTCTGGGACGTCGATTTGACCGTTCCGCCGGGCGTGCTGATGGCGATCGTCGGGCCGAACGGAGCGGGCAAAACGACGCTGATCAAGGCGATTCTCGGGCTGATCAAGCCGGTCGCCGGGCAGGTCCTGATCTACGGCAAGCCGTACCGCGAGCAGCGGTCGCTCGTCGGCTATGTCCCGCAGCGCGGCAGCGTTGACTGGGACTTCCCGACCAGCGTCCTGGACGTGACGATGATGGGCCGCTACGGAGCGCTCGGCTGGATTCGGCGGCCGGGCCGGGCGGAGCGGGAGGCGGCGCTGGAGGCGCTCGATAAGGTTGGGATGCGGGACTTCGCCCGCCGGCAGATCAGCCAGCTTTCGGGTGGGCAGCAGCAGCGGGTGTTCCTGGCAAGGGCGCTCGTTCAGGACGCGCCGATCTACCTGATGGACGAGCCGTTCCAGGGCGTGGACGCCACGACGGAGCGGGCGATCGTCGCTCTACTGCGCGATCTGCGCGCCGCTGGCAAGACCGTGGTCGCCGTGCATCACGACCTGCAGACTGTTGAGGAGTATTTCGATTGGGTGACGCTCCTCAACGTGCGACGGGTCGCGAGCGGCCCAGTGCAGCAGGTCTTCACCGATCAGAATCTGCGGCTGACCTATGGCGGGCGCGTGGCCTTCCTGAACCGGGGCGGCGAGAGCGCCGTGGCCAGTTAGGTGGGGCGCGACGGCATGGATGCTGGCATTGCCACCGCGATCCAAGGACTCGTGCTCCTCGGATTGCCGGAAATCCTGCGCGACATCGTCACCGACTACACCTTGCGGACGGTCGCTCTCGGCGCGGCGGTGCTCGGCATCGTCAGCGGCGCGCTCGGCGCGTTCGCCGTGTTGCGGCGGCAGAGTCTCGTCGGGGATGCGATGTCGCACGCGGCCCTGCCGGGGATCGCGCTGGCGTATCTCCTGACTGGAACCAAGACACGGCTGGTGCTGCTGATCGGCGCGGCGATCGCCGGCTGGGTCGCCACGCTGCTCGTGATCGGGATCGTCCGCACAACGCGCGTCAAGTTCGACAGCGCGCTCGGTCTCGTCCTCTCGGTCTTCTTCGGCTTCGGCCTGATGCTGCTGACCTTCATCCAGCGTCGTCCGGATGCATCGCAGGCCGGATTGGAATCGTTCCTTTTTGGCCAGGCGGCGACGGTGCTAGAGCGCGACGTGATCGAGATGGCGGTGGTCGGGGCGATCGCGGTGCTCGGCGTGATCCTGCTTTGGAAGGAGTTCGCGCTGCTCAGCTTCGATTCCGACTTTGGCGCGAGCCTCGGCTTCCCGATGCGGTTCCTCGACGTCCTCCTGACGACGCTGATCGTGGTCGCGATCGTCGTCGGCCTGCAGATGGTCGGCGTCGTGCTGATGAGCGCGATGATTGTCGCGCCGGCCGCAGCGGCTCGCCAGTGGACTGATCGGCTCGGGGTGATGGTCGTGCTGGCGGCGCTCTTTGGAGCCGTCGCTGGCGTGACCGGCGCCACGATCAGCGGGACGGTCGAGCGCCTGCCGACGGGGCCGACGATCGTCGTCTGCATCTCGGCGGTCGTGCTTGTCTCACTGCTCCTCGCGCCGAATCGCGGCGTGCTCTGGAATGCGGTCACGCAACGGCGCGCGCGTCGCCGGCTGCGCGCCGAGGCGGTCCTCGCCGATCTGGCCGTGCTCGCGGCGCAGCATGCCACGCTGGAGCATGGTCATTCGGTGGCGGTCCTCCGCGCGATGAACCCGGGGCGGGGCGGGCTGGAGCAGGCGCTGGCCGATCTGGCCGGCCGGGGCTGGGCTCGGCAGGTCGGGGACGAGAGCTGGGCGCTGACTCCGGAGGGGCGGGAGGAGGCGAAGCGTCATGTCGCGCGCAACGTGAATGGCGACCACCTCGCCCTCTTCGGCGAGGCGGCGGCTGAGGCCGGGGATCAGGGGCAGGCGAGCCGAGGCCTTGGCGAGGACGGGCAATGAGCGAGGTTCAGATCGAGATCCAAGCGATCGCGGTCGTTACCGCCGCTGCTTGCGCGCTGCCGGGCGTCTTCCTCGTCTTGCGGCGGATGGCGATGATGAGTGATGCCATCAGCCACTCGATCCTGCTCGGCATCGTCCTCGCGTTCTTCGTCGTTGAGAGCATCGCCTCGCCGCTGCTGATCGTCGGCGCGGCGCTGACGGGGATCGTCACGGTCAGCCTCGTCGAGGTGCTGCATCGCTCCGGCAGGGTGCGGGAGGATGCCGCGATTGGGCTCGTCTTCCCGCTGCTCTTCAGCATCGGGGTCATCCTCGTCTCGCGGTACGCCGGGAACGTCCATCTCGATGTCGACGCCGTGCTGCTGGGTGAGCTGGCGTTCGCGCCGCTCGACCGCTTCGAGATCGGCGGCCGGGACATCGCCCCGCAGGCGCTCGTCGTGATGGGCGCGATTCTGCTACTCAATCTCCTGCTCCTGTTGCTGTTCTACAAGGAGCTGAAGCTGGCGACGTTCGACGCCGGGCTCGCCGCGGCGCTCGGCTTTTCCCCGGCGCTGATCCACTACGGGCTGATGACCACGGTTTCGGTCACGGCGGTCGGGGCGTTCGAGGCGGTCGGCTCGATCTTGGTCGTCGCCTTGATGATCGGTCCGCCGGCGACGGCTTATCTCTTGACCAACCGCCTCTCGGTCATGGTCGCGCTGAGCGTCGCGATCGGCGCCGCATCCGCGGTGGCGGGCTACTGGCTGGCGCACGCGCTGGATGCCTCGATCGCGGGCTCGATGGCGACGATGGTCGGCGTCGCGTTCCTCCTCGCACTGTTGCTCGCGCCGGAGCAAGGGCTGGTGGCGATGGCGGTCCGGCGGGAACGGCAGCGCTGGGAGTTCGCGCAGACGATGCTGGCGATCCATCTGTTCCACCACGAGGGGTTGCCGGAAGCCGCGGAGGAGAACCGGGCGGATCGCCTGGATCGTCATCTCCGCTGGGATCCGCGCTTCGCGGCGCGAGTCGTGCGCCTCGCCGAGCGGCACGGCCTGGTGACGAACCGGTCCGGGCTGCTGACGCTGACGGAGCGCGGCCGGGCGCGGGCGCGCGAGGCGATCGTGATGCCGTAGTCGCTGGCGCGGCTCAGGGCGCCTGGGGTGTGGCGATCTCCTCGCCGCCGGGTACGAGGCGAAGGTCGGCGAGCGTCACCAGCCGGCCCGGCTCGGGCGCGTAGAAGAGGTGGGCCGGCCGGGCGTCAGTGGCGATCTGGAAGACGACTTGCCCGGTCAGGCTCTCGCCGGGCGCGACCGACGCGGAGCCCGGTCCGGATGTGGCGGCGTCCGGTGCGAAGGGCAGGGCAGCCTGCGTGCCGAGGAATCCCCGGTCATCCTGCAGGAGAAAATCGAAGGGGTTGATGGTCAGCGGCTCCGTCCCGGTGTTGGTGACCGTCAGCTCGATGGCGATGAGGCGCGTGCCGGGGGCAGGGGTGACGGAGAGCGAGCCGTCCTCGACCGGATCTGTCACGCTCTCGACGGTGAGCGCGGCGCGCTCGACGCCGTCTTGGCCGAGAAACGGCACGCGGTCGCCGATAGCGGGATCGCCTGAGGCGGGTGTCGCCGATCCGGACGTGCTGGCGTCGTCTACCTGCGCCGAGGCGGCGAGGAGACTTCCTCCTGCGAGGACGCCCATCAGCAGCACGATTGCGGCGATGAATCGCTCGCGCATTGCGCTCCTCCGCTGAATCGGTGGGCAGAGCCGCGATTCTTGGCGCGGCAGCGGGACGATGCTCGGTCTTTGGGGCAAGTGTACTCGCGGGGTTGGTGCTCGGGTGGCGCCGAGGGGGCTCCGAATCACGCGGCCTTGACAGCCGAGCAGGCGGCGCATACGTTGCATCCTGACAGCAGACGGTGCAACGAGGAGACGGTTGAGAAGAGTGCGGGCGTTCGCATCAGCCGCGGCATTGGCGGGATCGGGGCTCGCGGAATGGAGGTGAGCGGACCGGGGACGGGTCCGATACCGGAGCGAATCGGCAGTTGGAGGACGATCGTCAGGAGGGTACGCGAAGATGCGACTTCACCGGCGGAGGTTCTTCGTTGTGACGGCCGGCGCGGCGACGTTGCCGGTACTGGGCCGCCTCAGCGCGGGCGCGCAGGAAGGGACACCAGCGAGTTCCCCAACTGGCTCTCCGACACCCGAGGAGTTGCTCGATCTCGACCGGTTCGGACCGGTCCAGGCTTCGCGAGCCTACAGGCTCGCCTTCATGCAGCCCTATCCCAACAATGAGTTCTGGCAGCGGCTCCAGCGAGCGGCCGAGAACCGGGCGCAGGCCGACGGCGTGACCCTCGAAGTGATCGCTCTTGGCAGCAACGAGGTCGCCGATCAGGTCTCGCAGATGGAAGCCGCCGTCGCTCAGCAGTACGACGGGATCATCCTCGGCACGATCAACGCGGCCGGGATCGTCCCGGGCGTGCAGGCGGCGAACGAGGCGAACATCCCGGTGCTGGCGGTGGATACGGCGCCGGCGGGCGGGGAGCTGATCAACCTCTCGCAGACCGACAACGTGCCGGCAGCCGCGACCGGCGGCGAGTTCATCGCCGAGGCGATCGGCTTCGCCGGCAAGGTGCTCAACCTCCAGGGCGACATGGGGAACCAGACGGCGCAGGCGCGCAACGAGGGACTCCACCAGGCGCTCGACAAGTACCCAGACATCCAAGTGATCGACCAGAGCGCGCACTGGACCCAGGAAGAGGGCCTGGCGATCACCGAGAACGTGCTGACCTCCGATCCGGACCTCAAGGCCGTCTTCGGCGCGAACGACCCGGCGGCGCTCGGCGCGGTGCAGGCGTGCAAGGCGGCGGGACGGTCGGACATCGTCATCGTCGGCTTCGATGGCAATCCGTCGGCGTTCGAGGCGATCAAGGCTGGTGACCTGGCGGCCGACGTCGCGCAGTTCCCGGAGCGGATGGGGACGTATGGTGTTGACCTGATGGTACGCCACCTGAATGGCGAGGAGATTCCGGAGTTCGTCGACACCGGCACCGCGCTCGTGACGGCCGAAAACGTCGATATCTTCCTGGCGATGGTCAGCGGTAGCTAGCGGAGGCTGGGGGCGAAAGGCTCGGGGCGGGGAAGCTCCGTCCCGAGCCGCTCCAGAGAGGGAGTGTCGAGATGGAGCGCGCCGATACCGACGCGGCAATGCCTGCTCCGCGGCCCTCAGATTCCAGCTCTCCATCGGATGCTCAGCCGGTCCTCGAGTTGCGCGGCATCTGCAAGCGGTTCCCTGGCGTGGTTGCGCTCGACCATGTCGGGTTCGACCTGCGGCTTGGCGAGGTGCACGTCCTGGTCGGGGAGAACGGGGCGGGGAAATCCACGCTGGTCAAGATTCTGTCCGGCATCTACCAGCCGGACGAGGGAGAGATCCTCCTCGATGGGCAGCCGGTGACGCTGCGGACGCCGCACGAGGCGCAGCGCCTGGGGATCAGCACCGTGCACCAGGAGCTGAACCTCGTCCCGCATCTCGATATCGGGCGCAACATCTTCCTCGGGCGGGAACCGACCCGTGGTCCGGGCGGTCTCGTTGACTATCCCACCCTCTACCGCCTGGCGGAGGAACAGCTTCGCGCGCTCGGCATCGCGATCGATCCGCGCCGGCGTGTGCGAACGCTGGGCGTCGCGCTCCAGCAGATGGTCGAGATCGCCAAGGCGCTTGTCGCGGACGCGCGCGTGCTGATCCTGGACGAGCCGACGGCGGCGATCACCGCTGAGGAGGCGGAGCAGCTCTTCCGCATCGTTGACCAGCTTCGGGCGCGGGGGACGGCGATCATCCTCATCTCTCACCACTTGGAGGACGCGACGCGGGCGGGCGACCGGGTGACGGTTCTGCGCGACGGGAAATGGGTGGCGACGATGCCGATGGCGGAGACGTCGCCGCGCGAGATGATCCGCCTGATGGTCGGGCGGGAGCTGACGCAGCAATTCCCGAAGGAAGAGACGAAGCCCGGCGAGGTCGCGCTGCGCGTCGAGGGGCTGACGCGGCGCGGGGTGCTGCACGACGTGACGTTCGAAGTGCGGCGCGGGGAATTGCTCGGGATCGCGGGGCTGGTCGGAGCGGGCCGATCTGAGCTGGCGCGGGCGATCTTCGGCATCGATCCGATCGACGCGGGCACGATCACGATCCACGGCAAACCGGCACGCATTACGAGTCCGCGAGAGGCTATCCGGCATGGCTTGGCGCTGTTGCCGGAGGATCGCAAGCAGCAAGGGCTGGTGCTGCCGCTCTCCGTCGCGGACAACATCGTCCTCGCCGCGCCGAACCGCATCGGCACGAAGGTCGGAGCACCACCGGCAGCGCGCCAAAGTGTCGCCCGCCGGTTCATCGGGGCGCTGCGCATCCGGACGCCGAGCGCGCGGCAGCCGGTGCGGCTCCTCTCCGGAGGCAATCAACAGAAGGTCGTGCTGGCCAAGTGGCTGCTGACCGAGGCCGACATCTTCTTTTTCGATGAGCCGACGCGGGGAATCGACGTCGGAGCGAAGGTCGAGGTTTACCGGCTGATGAACGAGCTGCTGGAGCGCGGCGCGGCGATCGTGATGATCTCCTCGGAGTTGCCGGAAGTGCTGGGGATGAGCGACCGCATTCTGGTGATGCGCGGCGGCCGGATCGTCGCGGAGCTGGACGGCCGGACGGCGACGCAAGAGGAGATCATGGCCCACGCGGCCGCGGCGGACGAGTCGATGGAGGCGATCGCATGAGTGGATCGGCGCGGATCGCGACCGAGGGCGCGGCGGCACGACAGGCGCGCCTGCCGGCAATCGGCTCGTTCTGGCAAACAGCCGGCCCGCTCGCCAGCCTCTTCGTCCTCGGGTTCGCGATTTGGCTGGTCGAGCCGGTCTTCCTGAGCCAGACCAATCTGCTCAACGTCGCGCGGCAGGCATCGCTGACGGCGATCCTGGGGACGGGGATGACCTTTGTCATCCTCACGGGCGGTGTCGATCTCTCGGTCGGCTCGATGGTGGCGCTGGCGTCGGTGTCCGGCGGGTACTTGATGATCCAGCAGGGCTGGTCGATGTGGCCGGCGGTGGCGGTGATGGTCCTCGTCGGCGGGCTGTGCGGGCTGTTCAACGGGCTCGTGATCACGCTCGGTCGCATCCCGCCGTTCATTGCCACCCTCGGCACGATGCAGATCTTCCGCGGCGCGGCCCTGCAGCTGACCGCCGGCAAGCCGTTCTTCGACATCACCAAGACACATCCGCAATTCGACATCTGGGGGACGCGGGAGTATGCCGGCATCCCGGCGCCGGTGATCATCACCCTCGTCGTCTTCACGATCGGATTCTTGATCCTGCGTTACACCCGCCTCGGGCTTTACACCTACGCGATCGGCGGCAACGAGCAGGCGACGCGCTTCTCTGGCGTCAACATCAACCGCTACAAGCTCGGCGTCTATGTCCTGATGGGGCTGGCGGCCGGGGTGGCGGCGGTGATGTGGAGCTCTCGGCTCAACTCGACGCAGCCGACGGTGGCGACCGGCGAAGAGCTGAACGCGATCGCGGCGGTGGTGATCGGCGGGACGAGCCTCTTCGGCGGCGAGGGGACGATCGTCGGCACGCTGATCGGCGCGTTGCTGATGGCGGTCATCCGCAACGGGTTGACGCTGATGCACGTCTCCGCCTTCTACCAGCAGATCGTGATCGGCGCGGTCGTGATCCTCGCCGTGCTGATCGATCGGCTGCAGCGGCGGAACGCGTAGCGGGATCAGTGCCGCTCAGGCTACCCGAAGATACCGGGCGAAATGCGCAGAATCTGTTGACGCACATGTAAACGTGTGCGATAACGCCACGCGTCACCACGAGACACACCCTGAGACCGATGGCTGCGGTCGTTGAAGGGGTGACTCGTTCGGTTACCCGGCGCCGCGGGAGGGACGGCGACCGGAATCCCTGAACTGCGGCTCCACGCGAGCCGGAAACACACAACGGTATACCCGAGCCGCGATCCGCGGTCCCCCGCGCCGTGTGATTGCCGGTGCGCCGGCTTCCCGTGTTGGGAGCCGTCCCTTGTCATCGCCGATCGCCGGCTCGGAAGAAAGGAGCGATCGGCCGTGTCCAAGCCCCTTAGGCCCTACCCGGCAGATCCGCGCGCGGGCGTTGCTCGAATCTTGGTGACCGTGGTCCTCGTTGCCGCGTTCCTCGCGCCGCTGGCGATGATCCGCGAGGCCGCGTCCGCGCGCGGGGCGGTGACGACCAGCTACCTCAACTTGCGGTCCGGTCCGCGCCTGGATCAACGCGTGCGGCTGGTGATGCCGCCTGGGGCGTGGGTCGAGGTGATCGGGGGGCCGCGCCGCGGGTTCTACAAGGTCGTCTACAACGGCCGACCCGGTTGGGCGCATGGGGATTACCTCGACTTCGACGATGACGGCGGTGGCGGTGGCGGCGGTGGCACCGCGACGGTGATTGACGGGGCGCTGAACCTGCGGGCCGGGCCGAGCACGGCAGATCGCGTGCTCCTCGTCATGCCGGACGGAGCGCGCGTGGAGCTGACGGGAGAGAGCGCCAACGGCTTCCTAGGAGTGATCTACCAGGGCACGCGCGGCTGGGCCTACGCCGCGTACCTCGATACGGGAGGCGGCGGCTCGTCAAGTCCCGGCGGAGGTGGAGGCGGCGGAGGTGGCTCCGCGGTAACGACGACGGCGCTCAATTTGCGGTCGGGGCCGAGCACCTCGGATTCGGTGATCGTCGTCATGCCGGCCGGGGCGACGGTCGAAGTCACCGGCGATCCGCGCAATGGCTTCTACCCGGTGACGTACAACGGCCGCAGCGGCTGGGCCTACGGGGACTATCTCTCCTTCGGCGGCTCGAGTCCGGGCGGCGGAGGCGGCAGCTCCAACATCATCTGGCCGTTCTCGGGCGGCGCCTGGGAGATCATTCAGGGGTACAACGGCGGCACGCACCAAGGGCAGTACTACTACGCGTTCGATCTGGCGCGGACGGACGGCAACACCGCCGGACAGGACATCTACGCGCCGGTCTCTGGCACCGTCCTCTGGAACGATCCGAACTCGGGAGGGCTGGCGATCAACATGGGCAATGGCTACGCCCTGGCGATGTTCCACGTCACCTTCCGCTCCGACCTCGGGCGCGGCGACTGGGTGACACAAGGGGAGTACCTGGGGTACATCTCGCCGCCCGGCGGCGCCGGCTACCAGGTGACGCCGCACGTCGACATGACGCTCTGGGACATCAGCGGCGGCGGGCGTGTGGCCGCGCCATACGTCGGGCAGAACGCGATCTCCGGGATGGAGTTCCCGGACGTCGGCGGGTGGAATCAGTACGGTGGGCGGGTGATCCGTCCGTGAGGCGCCGCTCTGCTTGCGCTCGCTCGCATGGCGGCAGCGACGCGCCGCGGGCCTGCTAGCAACGAGCGCGAGCAGGGGCCTGGCGGCTTCGGGCTATACTCGATGGTCGGTATGTGACGATTGCACATGACTTAGGACGAGCACTCGATGACGACTGATCAGCCCACACCGACCATCGACCCGAATCTGCCCGTTGTGCGCGTGCGCTTCCCACCGAGCCCGACCGGGTTGCTCCACGTCGGCGGGGCGCGGACCGCGCTCTACAACTGGCTCTTTGCCTACGGCCAGGCCAAGCGCGAGGGAAAGCCCGGTCAATTCATCATCCGGATCGAGGACACCGACCGCGCGCGCTACGTTCCCGGCGCGGCCGAGGCGCTGCTCGACATCCTCGAATGGTTCGGGTTGACGTGGGACGAGGGGCCGGACAAGGGCGGTCCGTATGGGCCGTATGTGCAGAGCGAGCGGATCGAGATCTACCGCGAACATGCTGAGAAGCTGGTCGAGAGCGGCCACGCCTATCCGTGCTTCTGCTCGCCGGAGCGACTCCAGAAGCTGCGCGAGGAGCAGCAAGCTCGCGGGCTCCCGCCCGGCTATGACCGGCACTGCCGCAACCTGCCGCGAGAAGAGGCGGCGGCGCGGGTGGCGGCTGGCGAGCCGCACGTGATCCGCTTCGCGATGCCGCGCGAGGGGGAGACGCGCATCTACGATCTGATCCGGGGGGAGATCGTCTTCGAGAATGCCAAGCTCGAGGATCTGGTGCTCCTCAAGTCGGATGGCTTCCCGACGTACCACCTCGCGAATGTGGTGGACGATCACCACATGCGCGTGACGCACATCATGCGCGGCGAGGAGTGGATCCCAACGGCGCCGGTCCATGCGCAGCTTTACCGCGCCTTCGGCTGGGAGATGCCGGCGATCGCGCACATGCCGCTGATTCTGGCGCCGGGCGGCGGTAAGCTCTCTAAGCGGCACGGCTCGACGGCGCTGGAGGAGTTCCGGGCGCAGGGTTACCTGCCCGAGGCGCTGATGAACTACCTCGCGCTCGTCGGCTGGAGCTTGGATGGCGTCACTGAGATCTTCTCGAAGGAAGATCTGCTCAAGGTGTGGTCGCTCGAGCGAGTCAGCCCGTCGCCCGCGACGTTCGACTACAAGAAACTCCTCTGGTTCAACCAGTACTACATCAACCACATCATCAGCCTCGACGATCTGACCAGCCGCGTGGTGCCCTTCCTGGCGCGCGAGGGCTTGGCCGATCCGGCGGCGGCCGATCCGTCTCACCCGGACTTTCCTCGAATCCGCGAGGTGGTGGCCTTGTTCAAGGACCGGCTCGAGACGTTGGCGCAGGCGCCGGAGCTGATGAGCTACTTCCTGCGCGACGAGCTGGAGCCGTATGACCCGGCGCTGCTGGTGCCGAAGAAGACGGAGCCGGCGGCGGTGCTCGACGCGCTGGTGGCGACGCTGGCCATCCTCGAGGAGATGGATGTCGCTGACGAGGCGGGCGTCGAGGCGCGGCTGCGCGCGCTGGCCGAGGAGCGGGGCTTGAAAGCCGGTCAGCTCTTCATGCCGATCCGCGTTGCCATCACCGGGCGGGACAAGTCGCCGGGACTCTTCGAGACGATGCGCGTGATCGGCAACGAGCGGGTGCGGTCGCGGCTCGCGGCGGCGATCGAGCTGCTGCGCGAGAGAGTGGGCGCTGGCATCGGGAGCGATTGAGCGGCGCCGCGCCGGCTCCCGCTCGCGGGAGGGATGGCGATGGATCGCCTCGCCTGGCTTCGTGTCATTCTCGCCGCGTTTCTCATCACCGCGTGGCTTGGCGCTCCGCTGGCGCGCGCCGAGGAGGCGAGCCCGGAGGCGGACACGGGCTACGCGCACCCGGAGTGGCTCGCCGACGCCGCCTGGCTGCGCGACCGGTTGAATGACCCGATCCTCAAGATCATCGCATTGACGCCCGCCGGGGAGTTCGAGGCAGGGCACATCCCCGGCGCGGCGCAGATCGACTGGCCGGCGCTCGAGATCGTCGAGACGGGCGAGCCGTCGGTGGAGCGGTGGCGGTCGGACGTTGAGCGGCTGCTGACCGATCTCGGCGTGCGGCGGGACCAGACAGTGGTGGTCTACGACGGCGGGACGCTCTACGCGGTCCGGCTCTGGTGGATTCTCCACCAACTCGGGCACGCGGACGTCCGGATCCTCAATGGCGGTTTGCCGGCCTGGGTGGAAGCCGGGGGTGAGCTCGCGACCGGTTCGGCCGAGCCGGATCCGGCGCCGGAGCCGTACGTGGGCGAGCCGGATGAGGCGGCGATCGCGACGCTGGCGGAGGTCGAGGCGGCGCTCGACGATCCGGATGTGGTGTTGGTTGATGCGCGGTCGCCAGAGGAGTATGCGGCGGGGCACATTCCCGGCGCGATCAATGTCGAGTTCGCGCGCAATGCCGAGGCAGATCAGCCGCGGTATTGGAAGTCATCAGCCGAGTTGCGAGAGATGTATGCGTCGCTCGGTATCACGCCGGAGAAGCGGGTCATCCCGTATTGCACGAGTGGCGTGCGATCGGCGGCGACGTATTTCACGTTGCGGTTGATCGGATACGAGCGGGTGGAGTTGTTCACCGGTTCGTGGCAGGAGTGGAGTAGCCATCCGGAGTTGCCGTCGCGGACGGGGGATGCGCCGTAGCGGGGCGTCGCCCGCGTTCAAGGGATGACGATTGCCACACGCGGAGACCACACCGTCGCCCGGATTCGCGGACCCTTTAGGAACGACGCGAAATCACCACATTCGTAGGGGCGGACACAGGTTCCGCCCCTACGAACGCGTTGCGAAATCCGGCGCGTTTCTAGGGGCGTCCGCCGTGTCCGCCATACGCACGCCTGGTGACGGCGAGCGCGTATTCCAGGGGTGCATATGATGATTGCCGCGGCCGCCCCTGAGAGGTGGGGCGGCGCGGTTCGTGGTTTCAGGGAATTGGCGCCGATAGGGCCGTGCCTGAGGTGGGCTAGGCGAGGCCCATGGCTTCGACCATGGTGTGGAAGAGGTCCGTATTCTCGTGCTGGCCGGCGAGGCGGTCGGCGTGCGGGCCCATGGCGGTGACGGGGACGTCGGCGTCGGTGTGGCCGGTCGTTGCCCAGCGGAGCAGGGCCTCGATATCGCCCTCGAAGGGGCCGTCCGGGTAGCTATCCAGAGCGAGGCCACCGCACTCGTGGTCGGCCGTGACGATGACGAGGGTTTCTCCATCCTCTTCGGCGAACGAGCAGGCGACGCGCACCGCGCGGTCGAGCTCGTGGACGCCGCGGACGGCGAGCGGGGCGATATTGCGGTGACCCATCCGATCGATCGCCGCCTCTTCGACCATCAGGAAGAACCCACCTCGGTTGCGCGAGAGCGTCATGATGGCGGTGCGGGTGAGCTCTTCGAGGGTGACTGGCGGCTCGTAGCGGGCTGCTTCCGGCGGGTCTTGATCGAAGAGCTCCGCCTCGGCGAGCAGCGCCAATAGCCGCGGATCTCGCTCCGGGCGAAGCTCCGTCGGCTCGGTGGCGACGGAGTAGCCGAGGTCGCGGGCGCGGCTCGTAAGATCGGTGCTGGATTCGCCGTTCGGCACCCACCAAGTGCGACCGCCGCCGAGGATGACGTCAACCGCGGCATCTTCGATGAATTGGCGCGCGATCTCCCGCTGGTCCACGCGGCTGGCGACGTGGGCGGCGAAGGCGGCGGGGGTCGCGTCGGTCACGTTGCAGGTAGTGACCAACCCAGCAGACTTGCCGGCCTCTTTCGCCAGCTCGAGAACCGTCCGGACGGGTTTGCCGTCCGGCCCGACGCCGATTGCCCCGTTGTAGGTCTTGACGCCAGTCGCGATCGCCGTTGCCGCCGCCGCGGAGTCGGTGACGTTGCCCGCGGGATCGACGCAGCTGGTGGCGATGCGACCGTGGACCGGCAGCCGGTCCATGTTGAGCGGGCGGCCGGCGAGGAGACGGGCGGCGTCGCGCTGGGCGAAGCCCATGCCGTCGCCGATCAGGAGGATGACATTCTTTGCTCTGGTACGGGATCCACCGATGGCGATCATTTGTCTTCCTGGCATGAAAGCGCGCGGTCTACATCGCGCGAGGAGCAGACCGCGCGCACGCGATCTCGGGATTACATCTTACCATGCGCATATCGTGAAGATCATTTCCTCAGCGATTCGCATGGTCATCGGCGCAACTCGTCGTGATTAAGGAGCCACACGAAGCCGTTGGTACGTACGCGGACTTCGCCAAAGGAATGGGAGATAAGGTGCGTCGCGGGGAGGGGAGCGGTGAGGCCGCGTGGGTGGTTGCCGCGCGGTGTTGACATATGCAGCTGTCATGTGTAAGTATTTCCTGACAGGTGGAGGTGGTCGGCATCGATACTGCGAGTTGGACCGGTGATGATCTGATGCGGGCGCTGGCAGCGTTGGCCAATCCCCACCGGCTGCGCATCATCGCGGCGCTGGTGGCGAGGCGAGTGCATGTCAGTCAGCTCGCCCGCGACTTGGGCATGAGCCGGCCGCTGCTCTACTTGCATCTCCAGCGGTTGGAGGCGGCTGGGCTCGTGATTGGGACGCTCGAGCTGGCGGAGGATGGCAAAGCGATGAAGTTCTATGAGGTGGCGCCATTCAAGCTGGAGCTGACGCCTGAGCGGATCGCCACTGCCGTGCAGACCTTGTCGAGCACGGAATCGTAGGAGGGGGAGGCATGGAGTGGCCGGAGGCCATGATTGCGACGGCCGGAACGCTCGCTGTCTTTGCGGTCGCGATCGTTGCGGTTTGGCAGGGGTTCAAGACGTGGCAAGCGAAGGTGGCGGCGCGGGTTGAGGTCGCTCAGGACGAGGCGTACCGGAAGCTGGCCGAAGAGACCCTGGCGGCGCAGCGGGCACTGAAGTCCGAGCTGGCCGATCTGCGCGAGCGCGTCGTCACGATCGAGAAGATGCTGCGCGAAGTTGGGTAAGGGGTCTTGACAAGAGTGTTTTGATCCGTATACTCGTCGCCGAGTAATAGGAAGCGAGTGATGGCGACGAAGCGAACACGGTCTCTTTCAAACCCACTGGCATTGGCAATCCTCGCTTGTCTGATCGAGCGGCCGATGCACCCGTACGAGATGGCGCAGACCATGCGGGAGCGCCATAAGCATGAGAGCGTCCGGCTCAACTACGGATCGCTCTACACGGTGGTCGAGTCGCTGGAGCGGTCAGGACTGATCGTTCCGCAGGCGACGGAGCGCGAGGGGCGCCGACCGGAGCGGACGATCTATGCAATTACGGAAGCTGGCCGCGCAAAGTTCTTCGGCTGGCTGCGAACGCTCATCAGCAAACCTGTCAAGGAGTATCCGCAATTCGCCGCCGGGCTCTCTTACATCGCAATCCTGGAGCCGGCGGAGGCAGTTTCGCTCCTCGAGGAGCGAGCACAACAGCTGGAAAGTCAGATCGCGGAAGCGCGACTTCTCTATGAGGCGGTCCGCGCTGGCTCACAGGATCGCCCGCCGCTGCCACGGATCGTGCTCATCGAGAACGAGTACGAGCTGCGGATGAAGGAGTGCGAGCTAGCCTGGGTTACCCGGCTCGCCTCCGACATCGCGAACGGCGCCCTTGCCTGGCCGCGGTTCGTGATGCGCGACGGGCACCTGGATCTGGTTTGGGACGGTGAAGACAGAAAGGAGGGGAGTGAGGAAACGAATTTGACTGTTGCCACTGAGTGAAGTGCCCCAGCAGAGTGCTGCCTCACTCTGCCGGGGCATGACCTCAAGGCGGCTCCGTGGAGCGGATTCCTAGCCTTGCAGGCGCACACTGCTAGGATAGCCGGAATTCCTCCGCGGGCCAAGCACTCATTGCATTGATCTTGTCGCCTGCGCTTCGGGCGTTTCGCCCGGAGCAGGGGGAGGGTTTGTGTCCTCATGGCTATCCAGCATCGTTCAGATCCTCGTTCGGCTTCCCCGCCCGATCGCGGCGGATTCCTCTCTCGACTCGCCGGTATTCCAGCCGGTCGGCGCACCAAGTGGATCGTTCTCGTCGTCTGGCTCGTCGTCTTGGCGGCGGTCAGCCCATTCGCCGGCAAGCTGTCGGAGGTGGAAGAGAACGAGACGTCGGCATGGCTGCCGGAGAGCGCGGAGTCGCTCAAGGTTCACAATCTGCTGGCTGAATTCCCTGAAGGGGAGACGTTTCCAGCAGTCATCGTCTACTACCGCGAAGAAGGCTTGACCGACGCGGACCGGGCGCGCATCGAGGCGGATCGTCAAACCCTCGTTGACCTATACCCGGAGGCGCCGGCCAGCCCGGCCATCCCCTCTGAGGATGGCAAGGCGGTAATCATCACCGTCCCGTTCCCCAGCCAGAACAACGAGCAGCTGGAGCGGGCCAACGACGCGGTGGAAGAGATCCGCGACACGCTCGTCGAAGGGGATGGGTTACAGATCAAGGTCACCGGTCCGGCGGGCTTCACGCACGACCTTGCCAACGTCTTCTCCGGGATCGACTCGACCTTGCTGCTCGCGACCGCCTCGGTGGTGACGGTTCTGCTGCTCCTGACCTATCGCAGCCCGTTCCTCTGGCTGATCCCGCTGCTGACGGTGGCGTTCGCCCATCAGTCGGCGACGGCGGCGGTCTACGGGCTGGCGAAGCACGCCGGGATCACGGTGAACGGGCAGAGCGGCGGCATCTTGCCGGTCCTCGTCTTTGGCGCCGGGACTGACTACGCGCTGTTGCTGATCGCCCGGTACCGGGAAGAGCTGCGCCGCCACGAGGACAAGCACGTGGCGATGGCGCGGGCGCTGCGCCAGGCCGGTCCGGCGATTCTCGCCTCGGCGGGGACGGTTGTCATTGGGCTTCTCTGCCTGCTCGCGGCGGATCTCAACTCGAATCAGAGTCTCGGTCCGGTTGGCGCGACCGGCATCGTCGCCGCGCTGATCGCGATGATCACGCTCCTGCCGGCGTTCCTGGTCATCTTCGGTCGCCGGATCTTCTGGCCGTTCGTCCCGCGCTATGGCTCGGAGTCGCATGAGGAGTCGGGTCTGTGGGCGAAAGTCGGGCGCTGGGTCGGCGGTCGGCCGCGCCCGGTCTGGATCGGGACGGTCGCGGTGCTGGCGGTTCTGGCGCTGGGACTGATCGGCATCAACACGAATCTTGCGCAGGCGGATCAGTTCCGGGATGAGCCGGACGCGATCACGGGTTCCAAGCTGATCGCGCGCAGCTTCCCGGCCGGCGCGAGCCAGCCTGCGACGGTGATCGCCAACCGTGAGGCGGCCGAGGCCGTCCAGGCGGCGATCGCAGAGACGGCGGGAGTTGCGCGAGTCGAGCCGGCGGGCGAGACGGAGACGCTGGTCTCCTTCTCCGTGACGCTCGATGCCGAGCCGGCGAGTGACGCGGCGTTCGAGACGATCGATCGGCTGCGCGACCGGGTTCATGCCGTGCCGGGAGCGGACGCGCTCGTCGGCGGGCCGGATGCCGAGAGCCTGGACGTGGCGCGCGCCAACTCGCGTGACCGCGAGATCGTCATGCCGTTGGTGCTGGCGGTCGTGCTCGTGATCCTGGCGGTCCTGCTGCGAGCGATTGTCGCGCCGGTGCTGCTGATCGCGACGGTGGTCCTGTCCTACGGCGCGGCGCTCGGGGCGAGCACGCTCGTCTTCGATCACATCTTCGGCTTCGCGGCGGTTGAAGGATCGGTGCCGCTGCTGGGCTTCGTGTTCCTGGTCGCGCTCGGCATTGACTACAACATCTTCCTGATGAGCCGCGTCCATGAGGAATCGGCCCGACTGGGCACTCGGTCGGGCATGTTGAAGGGCCTGGCGGTCACGGGTGGCGTCATCACCTCGGCTGGCCTGGTGCTGGCGGCGACCTTCGCGGTCCTCGGCGTCCTGCCGCTGGTCTCGATGACGGAGATGGGCTTCCTCGTCGCGTTCGGCGTGCTGCTCGATACCTTCATCGTCCGCTCGATCCTCGTGCCGGCGCTCACGTTCGATCTTGGCCGGCGCATCTGGTGGCCGAGTCGCCTGTCGCGCCGGACGGCCCCGGTGACCCAACCGGCGATGACCGGACAGCGGGTGCCGGCGGAGCAGTAAGGAGCGAGCGATGCGACTGACACGTCGCCGCGTGCTCAAGTACGGACTGATGGGCGGCGCTGGCGTCGTCGTGCCGGGCTGGATCTGGCAGGATGGGCGATCCCGCCGGCGCTCGCCCGAGGTCCCGCTCTTCTCCGTCCCGCTGCCGGTGCCGCCGGTGCTCGAGCCGGCGCGCACCGATGGCGACGCGGACATCTACGAGATCACGCAGCGGGAGGCGACGGTCGAGATCCTGCCGGGGCGGCAGACGAGGATCTGGGGCTACGAGGGGATGTTCCCCGGCCCGACGATCGAAGCACGGCGCGGGCGGCGGGTGATCGTCCGGCAGACGAACGCGCTGCCTGTCCCGACCGTCGTCCACCTGCACGGCGGGGTGACGCCGCCGGAGAGCGATGGCTACCCGACGGATTACATCCTGCCGCTGGAGGAGGGCCAGCCGGGACGCAGCGTTACGGCCGCGCACAGCGCGCATGGCGGGGGCGGTGACGTGGCGCACGGAGTCCGGGAGTACGTCTACCCGAACGAGCAGCGGGCAGCGATGCTCTGGTACCACGATCACCGGATGGATTTCACCGGGCCCCAGGTTTATCGCGGCCTCGCTGGGCTCTACATCATCCGGGACGAGGTCGAGGATGCGTTGCCGCTGCCGCGCGGCGAGCGGGAGATTCCGCTCGTCATCACCGATCGCCTCTTCGCGGAGGATGGCTCGCTCGTCTATCCCTCGCGCGATCCCTCGCTGCTCGGTGAGCCGGGGGTGACCGGGCGGGCGCGGAATGACGGCATGCTCGGCGACACGATCCTGGTCAATGGCGCGCCGTGGCCGGAGCTGGAGGTCGAGGCGGCTCGCTATCGCTTCCGGGTGCTGAATGCGTCGAACGCTCGGGTCTATGTGCTCGGGTTGGATCCCAGGCCGGACGGGGACGCCTTCGTGCAGATCGGGAGCGATGGCGGGTTGCTGGAGATGCCTATCGGGCGGTCCACCGTCCGGATCGTGCCGGCCGAGCGGTTCGATCTGATCGTTGACTTCTCTCGCTATCGGGTCGGAGAGACGGTGACGCTGCGCAACTTGGCGGTGCAGGACCCGCTCGACAAAGGCCGCACGTCGCGGATCATGCGCTTCCGCGTCACGAGGAGCGCGAAGGACGAGAGTGCGATTCCGGATCGCCTGGCTCCCGTCGAGGATTTGCCCGACGCGGGCAGCGCCGAGCGGACGCGACGCTTCTCGTTCACCCGGAGCGGCCGGCACTGGAGCATCAACGGCCGGCCGTTCGATCACGAGCACATCTGGGCGGACCCGCGCCTGGACGCGACCGAGATCTGGGAGTTCACCGGCGGCCAGCTTCACCCGGTTCACCTGCACCTGGTCCACTTCCGCGTCCTGTCTCGGAACGGCCGCGAGCCTCATCCATCTGACGCGGGGTGGAAGGACACCGTTTTACTCAACGGCGGAATCTTGCGCGTGGCCGCTCGATTCTCGGGCTATCGCGGCCGGTACGTCTTCCATTGCCACAACCTCGAACACGAGGACATGGCGATGATGGCGAACTTCGAGGTGGTGTGAGATGACGGCTGGAGCCGCGCGGACAAGGCAACGAGGACGCTTTCGGCGTCGCGTGGCATCGTTCGTACCGCGGCTGATCGCGGCGGGGCTCGCGTTCGGAGCGGAAGGCATTCATCTCTCGATCTTGGCCGATCAGGCAGCGCTTTGGTGGGGCTATGGCGTGTTCTTCCTCGTGGTCGCTTCGGCGCAGGGGCTGCTCGGGGCGAGTCTGCTCTTCGGTGCCCCGTCGCGCGGGCTGGCCGGGCTGGGCGCGGCGTTCAGCCTCGGTCTAGTCGCCATCTGGGCGGTCACGCGAATCGGCGGCATCCCGGGCGTCCGGACCTTCTATCCGCTTCCGGTCGAGGGAGTCGACTTAGCGGCGGCGCTGATGGAGGTGGGGCTCGCGGCCATGCTGCTCTTGATGGGGCGGCGGGCGCCGGTCTCCGGACGCGACAAAGATCAGGTTTCGTTGGCGGCGCGCTCGACCGTGGCGCGCGGCGCATGAGCATAGAGGAGAGTATCGGCAATGAAGGGAGGAACGATCGGAGCCTCCACGACGGCAATCGAGGCCAAAAACCTCGTCAAGACCTATCCCGGCAATGTCAAAGCACTCGATGGCCTCAGCTTCTCGGTTCCGGCTGGCACGATCTTTGGCCTGCTCGGGCCGAACGGGGCCGGGAAGTCGACGACGGTCAAGATCTTGACCACTCTTTCGCGGCCCGATTCGGGCGAGGCGAGTGTCGCTGGGTTCAATGTGCTTCGCTCGCCAGACCGGGTGCGACGGATGATCGGCGTCGTGGCGCAGAAGTCCGGCGTCGATTGGGAGTTGACCGGCCGGGAGAATTTGACGCTCCAGGGCCAGGTCTATGGGATGAGCGGCGCGACGCTCAAGAATCGCGTGACGGAGCTCCTCGCGCAGTTCGGCTTGGCGGATGCGGCGGACCGGGTTACGAGCACCTACTCCGGCGGGATGAAGCGGCGGCTCGACATCGCCATGGGGCTCGTGCATCGGCCGCGCGTCCTCTTCCTCGATGAGCCGACCACGGGTCTCGATCCCGAGGTGCGCGCGGCGCTGTGGACCGAAATCGAGCGGCTGGCGCGCGAGGAAGGGCTGACCATCCTCCTGACGACTCACTACCTGGAGGAAGCCGATGCGCTCTGCGAGCGCGTGGCGATCGTCGATCGCGGCCGTGTGGTCGTGGAAGGAGCGCCGGAGGAGCTGAAGGCGCAGCTACGCGGCGACGCGATCCAAGTCGAGCTGGCCGCTCCGGAGATGAATGGCCGTGTCCATGACGCGCTGAACCGGCTCGAGCTTCTGCGCGAGGTCACGGTTGACGGGCGCCATCTGCGCGCTCGGGCCGACAGCGGCGCCAGGGCGGTACCGGCGGTGCTGGCCGCGCTGGAAGAGGCGGGTGTGCAGGTCGCCGCGGTGACGGTCGCTCGCCCGTCACTTGACGATGTCTATTTCCGGTATGCCGGTCGCGCCTTCGCCGAGGCGGACAAGGAGGCGAAGTGATGTTGGCGATTCAACACTCTTGGTACATGACGATGCGCCACCTGCGGGCGCTCGCGCGGCAACCGTGGTACATCGCGTTCAGCCTGCTGCAACCGATTATCTATCTGCTGCTCTTCGGCCAGCTCTTCAAGCGGGTCGTCGAGCTACCGGGGTTCAGCACGACCTCGTACATCGCCTTCCTAACGCCGGGCATCGTCATCATGAGCGCGCTGTTCGGCGGCGGCTGGAGCGGAATGAGCATCATCGTCGATCTCGACCGAGGCGTGCTCGATCGCTTCCTTGTCACGCCGGTCAATCGGGGCGCACTGATCACCGGGCGCATCCTCCAGCTCGCGGTTGTCACCATCGTCCAGGCGGCGATCATCTTCGGCCTGGGATTGATTCTCGGAGCGCGCTTCTCGGGCGGGGTGCTTGGCGCGGTGATTCTCGTCCTCCTCGCCATCCTGCTGGCGGCGCCGTTTGGGGCGCTTTCGAGCGCGATGGCGTTGATGGCGCGGAAGGAGGAGTCGGTCATCGGGGCGGTCAACTTCCTGCTGCTGCCGCTCTCCTTCCTCTCGACCGTCTTCATGGATCAGTCGCTGATGCCGGGCTGGATCCGCACGGTGGCCCGTCTCAACCCCGCGAACTGGGCCGTGCAGGCCGGGCGGGAGGCGTTGAGCGCGAATCCCGACTGGGCGTTCATCCTCGTGCGCGGCGGGTTGCTGCTGGCGCTCACGATCGTCTGCGGCTGGCTGGCGACTCGCGCGTTCCGCTCCTACCAGGCTTCGATCTAATGTCGGCTTCACGCGGGCCGGGAGCGAGGTATGTCACCGGCTCCCGGCCCTGCCCCGCTCCCATTGCGGGGTGAGCGACACGCGGAGGCAGCAGGATAGCCAGCGCGACGCTCAGCGAGCTGCCTCCGCGAGCGCCAAGAGCGCCGGCAGCGCGACATCCAGGCGGCGCCAGGTGTCGCCGGCATCCTCACTCAACCACAGCTCACCATGCTGCATCCCGGCGATGATCGCGCCGGGATGATTGCGTGGCGCGACGAGCGAGTACGGCATGTAGGGCAAGGGTGATGGCAACCCGCCATTCTCCCCCACGGGCTCCCAAGGGCCGTCGCCGCGCTTGCGATAGATGTGCGCTTGGGCGTTGCCGTCGCGGCGGTGCGCGGTGCGGGCGCTGAAGGTGGCGGAGACGTACCAGAGGTCGGGGTTGGCGGCGTCGACGGCGAGTCCCCAGGTGTAGTGCCGATCCTTCCCCGCGTCTACGGCTTGCCACGTATGCCCGGCATCGTGGCTCCACGCGACGCCTTCCCCGGCCGCCTCGTAGACGCGATCCGGGTGGGCGGGGTGGGTCGCCAGGCAATGGCTGTCGTGGTAGGAGCCGGGCTTGCGGTCTTCCCAGGTCCGGCCGCCGTCGAGCGAGCGCATCACGCCGCCAAGCTCGATGCCGACGTAGACGATCTCCGGATCGGCGGGATGCGCGGCGATCCACCGCACGTGGCTCGTCCACGGCCGAGGCGGGAAGGACCAGGTCGGTGCGCTCGGCAACTCGCGCAGCGCGGGGAACTCCTCCCAGGTCTGCCCGTCGTCCTCGGAGCGGTAGAGGTTGCTCGGCTCGGTTCCGGCATAGATCGCCGCCTTGCCGCCGGCGCGCCGGGCGGGGGCGAACGCGACGGAGAGGACGCGACCGTGCGGAATCCCGGCGCTGACGTTCTCCCAGGTCTGACCGCCGTCGCGGCTGCGGAATAGACCCTGGTCGAAGGTCCCGACGTAGACGCGATCCGGGTCATCGGGATCGGCCGCGATGCACTGGGCGCCGCTCCCTTCGAGCATCATGGTGACCTCGAAACGCTGACCATCGGGGCTGGCGATCCGGGCGACGGCGTCGCCGGTGGTTGCGTAGAGATGGATCGGGGGCATTCAGCGGCTCCTTTCGCGATCGTTGGCACAAGCCGGTGGCATCGCGCTGTCGCGGGTGTCTCAGCATGCAGGCTACGCCGGTTACGCGGTGGGAGTCCAGCCGGCCGGCGGGATGGCTAAGGCGGGACCTTTTGCGCCGGAACACGACGTAGACGCGCGCCAGCCGAACGGTTGACAATAGTGCCGCATGGTTTGGCAGGCAGACGGGGTAGACACGAGCATGCGACACGCCCCGATGACCTCAGGGAAGGACGCGCCGATGGCGACCACGCAGACTTGGAACACCGCGGAACTCGTCGAGAAGGCGAAGAGCCACCTTCTCCACCCGGTGTCGAACTTAAAGGCGATCCGCGAGCACGGCCCACTGGTGATGGCGCGCGGCGAAGGTGTGTACCTCTGGGACACGGACGGCAAGCAGTACATTGACGGATTCGCGGGGCTTTGGAACGTCAATGTCGGTCACGGCCGGCATGAATTGACGGTCGCCGCGGCCGAGCAGATGGACGAGGTCGCCTTCGTGCCGACCTTCTTCGGGCTTGCCGCCCCGCCGACGATCGAGCTCGCGGCGAAGCTGGCCTCGATGTTCCCCGGCCCGCTCAATCACATCCACTTCACGTCCGGTGGCGCAGAGTCGAACGAGAGCGCGCTCAAGATCGCTCGCTACTACTGGTACCTGAAGGGGAAGCCGGACAAGGTCAAGATCATCTCGCGCAAGCACGCCTACCACGGGATCGCGATGGGGGCGCTCGCCGCGACCGGCATCCCGACCTACCACGAGGGATTCGGGCCGCAGGCGCCTGGCTATCTCCACGTGACGTCGCCGTACCCGTACCGGTTCGGCGAGGGGCAGAGCGACAAGGAGTTCGTTGACCGGCTCGTCGCCGAATTGGAGGAGACGATCGCGCGCGAGGGCGCGGAGACGATCGCCGCGTTCATCGGTGAGCCGGTCCAGGGCGCGGGCGGCGTGATCGTGCCGCCGGAAGGCTACTGGCCGGCGGTGCAAGAGGTGCTGCGCCGGCACGAGATTCTGCTGATCGCCGATGAGGTGATCTGTGGCTTCGGCCGGACCGGCGCGATGTTCGGCTGCCAGACGTACGGCTTCCAGCCGGACCTTGCCACGTTCGCCAAGGGCGTCACCTCCGGCTATGTCCCGCTCGGCGGCGTGGCGGTCTCCGACGAGATCTTCGACGTGATGAGCTCCGCGGACCGGATGTTCATGCACGGTTTCACGTATTCCGGACACCCGGTCGCCTGCGCGGTCGCGCTCCGCAACCTGCAGATCATCGAGGAGGAGAACCTGCCGGCGAACGCGGCGGCGCAGGGGGCGTACCTGCTGGCGGAGCTGCAGCGCCAGGTGGGTGATCACCCGAACGTCGGGGAGGTTCGGGGCAAGGGCCTGATGCTGATGGTCGAGCTGGTGGCGGACCGAGCGACGAAGGCGAAGTTCGATCCGGCGTTGAATGTGGGCGGGAAGGTCCAGGCCTCCCTGCGCCAGCGCGGGCTGATCGTCCGGGCCTCGAACGATGGCATCGCGATCGCTCCACCACTGATCATTACCCAAGAGCAGTGCAACGAGATCGCCGGAAAGATCGCTGAAACTCTCACCGAAGTACTCGGGTAGGAGTTAGGGGTTAGGGGTTGGGAGTTAGGGGCGAGGAGTAGGGGTTGGGGGGTTGGGAGTCAGGGGTCAGGCGTTTTGGTGGGGACGGGTGATGTCGTGCTGGACTCGATCGCGCGATTCCCGTCCGGCCCCATCAAGCCCCGGCCCTATCCCGTCCCTCACCTCCCCAACCTCTCGCTCCTCTCCCTGACTCCTGACTCCTGATCCCCTCGCTTCCGGAGGGAGCGCCTTGCGGCATACGTGGGTGGCTGAGGCTGATCGCGGGCTGCGGTGGGGGCTGCAGCTCATCGTGCCGAACGAGCAAGACGCGCTGCCGCGGCTGATGGAGACGGGCGGGCTCGTCGAATCGCTCGGGTACGATGCCATTTTCATCATGGATCACCCGGCGATCCACGCCGATCCGTGGATCTGCTTGGCCGGGCTGGCTGTCGCCACGGAGCGAGTCCGGCTTGGCTCCGCCGTCAATTGCGCGTGGTATCGTCATCCGGCGTATCTCGCGCGACTCGCCGCCGACCTCGACAATCTCAGCCGCGGGCGCTCGATCCTCGGGATCGGGTCCGGCTGGTGGCAAGCGGAGTTCCAGGGCTACGGGATTCCGTTCTTACCGTTACCTGAGCGGCAGGACGGGCTCGATGAGGCGTTGACGATCATCCAGGGTGTCTGGGGATCGGAGCCGTTCACCTTCACGGGCCGCCATTTCCGCGTCGAGGGCATCCAGGTCGAGCCGCTTCCGCTACAGAAGCCTCGTCCGCCAATCCTGATTGGGGGAAGCGGCGAGCGGCGGACGTTGCGGCAGGTGGCTCAGTACGGCGATGCCTGCAATATCCGTGAGGATCTGTCGATCACCGATCCGAGCATCAGCGACCGGGAGCGGGCTGCCGTCGTCCGCCGCAAGCTAGACGCGCTGGAAGCGCGCTGCGCCGAGATCGGCCGCTCGCCCGATGAGATTCTGCGCACCCATTTCACCCTCTATCTGATCCTTGCCCGGACCGAGGAGGCGGCGCGCCGCAAGCTGGACCGGCTCGATCCGTCGCGCTCGACCTCGGCGGGGACGCGCCGCGACGGCAAGGCCCAAATCCTGGCGACGACGCCGGAGCGCGCTGCCGCCTATTACCAAGCCCTGGCCGAGATCGGCATCCAGTACTTCGTCATCCAGCTCGATGCTAACGATCACGAGACGATTGAGCTGATCGCCACTGACGTCATGCCAGCCGTGGCATCCGCTGTTGCTAGCGGCCGGGGATAGGCGACGCCAACCGCGAGAGAGTCATCTGTCACGCGATGAGGCTGTCGAGCTGGTAGCTGGCTACGCCGGCTCGGGGGGATTCGCCTGTGCGAGCGTGGGGCGGCTCTACCTCTCGGCGAGGCGGCGGAATCGTGGGTATGATGCCGCCGGTGGAGGTTCCGGAGCGAGCGAGGAAGGTCAAAGGTGGCGATCCTGCTGCTCAGTTACACCGAGGTCGAGCGTCTGTTGGATCACGATGCGCTGCTCGAGGCGCTGGCCGAGGGTTTCAAGGCGATCAGTGAGGGGACGATCAGTGCCCCGCCGCGCAACCAGATCACGACGCCGGATGGCGCGCTGCTGGCGATGCCCGGTTGGGCGCCCGGCAATCACATGGCCGTCAAGCTCGTGACGGTGTTCCACGGCAATGTCGAGCGAGGGCTGCCGGGACATCAGGCGCTGATCTGCCTCTTCGACGCTGAGACCGGCACTCCGGTCGCGATCATGGACGGGACCTATGTCACCGCGATCCGCACAGCGGGCGGAGCGGCGCTGGCGACGCGGCTGCTGGCGAGGCCGGATGCGCGCGTCTTGGCGATCGTCGGCGGCGGGGTGCAGGGGCGATCGCATCTCGCCGTCGTTTCCCGTGTGCGCGAGTTCACCGAGATCCGGATCGCCTCGCGCAATCGCGAGCACGCCGAGCAGGTGGCCGAGAACCACCCACGCGCGCGGGCAGCGGCCTCGATCGAGGAAGCGGTACGCGGCGCGGATGTCGTCTGCCTGTGCACGTCCTCGCAAGAGCCGGTGATCGACCCGGCGTGGCTGAAGCCGGGCGCTCACGTGACCTCGGTCGGGTATCACCCGCCGGGAGGCGAGCTACCGCGCGCGCTCGCGGAGCAGGGCCGGCTCTTCGTCGAGACGCGAGGCGCGTTCGCGCCGCCGCCGGCTGGCTGCGCCGAGCTCGCGGGGCTCGATCCGGAGCGGGCGACGGAGCTTGGCGAGGTGCTGCTCGGGCGGCGGCCGGGACGCCAGTCCGACGATGAGATCACCGTCTACAAGTCCATGGGGCACGCGGTCGAGGATATGGTGACCGCGAACTTGGTCTACCGGCGGGCCGTGGCCGAGGGGGGCGGCAGGTCGGCTGAGCTCTAAGCGGACGACCGGCCCCGGAGGTCTCGCCGATGCCCGGCTCCCTCACTCCCGAGCAGGAGAAGCTCCGGGAGGAGGTGCGCGCGCTCTGCGCCCGCTTCCCGGATGCCTACTGGCGGGAGCTAGACCGGGAGCGGGCGTATCCCGAAGCGTTCATCCGGGCGATGACGGAGGCCGGCTACCTCGCGGCGCTGATCCCGCGCGAGTACGGCGGTCTCGGTCTGGGCGTGACCGAGGCGAGCGTGATCCTGGAAGAGATCCACCGCTCCGGCGGCAATGCCGCGGCCTGCCACGCGCAGCTGTACATCATGGGCGCGCTGCTCCGGCACGGGAGCGAGGAGCAGAAGCGGCGCTGGCTGCCGCCGATTGCGCGCGGCGAGCTGCGGCTGCAAGCATTCTCCGTCACCGAGGCTGAGGCAGGATCGGACACGACGGCGATCACAACGACCGCGACCAGGGACGGCGAGAGCTGGGTCGTCAACGGGCACAAGAGCTGGACGAGCCGCATTGAACAATCCGATCTCCTGTTGCTGTTGGCGCGGACGAGCCCGCGTGATCCGGCCGACCGCACGCGAGGGCTGAGCCTCTTCCTGGTCGATCTGAGGGAGGCGCGTCGCGCTGGCACGATCGAGCCGCGCCCGGTCCGCACGATGCTCAACTACGCGACCTACCAGGTGACTTACCGGAATCTGCGCCTGCCGGCCGATGCGCTGATTGGCGACGAGGGGCAGGGATTCCGCGCGATCATTGATGGCTGGAACGCGGAGCGGATCTTGCTCGCCGCGGAGGCGATCGGGGACGGGTATTGGTTCGTCGAGCGGGCGAGCGAATACGCGCGGAAGCGCGTCGTCTTCGGCCGGCCGATTGGCGCCAACCAGGGCGTCCAGTTCCCGCTCGCCCGCGCCTACGCCGCCGTCTCCGCCGCCGACCTGATGCGCTACCAGGCGGCGCGGCTCTACGACGCGGGGCAACCATGCGGCGCGGAGGCGAATATGGCGAAGCTGCTGGCGTCCGAGGCGAGCTGGCAGGCGGCGAATATCTGCCTCGATGTCCACGGCGGTTACGGCTTCGTCGCCGATTACGACGTCGAGCGCAAGTTCCGGGAGACGCGGCTGTTTCAGGTCGCGCCGGTCAGCAACAATCTCGTGCTGTCGTACGTGGCGACGCGGGTGCTGGGATTGCCGCGTTCGTACTAGGGAATCCGCTGATTTGCGAATCGCGCGTCCAGCCGAGAAACCCGACTCAGCGGCACAGCTCTTGCGGCGCAAGACCTGATAGGTCTGACGCCGCACGGGGCCGTATGGTGTCGACCGGAGGAGGGAACTCGGATATGAGCAAAGCCAAGAAGATGCCGATGCAGACGCCGCAGGACCTTTTCGTACATGAACTTTCCGATCTGCACAGCGCCGAGCAGATGATCGTGGCGATGCTCGAAGAGGCGCAGGGGCTCGTACAGAATCCGCACCTAAAGGAAGGGCTGCGCATGCACGCCGAGCAGAGCCGGCAGCATGCGGCGCGGCTCGAGCAGGCGTTTCAGCAGCTTGGCGCGCGGCCGCATCCAATCGAGTGTCACGCGGTGAAGGGGCTGCATCAGGAGCTTAGAGAAGCGCTGAAGGCCGAGCCATCGCCGCAGGTGCTCGAGGGGCTCGTCGTGAGCGGGGCGAGCAAGACCGAGCACTACGAGATCTCGGCGTATATGAGCCTGATCGACATGGCGCGGACGATGGGCCAGACGGAGATTGCCCGGACCTTGGAGCAGAACCTGCTCGATGAGCAGCAGATGCTGCAGCAGGTCGAGCAGATTGGCCGGCAGATGATGCTGCAAATGGCGAGCATGGCCGGCATGCAGCCTGGTCAGCAGGCAGAGGCCGTCTGGTAGGACGCCTGTCGGAGAGCGCTCGCAAGACTGTCGTTCCGACCGCGGAGTTGCCGCCGAATCTGGCGCGGCTCCGCGGTCACGCGTTCTCTGCCAGCCGCTCGAATCTCCCCTTCGCGCTGAGGCGAAACCGCGGAATGAGAGAAGGCGTATATACGTCGGTTTCGCTCCGGTGCGCCGAGCGTTGCTAAGCAGCGCGCGCAGGGCGCCGGGGCGGTGCTGGAGGGGAGAACACGATGCCGCGGCACGAGGACGGAGACAGCGATTCAGCGTCAGACGACGCAGACCTCGCGTCACCTCTTGAGCCACGCGCGCCGAACGGCCAAGCAGATCAACGACCGACTGGCGCCGCGCGCGGCCGAGCAAGGATCAAGCTACCGATTGCATTCCACGGAGGAAACGCAAGGCGTTCCGCTTCCGCGACTAGCGCGCAAGTCGCCGAGCCGCCGCCGTTCGTGTCGAAGACAGCCGCATCTCAGCCGGAAAGCGATGACGTGCCGCTACGCATCGCGTCGCATGGGCTGGATTGGCTGCCAGGGCGTGGTGAGGCGTCGGAACGCGGCCGGTCGCCGCGCCTGGTGCATCCGCCGAAGAAGGCGGGAGCGCGCATCCAGCCGGATCTCGTTGGAAAGCAAGAGTTTCGGGGAACCCACCTCGGCGACCGCTATGTGCGCGTGATCCGGCAGCGGCGAGAGGGCTTCGAGCGAGCCGGCCCCGGTCATCTCGTCGCGACCGAGCAAGCACTGCAGGCGCGGAGCCGTCCTGGCCGAGCGTGGGGGCGGGTGAAGCGAGCGCTGATCGGCCGGCCGCTGGCGACCGAGGCGGCGGCGCACGAGCGCCTGTCCAAGCTCAAGGCGTTGGCCGTGCTGTCGTCGGACGCGCTGTCGTCCGTGGCGTACGCGACGGAGGAAATCCTCGCGGTCCTGATCATTGCGGGCGTGGCGGCGCTGACCTACAGCCTGTACATCGGGGCGGCGATCGTCCTGCTGCTCATCATCGTCGGTATTTCCTACCGGCAGACGATCAAGGCCTATCCCCAAGGCGGGGGGAGCTACATCGTCGCGAAGGACAATCTGGGCGAGCTTCCGGCGCTGACCGCCGGGGCGGCGCTGCAAATCGGCTACGTGGTGACGGTCGCGGTCAGCATCGCGGCCGGCGTGGCGGCGCTCATCTCCGCGCTCCCGGCGCTGCAAGGGCATCGCGTCCTCCTCGGCTTGGGCTTCATCGCGCTCGTCACTGTCGTCAACCTGCGGGGTATCCGCGAGTCCGGCACGATCTTCGCCGTCCCGACCTACCTCTTCCTCATCGGCATGCTCGGGATGATCGCGATCGGCGTGGCGCGGAACGCGGCTGAAGGGTTCGAAGTGCATCCGCCGCGGTTCGCGGAAGGGGAGGCGGTCGCGGCGACGAGTTCGGTCGGGCTTTTCCTGCTCCTCAGGGCGTTTAGCCGTGGTTGCGCCGCGATGACGGGCGTCGAGGCGATCTCGGATGGCGTGCCGGCCTTCAAACCTCCCGAGTGGAAGAACGCGCGGACGACGCTGACGGTGATGATTACCGTCCTGGCGATCACCTTCTCCGGGATCACCTTCCTGGCGCACCAGTACGGCGCTGTCCCGCTGAAGGAGAGCACGCCGGGAGGCTATCAAACAGTCGTTTCACAGATCGCGCGCGAGGTCTTCGCTGGCGTTGAGCCGGCGTACTACTACATCCAATTCGCAACGCTGGCGATCCTGATCCTGGCCGCCAATACCGCCTATTCCGATTTTCCGCGTCTCTCGTATTTCCTGGCTCGCGACCGGTACATGCCGCGCCAATACGCGCAGCGCGGCGACCGCCTGGCGTACAGCACGGGGATCGTCACCCTCGGCTTGCTTTCCGGGCTGATGCTGGCGGGCTTCGGCGGCGAGACGACGCGAATGATTCCTCTCTACGCGGTCGGCGTCTTCACCGCGTTCACCCTGTCGCAAAGCGGGATGATCTCGCGCTGGCTGCGGCTGCGCGAGCCAGGCTGGCAGCGCGGCTTGGCGATCAATATCGTCGGAGCGGTCTCGACCGGCATTGTCACGATCGTCGTCGGGATTTCCAACTTCACGAAGGGCGCCTGGATCGTCATCGTCTTGATCCCGCTGCTGATCTTGGCGTTCAAGGCGATCAACCGGCACTACGCGCGAGCGTCCGCCGAGCTGGCGGCTGAGACGCCGCTCGATCCGAGCGAGATCGAGCACACGGTGATCGTGCCGATTTCCGACGTCAATCGCGTCGCGCGGCAGACGCTGGCCTACGCGCGTTCGATCTCCGACAACGTCACGGCGGTGCATGTGACCGACGATGAGGCGGAGATCGAGCGGATTCGCCGCGCGTGGAACGAGCTTGGCACCGACATTCCGCTGGTGATCATCGAGTCGCCGTACCGGGCGGTCGTCGGGCCGCTGCTGCGCTATATCGATGAGATCGACCGGCAGCGGCCGGATGATACGGTGACCGTCGTGCTGCCGGAGTTCATCGCGCGGCACTGGTGGGAGCATTTCCTGCACAACCAGACCGCGCTGCGGATCAAGGCGGCGCTGCTCTTCCGGCCGGGGACGGTGGTGACGAGCGTGCCGTATCACCTGGAGCGGGGAGCCAGCCTCGTCTCGGAGTAGGCTCGATGTGATGATGGGTTGCCGCTCGGCGAGCCGTGTTCGACGTCTGGGATCGGACTCGCGGCGAGCGTTCCGCGTAGGCGTTCCTTGACCCGGTTCTCGTAGCTCACTATCATCGGGGCGACAGGGGGAGTAGCCCACGTCTCGGTCGCCTCGGCCGGGACGGGCCGGTTGCCGTCAGTACGCGCTCCCGCGCCGGCGCCGGCAGCGAGATTCGATCCTCGCTCGGTCAGACCCTGGCTCATCCGCTTGGATGCGGCCGGGGTTTCTTTTTTGCCCCGGAGTGACTCGGTGCGACTGGCCGCCAGGAGGGATGGCCAATGATGGCGAAGGCGCGATGCCCGTGGCTTGGCTGCCCGGCGCATCTCGTGGCCTGGCTCTCAGTGGACAGAGGCGCAACGGCTCACCGTGATGGCGGCCAACGCGGCTTGGCAAGCGGACTGCGCGTGCATAGTGAGGCACGCCTTGCCAGCGCCGCTGACGCCGCCGGCCGTGAGGCAATGACAGGAGCGATTTGCAGGCCATGATCGTTGATCTCCTCCCGTGGATCGGGTTTCTCGCGCTCGTGGTGGTCCTCTTAGCGATCGACCTCGGCGTGTTTCAGCGGCAGGCGCATGAGGTGCAGCGCAGGGAGGCGCTGATCCGCTATGTGATCTGGGTTATCGTCGCCGCGCTGTTCAACATCGGCGTCTACATCGTCCGCGGCTTTGAAGACGGGCTCGAATGGACGACGGGGTACCTGATCGAGCAGTCGCTGAGCGTTGATAACGTCTTCGTCTTTCTCTTGATCTTCACCACGTTCGGCGTGCCGCGCCGCTTCCAGCACCGGGTGCTCTTCTGGGGAATCATCGGCGTGCTGATCATGCGCGCGCTGCTGATCGGCTTCGCGGGTTTCCTCCTTGGCACCCTGCACTGGATGATCTACGTCTTCGGCATCTTCCTGATCGCGACGGGCATTCGCTTTCTGCGCGAGAACCACGAGGCGCCGTCGCTGGAATCGAACCGGCTGGTCCGTTTGGCGCGGCGCTTCTTCCCGGTCACGGCGGACTACGAGGGGCAAGCGTTCTTCGTCAGACGCGCCGGCCGCCGCTACATGACGCCGCTCCTGCTCGTGCTGCTGCTCGTCGAGAGCACCGACCTCCTCTTCGCGGTCGACTCCGTGCCGGCGATTTATGGCGTGACGGACGATCCCTTCATCGTCTTTACCTCGAACATTTTCGCGGTGCTCGGCTTGCGGGCGCTTTACTTCGTGATTGCCGGCTACCTCTCGGAGCTGCGCTACCTGAACGCGGGCTTGGCGGCAATTCTGATCTTCGTGGGCGGCAAGATGGTCCTGTCGGATGTTATCCACATTCCGGCGCTGGCCAGCTTGGCGGTCATCATCGTTATCCTGCTCGTCGCTTTCGGCGCGTCGACCTTGGCGCAGCGCAAGGAGGCAAAGGAAGCGGCCAAGACGGAAGCGGGCGCGCCTACGAGCCAGGTTGCCAAGGACCACCTCTCTTCGTAAGTTGGCGTAGGGTAATCGCTGATCCCTGACGATGGGCTTGGGGCGAATGGGGTGCAAGCGGCGATGATGCAGAGCGGGAAGCCGGCCGCGATTGACGGGTCGCTCGATTGCGCGACGGTGAGGGGCGAGAGCAGATGACTACCGGTAGCCACGGGGCTGCGGCGGCCATACCCTTTCAGACACGAGCGCTGCCGGACAGGTACGACGTCCTGGCTCCTGATACCTCCGAGATCCGCGTGTTGGCGTCGTCCACGCGGGGGAGCATGGCGCACGGCACGCTGCCGCCTGGCGGCGTCTCGCTAGCGGTGCGGCACCGGACGGTGGAGGAGCTTTGGTACGTCGTCAGCGGGCGGGCGGAAGTCTGGCGCAAGCTCGGCGACGTCGAGTCGGTCGAGGAAGTGGGACCCGGAACTTCGCTCTCGATCCCGGTCGGCACCCACTTCCAGTTCCGGACCGTCGGCGATGAGCCCTTCTGCTTCGTGATGTGCACGATGCCGCCCTGGCCGGGCGCGGACGAGGCGGTGCGTGTCCCTGACCACTGGCCGGTCGGCGACTCCTGACGGGTCAGCGCTTGCGGGCGACGAGGACGCCGTCGCGCGTCGGGATGATGCAGGACTCGAAGTCCGGATCGTTCGCGACGAGCTGGTTGTGGCGGCGGATCGCCTCGGTCGTCTCATCCGCGTCATCCTGGGTAACGCGGCCCGACCAAAGGACGTTGTCGCAGATGTAGAGGCCGCCCGAGCGAATCCGCTCCCGAGCGAGCTGGAATGCTTCCGGGTAATCCACCTTGTTGATGTCACAGTAGATGATGTCGAAGGTGCCCGGAGTCGCCTTCAGAACCTCTTGGGCCCAGCCGACGTGGTAGTCGATCCGATCCCAGCGGCCGACGCGGGAGAGGAACGCTTCCGCCTGCTTGCGGTTCTCCGGATCGCCGTCGGTGCAGATGACGCGTCCGTCTGGCCCAACCGCACGGGAGAACCAATACGCCGAATAGCCGAAGCCGCTGCCCATCTCGAAGACCGTCTTGGCGCCGACGGTGAGGGTGAGCACTTCGAGAAGCTCGCCGACGAGCCGGCCAACGATCGGGAAGTCGCGCTCCTCGGCCAGGCGCTCCATCTCGAGCAGCACGGGCTCATCGTGCCGGCTGGACAGCTGGCGCATGTAGGTCTCGATGCGGGGATCGACAGGTGGGAATGGCACGCTTCACCTCCCTCGCGCAAATGCGTTCCGGCGCCATGCCCGGCGCTCTGCCGATGATCGCACGGCGGCCTGTTTCCGGTCAGCGTGGAGTTCGGTAAGATCGCGCGGCGCGCTCCGGCGCGGAGCGGCAGCTCGCCGTGATGCGGCTTCGGCGGGCGGTATCGGCGGGGAGTCTCCGGAGGGGGAGGATGCAAACCAATCGCACCAAGGCGGCACTCCGTGAGGGGAGGGCGGTCGTCGGGCCGATCATCGGCGAGGCGAGATCGGTTGGGACGGTCAAGCTGATGGCGCAGGCGGGGTTCGACTTCCTCTTCTTCGACATGGAGCATGCCATGTTCGATTGGGAGACGATCCTGACGCTGGTGCAAACCTCGCTTCTCTGCGACATCACGCCGATCGTCCGCGTCACCGATCTTGCCTATCCGTTTGTCGCGCGGGCGCTCGATTCTGGGGCGCAGGGGATCATCATCCCGCGGGTCGAGACGCGGGAGCAGGTCGAGGCGGCGGTGAGCTACGCGAAGTATCCGCCGCTCGGGCGCCGGGGCGCGGGCGGGGAAGCGCGCTATGCCTACGCGCGGCTCGATCCGAAGACGGCCGTCGAGCGGGCCAACGCCGAGACGATGGTGGTGGTCCAGGTCGAATCCCGCGCGGGGGTGGAGGCGATAGACGAGATCGCGTCGGTGCCGGGGCTGGACGTGGTGCTAATCGGCCCGCAAGACCTCTCGATCTCGCTCGGCATTCCCGGCCAGAGCAGCGATCCGGACTTCATCGCCGCGGTCAAGCGCGTGATCGAGGCGTGTCAGCGGCACGGCATCGCGGCCGGACAGGTGGAGCGGGAGGCGAGCGCGCTCCAGCGCTGGTACGACCTTGGCGCGCGCTTCCTCTGCTGCAATACGGATGCGAACATGCTCTTCCAGGCGGCGAAGCGCGATGTCTCCACGGTCCGGAGTTTCACCGGGTCGGCATCGTGATCTTATCCATCTCCACCTGACCAGATCATGCCTGTAGCCATCCGCTACAGCCTGTCTGGTAAAGGAAAGCACCGTTTGAATGAGTTCGTGCGCTATCCGGAGGGCTCGCACGCGATGCCGCGGACGGGCTATCCCGCTCACCGCTGTGATGATCTGGAGCGGGTGGTCGGCTGGTTTACGCGGCACCTGGGGGCAGGCGCGGGATAGGGCGGCGCGGGCTGCTGACCGCTGATACGCGGCCCGCGAGTTTCGCGCGCGGGAACCCGTGGCCGGGCGGCGGCGTTTCCTCTAGCACAGAGAGCCGTCGTGCCGGCCGGGCGACGGTTCGCTGGTCTTCCTCTGCGAGAGATGACGCCGGACGCGGTTGATCGTGCCCGGCGATCTTGCCTGCTGCTTCGGAGGTGGCCGCGATGTCCTTACCTACCCGCCGCTACGCTCTCTTGACCATCGCCGTGCTGCTGTGCGGCGTCATTGCGGCCATCGCGCCGGTGGCGGCTCCGTCCGCGCTGGCCGATGGCGTCGTAATCGTCGAGCCGCCGCATTGCGATCCCACCTGCGCGCCGACTCGGATCGGCGATCAACTGGTAGTGAAATCCCACCGGGTTGATGTGACGATCGTGGACCAGGTGGCGACGACGAAGATTGACCAGACGTTCCACAACCCTCACGACTGGGTGGCGGAGGGCACCTATATCTTCCCGATCCCGGACGGCGCGACGATTGACGAGTTCCGGATGATCGTTGACGGCGAGCCGGTCGAGGCAAAGGTGCTCGACGCGAAGGAGGCGCGCGCGATCTACGACGACATCGTCCGGCGGATGCGCGATCCGGCCCTCCTCGAATACATCGGGCGCGGTGCGATCCAAGCGAGCATCTTCCCGATTCCGCCGGGAGAGGACCGGCAGGTCCAAATCACCTACCGTGAAGTGCTCCTCCAAGAGGAAGGGCTCGTTCGCTACCGCTATCCGCTCAACACCGAGCGCTTCTCCGCCGAGCCGCTGGAGCAGGTGAGCGTCCGTGTCGCCGTGGAGTCGGCGGTTCCCATCCGCGCGATCTATTCGCCGACGCACAGCGTCGCGATCGACCAGCAGGATGACTATCGCTTCGTCGCCGGCTGGGAGGATAGCCACGTCCGACCCGACACCGACTTCGAGCTGATCTACACCACCTCGACCGACGATATCGGCGCCCATCTCCTTAGCTATTGGGATGCGGCGACGCAGACCGGGACGTTCCTGCTGTTGGCCGCGCCGGGTCTGGCCCAGCAGGAGGCCGCGGTCGCGAAGGACGTGATCGTCGTCCTCGATACGTCCGGCAGCATGGAAGGGGAGAAGATCGAGCAGGCCAAGGCGGCGCTGGTCTATATCCTGGAGCACCTCAACCCGGAGGACCGCTTCACGATCGTCGAATTCAGCACCGGCGTGCGGCGCTACGCGGATGAGCTGCTGCCCGCTTCCGACGCTGGTGGAGCGGTCAATTGGGCGAAGGGGCTCATGGCGACCGGCGGGACGGACATCAATCGCGCGCTCCTGGAGGCGATGAGTCTGGCGGAGCCGGAGCGGCCGACCTACTTGCTCTTCCTCACCGATGGGTTGCCGACCGAGGGCGAGACTGAGATCGGGGCAATTCTCAACAATGCCCGGCAGAGCGCGCCAGAGAACATCCGGCTGTTCGCGTTCGGCGTCGGGGATGACGTCGATACAATCCTGCTCGATTCGCTCGTTCAGGAGCACCACGGCGCCAGCACCTACGTCCGGCCGGGAGAGCGGCTTGATGAGATCGTCTCTTCCTTCTACGCCAAGATCAGCACGCCGGTCTTGACCGATGTCACGCTGACTGTCGAGGGCGTCCACGTCGAAGAGATCTATCCCGACCCGCTGCCGGACATCTTCGCCGGGACGCAGCTCGTCGTCGTTGGGACGTACCGGGCCGGCGGGCCGGCCAAGGTGACACTCAGCGGGAACGTTGATGGGCAACCGCGGTCCTTCGTCTATGAGGATCAAACGTTCCGCGCCGAGGGGGGCGATGAGTATCTCCCGCGCCTCTGGGCGACGCGGAAGGTCGGCTATCTGCTGAACCAGATTCGGCTACACGGAGAGAACAAGGAGTGGGTGCAAGCGATCGTCGATCTCTCCGTCCGCTACGGGATCATCACGCCGTACACCTCGTACCTGATCACGGAGGATGACATCCTGACGGCGGACGGTCGGGAGGCGGTTGCCGAAGAGGAGCACGAGCGACTATCGCGGCAGCCGACGGCGTCAAGCGGCGCGGACGCGGTGGCGCAAGCGGCTGAGGCTGGCAGCCTCGCGGCGAGCGACAAGGCGGCGCCGGCGAGCTACGAATATGCTGGCAGCGATTCCGACGGCGATGGCGTTGTGCGAGCAATCGGGAATCGGGCGTTCGTCCTCAAGGACGGCGTTTGGATCGAGACGACGTTCGATCCCTCGACCATGACGACGGTCAAGGTGCAGTTCGGCAGCGACGACTACTTCCGCCTGCTGGACCTGCGGCCGGATCTGGGCGAGGCCTTCGCGCTCGGTGAGCGGGTGATCGCGCTTAGTGGCGGGATCGCCTTCGAGGTGACGCCGGACGAGCAGCCGCCGCTCGACTTCACGAACCTGGGCGGCTAATCGGTCCCGCCACCTACCCCAAAATCGAGAAACTCTCAAGCGCTGGCCCCCCTCTCCCGAGGTATCAGGAGAGGGGGAGTGGGAGGGGATTGGGAATGGTCA
>ERZ777003.930-NODE-930-length-50221-cov-12.503987_pt1 | contig 50221 bp, 37 predicted proteins | sample MGYA00374956_ERZ777003 | MGnify/ENA primary metagenome ERZ777003 (study PRJEB29302, sample SAMN06268252) | bioreactor metagenome | isolation source: Joint BioEnergy Institute, California, USA | place: USA:Joint BioEnergy Institute, California, USA | collected...
ACTTTCCTCCCAGCACCTGCATATTTGGAGCCACAATTCTTAAACGCCCTCTAAACTCCTGTTCTTCAGGGTGAGTAGCGGTAGTGAAGAGACTCTATGGCGGAGTGATGGCACTGTCAATGGCACATTCCCCATTCCACTTGTACGATCTAGCAAAGTCTATTTGCCGGTCATAGAACGGTAATACTACATTTGTGGACAACCTTACCTTGTTATATTCATGGCCTCGAAACTGTTTCACAACGCTCACTCCCTTTTGTAGATGCGAGCAAAGGAAGTAAAGTCGAGGTGCTACAGCAGTAGCGCCTCGACTGCGCAATCAAGAGGATCTTATCGTCGTAGGCTAAAGCGGTTTTAATTATCCAGTCCAAGGGGATGCCAAGCAACACAGAACGCGCCCCGCCGTAGCGAAGCGCGTTGGCATGCTGCAAGACTGTATTACGCCTCGGCTTGTCGCGGCGTTATGGGCTTCACCGGGTTCACCGCGAACAGAATCCCTCCCAGCAGGCGGATCGAAGCCACCACCAGGATCAGTGCCTGCGCGCCGATCAGCGAGGTGAGCGGTGCCACCAACAGCGGCGCGACAAAGGCCCCGACCTGCATCAACGTCGTGTACCCGCCCATAAACGCCGTGCGTCGCTCCTCTGGAGCCACATCGTAGAGCACATTCACATGGCTCAGATCGACGCCTGGGTTCACAAGGCCAGCCAATAGCCCAAACAGCAGGATAAGCGTCAAATCGGGGAAGAAGCCAATCAGAAAATAGTACACCGAACTGAGGATCGTGGTGCGTACCAACACCCAACGCGCCCCGCGACGATCAATAAAACGGCTCCAGATAATACTTCCCAGAATCGCTCCGCCGCTTACCAATCCCGTCCACAACCCAATCCAACCATCGCTCGCACCCAAAACGCGCACAAAATAAATCGGCTGAAGCGGCGCTGCCATCCACAAAGCAAAATTAAAGATCAGCGTATTTACCGCAATATTCGCAAACGGGCGGTGCTCCACAAACACCTGTTTCAGGCCAGAGAAGCTTAGGCGCGGGCGCTCCACCGTGCGGTTGATTGTTGGTCGCTCCGGCGCCACGATTCGCGAGATGTAGACGGTACTCAAACAACTCGCCACCACCGCGAAGGCATACATCAACTGGTAATTAAACGGTCGCGCGGCCTGATCCAGCCAGTACCCCATCAAAAAGGTTGTGGCCGTTACTGTGATACCCAACGTGATTGTGCGGGCAAAAAACACTCTCGCTCGCCGCGCAGGAGGAATCACCTCGCCCAGCAACGGCAACCAGATCGTGTTAAACAGCGCCACAGGGATATTCAGCAACAGCAACAGCACCAACATGCTCTCGGCCCGCCAACTAGAGAACCAGGGGATCACCAGCAACCCCAAATGCCCCAGTCGCATCACGTTGATGCTGCCGATCATCAGTTTGCGCCGATTCTTGCTGCGCTCGACCATCGCCGAAAAGGGCATGGTTGCGATCGCGTTGACCAACGCTCCGCCCGAGGTGAGCAGGCTCACCAACAGGTTCGAGCCACCCAAAGAGATCATATAGGCGGCGTTAAAGCTGACACACGCATTGAAGAAGGCGGACCAGAAGATCTCCACCACAAGATAGCGCATGTTGCGCTCAGTAATCTGGCGGTCCACGCCACACCACGGCCTTACCGACAGCGCCCTAGTGCCTGTTAAACGATTGCCTAGAGCGGCGTATCAAGAACGTGGCTGTAAGGAGATGCTCAACGTCCCCGTGTTGCGATACGCCGCGTTAGTATAGGACAGAACTGCTCGGAATGCCAATGATTTTGCGATTCGCGACGATATGATTTATGGCATTAGAAAGCGGAAATAGTCATGACAGTCAATCTTATAAGGTGATGTGTTACTGATAGCATCCGCTTGCCCGATTGCGTATAATCAAAGTACATACTGCCGTTGGTTTGTGGCAGAGAAAGGACACGCCATGTTACGCTCACCCGCACCTCGTCACATCCTCGCTTGGGTGGTACTGCTCGGTTTGGTTGGATGCGTCTCAGTGGCCGTCAAGCCCACCACCGCTGCAACTGGTCCTGTCCTCACGGTCAACGCCGCTGCTGTCCAACGCCCGATCAGTCCGCTGATCTACGGCATGAACTTCGCCGATCCCAGCCTGATGGCCGAACTCAAACTGCCGATCAACCGCTGGGGCGGCAACCACACCACGCGCTACAACTGGCAGAACGACATCACAAACAAAGGCAGCGATTGGTATTTTGAGAATATCCCCGAGCCAAACCCCGACATCAGCCAACTGCCCACCAACTCCGCCGCCGACCGCTTCATCACGCAGAATCGCGCGAACAACACCGCCACGCTGCTCACTGTGCCGATCATCGGCTGGGTGGCCAAGGACAGCCCGCGCGACCATCCCTACGACTGCGGCTTTAAGGTGAGCCGTTACGGCCCTCAAGATAATGTGGACCCTTACGATCCTGACTGCGGGAACGGCTTCCAGGGTGGCGCGCGGATCACGGGCAACAACCCAACCGACACCAGCATTGCGGTGACGCCCGCCTTCGTGCAGCAATGGGTCACACATCTCGTCTCGCGCTTCGGCAACGCCGCCGCCAACGGCGTGCGCTACTACGCCCTCGACAACGAGCCGGGCATCTGGCACGAGACGCACCGCGACGTGCACCCCACCGCCCCCGGCTACGATGAACTCTGGCAGCGTGGCCGCGATTACGCCATCGCCATCAAAACTGCCGATCCCAATGCCCAAATACTCGGCCCAGTGCAGGATGGTTGGACGCGCTACCTCTACTCGTCGTATGTCGATTACGCCAGTGCTGAGGCCGAGAAGAACGCGCACGGTGGTAAGCCGTTTGTGCAATGGTATCTTGAGCAAATGGCCAAATACCAAACCGATAACGGCAAGCGCCTGCTCGATTATTTTGATCTGCACTACTATCCGCAAGCGAACGGTGTTGCGCTGACAACGGCGGGTAACACCGCCACCCAAGCGCTGCGCCTGCGCTCCACTCGCTCGCTGTGGGACCCCAACTACGTCGATGAAAGCTGGATCGCCACCACTGACTCGGCCACGCCCGTGAACGGCATTGGCGTGATGAACGCCGTGCAATTGCTGCCCCGCATGCGGGCCTGGGTCAACGCGCACTACCCGGGCACCAAACTTGCCATCAGCGAATACAACTGGGGCGGCCTCGAACATATCAACGGCGCGCTGGCGCAAGCCGAAGTGCTCGGCATCTTCGGGCGCGAAGGTCTTGATCTCGCTACACTCTGGGCACCGCCAAAGCCGAATCAGCCCGGCGCGTTCGCTTTTCGCATCTACCGCAACTACGACGGCAACGGCAGTATGTTCGGCGACACCAGCGTGCAGGCCAACAGCGCCAATCCGAACGACCTATCGATCTTCGCCGCCACCCGCACCAGCGACGACAGCCTCACGCTCGTGATCATCAACAAGACCGCCGATTCGCTCACCAGCAACGTCAATCTGAGCGGATTCACGCCAGCCAGCAGCGCGCAGGTGTATCGCTACAGCAGCGCCAACCTGGACCAAATCGTGAAGCAAGCCGATCAGCCAATCTCAGCCAGCGGCTTCACCGCGACCTTCCCGGCCAGCTCGATCACGCTGGTGGTGGTGCCGCCCGCGCCCGGCAGTATCGTGCGTCAACCGTTTTACTTGCCTTTTATCCAAAAATAGCGCACAATCAATTAACAACTGTAGTACTACCCGTCACTGCGGATGAGGTACATGTTGCAGAAGTGAGGGTCTGTGGCAACGTTGCAAACAGGTATCGACACCTCCAGCGCCGACTTCCGCTCCAACGCCGAAGCCTACGCTCAACACGTCGAAGCGCTGCGCGAATTACTGACCACCATCAAACAGGGCGGCGTGGCTGCTCGCGCCAAGCACGAAGCCCGTGGCAAACTCTTTGTGCGCGACCGCATTGCGCACCTGCTCGACCCCGACACGCCCTTCCTCGAAATCGGCGCGCTGGCCGCCTACGGCGTCTACGACGACGATGTGCCCGCAGCGGGGATCGTCACCGGGATCGGGCGCGTCTCCGGCCAAGAAGTGATGATCGTGGCCAACGACGCCACCGTTAAGGGCGGCACCTACTACCCGCTCACCGTCAAAAAGCACCTGCGCGCCCAAGAGATCGCCCAGCAGAACCATTTGCCCTGCATCTACCTCGTCGATAGCGGCGGCGCGTTTTTGCCGCTACAAGCCGATGTATTTCCAGACCGCGATCATTTCGGGCGCATCTTCTACAACCAAGCCCAGATGTCTGCGCAGGGCATCCCGCAGATCGCCGCCGTGATGGGCTCCTGCACAGCGGGTGGCGCCTACGTGCCCGCCATGAGCGACGAAGTGGTGATCGTGAAGGGCACGGGCACGATCTTCTTGGGTGGCCCGCCCTTGGTGAAGGCCGCCACCGGCGAAGAGGTGAGCGCCGAAGATTTGGGCGGTGCCGATGTACATACGCGCCTCTCGGGCGTTGCCGACCACTACGCCGAGAACGACCTGCACGCCCTCGCAATTGTGCGCGACATCGTGGCGAACCTCAACCGACCCAAGCGCCAACCCTGGCAGCTCGCCACTCCCGAAGCGCCCCGCTACGACCCGCGCGAGATCTACGGAATCATCCCCACTGATCCGCGCAAAAGCTACGATGTGCGCGAGATCATCGCCCGCATCGTCGATGGCAGCCGCCTGCACGAATTCAAAGCCCGTTACGGCGAGACGCTTGTGTGCGGCTTCGCCCACATTATGGGTCTGCCGATCGGCATACTCGCCAATAACGGCGTGTTATTCTCCGAGAGCGCCCTCAAAGGGGCGCACTTCATCGAGCTTTGCTGTGCGCGAGGCATTCCGCTGCTGTTTTTGCAGAACATCACCGGCTTTATGGTCGGTCGCGAATACGAGAATCGTGGCATCGCCAAGGATGGCGCGAAAATGGTGATGGCCGTGGCGAACGCGCAAGTGCCCAAGTTCACCGTGGTGATCGGCGGCTCGTTCGGCGCGGGCAACTACGCGATGTGTGGCCGAGCCTTCGGCCCGCGCCAACTGTGGATGTGGCCGAATGCCCGAATATCCGTGATGGGTGGCACTCAAGCCGCCAATGTGCTGCTCACCGTGCGACTCGACGCGCTGGCCGCACGGGGGGCCGATCTCTCCCCCGAAGAACGCGAAGCGTTCACAGCGCCAATCCTCGAAACCTACGAGCGCGAAGGTCACCCGTTCTACTCCTCGGCGCGTCTGTGGGACGACGGAATCATCGATCCCGTTGACACGCGCATGGTTCTCGCGCTTGGCTTGGCAGCCGCCGCCAACGCCCCAATCGGTAGCCCGCAATTTGGTGTGTTCCGCATGTGATCATGGCCCGCCGCGTGCTGTATCCTCCTCTCTTTGCATTAGGAGGTTGTATGCCTGATCGACGACAAACCCAAACACCAACTGGCCTACGGATCGGCTTCGTATCCACTCGTTTTGCTGGTACCGATGGCGTATCGCTCGAGACAAGCAAATGGGTCAAAGTGCTCGAGAAACTCGGCCACCACTGCTTCTACTTCGCCGGGAAACTCGACACGCCGCCCGAACGCAGCCGTCTCGCTCCTGAAGCATTTTGGGAACATCCCGAAATTGCGCCGATCCAGGAGGCCGCCTTTCACCTGCCACAACGTCCACCTGCGATCACGACGAGCATTCATCGATTAACCGCTCGCCTCAAAGAACAACTCTACGCCTTTCTGAACGATTTCCAGATCGAACTGCTCGTGGTGCAGAACGCGCTCGCCATCCCGATGAACATTCCGCTCGGCATCGCCCTCACCGAACTGATCGGCGAGATGGGCATTCCCACCATCGCGCACCATCACGATTTCTTCTGGGAGCGGAAGCGCTTCCTCACCAACTGCGTGTGGGATTACCTGAACATGGCGTTCCCATGCACCTTCCCCACAGTGCGCCATGTGGTGATCAACTCGTCGGGGCGGCATCAGCTCGGCACGCGCACGGGTGTCGCCGCGATGCTGATCCCCAATGTGATGGACTTCGCCAATCCGCCGCCGCCGCCGGATTCTTACGCCTGCACGTTGCGCGAGGAGCTTGGCATCGCCCCCGATGAGTATTTTATTTTGCAGCCGACACGTGTGGTGCAGCGCAAAGGCATCGAGCACGCCATCGAGTTGATGCATCGGCTGGAATTGCTTGGCATCAAGGCGCGCCTCGTGATCTCGCACGCCAGCGGCGACGAGGGCAACAGTTACGAGCAGCGTGTCCGCGATTTCGCCGCATTGCTGGGCGTCAATGCTATTTTCGTCGCGGAACAGATCGACGAACAGCGCGGCACAACCATCACTGGTCGCCCGATCTTCACGCTTGCCGATGCCTACAGTCAGGCCGATCTGGTCACGTATCCCTCGGCGATCGAGGGCTTTGGCAACGCCTTCCTTGAGGCGATCTACTTCCGTCGCCCGATTGTGGTGAACGCCTACTCGATCTACTCGATCGACATTAAGCCCAAAGGCTTCGAGGTGATCGAGTTCGATGGCTATGTGACCGATGAATGCGTGCGCCAAACGCGCCAATTCCTCGAACAGCCCGCGCTCGTTCAGGAGATCGCCGATCGCAACTACGCCCTCGCCGAGCGCTACTACTCGTTTGGCATCCTCGCGCATAGCCTGCAGACGTTGATCGCCGATCTCTTCGGCGTCAACTCGCCGCGCCCCTAGCGCAGCGCGCTTCAACTCTGTTTGAAAACGTGATGTCGAGGTGCTTAGCAGCGCCTCGACATCATTCACGAGAAACTCTGATCTGTGCAATCTGTGGATTGTGGATTACTCCACTTGGCATACCTACCCGATCCGATGCACCAACTCCTCGCCGCGTAGGCCAGCCCGCAAATTCTCCACCGAAAGCTCGGCCATGCGCAGACGTGTCTGGTACGTGGCGCTGCCCAAGTGCGGCGCGATCACCACATTATCCAGCTTCAGCAGCGGATGATCGCGCGGCAGCGGCTCGGGCTCGGTCACATCGAGCGCCGCACCCGCGATCCGCCCCTCGATCAGCGCCTCGGTGAGCGCGTCGTGATCGATCACACCGCCGCGCGCCACATTGATCAAAAACGCCGTCGGCTTCATCAGCGCGATCTCATCACGCCCGATCATCTTGCGCGTCTCATTCGTCAACGGCATATTCAGCGTCACGAAATCGGCCTGGCGCAGCAGATCCGGCAGGGTGGCATAGGTCGCTGGCAACGCCTGTTCGGCCTCCAGATTGCGGTTGCGGTTGTGGTACAGCACCGTCATATCGAAGCCCCGCGCGCGCCGCGCCACCTGCCGCCCGATCGCGCCCATACCCACAATGCCGATTGTCGTGCCGTGCACCTCGTAGCCCATGATCGCACGGGGGTCGTAGTGCACGAACTCGGGGCTGCGGGCGTAGCGATCGCCCACCACCAGTTTACGGGCCACCGCCAGCAGCAGCGCGAATGTCTGATCAGCTGTGGCGCCATCCAGCACACCGGGCGTATTGCCCACCGGAATGCCCCGTTCGCGCGCCGCAGCCAAATCGATATGATCCACGCCTACTCCGAAGTTGCTGATCACCCGCAACTTCGGCATGCGATCCATCAGCGCTCCATCAACCAGCATATGTCCATAGGTGTACAGCGCTTCGGCTCGGGAAAGCTGTTCGTTTAACTCATTCGGGTCGCTCGACCAGATGAGCACCTCGTAATCGGCCAATAATGCGTTCAACTCCTCGGGGAGCGGCTGATCTGCCAGCACACAATACGTCATTGTGGTTCTCCTCGCTCTCGTGGGGACAATACGAACTATCCTGCTGGAAGGTGCGGTGATTATAGCAGAAGCGGGTGCTCCTTCTGCGCCGTACTGCCGCCTATCTGCGAGAGTTCATCCACGGCGGCGGCCAACTCCAGCGCGATGGGGTGCTCGCCGAGTTGGTCCTGGATTACGCGGCAGACCTGTTGGTAATGCTGAATGATCGAGGTCGCGCCTCGCTTGAAGCGCAGCCACACTTGATCACCGATCGCGGCGTAATCCGCCAGGATCGAGCGAGCATTGTGGATCGCATCGGCAGCCTTCAGCGCTGCCACATCGGGGCCGCCTGCTCGCAGCAGTTCGAGTTGCGCGTGTTTTCGTTCTTCCCAGGGCAATTCGCTATTATCTGCCGAAGTTGGCGCGGAGACGGCCACAACCAAGCGTCTCACCGTCTCGCCGAACAGTTGCTCGATCTGCTGTGGCGACACACCACAATCCTCGATCACATCGTGCAGCACCCCAGCGATCGCCAGATCCTCGCCGAACCCATGCCGGATCAGCAGCAGCGAGACGTGGAAAGGATGCGCGATGTAGGGGATCGTGGTGCCTTTGCGCACTTGCGCACGGTGGGCCTGCGCCGCGAACGCCAGGGCTGCATCGTAGCGCGCCGAAAAGAAAGATTGGTTCATGGGAGCGTCCTGTGTTAGCGACGGGGGCCACCATCGGCGGGGAGGTGTTGACAGAGGCCAGCTTTGATGGTTTGGCCCGGCACGGTGTGGCCCAGCAGTTGTTCGAGCATCTTGGCGCAGTCCATCAGCGCGGGCAGATTAATGCCCGTCTCGATGCCCATCTCGTGCAGCATGTGGATGAGGTCCTCGCTACAGATATTGCCCGGCGCGCCCGGTGCGAACGGGCAGCCACCGATGCCACCCGCGCTTGCATCGAAGCGCGTCACGCCTACCTCCAGGGCCGCGAGCACATTGGCGAGCCCTGCGCCTCGCGCGCTGTGTGGGTGCAGGCGCAGCTGCGCGCGCGGGAAGCGCTGCTGCAACGCCAGTATCACCTCCTGCACCAAGCGAGGGTGCGCCATCCCGGTCGTATCGCCAAGCGTGATCTGCTCTGCGCCCAGCGCCAGCAATCGCTCGCTCACATCGAGCACGCGCTGGATCGGCACATCGCCCTCGAACGGGCAGCCGAACACCACCGAGATCACCGCATCGAACATGCGCCCGGCCTCGGCCACCATCTGCGCGATCTCGGCGGCCTGCACCAGCGACTGCTCGATGCTCATATTCACATTGCTCTGATTATGGCTTTCGGAAGCGCTGAGGAACACCTGAATGGAGTCGGCCCCCGCTGCGATCGCCCGTCGCGCGCCGATGGCATTGGGAGCGATCGCACTGTAGATCACGCCCGGTTTGCGCTGGATACGGGCAAACACCTCGGCGGTATCGGCCATTTGCGGCACGTTCTGCGGGCGCACAAACGAGCCGACTTCAATCAGATCGAGGCCCGTGGTGGAGAGCGCGTTGATGAGTTGCACCTTCTGATCAGCGCTGAGGATCACATCCTCGTTTTGCAAGCCGTCGCGCGGGCCAACCTCGCGGATGCTTACACGGGCCGGAAGATGGCGAAGCGGAATCGCCTGAGCAACCATGCTCTACCTCAAAAGGTGCCACAGCCAGCACTTCGCGCTGCAACGAAGGCTGGCTCCTGTACCTGCGTATGATTACATTTCGACGGTCTGCAGCATGTAGCCCATACTACGAATGCTGATCAGCATCACACCGCCGACGTTGGTTGATTCGATTTTGTGGCGCAACCGCGCGATGTGTGGTCGCAGCAGGGCGCGCGCCTCGTCCTCCGGTTGAGCGCGCCCGTAGACCGCCTCGGAGAGCGAGCCGTAGCTGAGCGCGGTATCGGGTTGCTGCGCCAGCGCGGTGAGCAACGAGAACTCGGTGCGCGTCAGCGATAAGGGTTGGTTGCCCAGCATGGCACCGTGGCGGCGCAGATCGAGCACCAGCGGCCCAACCTCGATGCGGTCGGAGTTCGTCGGCTGCATCGGTGGCACACCGCCGCCCCCCTCGATAATGCCCAATGCCCGGGCGCTCTCGCTGATGCGTTGAAGCAGTTCACCGCGTTGAAGCGTCACTTGACGTTGCTCAAGGCCCCGTTCGACACGCTCACGAATATCCTGAACTTGTGCAGGCTTCAGCAGGTAATCGAACGCGCCGAGCCGTAGTGCAGCAATCGCACTATTGATCGAGCCGTGGGCTGTGAGCAGGATCACCTCGGTGGCAGGCCAAGTATTCTTGATTTCGCGCAAAATATCGATCCCATCGCTATCACCAAGCTGGAGATCAAGGAGCACGAGATCGAACTCTTCGCCGCGTAACAGCTCACGCGCTTCTCGCCCGGTTGCGCTCGATTGCACCCGGTAGCCTTGGGCGCGTAACGCCGTTTCAAGCATCATACGCACCGCTCGCTCATCATCTACTACTAGAATTCGTGCTGCTTGCTTCATGCCGTCTGCTCCTCTCGGTTGATTGGCAGCATGATAATAAACGTTGTCCCTTCAGCAGCAGTACTGTGCGCATTAATGCGCCCCATATGCCGTTCAATAATCGCTTTACTCGTATACAAGCCTAGTCCCATCCCACGCTCCTTAGTCGTGTGTAGTCCATCGAAAATAAACGGGAGTTGGTCAGGCGGAATCCCCATACCAGTATCAGTGATCGTTAGCGTGATATAGTCTTTTCCAGATTCGTGTTGTTGATAGGTCTGCACATGCAGCAATCCGCCATCTGGCATAGCTTCTGCTGCATTCAGCACCAGGTTCAGTATAACCTGTTTGATTTGGTCGGCCACCACCGCGATCGCAGGGATATTCGGGTCCAACTCGCGCAAGACACGGATGCGCCCCCGCTCCAGCTGCTTGCTCGTAAGCAGAAGCACGTTTTCGACGAGCTCGTTGATATCGGTGGGCTCGACCACATCGGCGCGAGGGCGGTACAAGTCGCGCAAACGCGAGAGCACATGCACGATCCGCTCGATCTCCTCCTCGGCCAATTCAAGAAAACGCCGATTAGCGGTCTGCGGGTCGCATTGTTCAAGGAACAGCGCGAGAAAGCCCTGAATAGCCTGTAACGGATTCCCTACTTCGTGCGCGATACTTGCGGCGAGTTGGCCGATCGCGGCAAGCTTCTCGACACGCACCAACTGCGTTTGGAGCGCAACGCGCTCGGTGATATCCTCCCACACCTCAACAACTTGGTGAGGCTGCCCCTCGTGATCGAACAGCGGGATGCTCATCATCTCGAGCAAGACTTGGCCCTCGGGACCCTGCAATGTGCGTTGCATGTGTTGCGGTTGGCTCGTCGCGAAGGTTCGCGCAGCTGGCGATTCCTCCCAGGGACCAAGCACAGCATCGTAGTTCATGCCAACCAACGTCACAGGTTCGAGGCCGAAACGCTTGGCGAGTGCTCGGTTCGCCGCCAGCACAGTGCCTTCAGAATCGAGCAGGGCCAGTTCCATGGGCACACTGTCGATGATGCCTCGGATCAAATTACGACTAATTTGGATCTCGCGGAGCCTGGTGCGTTCCTCAATCTCCTCCGCCTGAAAGTGCAACATCGCCACTTGCTTCACCGCATCGACAGTCATCGCTGCTAACTGAGCTGCGGCTTCAGCGCGTGGTAGGTCGATATCGTCTTCCGTTTTGTAGAGGAGGATCGTCGCACCGATAGCCTGCTGCTCCCGTTTGAGCGGCAAGATTAAGATCGGCCAATCGGCGATGCGTCCGCTGATCGGCTCGCCAGAAGCAAAGACACGCCGCACAAACGTAGGGCCATCAAGCATACGCCATGTGGGCATCTCATCTGCCGTTCGGCTAGCAATGATATGGCGGGGAATTTGGCCTGCGCGATCATTGAGGGCAAGATAACAAGCCCAAGCCCCAGCACTCACCGCCAAACTCTCAGCGATCGGCTGCATTTGCTTACGCGCCAACGGCGTTTGCGCAGATGTATTCGACGATCGGGGAGTTGCAGACATGCTCACGGAGTCCTCGTGTTGAAGCGGAGACATAATAATGTAGCTATTTTGGCATCCTGTGACGCCATTGTCAAGCGATCTTCATTGCTAAAATGTGAACATGGGCCATGCAGTAACCATTCGATTAACATAAAGGTGTGTATTCGAAACGTTGGGAACGGCAAATCGTGTCATATCTGATCCAGATAGGCTACATGGCAGGTTTTCCACAATGCATTCGCATGACTATTGACACAGAACAGACGTTTCTGTATAATGGAGATTGCTACATAAGTTCTAAAGAACATGTTTGCGGTCTGGGTTGCATTAATGATGGCCGCGGCTAATGAAAGGACAGTATCATGGGTTCACGAACCACCGACGGCCTCTCGGCTCGCCAGAGGGATATCCTGAATTATATTGAGGATTTTATGTCTCGGCGGGGGTTCCCACCGGCGATTCGGCAGATTCAAGAGACCCTAAATATCTCTTCGACTTCGGTCGTCGCCTATAACCTAAAGGCTCTTGAAAGCAAGGGGTTGTTGAGGCGAGAGGGCAAAGTGTCGCGTGGTATTACGATCCCTCAGGCTGCTCCTACTCGTATTAGCCGCAACTCTTCGCAAGTGCCGCTGTTGGGCGTGATTACTGCCGGCCAACCCTTACCGAACCCAGAGGAGATCACCGCTGAATCCGCCGAGATGATCGAGATCCCCTCGGATATCGCGCCAGCCGAGCGCCTCAACGATGTCTACGCGCTGAAGGTGCGTGGCCACTCGATGATCGACGCTCTGATCGACGATGGCGATATCGTGCTGATCCGTTACCAAGAGACTGCCGATAACGGTCAGATGGTCGCTGCGCGCATCAAGGACGATAACTCCGTCACGCTGAAGAAGTTCTATCGCGAAGGAAGCCGCGTGCGCTTGCAACCCGCCAACATCACGATGGAGCCGATCTACATCGATGCCGCCAATGTGCGTATCGAGGGTCGTGTGGTCGGCGTGCTTCGCCAGATGCTCTAAACTTTTTACCCCGAATCATTTCGGGTAGCTGTGAAGGTTCGATTGTCGCGCTCCTTCACTCGCTACCCGTTTTTAGTGCCGCTGTATGTGCTGTTCTAGCCCAATACCGGGCGGAACTTGTAGCCGTACACGATCAGCCCGTCTTCCCCCAAGTCCGTTAGTCGTCGCGTCACCATCTCCACTGGCATGTCGATCGCCACGTCTTGTGGGTCGCAATCGGTCAGTTGTGCCGTCACAATCGGCCCCTCAGCCAAGGAGATCATCGCCAGAATATACGGCGTCTGCCCCTCGTGGCTGCCCGGCCCTTGGCGCACCACAGTGAACGAGAAGACCTTCCCGGCTCCGCTCAACTGATACGGCTCCCATTCTTCGGCATCCTGCGGGGTGGTTGGCTCAGGTGGGAAGCGCACCGCGCCGCTGCTGCGATGGCGCTGCCCCTCCAAACGGTAGCGTGGCCCCCGTAATCTCCAGTGTTTTGCAAGATCCATTTTTTATTTCCTTTGCGAAACAGTCAAGGTCGCGTTGGCGTACCTTCGTCTGCCTGCGTTATTCAGCAATCAACACGTGTGTGGCCGCCGTCGCACCGATACCGCCCAAGCACTGCGCGAACGCAATGCGTGCGCCTTGTACCTGGGTTTTACCTGCGGTGCCGCGCAGTTGCTGTACAAGCTCGATCACCTGATACACGCCATTGGCACCGACCGTATCGCCGCGCGCCTTGCAACCACCAGCAGTCGCAACTGGCAACGAGCCTGTCGGCTGGATCGCGCCATCACGCGCCAAATTGACCATTGTGCCGCGCTCGGCGAAACCGCTGGACTCAAGCGCCAGCACCGCTGTGATCGCGTGCGGATCGGTCACTTCCAACACATCGACATCGCTGATGCTGATCCCCGCGCCCTGGAGCGCGACCGCCGACGAACGGGCGGCGGCTTCCAGCCAGAGCGGATCGGGGCGGCTGTGCAGCGCAAGGGTGTCGGTCGCCACCGCCGAGCCTGCCACCCGAATGCGAGGACCGGGCAGCTCGCGGGCCAGTTGCTCGCCTGCTAAAATCAGCACCGCAGCGCCGTCGGCGGCAGTCGAAGTATCGAGCATCACCAAGGGATCGGCCACAGGCGTCGCGCTGCGCACCTTATCGGCATTGATCGGGAAGCGGTAGAGCGCCGATGGGTTCGCCGCGCCGTTGGCGTGGGCATTCACGGGGAAGGGCGCGAAATCCGCCGCCGCAACGCCGTACTGGTGCATATAGCGCCGCATCAGCATAGCCCATTGTGCGGTGAGCGTAGCGCCGTGGATACCTTCCCAATCGCTATCGAGCGCCAGTGCGAGGCCAGCCTCCAAGCGGCCATCGAGCACATCGGTCACCTTCTCGACACCCACGACAGCGACCAGATCGTATGCGCCGGATGCGACTGCCAGGTACGCCTGACGCAGCGCGACACCACCCGAGGCACCGCCAGCTTCGACGGTGTGCGCCTCGATGCCGCGCAAGCCTGCTGCATTCGCGATCGCCGCGCCGAGTTGCGCCTGCACGCCGATCGCGCTGCCGAGCGCATTGGCGATGTACAGCGCGCCAAGCCGATTGGCGGCGATGTCGCCGAGCGCGCCCTGCAACGCCTCAACCGCGAGCGATACCGCGGTGCGATTCCAATGTTCGGCAACTGGCGTGTGGCCTGTTCCCACAATATACACAGATTGCATGCAAATCTCCTCGTTCGATATGGGTGCTGAACAGACGAAGCGCTAGTTCATCACCAGTTTGCCGCGCCACTTGGCGTACACCGCGTAATCGATCTGGGTCGTGCGTTTGAGATACGCCTCAGTCAACGGGGCGCGTGTGCGGCGCTCGACAATCTGCTCGGTGACGCGCAACGCGTAGGCATCCGAGCCAGCTCCCGAACCATACGAGGCGACGAAGATCGTGTCGCCGGGCTGTGCCTGATCGAGCACTGCGCTCAGGCCGAGCAGTGCCGATGCCGAGTAGCTGTTACCGATCTGCTGCGCGAGCAAGCCTGGAGCCAGTTGCTGCGGCGTAAAGCCGAGTTGCTTGCCGACCGCTTGCGGGAAGCGCGCATTGGGCTGATGGAAGACTGCGTAGGTGTAATCGGAGGGCTTGGTGCCAAGTTGTTCGAGCAGATACGTCGCGGAGCCACGGATCTGCGTGAAGTAAGCTGGTTCGCCCGTGAAGCGGCTGCCGTGCACCGGGTAGTTGCGGTCGGCGCGCCGGAAGAAATCGGGCGTATCGTTGACGTACGAGATCGTGCCCTCGATGGTGGCGACGGCCTGTTCGGCGGGGCCGAGCAACATCGCAGCTGCGCCCGCTGCTGCGGTATATTCGAGCGCATCGTTGGGGCGGCCCTGCGCGGTATCGGCGCCGATCGCCAGCACATAATCAGCCATCTTGCTGCCGATCATGCCCATGGCAGCGGTGAACGCCTCGGTGCCCGCCTTGCAGGCGAACTCCCAATCGCCAGCGCTGATCCACGGCGTCGCGCCGAGCGCTTCGGCCACCAGCGTACCCGATGGCTTCACCGAATACGGGTGGCTCTCGCTGCCGACCCAGACCGCGCTCAGTTGTTCGGCGCGGATCTGGCCCCGTGCGAGCGCGTTGCGGGCCGCTTCGATCGACATGGTGATGGTATCTTCATCGGGGCCGGGAACACTCTTCGCATCCACGGGGACGCCGCCCTCAGCGCCCCAAACGCGGGCGATTTCGCGCGCTGCGATGCGATATCTCGGGATATAGACACCATAACCAACGATGCCGACAGGTCTCTCTGGTCGCATCATGTGTGGCACCTCCTGCATTAAAAGGTATTTTGGGCGCATCAAAACTATGGCGGCACCACAAGTTTGATGCTCGCCCGGAGCAGCAACAAGGCCGACACGCACCATTACGTGGAGACGTGCAGCTCTCGTTGCTGCGGGAATGAACTCATTCGAGCTATACAGTGACTGAGCGAAGCTGATCGAGCAGGCTTGCCGCGTAGCTTGGCTTGATTGTGCGATCAGCAATCATGCGGTTGGCGATCTGCTCAACCTCAGCACCTTCGGCGCCTGCCGCCATAGCGATTTGGCGGGCGTGAAGGCTCATGTGGCCGCGCTGGATGCCCTCGGTGGCGAGCGCGCGCATAGCCGCCAAATTCGATGCTAACCCAGTACAGACACAGATCTCGGCCAGTTCGTGCGCGTGTTGCACACCCAAGAGCTTGAGCGCAGCTTGGGCGGCGGGGTGCACCTTGGTGGCACCACCCACGATCCCAACGGCGAGCGGCATCTCAAGCGTGCCGACCAAATGCCCATCCTCGTTACGCTCCCACACCGAGAGCGACGTGTATGTGCCGTTGCGCGCTGCGTAGGCGTGCGCACCAGCCTCGACGGCGCGCCAATCATTGCCCGTGGCGATCAGGACTGGGTCGATGCCATTGAGGATACCTTTGTTGTGGGTCGCAGCGCGATACGGATCAACCGCCGCGAAGGCGTAGGCCCACAAGATCCCTTCGATCACCTCTTCGCCGCTCAGGCCATCGCGGGCGAGTGCGCTTGGTGGCACCACCACGCGGGCGCGCGACAGGCGGCGATCGCTCAGGTTCGAGAGAATGCGCAGGTATGCTCGTCCGCCGGTCAGCTCTTCGAGCAGGGGCGCGACCGCCTCGGCCATCGTGTTGATCGCATTTGCGCCCATTGCATCGCGGCAATCGATCAGCAAATGCATCACCAACATCGGCCCCATCGGGCTCTGCTCGAAGTGGCGAATCTCAATATCTTTTGCCCCACCACCAAGTGCGACAAGACTATGGCTCTGCCGATTGGCCAAGGCCAGGATAGCTTCGCGTTGTGCTTGGATCTGAGAGGTTGCTTCTGTTACATTCTGGATGCCAACAAGCTGGATCTGGCCGATCATCATCGGTGCAGAGGAGCTTGCTTGAAAGCCGCCACCTGCACGAGCGAGTTTTGCAGCATAGCTGGCACCTGCCAAAATTGAAGGTTCCTCGACGGCCATTGGAATCAAGCGATCAACTCCATTGATTTGGAAGTTGGTTGCTATGCCGAGTGGCAGTTCGAACGTGCCGATCACGTTTTCGATCATCTTGTCGGCCCGCTCGATCGTTAGGATGCCATTGCCCCCCTGCAGAATGTCGAGGTCCTCCTCGCACAGCCCGTCGAAGGACTTGATTGCCTGGATCCGCTCGTTTGGTGCAAGCTGATAAAAACCACCAAGCCGTGAGTTGTGCGTGCCCATATACTAAAAGCCTTTCAGATCTGAGGGCATCATTGCCAGATTGTGAACTCATGAACAACTGGCAGTGTACCATAAATCGTCTTCCAAAGACCTGTGACTAACTGTCAAAACCTATCAAGGCTCTTTCTTAGCCTGTCAACATGCTTGTGTCACCTCTCAGGAGGTGGGCAACCTATGGTATGATCCGAGCCTTGTTAGCCCAGTTTGGAGGTAATGTGTGAAGCTTCGTTTGCTGTTCCTCGCCTTGTTGCTCACTGCCTGTGCTGAACTGACTCCCAGCCCGCCCATCCCCCCAACACCGACTCCGCTTTCGTTCACCTCCTTGAATGATCTGTTGGGGAAAAACTTTCCAGTCATGGGTGCGAGTGTCACGACGTTGGGGTACTTAGTGGTAGATGAGGATGGAGCGCGGCTGCTGAACGGCCTGAGTTTTGGCGACGGCACCAAACCGGAACCTCTCACCGAGCAGGGGAATCAGATCTGGGTGGCGACCGACAGTCTTGAGCTGCAGCGCGAATCGTTTCGCAGTGTAGGCACAGTGCAGTATGCCGTTGTGCTCGCCCGCGGCCAACTAGAGGGACCTGCCAGCTATGGTCCCGATGGAAGGTATCGCTACCACCTTCGCGATCCGCAAATTCAGACCATCGTGCCGGAGGAGACGAACATCGCCACGCTCAACACGAATACGCTGGCCTACGAAGGGCGGGTTGTTCGTGTGACGGGCGCGCTGCTTTCACACGCGAAGGCCACGCTGCTGGTGGAGAATATTGGGCCTGGTGGTATTCCCGCCGATGGTGCGCGACAGCTGAAAGTTCGTGGCCCGATTCAGGATCGTCATGCGCTTGCGGCACTCCAACAGGCAAACAACGGCATCGTATTTGGACGTGTGCAGATCGAAGGATTTTGGCGTCAGAATGAGCTATATCCGTTATCGATAAAAGTCCTGATTTAACAAGGAGTACGACATAGTACATTGGTCTTGTTAGAGGATAGGTGTAAATGTGAAAAAGTAGTTATGTTTTGAGGACTCACGTAATCTACCGAAATCTGCGCTGTCTCTGTATGCTGATGGATGCAAGAAGATGCCTTTATGAGGGCCTTGCACTATCTATACGGAAACAGCGAGGATTCCATGTACCCCGGTCGATTGGTTACGGTTCTTTTATTGTTTGTTGGGTTGGCTTTTCATATTGTTCCTTCAGCGATAAATGCCCAAGATGAAAATAGTGATTTTTCGTTTGGAGAGCACGCTTTTTATCCGCCCAACCGTTCGCTCAACCTTTCGGCAGTTGATATAACTCCTACACGAGATCAGCCAAGCGCGTTTATGGCTGGTCGTATTGCCGTTCAGGCGATATTTGTCGAGAGTAATGGCGCCAAGCAGCCTTCCACTGAAGATTGGACGCCAAGCCAGATCTCGACCATTACCACACAACTCTCCAATGCTTTGGAATGGTGGCGGCTTCGCCTTCCCAATGCCAATATTTCTTTCGAACTTGAGACTCAAGTGGTCCAATCGAGCTACGAGCCGATCGAAAATGCGCTGTACGACGAAGGTCTGTGGATCAGCGATGTGTTAGCGCGTATGGGCTTTACAAAGGGTAATTACTTCGATCAGGCCTACGACGCCGATCAAGCGCTGCGAGAGAAGAAGCAAGCCGATTGGGCAACCACCATTTTCATTGTCAATAGCTCCAATAACTTCTTTGGCCGCTTCCCCAATGGCCCGTTTGCCTATGCCTACATTGGCGGCCCGTTTATGGTCATCACCTCGGATTCTGGCTCGTATGGCATCAACAACCTTGCTCCAGTGATTGCTCACGAACTCGGTCATATTTTTGGTGCGCTTGATCAGTATGAGGCAGCTCAGGTGCCCTGCAGCCAGCGGAGTGGCTATTTAGCGGTACCAACCAGCAACAGCCAGTTGAACAACTGCGGCACGAATATCCCGTCGATTATGCTTGATCCGCTGTTTGCGTATGTGAATCAGGCGATCGACGATTCGGCGTTGGGGCAGGTTGGCTACTACGACAGCAACAAAAATGGCTTGCCCGACCCGCTCGACACCACGCCCGAATTGAAGGTGACACTGGCATTGCCTGCCTCGGGTGGGCGCCCGAGCGTGGTGGCGCATGCACACGATCAACCTTACAAGACGTCGAGCATGTATCACGCACTCACGATTAACAAGGTTACGCAGATCGAGTATCGTGTGGATGGCGGCGAGTGGTATGTGCTTCCACCTTCGGATCAGGGCTACAATCACGCAGACGTACAAGTTTCGACCACACTGCCGTTGTACGATGGGCAGCACACGGTGGAGTTCCGCGCGGTGAACAGTGTGGGCAATGTATCGCCGATCGTGAAGCAGGCGGTTGAGATGACAGGTGTAGGCGCTGCTCCGGCATATGCCGTTGAGCTAGCTGAATACACCAATAACCCAAATGTTGAGGCTAAGCTCAGCGCACCGAGCAATGCCCAAGTGCAGATCAGCACCACGCCTGCGTTCAGCAATAGCCCGTGGGAAGCTGTGGCAACAGCTCGGTGGAAGTTGAATGCTGCAACAGACGGCCCGCAGCGGGTGTACGTCCGCTTCCGTGACGCGAAGGGCGTCGAATCGCCGATTTTCGCCCGCACCATCACGCTCGATCGCGAAGCGCCAACGGGACAGGCAGTGTTGCAACTTGGTCACCAAACGACGCTGCGTATCGATGCGAGAGATAACGTGAGCGGCGTAGTCGAGATGCAATTGAACAATAGCAAAACTTGGCAACCCTTTGAGAGCACGCTCATGCTTGCCGATGCAAATGTTCAGTCTGTGCGCCTTCGTGATGCGGCAGGCAACATTTCGAACGCTATTGCCGTTCAGTCGTTCGTGTACGCGCCGTTTATTAGCCGATAGCTACACAACGGCTCCTCAAAAAGCTCTGAATACAGGGTTAGGCTGGCTTGCCTAGCCCTGTATTGCATTTCGCGAACGAAATAATAACAATGGCTTTATACACTTGTGGTAGTAGATACTCTCCGCTATAATAAACCTCTTCATAACCAATTGAAAACATAGAGCATAATGGAGAGGTTCTGTTATGGATCACGTCAGAGCACATGTCCTGATTGATGGTCGCGTTCAGGGTGTGAATTTCCGTGCCCATACTCGTGAGCAAGCGCGAGCAAGCGGTGTGAAGGGATGGGTGAAGAATCTTGATGATGGGCGTGTTGAAGCTGTATTTGAGGGTTCGCGAGAGGCGGTGCAGCGCGTGGTTGGTTGGTGCTACGGCGGCCCATCGCCCGCCCGCGTCGAGCGTGTTGAGGTCGAATGGGAACAACCCACCGGCGAGGAACGCGACTTCCGCATTGTGTGGTGATGCAGGCGCTTCGTAGCCGATGCGCGTGCTTGCAACTCAGCACTCCGCCAGATGGCCTAGTTGCTGATCATATGGGTTGCCTGTGAAAAGGAAAAAGCGTCGGTTGGATGCCAACCACGACGCTTTTGTCCAAAACTCTACGGCTCTGTTTTAGTTCGAAGCAGGCGAATCATTTTGCCAAATCGCCTGGAACTCCTCCGAACGCTCAGCGAGTTCTGCAAAGGTGCCGACCGCTTCAATACCACCATCCTTCAGCACAATAATCTGATCTGCTCGTTGCAATGCGGCTTGACGGTGCGATACCACCAGGAAGGTTGGTCGTGCGCCGGTTTGGTCGGTCTGCTGAGCAAGCCGTTCCCACAATTGGCGCTCGGTATCGATGTCCAGCGCGCTCGACAGGTCATCGACGACCATCAGCGCAGGTTGGCGCACCAACATACGCGCGGCCGCAGTGCGCTGCACTTGTCCGCCCGATAGCCGCACGCCGCGCGGGCCGACGAGGGTGTCCAGCCCCTGATCGAGCGTGGCGAGGTCAGTCTCGAACACCGCCCGCTGGATAGCCTGTTCTAGCTCCGCCTCGTTCGCCGGATGCCCCATGAGAATGTTCTCGCGCAAGCTGTCGCTGAAGAGGCGCGGCACTTGCGGCACGTAGGCGCTCTGCGGCGGATGGAAGAAGTTCGCCGCAGAGCGGATCGGCGCGCCATTCCAGCGGATCTCACCGCTATCGGCTGGCAGCAGCCCCAACAGCACGCGCAACAGCGTGGTCTTGCCCGCCCCGATCCGCCCGGTGATGACGGTGAAACTGCCGCGCGGCACGCTAAGATCGATGCCCTGAATGCCTGCCTGGCTGTTCGGGTGGCGATAACTCAGCCCACGCACATTGAGCAGAATCGGCTGTTCGTCGGCAGGCGCAGGGGCCTGCGGCTGCCGCGGCGCTGGCCCGTGGGCCAAGGCTTCGGCGGGCTGCTCGGGGATGAGTTCGAGCAGCCGACCGATCGCGACCTGCTGCTGGCGATAGTCGCCGATGAAGGTGCCGATGATCGACGGCAGCTCGGTGGTGAACCACAAGTACGAGACGAACAGCGCGAAATCGCCAACCGTGAACGTGCCCGCGCTCATCGCCTGCCCCGCCAGGAGCAACGTGATGCCGATGCCGAATGTCACAGCGCTATCGTTGATCGAGTTGAGCAGATTACGCAGCAGATGGACGCGCAACGCCTGGCGCGAGCGCTGTTCGTTCAGCGTCTCGAACTGCGTGATCATCGAATCCTCGGCGCTCGCCACTTTAATGGCCAACACCGCCCCCATCGCCTCGCCCAAGAAGCCGACCACAGCGTCATCGGCTTGGCGGCTGTCGTGCATCGCGCGCAGCAGGTAGCCCCACGCGAGCCGCGTCACAATGACGATCACCGCTAGCGGCAGGAAGATGACCAAGGTGATCCGTAAGTTGATCTGGGCCATAATGCCCACGCCGATCACGAAGGCCAGCACATAGCCGATCACATACGGAAACCACAGCGGGAAGTCGGTGATCTCGTTCACATCGTCGCGATACCGCCCGACGGCCTCGCCCGGCGCGACAGGCAGCGGCAGCGCACCAGGACGCCCAAGCAACCCGCTCAACAGGTTGCTGCGCACCAGCGCGCCAGTGGTGTAACGGAAGGTCACATCGCCCCAGGTCGAGCCGAACGAAATCAGCAGGCGCACCAAGCCAACCGCCACGTAGAGCGCCACGAGGCTCCACAAGCCCAGGGTGGCCGGGGTCGCGTTGCTGATGGTGTCGAAGATGGCCTTCTCGATCAGACCGAGCAGCACGGGCGCGACGATGAACCCGATCGTGCAGAGGCTCCAGAGCAGGTACGGCCACGGTGCATGGCGAATCAGCGCCCAGTTGAGCACCATGGTCGGCAAGTAGCGCTCGGTGGTCGGCGAGGCGCTGTTCGATGGTGTGTGGCTCATGCGAGCACCTCCTCCTCGCCGCCGCGCAGTAGCCGGGCCAACTGCGAGTGCGGGTTCGCTGCAAGTTCGGCGCGGGGGCCGTATTCGGCCATCTGGCCGTGAGAGAGGATCAGAATATCATCGACGTGTTGCACGGTATCCAAGCGGTGCGCGATCACGATCGCCGTGCGGTTCTGCATCAGCCGCTGCATCGCGCTGGTCAGCAGGCGCTCGGTGGCGGGGTCGAGCCGCGCCGAGGCTTCGTCGAGGATCACCAGGCCTGGGTTGGTCGGCAGCACGCGGGTGAAGGCCAATAGCTGCGCCTCGCCCGCCGAAAGCCCTTGTCCGCCCGCGTTCAGTTGCGCATCGAGGCCGCCGCGCTGTTGCACCCACTGGACCAGCCCTAGTTCCTGCAACGCTGCGAGCAACTGCTCATCGCCGATGTTCTTGTTGAAGAAGGTGAGATTATCGCGGATGCTGGCCTGGAACAGCTGCACATCCTGCGTGACGATCGCCACGTGGCTGCGCAGGTCGCTCAGCGCCAGGTCGCGCAGGTCGTGGTCGTTCAGTTGGATGCTGCCCGCCGTGGGATCGTACAGACGTATCAGCAGGCGGGTGAGCGTCGTTTTGCCGCTGCCCGTGCGTCCCAATAGACCGAGCACACGCCCAGGCGCAAGCTCCAGGTCGATGTCGCTGAGCGTGGGCGACGCAGGGCTGTCGCCTTCGGGCTGGTCGGCGTAGGTGAAGCTGACGCGCTGCAGGCGGAGCGCCAACGGCCCGTCTGGCAGAGTAGCGCGGGGCTGCTCGCTGATACGCAGCGGCGTGCTGATCAGCTCTTCCACACGTTCGCTGCTGGCGCTGGCTTGTTGCAGATCCTGAATCTGCTCGCGGATATTCTCCAGCGGCCCGGCCAGCATGCCGATGTACGCCACGATCAGGTAGGCTGTGCCCAGGCTGATCGATCCATTCACATAAAAAAGTGCGCCCAGTGCTAAACCGAGCGCGTAACCAAGCAGCAAGAGGAAATTCGAGCTGATGTAGGTCAGGTTGCTGATCATGCGGGCGGCGCGGTACGTTTCGAGCAGCTTGAACATCAACTGCCTGAGGCGTTGAAGCACGTAGGCTTCGGCGCCGTTCGCGCGAATGTCCTCGGTGCCAGCCAGGCGCTCCTCAAGGAAGCCGTACTGCGCGGCACTGGCGGCGCGCTCGGCCTCCCAACGTGCTACGCCCAATCGTTGCAGCGATCCCAGCACGCCGAGCGTGATCAGGCTGTAGAGCGCCAACAGTGCGCCGATGCGCCAATCTTCGCGCAGCAGCAGCAGCAGGATGCCGACGATGAGTAAGATGTTGCTGGCGACCTGCACGCTCAACTGCGAGAAGAAGTTCGCGAGCGTCTTGACATCGCCGTCGATGCGCTCGATCAGTTCGCCCGGGCTGTGTTGATTGTGAAACGATAGGTCGAGGCGCAGGCTGTGGCGCATCAGGTCGGAGCGTAGCGCGTTGGTGGCGCGCCAGCCGATCCGTTCACCCAAATAACTGCTTGCCAGCGCGGTGGCACGCTGAAGCACACCGACGATCAAAAACAAGACAGCCACGCCGATCAAACGTTGATGAGCCTGGCTGTCTTGCGCTGTATCGATAAAAACCCGAATAATCTGCGGATTGAATAATTGGAGGCTGATACTGCTCAGCACAAGAATGGCGAGCAGCACCACAGCGCCCCGTTGCGGGCGAAGATACACGCTTAGCAAATTGCGATGACGTAGCGAAGACATGCTCTCCTCTATGGCTATGGGCGAACCGTACATTCTGCACGGCTCGCCCGAAATCTTCGCTAGGTACAACGTTTAGAGGGTTCGTTAGGTTCCTAAATTATTGGGTTATTGTGCCCACAGTACCCATCGATCCTGCTGATTCGAGTTGGTGCGGCGGACTTGGTTGCTGCCGTCGGCGTTCATCGTGTAGATCTCGTAGTTGCCGTCGCGATTGCTGGCGAACATCAACTGCGTGCCGTTGGCGTTCCAGCTCGCTGCCTCGTCCTCGCCTGCGCTGTAGGTGAGGCGAGTCTGGTTACCGCCGTTGGCCGACATCGTGTAGATCTCGGCGTTCCCATCCCGATACGAGGTGAAGACGATTTTGCTGCCATCGGGCGAGACGCGCGGGAAGCGATTATCGCCTTGTTCCTGCGTGGTCAACTCGGTGATATTGACGAGCGTGGCCTGTAAGCCGTATTCGCCCTCGCCTGTGTAGTGCAGATCGGCCGACATAATCTTGAACTTCTCGTCTGCGCACTGGCGCTCCCAGTACAACTTGCGGCCATCGGGGCTCCAGCTCGGCACTTGCTCGATGCAATCGCTGAAGTGGAGCCGAATGGTGTTGCTGCCGTCGGCGTACATCAGGTAGAGTTGCGGCTTGCCATCGCGGTCCGAGATAAAGGCGATCTTGGTGCCATCGGGCGAGATGCTTGGGTTGTAGTCGTTGGCTGGCCCGTTTGGCAACCACGTTTGGAACTTGCTCTCCGGCGGCGGCGTACCGTCGGTGTAGGTCAGCCGCTGCGCGGTGTTGGCGGCGGTGCCCTGCGAGCGATCGTACACGGCTGGCACATTCAACTCGTAGATCTGGCGGTGTTGGCCATCACCACGCGCCGAGTCGGCCAGGATGCGCGTGTTCGGGAGCGACCAACTGCGCTTGTAGGAATAGGCCACGGTGTAGTGCTTGCCGTTGGTGATGCGCGTTTGCGCGTTGCCCGCGTTGAAGTCGATCAGATTCAGCTCCCAATGCAGGTTGTCATCGACATCGGTGGCGAAGATCGGCGATAAGTTCGGATCGCTGCTGGCCCAGGGCTGCCCCAGGTGCGGGTAGCGCCATTGGAAGTAGTGCTGCCCCACGTTGCCCATCTCGACCTTGTAGCCTGCCGGATTGCTGGGTGTGTAGGTCAGCACGCGCCGCTCGAACAACTGCACCAGCACATCCTTCTCCTCGTTGCCGACTTTGGCGCGTGTCCAGTACGCATCGCTGATCGGTAGGCCCATCGCAAAGACCCAATCGACCACAGTGCCCTGGCGGGTGCTGCCGCCCTCGATGTACGGACCTTGCAAGTTCAGGAAGTCCCAAAACACCTTGGGAATGTTGTGGCCCGTGATGCTGTTGAACTGCACGATCTCGGTTTCGGGGTGGTTGTTCGCCAGGTCGTTGCGGTTGCTCACATTGCCGTGCAGGTCGATGGCTTGGCTGACGCGCTGGCCCAACTTGTTCGGGTCGCGGTAGTTGTTGTTCAGCGTGCTCACGCTCGCAAACGATGCGTAGGTCGGGCTGTTCGGGTTGCTCTCTTTGGGATTGCCTGCCACTGGCACGTCTGCCGGTTTATGTGCCATTGTGTCGAACGGGTCATCGCCGAGCTTGATCCGCCCGCTAGTCATCTCAACAACCAACAAGCCGTTCGTCACGCCACCCTGAAAGCTGCGGTCCGCCGGGTTGTTGATCTCCATACGGGCTTTGTCGAAGTATTGCACGGTGCGCAGGCCGTTCGGGCTCTGCCGATTGAACTCGGCGTAATCGAACCACGGGCCTGGCCCCCAGTACCACGTCCGTCCACCGCGCACGCTTTCGGCGTCGGTGCGTGACCAAACCGTGCGAAACGCTTCGTCAGCGAACTGCGTGCGTCGTCCATCAAAAGGCGCTGCCTGTGTGGGAGTGATGGAGATGCCGATCGCTGTGAGGGCTGTGAGCGCGGCCAGCATCTGCGCGCCGCGCTGCCAGAGAGAACGTCGCATACCAAACCTCCTCAATGTATCGTTCATCATGTACTTCGTACATCTGTTGAGGAGATGGTAGCATTGCTATTAACAAAACATAATGAAGTTCGACTGAATAGTCGCTGACGGAAGTTCAATAGCAATCTGAACGGCTATCAGATTGATTTCAGCCGAGCGCGGCGAGCACTGCCGCCGTATCGCTCAGATCTTTGAGCGTCACATCGGGCTGGTGCGCCTGCAGTTCGGCCACGCTGAACGGTCCCGTCGCCACTGCTACTGTGCGGGCATTGGCGGCTTTGCCGCAGGCGATGTCGTTGGGCGTATCGCCGATCACCACCACGTCTTGGCCCGCGAATTCGCGATTGTAGAGCGCTGCAGCCCGTTGAGCCGCGATCGGCACCAACCTGATACGCATATGATGGTCGCTGCCATACGCGCCCGCATCGAAGTTGAAGAATTGCGCCAGCCCCAGCAACTCCAGCTTCAGGCGCGCCACGGGCTGCAGATTTCCGGTCAACAACGAAAGGATCACGGGCTTATCGCTCAGTTGCTCAAGCGCGGCCACCACGCCATCGAGCACGCGGCCTCGCTGTCGCAAAGCGTCGTGGTGCGAGCTGAGTTCGTGCAGGTATTCGGCCATAAACTCATCTAAGCGGCCCAACAATTCCTCGGGCGAGCGCTCGGGGAACGTCTCAAGAATGATCTGCTGATCCGTTTTACCGGCATACGTCTGTCGATCCGTGAGCGATGCGCGGCCATAGACGCGCTCCATCGCCGTGCGCATCGCCTCACCTGCCACACCGCCGCTATAAATCAATGTGCCATCGATATCCCAAAGCAAAAGTTTCACGGTACCCCCAAACCTTGGAAGTGCGCCCCGACGGGCGGACTTCATCGCACAAAGAAAAGGATGGAACAAAGGCCCAGCCTTCATTCCATCCTCGATTGTCACCGATCAACTCGGTTTCTGCAACTTGTCGCGTGTCGATTATTCTGGCAACTGGATCGGCGGCAGGTCGGGGATCGGTACGCCGATCAGCGGGCCAACCGACGAGAGCAGGCGGTTCAGCACCGCGCCCAACCGCTGGAATTGCGGAGCCAGTTCGGTTTCCTTAAGTGGAATATCTACAGGCACGTCGAGCTTCACCGGGATGGTGGTGTTCAGCGGCACATCAAGCTTCAACGAAATGTCGAGCGACGTGCCAGCTGGCAGCGACAAATTCACGTTCGGGCGCAGTTGGCCGAACGGCCCGAGATCAATATCGGCAGGCACCGAGAGCGGCACGGGCGCCGTCGTCGTGACGGTCGTCGTCGTGTCGATCGGCACGATCAAACTTACAGGCAAGGGCTGATCGAGGGGGATGGTCGTAATAATGCGTGCTTCCTGCAACTGAACCACGACATCCTGCAACTCTCGAACGTTACCCGCAATATTTTGGGTTGTGGTGCCAACCGCAGAGCGGTTCTGCAACAGGAACCCAACTAAGAAGATAACAACAGTGATGAGAATCAGGTTGATCCCAAAGGAAGTCAGGATCATCGCCTTCCATAGTCCAGGAAGTTTCACAGCAATTGGCTGCGCTGGAGCGGGTGTTTTGCTCTCTGCTTTGGATGTAGAACGACCAATTCCTAGGAACGGGCGACGGGCTCCACTGGCCATAGAAGGCCTCCTTTGTGCGGTTAGCAGTAGCTGCAAACCACAATATCCAACAGGATGCGCCGATGTCAATTGCAGGGACATATGAACGTCCGACTACGATGGGCGCTCATACGGGGAAGTATATACCACATTAAACGGTAAAGCAAGACACTTATTGTTATTAAATAGCTTCAGAATGGCATCGGAATGATGAGAGCTTATGCCCAGCCATATCAAAAACGTAAAGGGTAACGGCGCAGAGATGGGGAGTTAGGGTGTGCCAAAGAACCGAAGCGCCAACCGCAGGCGTTCCTCTAGCTCGGGGGGAGCATCGGCGGGGAGCGAGGCGATGGCGGCGCTCGCTTCTGCGGCGCTAAAGCCCAGCGATACCAGCATATCGGCGAGGTCGTTGTTGATCTGCATGATCGCCGGGGTGGTGCCGACAGGCGTGGGCACGCCTTTCACATCGAGCTTGCCGCGCAACTCCAGCGCCAAGCGTTCGGCGGTCTTTTTGCCGATGCCAGGCACCCGCGACAGCTTGGCGGTATCGCCGCTCGCAATGGTGACGCGCAGCTCATCGGCGGGGGCCGACGAGAGCAGGCTCAGCGCCACCTTCGGGCCGATGCCACTGACGCCCAACAGCGTCTCAAACAGATGGCGTTGATCCATGGAGGTGAATCCGTAGAGCGCTAGCACGTCCTCGCGGATGTGCAGGTGGGTGTAGAGCAGCACCTCGTCGCCGATCGGGCCGAGCGCGCCCAATACATTGCGTGGGGCGTACACCATGAAACCTACGCCGTTCGTCTCGACAACGCAGTGATCGACGCCGATGAAGATCAGTTTTCCGCGAATTGAAGCGATCATACTGCTGATTATACCAGAAGTCGCTCGGCGCGTATGAGCGCATTGACGCGCGCATGTCGGCTTTGCTATAATGCTGTCGCCCCACGAACATCCCGCAACATAAAGAGCAGAAAGAAGTGCAGAAAGGAACCGACGATGGAGTACGAGTTCTCTGAAGACATTAAGCTGCTGCGTCAAACGGTTCGCGATTTCGCCGAGAAAGAGGTCGCGCCGATCGCGAGAGCTATCGACGAGGAGGAGCGCGTGCCGTTCGAGATGCTGGCGAAGGCCGCCGAACTTGGCCTGCTCGGTGTGCCCTTCCCCGAGGAGTACGGCGGCATCGATATGGGCATCACCGGCTACTGCGTGCTCATGGAGGAGCTCAACCGCAAGTGCGCCTCCACCACCACGATCATCGGTGCGCACGCCCAGCTCTGCGCGATGTCGATCTACCTGAGCGGCAACGAGGAGCAGAAACAACGCTATTTGCGGGCGCTCTGCGAAGGGCGGAAGTTCGGGGCGTGGGCGCTCACCGAGCCCGACGCTGGCTCCGATGCGGCGCATATCCGCACCACTGCAACGCCAAAAGGCGATGGCTGGGTGCTCAACGGCTCGAAGATGTGGATCACCAATGGCTCGTTCGCCGATGTGCTGGTGGTGTTCGCCGCCAACGATGTGAACTTGGGAGCGCGCGGCGGTATCACGGCCTTCATTGTCGAGAAGGATTTCCCAGGCTTCCGCGTTGGCAAGGTTGAGCCGAAGATGGGCCTGCGCGCCTCGCACACGGCCTCGCTCTTCTTTGAGGATTGTTACGTGCCGCCGGAGAATGTGCTCGGTCAGGTGGGCGCGGGCTTCCCGGTGGCGATGCGCACGCTCGATATTGGGCGCTGTGGGTTGGGTGCATCGAGCTTGGGCGCGGCGAAGGAGGCCTACGAGCTATCGCTGCGCTACGCTATCGAGCGGCAGCAGTTCGGTCGCTCGATCGCCGATTTCCAGGCCATACAGTTTAAATTGGCCGATATGGCCGTGAAGATTTATACGATGGAGCAGATCGTCTACGATTGCGCGAAACGAGTGGATCGGCAGCAGCCCGCCACGCTCGAATCGAGCATTGTGAAGCTGTATTGCACCGAAATGGCCTCGCAAGTGATCGATGAGGCGATCCAGATTCACGGAGGCTTGGGTTTCTCGCGCGAGCTGCCGCTTGAGCGCATGTACCGCGATGCACGTGTGACTCGCATTTTTGAGGGCACCAACGAGATTCAGCGGCATGTCATCGCAAGTGAGATACTCAAAGCCGCTGGGCATCGTATTAAACTCTATTAACCGACTTTCAACGATCATTTTCGCTATTTTGATATAAAAATAACCCTTTGAATGTCGCCTATCGGCCATTGAAAGGGTTATTCGTCCTTTCGGCTGATTGCATTCGTCGTAACCATGCGGTATACTATTGTTATGCTGAAGCAATAGCGATGAGTAGCAGATCAACCATGCTTATCGAGCAAAAAATGCACAATGAACTGCTGTTGGCCCTCCTCGATCCTGGATGCCTGGGTGAGGTTGGAAGGCTGTGCTCCGATTTGCGTTGTTGATCGTAACGTGAAAATCGGCATATTGCGCGGCCTTCCCGAGTGGGGAGGTCGTTTTTTATCGGTCAATTTCGGCAGTTCGCGGGTGCGACAAGACCGAGGTTGGCTGAAGTGAGGATATATGAGTACCAATCACAACCAACAGTATCGGCTCGCTAGTGTTCGTCGTTTCTTCGCAAGTGTTCTTCATATGGCAGCTAAGCTTGCCGATGCACACCCAATGGTGATCAGCGTTTCGCCTTCGCAGGCGCACACGCACGAACGTCACAGTTAATCCGGCGTTCGGTTGCCGTACTTCAGCAGGTTCCTGTGAAGTCGGCGCACCGTCAGAATGTGGTGGGTGGCACATTCTGGCTGATCAGCAAAGCGCCGCGCCGCAGACTTGTGTGGTATCATGCCTCGGTGTGAAGCTGCCAATCTGTTGCGCGTGATCTGGAAGTTGGCCTCGTACTTCCTAATTGTTTGGCGCGCGCTGTTGTTTTTGTAGAGGTCTGTTATGGCTGAACTGCTCACTACTCAGTCAGTTCCGGCTGGTTACACTGCCGCGCTCGAGGGTGCTGCGTTTATTGATGAGTCGATGGCTGGTCGCATTTTTATGCGTGGCCGCGATCGGGCCGAGTTGCTCCATCGTTTGTCGACTGCTGATATACGCCGCTTGAAGCCCGGCAATGGCCTGCGCACGGTGCTGACGACGCCGATCGGACGAATCATCGATCTGTTGACGGTGTATGCGCTTGATGATGCGCTGTTGCTTGAGACGAGCCTTGGTCAAGGCGCATTAAGTTACTCGCATCTTCGCAAGAACATTTTCTTCAACGATCAGGTGACACTCGAAGCCGCTGGGCGTTCACACGGTCAGTTGCGGTTGGTCGGCCAACAGGCTGCTGCATTGGTAGCAGAGCGAACCGGCGTTGCTGTAGAGCAATTGCCGTTGCATTCCACCACCACGGTCACATGGGCTGGAGCCGAGGTGCTGTTGGCGCGTAGCCTGCCGATCGGCGGGCAGAGCTTCACGCTCTTCGTGCCAGCCGCGCATCTCGATGCGGTCCGTGCCGACTTGTTGGAGGCTGGTGCTGTACAGTTATCAGATCAGGCTTTTGATATTTTGCGGATCGAACAGGGCTACGGCGCCTTTGGCCGTGAATTGAGCCAGGAGTACATCCCACTGGAAACTGGCTTGAGAGACGCAATCAGCTTCTCGAAGGGCTGTTACGTTGGCCAGGAGATCATCGCGCGGATGGATAGCCGTGGGCGTATGGCGAAGCAGTTGTGCGGCCTACGCTTATCGCTCCCCGATGCTGGTGATGCCGCTGAGGCGCTGGGTGCCTTAACGCTGCCAACCAAGTTGGATGTTGACGGCAAAGAGGCGGGCGATCTCACCAGTGTTGCCCTTTCGCCACGTTTCGGCCCGATAGCTCTCGCGTATGTGCGCAGCGCGCATGCCGAGCCAGGCTCGCGGGTCGGGATCGCGAATAGTGCGCTGGTTGGCGAGGTGGTTGCCCTACCATTTGAATCGATCTAGCGTATCACAAACACGCCCACGCCTCTGGTGCACATTGCTGTGCCAGAGGCGCTTTTGTTACCGTTGTGAGCAATTGAGCGAATGTATGCTATACTGAGCGCAGATGTGATTGGTGCGTCTGCACCGTGCAAGTGCTCATAAAATGTGTTCTCAATCGCTTTGAGAGCACCTTTCTCTGATCTAGGGAGGCCTGTATGATCGAGCGAATCTGCCCGTCATGCCAGCACGGTAACCCACTCGACGATCGGTATTGTGGCAAGTGTGGCACCCCGCTCGAACGGCAGTTGCCCGCACGTAGCTCCGATGCTCAATTGATGATTGCAGGGCGGGCGCTGCCTGTGACGTGGAAACAGTTGAGCCGGACGGTTGCGGTAAGCGTGGCTGCCCTGGCCGCTGAAGCTGGTATTGCGTGGTTGCGCCGTCGGATGGATTCCCCGTCAACCGCACTTGCTTCGTCGAAGTCGGCGCTAGCGCGCTCCAACTCCACTGCCTCCTCTCAAAACGCAACAGCCAAGAGCCAAACAACCGTTGTCAGCCAGCGCACCGTTGAGGTTGAGCAAACTAACACGGGCAAACGGGTTGTTGAGCGCTCCTTCTGGCGACGCATTGAAGAATAGTTTTATAAGTGCTTTTTCATACACGCACCATTGCCTTGGTGCTTGCTTAGTGGTACAGTGTGTGCACACTGGAACAAATGGCTGTATTGTAGCGTCTGAGGTGATAGGTAGGTAGAACGATTATCGACAGTTAATGGTTTTTCGTGGATGCAGGAGGCGCTGATGGCGCATGCGCTTACAACCGGAGATTATATTCAGCGGCGGTTACGCCCAATGGCAACCCGCTTGCGGCTGCGTGATACGTTACTCCTGCTGAGCCGAACACTATGGATTGGGACTGCCGGTTTTGCACTGGTGCAGTTGCTTGGCTGGTTGGTGCCGATCCCGCATTTGCTGTGGTGGTCGTTGTTGCCTCTGGTGCTTTGGGCGTTAGCGATGTTGGCGTACCTGGTGGTGCGCCCATTGCCGATTCAACGCGTCGCACAGCGCGTTGATACAGCCCTCGACTTGCGCGAACGTATCGCCACTGCACTTGAGCTTGGGCGTCGTCCCGAACCGCAATTGCTCGATGCGCAGCAGCAGGCCGATGCACGTGCACATATTGAATCGCTTCATCCTCGAATGCTGCCATTGCAGATCGAGCGCCGCCCATTGCTGCTGGCATTGGTGCCGTTGCTGATCGGCATTGCTTTGGCGGTACTTCCGAATCCTCAGCTGGATGTATTGCGTGAACGGGCCGCAGTGCAACAGCAGATCCAGGAGACGGCTGATCAGCTGCAGTTCTTGCAGCAGCAGATCGCTCAGGATCAGACGTTAACACCCGAGCAACGCGCCGAGTTGGAGCGGCAACTGGCCGAGCTTGAGAGGCTGCTGCGCGAGAATCCTGGCAGCCGCGAGCAGGCCCTGGCCGATCTCTCGACTGCCGAGGCGCGGATGCAGCAGCAACTCGATTTAGGGGTTGATGCACGTCGTGCCGCGCTTGAGCAACTCGCGCGCAATCTGCAGGGCTTCACCGGGCAGCAGAACGCTCAGCGGCCAACGATGGCCGATGCCGCTCAGCAACTGCAACAGCTTGCGCAGCAGTTGGAGCAGATGACGCCGGAGCAGCGCGAGCAACTCGCTCAGCAGCTTGCTCAGCAGGCGTCGCAGATGGCGCAGAGCGATCCGCAGACGGCCCAAAGTTTGTCGAATGCTTCGCAAGCGCTGCAGCAGGGCAACCTGTCGCAGGCGCAACAATCGCTGAACCAGGCGGCGCAGAACGTGCAGCAGGCTCAGCAACAGGCGCAGCAACAGCGAGCGTTGCAGCAATCGCTCTCGCAAATTCAGCAGGGGCGACAAGATATCTCCCAAGCTGGGCAACAAGGCCAGCAAGGACAGCAAGGACAGCAGGGCCAACAGGGCCAGCAGGGTCAACAAGGCCAGCAAGGACAGCAAGGCCAACAGGGCCAACAAGGTCAACAAGGCCAGCAAGGACAGCAGGGCCAAGGACAAGGACAAGGTCAAGGCCAGCAAGGCCAAGGACAAGGTCAGGGTCAACCTCAGGGCCAAGGCGGCTCGAACTCCAATTCGCTTGGGCAGGGAGAGGGCCAAGGTCAAAGCAATATAGACCCGAATGGCGGGGACTCTGGTTCCGGTCAGGGGGTTGGAAGCAGCGACTTAGTCTACCAGCCCTACGATCCCTCGAACCCGAATGGTCGGCCCGATCAGGTACAAGGACAGATCGGCCAAGATGGCACAAGCCAAAGCCAGCAGGGCCAGAGTAACTTGCCAGGGGTGGCAAATTCGTCAATGGTGCCGTACGAACAGGTGTTGCCGCAGTACCAGCGGTCGGCTGGGGAGGCACTCGATCAGAGCGCTATCCCGCCGCATCTGAAGGATTATGTACGTGACTATTTTTCACAATTAGAACCAAATCGCTAGCTGAGCAACCTCCTACTGTACAATCGAGGAGGCAATACGTCGGGTTCTCCGCCCGAACGTTTACGGGCCGCTCACTGGCATGACGTTTTAGCACCATGTTTCGTGCTGAGACAGGAGTGGAAGGGGGACTATGTTATTCGTGATTGAAGTAGCATTGGCCATATTGGTCATTCTAGGCGCTGGTATACTGTTATACGGAGCGCGACGTTTTCACTTTTCAACAAAGATGCTCGCGGTGACATTTGCGCTGACCGCCGCTTCCTGGGTTGCGTTTCTGATAACGACAATCGGTTTGACACTGATTGCGTTAGTGCCACGCCTAAGTGGGTAGGTGAAACGCGAAAGGATACGCGACGAGAGTTGCCGGATCGGCGCAGTACAACGACCGATCCTGTAACTCTCGTTTTTTTGTAACGGAGATTGTGTATGACCACTTCGCCAGCCGCACCTCAAATAACCCCCGAAGAATTCCGTCAACGTGCATTTGGTATTGAAGCTGAGATTGGCCAGGTGATCGTTGGCCAGCGCGATCTGATCCGCCAGACGTTGATCACGCTCGTGGCGGGCGGAAACGTGTTGCTCGAAGGCGTGCCGGGCTTGGCCAAGACCACGCTGGTGCGCACGCTCGCTGATGTGATCGATTGCTCGTTCAGCCGCATCCAGTTCACGCCCGACCTGATGCCCGCCGACATCGTGGGCACCACGCTGATCAGCGAGGATGAGAGCGGTCGCAAGGCGTTCCGCTTCGAGCCTGGCCCGATTTTCGCCAACCTGGTGCTGGCCGATGAGATCAACCGCGCCACGCCCAAGACCCAAAGCGCGCTGCTGGAGGCGATGCAGGAGCATACGGTGACGGTTGCGAAAGTCGTCCATCCATTGGCGTCACCCTTCTTTGTGATGGCGACGCAGAACCCGCTGGAGATGGAGGGCACCTACCCATTGCCCGAGGCGCAGTTGGACCGCTTCTTCTTCAAGGTGCAGGTGCCGTTCCCATCTGCCAATGAACTGGTGGAGATCGCGAACCGCACGACTGGCTCACGCCCTCCGCAGGTGCGCAAGGTGGCGAACAGCGCGATGATCATCGATATGCAGACGCTGGCCCGCACCGTGCCGATCGCGAGCCACGTGCTGGCCTACGCGGCGCGGTTGATCACGGCGACGCACCCCGAGGATAAGGATGCGCTGCCCATCACCAAGCAGTATGTGCGCTATGGCGCTAGCCCTCGCGGTATGCAAGCGCTGATTATGGCTGGCAAAATCATGGCGCTGCTCGATGGCCGTTTTAATGTGGCCTTCGCCGACCTGAAGTTGGCCGCGCTCCCCGCACTGCGCCACCGTATCATCCTCAATTTCGAGGCGCAGGCCGAAGGCATTTCTGCCGACGATGTCATCCGCCAGATCGTTGAATCGCTCAAGACAGAGTAAAGGCTGTGCGGTTGGATTGCCTTTCAACCGCACTCGCAGACGCATATGGCTGAACCGCTGTTCGATTCGACATTCCTGCGCAAGCTCGATCGGTTGGCGCTGCTGACGCGCCAGATCATGGCTGGCGATATGCAGGGCGAGCGCCGTAGTCCTCGTCGCGGCAGTTCGGTGGAGTTCGCCGACTTCCGTCCGTACGCGGTGGGCGACGATATCCGGCAGATCGATTGGAACTTGTACGCTCGTATGGAGCGCTTCTTCCTGAAGCTGTTCGTGGCCGAGGAGGAGTTGACCATCCATCTGCTGATCGATAGCTCGGCGTCGATGGATTGGGGCGAGCCGAATAAGTTCCTCTATGCGCGGCGAGCAGCTGGCGCGTTCGGCTATATCGCGCTGTCGAGCTTGGATCGTGTGTCGGCGACGGCGTTCGCCGATACGTCGCGCCAGTTGCCCTCGGTGCGTGGGAAGCGCGGCGCGTTGCCGTTGTTCAACTTCCTCCAAAACCTCTCGGCGGGCAAAGGCGGCGATCTGTTGGCGACGTGTCGCCGCTATGTGCAGACCAACCGCAACGCTGGGCCGCTGCTGTTCTGCTCGGATTTGATGGACGATAACTGGCAGGAGGCGCTGCGGGTGCTGTCGTCGCGTCAGTTTGAGGTGACAGTGCTGCACATCTTGTCACCACAAGAGATCTCGCCACAGTTGGATGGCGATTTTCGGCTTCTGGATGCCGAGAGTGGCGAGGCGGTTGAGATCACCGCCGATCTTGAGGCGTTGCAGCGCTATCAAGAGAATTTGGCGTCCTGGCGCGCCGAGATCGAGCGGTTCTGCAATGGGCGCGGCATCAACTATTTGCAGGTGAATACTGCGACTCCTGTTGAGGAATTTGTGTTGTCGAATTTGCGGCAGCGCGGCGTGTTGCGCTAGCAGCGCGTTGCGGGCCGATTGCCCCAAGGAAGGCGTGTTATGTCGTTTCTTGCTCCGCTTGCGTTGATTTCCGCATTGGTGATCGGGCCGATCATCGTTGCGATGTATCTGCTCAAGCTGCGCCGCGAGGAGCGCACGGTAGCATCGACCTTTTTGTGGCGGCGTATGGTGCGCGATGTGGAGGCCAACGCGCCCTGGCAGAAGTTGCGCCGCAACCTGTTGCTGTTGCTGCAATTGTTGCTGTTGGCGTTGCTGGTGCTGGCGTTGGCACGGCCTTTCTTCCCAACCACTGGTATCGCAGGGCGGAATCTGATCCTAATCATCGACCGATCGGCGAGCATGGCCGCAACCGATGTGCCGAACTCGCGTTTGGAGGCGGCCCAGCGTCAGGCGATCGAATTGGTCGATCAGTTGCCCGATGGTGGCCGCGCGACGGTGATCGCGGCTGGCGGCCAGATGGAGGTGCCCGCCGCTGCCACTACGGATCGGCGCCAACTGCGCGATGCGATCAATGGCATTCGTGTGCTGCCGGGCAACAGCGATCTCTCGCCCGCCTTGACGTTGGCGGCTGCGCTCTCGGCGAGCGAGCCAGAGAGCGAGGTGGCGATTATCTCGGATGGGAACGTGCGCTTGCCCAGCGATCTGCGCATGCCCGCCACGGTGCGCTTCTTTCCGATCGGCACACGAAGCGAGAATGTGGCGATCAGCGCGTTGACGTTGCAGCCCAGCACGGCGGGCCAGACGCTGTTCGCGCAGGCCACGAACTACGGCACGACGCCAACCAGCCGTCGCTTGGACATCTACCTGGATGGCTCGCTGTTCAACGCCTACAACTTGGAGTTGCTCGGCGGGCGCGATCAGGCGATCGTCGCGGAGGTGCCCGCGCAGGTGCGCGTGGTCGAGGCCCGTCTGGTCGATGATACTGGCTCCGATGCGTTGGCGATCGACAATCGGGCATGGGCGGTTAGCAACCTCGGCGATTCGACAGTGGTGCGCGTGGTCGGTCCGGGCAATCGCTTCTTGGAGACGGCGCTAGGGCTGTTGCCGAGCGTGCAGCCGCAGTTGGTGCCAGCTTCGACTTCTACGTTCACCGAGACGGCGGCGCAAGTCCCCGTGACGATCTTCGATGGGGTGGTGCCCCCAACTCTGCCGCCCGGCAACCTGTTCTTTATCGCTCCGATCGGTTCCACGGCGTTCTTCTCGGTGACGGGTCAGTTGGATTACCCCAGCTTGCGGCCCGCGACAGGCGATGATCCGCTGCTGCGGAATATCAGCCTGAGCGAGGTGAACGTGCTGAAGGCCAGCCGTATCGCGCCGGGGCCGTGGGCGCGCATCGTGGTCGATGGCGATGGTGGGCCGCTGCTGTTGGCGGGTGAGCGCGACGGACGGCGGATCGTGGTGCTGGCGTTCGCGATCCAGCAGTCCGATCTGCCCTTGCAGGTGGCGTTCCCGTTGCTGATCTCGAACATTATGAGCTATCTCGCGCCGGGCAGTGGTGCCGAGGCTGCTCAATTAGCGCCGGGCCAGCCGCTGGCTATTCCGGTCGATGAGAGCATTACGTCGGTGCGCGTGACGTTGCCCAACGGCGAGTTGGTCGATGTGACGCCGCAGAACGGACAGGCGATTTTCGCCGATACCATACAATTTGGCGCGTATGTGGTCGAGCAGCGCCAGGGCGATCGGTTGGTGGGTCGGCGGCGGTACGCGGTGAATATGTTCTCGCCCGAGGAATCGCGGATTGCGCCACAGAGCGAGTTGGCGGTGCCGCAGACGAGCGGCTTACAACAAGCAGTCACGCAGGAGCGGGTCGGGCGACAGGAGTTTTGGCGCTGGTTGGCCGCGTTGGCCCTGGTTGTGTTGGTGATCGAGTGGCTGGTCTACCATCGCAATGGGCTGATCTACTTGCGGCAACGGTGGCGCGCACGACGCGCGGCATAAGCATTGCGACGAGGTTTCCAGTGCGTCTTGGGTTCATCTTCCCCGAATTCCTCTGGTTGCTGTTGTTGCTGCCCCCGCTTGCGGTGTTAGCGATTGTGACGCCGCGCCGATTATCTCGCTGGCGCTTTTGGCTTAGTTTAGGATTGCGCATGCTGGCGCTGCTCAGCCTGGTGTTGGGCTTGAGCGGCGCCCAGATCGTATGGCCGGTGGGCGTTGTGTCCACCGTCTTTTTGTTGGATGGCTCCGATTCGGTGGCGCTCTCACAGCGGGCACGCGCCGAAACGTTTGTGCAGCAAGCACTGGCGCAGATGCCTCCCGATGATCGGGCGGCGATCGTGGTGTTTGGGCAGCGCGCCCTGGTGGAGCGTGCGCCGTCGGACAATCGGGTGTTGGGCCAGGTGGTGGCGCAGCCGGGCGGGAATGGAACGAACATCGAGGATGCGATTCAGTTGGGCTTGGCGCTCTTGCCCAACGAGGGCTACAAGCGTTTGGTGCTGCTCTCGGATGGCGGCGCGAACCTTGGCGATACGCTGGCCGCTGCGCAGCGCGCCACGGCCAGCCGCGTGCCCATCGATGTCGTCACGCTGACGGGCTTGGCCGATGGGCTTGATGCGCAGATTACTCGGCTGGATGTGCCGTCGAGCGCGCGCGAGGGCCAACGCCTGCGCATGAAGGTCGAAATCGAGAGCAATAGCGCCACGAGCGGGCGGTTGCTCGTCACCGATGCGAACGGCGCGACGTTGTCCGATGTGCAGGTCGAACTTGTGCAGAGCGCGCAGACCTTTGAGTTGACCCTGCCGGAGGCGGTGCCGTACTTCAACCGCTACGTGGTGCGGCTTGAGGTGCCGAACGATGCGCGGCTCCAGAACAATCGGGCCGAGGCGTACACCTTTGTGAGTGGCCCGCCACGGGTGATGTTGGTGGAAGGTTCGGAGGGCGCGGCGAGCAATCTGGCTGAGGCGTTGCGGGTGGCACAGTTCGAGGTGGAGGTGGTGCGCCCCGACCAGATCCCGAACAATGTGGCCGACCTGAGCAGTTACGATGCGGTGGCGCTGATCGATGTGCCTCAGCGGGCCGTGAGCGCGCGGGCGCAGACGGCGCTCTCGTCGTTCGTCCACGATTTTGGGCGCGGCCTGTTGATGGTTGGCGGCCCGCAGTCGTTCGGCGCGGGGAGTTGGCGCGATACGGCGGTTGAGGCGGCGCTGCCCGTTTCGATGGACATCCCCTCGGAAGTGCAGTTCCCACCCGCCAGTATCGTGGTGCTGATCGATTCATCGGGCAGTATGGGCGTCTCGGAGAATGGGCGCACGAAGCTGTCGTTGGCCGCCGAGGGCGCACAGCGCATCGCCTCGCTGATGCGCGATCAGGATGATCTGACGGTGATCGCCTTCGATTCGGAGATCAACGCGCAGATCGGCCCGGTGGAGGGCACGCAGCGCGATGAAGCGATTGTGGCGCTCGATCGTTGGCGGTCGCCGGGCGGTGGCGGCATCAACATGTTCGACGGCATGACCGAGGCCGCCAAGCGCATCCGCGCCAGCGAGAAGCCCGTGCGGCATATCATCACGATCACCGACGGCAGCGACACGGTGCAGCAAGAGGGCGTGCTGGAGTTGGTGCGCCAACTGAACGAGGAGAAGGTGACGGTGACGACCATCGCGGTCGGCGATGGCTCGCACGTGCCGTTTATCAGAGATGTGGCGCAGGTCGGTGGTGGCCGCACGTTCCTCACCGATCAAGCGGCGAATCTGCCGAATATCTTGGTGAACGAGACGCAGGTTGTCCTTCAGCCCTACGTGATCGAGGAGCCGTTCACGCCTGTCGGTGGCGCGCCGCACCCGATTCTGCGCGGTATCATGCAGGTGCCCGCCTTCCAGGGCTTTGTGGTGACGACGCCGCGCCAGAGCGCTCAGGTGCTGTTGGCCACGCCCCGTGGCGATCCGCTGCTGGCGACGTGGCAGTATGGCTTGGGGCGCGCTGCGGCCTGGACGAGCGATCTCAAGGGCCAGTGGGCGCGCGACTGGGTGAGTTCACCGGAGTTTCCCCGCTTCAGCGCGCAGTTGTTGAGTTGGCTGCTGCCCGCACGCGATTCGCAGCAACTGACGATGCAGGCCTCCACGTCGGGCGATGTGCTGGTGCTGGAGGCGTTGGCGCAGGATGCGATGGGCCGCGCGCAATCGGGCTTGTTGGTGCGCGGGATGCTGCTCGGCGGCGACAATAACACGATCGAAGTGCAACTGCGCGAGGTGGGACCGGGCCAGTATCGGGCGACGGTGAGCGATGCGCGGCCCGGTGCGTATTTGGTGCAGTTAGTCGCGCAGGATGCGCAGAATCAGGCGTTCGGCGCAGTGACGGGCGGCGCAGTGGTGCCGCTGAGCAACGAGTACCATTCGCAGACAGCCAATCCGGGTTTGTTGGAGGAGATCACGCGCTTAACGAATGGGCGCGTGAACCCGCAGCCCGAGCGGGTGTTCGATGTGAGCGGAATGAGCACTGGCGCCGTGCAGGAGATCGCATGGCCGCTGTTGTGGCTGGCGCTGTTGCTGTTGCCGTTCGATGTGGCGTTGCGGCGGCTGTTCTGGCGGGGGATGAGCGGCGTGGCTGTGCAGACGCAACCCGCAAGCGCGCCCGCACCGAAGCCGAAGCCCGCACAGCGCGCCCAACCGAAGCCCAAACCGCAGCAATCGAAGGCGAATGAGCGACTGGAACAGCTTCGCGAAGCCCAAGAGCGAGCGCGACGGCGTGCTCGTGGCGAAGAATAGTCGGTCGGTTGAACATTTGTTCAGAACTACGCCTAAAGACTCTGGCGGTTGGGGGTGAGATTCGGTATAATACCCTTCTAATGATCCCCATACTGCAATAACATTGGGTGGATATATGTCGTTTCGCGTTGAATCGCCTTATCAGCCAACCGGCGATCAGCCGCGTGCGATTGCGCAGCTGGTGGAAGGCATCAAAAAAGGGTATAAGCATCAAACGTTGCTGGGTGCGACGGGCACCGGCAAAACGTTTGTGATGTCCAAGGTGTTTGAGGAGTTGCAGCGCCCCGCGCTCGTGATGGCTCACAATAAGACCTTGGTGACGCAGTTGTACTCCGAGTTCCGCGAGTTGCTGCCGGATTCCGCCGTCGAGATGTTCATCTCGTACTACGATGTCTACACACCAGAAGCGTATGTCCCCAGCAAGGATTTATATATCGAGAAGGAAGCCGTCATCAACGAGGAGATCGACCGATTGCGGCACGCGGCGACGCAAGCGTTGCTGACACGCTCCGATGTGTTGATCGTCGCGTCGGTCTCGGCGATCTACGGCTTGGGTTCGCCACAGGATTACGGCCAGGTGGTCGTGTCGCTGCGGGTCGGCGAGGTGCGCAACCGCGATAAGCTGCTGCGGCAGCTGATCGACCTGCAGTTCGAGCGCAACGATGTGGACTTCCACCGTGGCACATTCCGCGTGCGCGGCGATACGCTCGATGTGTTCCCAGCGAATGCCGAGGTGGCCGAGCGGATCGAGTTCTGGGGCGACGAGATCGAGCGCATCATCGAGTTCGACCCGCTGACGGGTGAGGTGCTGCTGAACCGCACATCGCTCGATATCTACCCCGCGAAGCACTTCGTGGCCACATCCGAGAAACTGCAGTTGGCGATCGCCGATATTTCGCAAGAGTTGACCGAGCGTGTGCAAGAGCTAGAAGCGCAGGGCAAGCAACTCGAAGCGGCTCGCCTCAAGCAGCGCACAATGTACGACTTAGAGATGCTGAGCGAGATGGGCTACTGCTCCGGCATCGAGAACTACTCGCGGCATATGGATCGGCGCTTGCCCGGGCAGACGCCGTGGACTCTGCTCGACTACTTCCCCGACGACTTCATTCTGTTCATCGACGAGTCGCACATTAGCATTCCGCAGATTCGCGGTATGTATCGTGGCGACCGCTCGCGCAAGGAGACGCTGGTCGAATACGGCTTCCGGCTGCCCTCCGCGCTCGATAACCGCCCTTTGCAGTTCGAGGAGTTCGAGCAGCACATTCATCAGGCGATCTACGTTTCGGCGACGCCCGGCCCCTACGAGTTGGAGAACTCGCAGCAGGTGGTCGAGCAGATCATCCGCCCGACGGGCTTGGTCGATCCGATCATTCACGTGCGGCCCACCAAGGGGCAGATCGACGATCTGCTGAGCGAAGTGCGCGACCGTGTGTCGAAGAGCCAGCGCGTGCTGGTCACGACGCTCACCAAGCGTATGGCCGAGGATTTGGCCGATTACCTGAAGGAGATGGGCATCCGCACGCATTACCTGCACGCCGACATTGATACGATCGAGCGGGTGGAGATCCTGCGCGACCTGCGGTTGGGTGTGTACGACGTGGTGGTGGGCATCAACCTGTTGCGCGAGGGCTTGGACCTGCCAGAGGTGTCGTTGGTGGCGATCCTCGATGCCGACAAGGAAGGCTACTTGCGCTCGGCCTCCTCGCTGATCCAGATCATCGGGCGTGCGGCGCGGCATGTCGAGGGCACCGTGATTATGTACGCCGATACGATCACGCAGTCGATGGATATGGCGATCAAGGAGACGGAACGCCGCCGATCTATCCAGGAAGCCTACAACCGCGAACACGGCATCGAACCGATCGGTATTGTGAAAGCGGTGAAGGACTTGACCGACCGCATTCGCAAGGTGGCCGAGACGCGCGAGACGTACGACGTTGCATCGAATTCTGGTGAGATAGCGATTCCGAAGGATGAACTGGTGAAGCTGATCAAGGAGCTTGAGAAGCAGATGAAGCAGGCCGCGAAGGACTTGGAGTTCGAGAAGGCCGCTGCGTTGCGTGATCAGGTGATCGAGTTGCGCCGAACCATGGAACTGGAATCTGAACTAACTTAATCAAGATCGTTTCATCAGTTTTTCAGAAAGAATGAGCAATTTGTTATTGCGAATCATCTGAAAACAAGCGATAATAACACTATCACGAAGGGCACAAATGTGACAACCCGCTGAGTCTCTTCTGCTGACGAACGAGTTGCCTGATCGCCCTGGTTCATGCACCCAGCACACGGTGTGCGAGACGGAGGCCTACGGTGGCTGTACAGGTCTGGATTGGCGAGAAGCCAGAACATCCTAACGAGCGACGTGCAATTGTGGCGCTAGCCAATGGTCTAGAGCGTCTTGATGGCCTGTATTTGATCCTTGCGAACTTCAGTGTTGGTGGTCGCACCGTTGATCTGGTGTTGATCAAGCAAGATGCGATCTTTATCATCGAGTTGAAGCACTGCGATGGCAAGGTGTTTGGCGGCGTCAACGGCCCTTGGTTTGTGGAAGGTGCTAACGGCGAGCGCAAGCGCCTCAATCCAGGCCGCAAAAACCCCTACAACCAGGTCATTTCGTACTACTACAGTTTGATCAATTTCCTAAACGATCATCGTAGCGACTTCTTATCGCCTCAAAAGACGACCTCAGTTGACTTCCGCACCTGCAAGCGTTTGGTGGTGATTGCGCCCACGATCCAGGAGGGTTCGCAGATCGAAACCGACTGGAAGGTGGAGCTCAGGGGCTTGGACATGCTGCCAGCCTATTTGGTCACCGAGCGCTCTTCGGAGATCGATCTCAGCGAGGAGGAGATGCTCGCCATCCCCCAGTTGTTGGGATGCACGCGTTGGAATGAGATCAACTCGCTGCTCGCAGGTGTGCTGCCCTCTTGGGATTCGGTGAGCGCTGCTGTGCCCGATGCGGCTCCCGCGCAGCCTGAACAGGCGGCGGCTGAAGCTCCTGCGGCGGCGCCCTCGTGGCAGACACGTTTGTCCACGCTGTTCGCGCAGTGGCCCGCCCGAGCGGTCGCGCTTGTGATGGTGATGCTGCTGCTGTTTGGCGGCTGGTGGCAGTTCCGTCCGCGCCCCGTCGTTCTCCCCGATCAGGCCAATTCGATGCTGTTGAGCACGAGTGCTCCGGCTGGCGGGATCGGCGCTCCTGCGCTCGATCTCACAACGAGTTGTGTTTGGAGCGGTTTTCAGTCGATTGGGCGGCGCTTAAATGCCGATGGCGAAACGTGGCGCAATGTGGGCGTAACAGGCGCAGCGCCAGATCTGGCTCCCCAGGTGATCGTGACGCTCGATGAAGTGAGTTTCTGCGATGGGCGCATCACGATGACTTGGAGTATGCGCAATAATTTAGAGAACCAATCCGTGACGCTACCGCTGACGAATATGAATATCTCGGTACGCGACTCCCTGGGTACTGAATATGTTTTAGATGAGACTCTATCGAGTTCGCTCGAACTTGAGGCCGCCCCTGGAGGAAAGGCGCGTGGTACTGCGGTGGTTGCGCGCTCGGTGAGCTTGAATGCTCAGACACTCGTGATTAAAATTCGGCAGTTGCCGTTCGGCGAGACCACTTGGCTTGTGCCCATCCGCAGCGACCCTTTTTGATGAGATAACTCAGTTGTGGTAATGATACTGGGTGGGTGTTTGTGAGGGGCGATAGTTCCACTCCAAACACCCACTTTGCCCATGTTCGGCTCTTGCAGCAACAAAACAACGTTTGTTGCGAAATGTAAAGGCATCTCTAAAAATTTGGGTCGTTTTTGCGTTTATGTTTTTGAGAGTCGGATGACCGACAGCTAGTGAGAATGAGGCAAGGAGCATTTTGTGGCGCAATCCCTTAACAACACATCCAGCGCCCTTCAGCTTTCCCTCAATGATCCACGTTTACGGCGCTATCTGTTCACTGACCTCGAAAATGGCCGTAACGGCTATTCTCTGCAGTCCATTCAGCCTATCCAGGCGTTTGTGCATCTTGCGGCGGCGCGCTACACCGTAGCGACGTACGTGCCGCGCCTCTTGCTTCACCAGTTGTTAGACGAGCGGTTGAATAGCCCGTGGTTATCTTGGGTCGATGGCTCGCTGCTGTTTGCCGATCTATCGGGTTCGACGGCATTGGCCGAACGGCTGAGTATGCTCGGTCGCGAAGGCATTGAGTTGGTGACGGCGTTCCTCAACGACGTGTTCGTCACGATGATTCGTGTGATTCGTGATTATGGCGGCGATCTGGTGTCGTTCGGTGGCGATGCGTTGCTCGTGTTTTTTGGTGATGATCGTCATCCGCGCACGGCGGTGCGGGCTGCGATGGCCCTTCAGGATGCGCTTCACGGGTATGTGCGGGCTGTGCCGGGTATCGGCGAGTTCCCGATGCATTTGCATGTCGGCGTTGAGAGTGGCCGCGTGGCGTTTGTAAGCGCTGGGCGTGGGCAGGCGCAATACTACAGTGTGCTTGGCGCGGCTGTGAACCGGGTGGCGGCTGCCGAGGGGCACGCTGGCCCGAGCGAGGTGGTTGTGGGGCCGCAGGCGTGGGAGGCGCTCACGACATTCGCCGAGGGCCAGGAGGTTGCGCCGGGCTTCTGGCGCGTGATGCGGGTGGCCCCACCGCAACGTCCACACGAGCCGTTCGCAGATGAGCCTCCTATCACCGATCCTCCTGAGGTCGCGATCCCCCGTTTGCTCGATGAACTCGATCGGGTAAGCCCCTATATTCCAGAGCAGTTGTTGCGGCGCATTTTGGCGAACCCGGAGCAGCCACAGATCGAGGCCGATCTGCGGCCTGTGACGGTGCTGTTCGGCCAAGTGGCTGGTTTGGAGGTGCTCGCCGAGCAGTTGCCTCCCGAGCAGGCGGCTCAAGCGGTGCAGATCTATGTGGAAGTCGTGCAGACGGCGATCGAGCAGTTCGGCGGTGTGATCAATAAGCTTGATGTGGCCGAGGAGGGCATCAAGTTGGTGGCGTTCTTCGGCGCGCCGATCGCGTATGAGGATCACACCGAGCGCGCTGCTCAGGCTGCGCTGGCGATGCGCGACCAGTTTGGGAATGTGCTGCAACGGCTGGCTCAGGAAGTGTTTCAGAGCGACGATGTGCCGTTCACCATCCAGCAACGAATTGGCTTGAACTTGGGCGCCGTGTTTGCGGGGAATGTCGGCAGCGTCGAGCGCAAAGAGTATACGGTGATGGGCGACGCTGTCAACGTGGCGGCCCGCGTGATGAGCAAGGCGACCTGGGGCGAGGTTTGGTGCAGCGCTGCGGTGGCTCAGGCGATCGACGAGCGCTTGCAGTGCGATCCCCGTGGGAGTTTGGCGCTCAAGGGTAAGGCGGTTCCGTTGCCGTTGTTCCGCCTTGTCGGTGAGCGCGATCTGTCGGTTGGGCCGATCTCGAACGGGCCGCTGATCGGGCGGGTGGAGCAGTTGACGTGGCTGCAGACGCATCTGCAGGCTGCGCTCGCTGGCCAAGGCCGCGCGGTGCGGATCGTGGGTGAGGCAGGCGTGGGCAAGAGCCGCTTGGTCTCCGCACTGCTGGATCAGGCGCTGGCGGCGCATGCGCGGGTGTTGCGCGCAGTCTGCTTCTCGTACAATGCGAGCACGCCCTACAGCGCTTGGGCCGAATGGCTGAAGGCGCTGTGTGGTTTTGCGGCGGGCGATAATGATTCGGTCCGTGAACGCAAGTTGGTGGCGCAGTTGGCCGAGCTCGGCCCCGGGATGGAAGAGTGGCTGCCGCTGCTGGGCGATCTGGCCCGTTTGGATATCGCTGATAATCGATTGACTCGCGGTCTTGATCCGCAGATGCGCCAGACGCGCCGCTTTGAGCTGCTTGAGCAGATGCTGTTGCACACTGCGCAGGCCGGTCCGGTGGTGGTGGTGTTCGAGGACATGCATTGGGCCGATTCGATCTCGGTTGATCTCTGGCGGCGGGTGGCTGGCCATGTTGCGGGCCATGCGGTGTTGTTGCTAGGCATCCACCGACCATCCGAATCGCTGCCGATTGCCGATGAGACGGTGCAGGTGCTGGAACTTCAGGAGCTCTCGGCGGAGGAGAGCGCTGCGCTGGCGAAGGCGTTGGTGGGCGATGCGCCGCTGCCGCCGACGCTCATCAACCAGTTGGTGCAACGCGCTAGCGGTAACCCGCTATTCTTGGCCGAGTTGCTGGATGCCGTGCGACAAAAGGTCGATGCTGCAACACCGCAATTGGCTGCGAATGTGCTGGAAGATCTGCCGGATAGTTTGAGCGGGCTGTTGTTGGCCCGTATCGACAGGCTGGATACGCCGAGCCGCAACCTGCTGCGCATCGCGTCGGTGATCGGCTTGCAAATCCCGTTCCGGGTGTTGCAATCGATCCAGCGGGCCGATGAGCAGGTATTGGTTCAGCAGTTGCTCGAACTCGATATGCAGCAGATCACGGTTCAGGAGCGGGTGCGCCCCGAGCGCATTCACTCGTTCCGCCACACGTTGCTGCAAGAGGTGGCGTACCAGAGCCTATTGTATGCGCGGCGCCGCGAGTTGCACGGTCGGATCGGGGATTATATCGAGCGTTCTCACGCTCACGATCTCGATGATTATTACGGCCTGCTTGCGCATCACTATCGGCATAGCGACCGCTTGGATAAGGCGATCACGTATCTATTGAAGGCTGGCCACGCCGCTCGCGATGTGTATGCGAACGAAGAGGCGATGCAGTACTACCGCTGGGCGCTGGAGCTGCTGGAGCCTGCGGTGGAGGATACGCGGGTCTGGGAGGCTCGCGATGCGCTCGGCGATGTGTTGGCGACGGTGGGGCGCTACGATGAGGCGTTGGCCCAACATGCTGCTATCCTGGCGGCGAGCCAGGTGACGCCGGATGTGAAGTGTCGCGCGTATCGCAAGCGCGGCAGTGTGCTCGAGAAGCAGGGTCAGTACGTGGCCGCGCTTGAGGAACTTGAGCAGGCGATGGCGATTGTGCGCTCCGGCGCGCCGGATTTGTCGCCGCTGGCGCTGCCGCTGATCTGCGCCGATATCGCGCTGGTGCGCAAGCGACGCGGTGAGTACGATCTGGCGATTCAGGCGTGCGAGGAGGGCTTGCAGGCGGTGCGGCGCGATCCGCGTAGCCGCGACGATGAGTTGATCGAGGCGCGCTTACATTCGGAGTTGGGCGGTATCTTCGGGATGCGCGGCGATTATCCCCGTGCGCAGATGCATTTCGAGCGCAGTCTGCGGGCGCGCGAGTCGATCGACGATCTGCCCGGTATCATCTTCTCGCATAACAATTTGGGCTATCTGTGGCAGTTGCAGAGCGAGTACGAGCGTGCGCTTGAGCATTATCGGGTGGCGGAGGAGTTGGCCCGCAAGATCAATTTGCGCTACACGCTGGTGTTTGCGGCCAATAATGCTGCGTATGCGTTAATCAGTTTAGGGGCGTATGCCGAGGCGCGGAGGCGCTGCGATGAGGCGCTGGTTCTTTCGAAGGATATGAAGGATCAGCAGAATATCGCGCAGATTCACAATACGCTGGGTGTGATCGCGTACCATCAGGGCGATTACGAGCAGGCGTTGGAGGATTATCATCAGGCGCTCGACATCAATCGGCAGCTTGGCAGCGCGTATCAGGAGGCCAATACGCTGATGAATATGGCGGTGTCGCTGAATGCGATGGGGGCGTTCGATGATGCGATCGCCCACGCGACGTACGCGCTTGAGCGTGCGGAGGCGTTGCACGCGACACGGTTGAAGGCTGAGGCGATGAATGCGCTCGCCGAGGCGCTGCTGGCGAAGGGCGACTGTGATGCTGCGCTACAATACGCGCAACAGGCTGTCGAGTTGAGTACTGAGATTGGTAGTAGATACGATCAGGGGATCGCTCGTCGGTTGTTGGGGCAGGTGTTGGCGGCGCAGGGAGCGCCTTTTGATGCGGAATTCCAAGCTAGCTTGGCTCTGTTGGAGGGGATTAAGGATAGCTTTGAGTTGGCTCGAACATGGGCTGCCTATGGGAAGGCGCTTGCATCAATCGGTAACGAATCTCTTGCGCAAACGTATCTAAAATCAGCACAGGATACGTTTGTACTTATAGGGGCGGGCGGTGAATTACAACAGCTAGCCTCCCATGTTGAAAGGAGCGTATAACTGATGTCTCAGTCTGAAATCGAGCGCGTGATTGGTCGCGCTGTGACGGATGCAGCCTTTCGCCAAGCCCTGATCGATGATGCACGGGCTGCTTGTAAAGAGTATAACTTGACCGAGGATGAGTTGGATGCCTTGGAGAAGTTAGATGCTGAGAGCCTGTTGGCGTTTGCTGGCACGCTTGATAAGCGCATTTCGAAGACTGCTGGTTCTGGGTTTATTTAGGCGTTGCTGGTTTACCTGAAGTGTTGGGGAGTGGCTACTGGCCGCTCCTTTTTTTGTGCTCAGGTTTAAGGATGTGTGGATGATCGCGCGAGGATGTGGGATGGGCCATTCTCGTGAGAGTGTGGGATGCGCCATTCGGCGGGGAGGCGCGTACTCGCGAGCAGGTCGGCTGCTGCGCAGGCCCAAAGGGTCGGTCGCGGCCCTTTGGAAACCCCGACCAGGGGCGATAAGCCCCTGGACCCCAAAGTGGAAGGCAGCCTCGTGGGATGCGCCCGTGGTTATGCCTTGTCGTACGTGGCGGGTGGTGGTGTGGGTGCGCGCTCGGCGGCGATTGGCAGTGTGGTGTGCTTTTTAGGTGTATGTGTGTCCAGCAGCGCGATCTTGAGTTGTTCACCGATTCACCAAGTCACGATGATGTGGGATGCGCCATTCGGCGGGGAGGCGCGTTCGTACGAGGCGTAGGCTGCTGCGCAGGCCCAAAGGGCCGGTCGCGGCCCTTTGGAAACCACGACCAGGGGTTTGTCGCCCCTGGACCCCAAAGTGGAAGGCAGCCTCGTGGGATGCGCCCGTGGTTATG
>ERZ777003.932-NODE-932-length-50152-cov-42.291874_pt1 | contig 50152 bp, 32 predicted proteins | sample MGYA00374956_ERZ777003 | MGnify/ENA primary metagenome ERZ777003 (study PRJEB29302, sample SAMN06268252) | bioreactor metagenome | isolation source: Joint BioEnergy Institute, California, USA | place: USA:Joint BioEnergy Institute, California, USA | collected...
CGGCAGGATCAGCCCCAAGGAGACCTGACCCGGCAGGACCTGACCCGGCAGGACCTGACCCGGCAGGACCAGCCGTGGCAGGGGCGGCCCGCGCCGGAGGCGAGTCCCCCCGGTGACCCGGCCTCCTGGTCGCCGGGGCCGTGGACCGTGCAGCACGGCCGGGAGGCCGCCCCCGGCTCCTCTACCGAGGAGATCACCTCGCTGTCTCCCGAGCCCTGGAACGACCCGCAGGCCTGGAGCGGCTCCCCGCCCATGTGGCAGCCCCCGCCGCCCCGGAAGCGCAACAAGGTGCTGCCGTATGTGCTGGCGGGGGTGGCGGCCTGGGTCCTGGCCGCAGTCGCCCTGGCCATCATCTACTGGCCGCAGCCGGAGCAGGAGCCCGACACCCTCCCCCAGCAGAGCCAGCAGGCCCTCGAGCAGACGCAGGGCGGGCAGTCGGCGCCGCCCACCGGCGCCGAGGAGCAGAGCCCCACCCCCGACGCCGATGACGACGCCGGCCGGCGGCAGGCCGAGCAGATCGACGCGCTGCTGCGCGACATGGCCGGCACCCGCAGCGAGCTGGGCGCGGTGGTGTCGGCCGGGTGCGATGTCTCCGGCCTGGAACGCGTCCGGGACCAGCGGCGGGAGCAGCTGGCCACCGCCGAGACGCTGCAGGTCGACGCCCTCCCCGACGGGGATGCGCTCAAGAACGCCCTGACCGAGGCGCTGCGGGCCTCGATCGAGTCCAACGAGCTGTACCTGAGATACGCCCCCGGCTGCCCGAGCGATTCGGCCGCCGAGGAGGTCAACAACCGCGCCACGCGGGCCAAGTCCGAGGTGGTCGGCTACTGGAACGCGATCGCCTCCGAGTACGGCCTGCCCTCCCGCGACTCCGGCAGCATCTGACCCTTATTCCTGGGCGGGAAACGGCAGCACGGCGTCGGGGTCCTCAAAGGGCAGCACGAAGCGCTCGGGCCAGTTCAGCACCGCCTCCAGCCAGGAGGCCGTCCGCGTGACCTCGGCGACCTCGGCGAACTGGGCGTCGGCCTCCAGCCCGATGGCCACCACCGCCAGATCGTCGGCGAAGGCCGCATGGTCGTCCTCCCCGAACAGGGCGGTCAGCGCGATCGGCCGGTTGGCCGGCAGCTCCATCGACAGCGGGTGGCGGCGCAGCGCCCGCAGCCGGTGCCCGACCTTGGCGCCGGGTGCCTGGCGCAGCCCCGGCAGGTGGTACTCCAGCGGCGGGACCGGGGCGTGCTTGTCGGGCAGCGGCCGGCCGAAGGGGAAGATCCGCTCCATCTCGTGCAGCCAGCGCACCTGGCCGATCACCCAGTTCGGCCCCGGTCGCGTCCCGGCCAGGGCGTGCTCGCCGTCCAGCAGGCGCCGGGCGACCTCGGCGACGGTGGTGGTGAGGCTTTCGGGCGCGTACGCCGTCCGCAGCGCCCAGGCCCGCCGGGCCACGCAGCGTTCCACCACGGTGGCCAGCATGCACTCGCGCAGCCGCACGGGCAGGCGGGACCAGGCGCGGCCCAGCTCCGGCGGCACCGCCGGCAGCGGCCGGTCCACCACGTGGGCCAGCACCAGCACATCGGCCCACACCCGCAGCCAGGCCCAGTCGGCGTGCCCGGCCTGCAGGTCGGCCTCGCGCAGCTCATAGAGGGTGCAGGCGCGTCCGGAGCGGCACTGGGGGCCGCAGGCGACCGAGCGGCGGCCGTCGATGGGCGGGGGCGGGCTGGGCCGCACCCCCTCCTGCCCCTCCCCGTAGGGGATGCGCACCCGCAGCGGCCGGTCCATCCCGTCGGCGAACACCGCGGCCACCCCGGGCCGCAGCGACACCACCTCGCGGGACTGGTCCTCATCGAGGTTCATCGCCGCGCCCACCTGCTGGCGGTCGTCGAAGGCCGGCAGCCGGTGGACGACCTTGAGCGCGGTGTTCTTGACCACGTCCGGCACCAGCTTGGTGGGGATCTGCTCGGCCACGATGATGCCCTCGCCGTAGGCGCGGATCTCCGCCAGCATCCCGGCGAACAGCTCCACCGCGTGCGAGCTGGTGCGCTCGGGGCCGCGGTTGCGCAGCAGCCGGTGCGCCTCCTCGATGACGATCACATGCCGCAGCCCGCCGGGCCCATCGGTGGGGGTGCGGCTGCGGGCCCGCATCCGCAGATGCTCCACGATCCGGATGATCAGCGTTCCCATCAGGAACGCCTTGTCCTCGTCGTTGGCGACGTCCTCGATGGCCAGCACGACGTTCTCGCGCAGCATCCCGCCGATGTCGGCCGGGTGCCCGCCTTCGAAGAACCGGCCCGCCGAGCCGGTGCGCAGCGACCGCAGCCGCACGTCCACAAAGCCCTTGACGTCGGCCATCAGCTCCCGGCCGTAGCCGATCTCGCCGATCACCGCCAGCGCGGCCCGCTGCAGCTGCTCCAGGGTGGGCACCGACGGCTCCACCAGCGAGCCGGGCCGGCCGGCGCCGGTGACCACGTCCCAGCCGTTGTCCTCATAGACCCGCTGCAGCGCCTGCGACATGATCTGCGGGAACGGCTCTTCGGCGTCGAAGGCGGCCTGGAAAAGCGCCCGCACCATGTCGATGTGGGCCTGGACGGGGTAGCCGGGTTCGGGCGCCAGCGGGTTCACCGACAGCGGCACCGACTTGGGGTCGGAGGGGTTGATCACGGTGACCCGGGCGCCCAGGTCCTCGATGCGCCCGGCCATGGCGGCGTACTCGGACTTGGCCGGTTCGATCGCCAGCCATGGCACGCCCGCCCGGGTGAGCTGCTCCAGCAGGTGCCGGACGGTCTGCGACTTGCCCGCCCCGGTGGCGCCGGTGACGAACACGTGCCGGTTGATGGTCGAGCGCGGCACGGCCAGCGTGCCCACCCGGCGGTCCTGGCCGTCCAGGATCGCGCCGAGTTCGATGGCGGGTTCGGCGGCCGGTTCGGCGGCGGTCTCGGAGGTGACGTCGAAGTAGCCGGCCTCCAGCACCCGCAGCCCGGGCACCTCCCGGCGCGGCAGCCCGGCCAGCGCCGCCAGGGCGCCCGCGGTGGCCGGGAAGGGGAAGCTGGAGTCGTTCCCGCCGCTTTGCCGCAGCCGGGCCGGCGGGGCGATCGGGTGAAGCGCCTCGGCCAGGCTCTCTGCGCCGTACCCGGCGCGCAGCCGGTAGGGGTGGTGGTTCAGTTCCATGGAGCCCACCAGCACCGGTGCGATCCGGCTCAGCTCCTCGGGGGAGGCGGCCCCGGCCAGCACCCGCACCTGCCACAGTCCCGCCTGGTAGAAGGTGTCCAGTTCGGCCAGGCGCTGCTCGGCCCGGGCCACTTCCAGCCGGGACTGGGCGTCCTCGCCGCGGCGCAGCATCCGCAGCTCGTGGTGCAGGTTGCCGATCTCGGCGTCGATCAGCCGCTCGTCGGCCGGGTCGGCGATCACCAGCCAGCCGAACGGCCGGTCCATCAGCGTCACCAGGGTCGACTCGAACAGGCCGGCTCCGCCCGCCGGGCCGGCCCGGTGCACCGGCGGGGCCGGCCGGCCCGGGCAGCGCGTCCACACCATCTGCCCGGCCAGGCGCAGCCACTCGTCGCCGATGGGCACCCCGCGCGCCCCGTTGGGGAACAGCAGCGCCCCCTGGCCCGGCCCGATCGGCCCGGCGTTGGTGATCAGTTCCAGGGGCGCGCCGCCGCCCCGCGACAGCCACCCCACCACGAACGGCCGCTGCTGCTGCCGGGCCGACAGCACCGCCGGCAGCACGGTCACAAAGTCCCATTCGGCCGACGGTTCCCGGTCCGCGGCCGGGATCGCCGCGATCCGGTACCAGGGGCCGGCCAGCGGGTCGCCCACCGGCCTTTCGAGGGAGTGAACGGCGGGTCTTTCCGGGGGGTAGTTGGTCACCTGCCCATCCCTATCAACCGGGTCGGCGCCATGTCACCGCGTTCTGCGGCGCGGCCGGTGAGAACGGCGTCACGCGCGCAGTCAGGGTCTTCCAGAGCGAAAGTCCGTGCGTCCGGGGGACGGCTCGCGCTCCGGGGAGGGGCTCTCGGTGCCGCCGGGCGGCAGGGCGTCCCGGCCGCCCTCCGCCGGCGGGTGGCACTGCTGGAGGACTTCCTCCAGTTGCTGGGAGTGGGTGGTGGGCAGGGTGATGATGCCCGGGTTGGCGTCCACCAGCAGCACGCGGCGGCCGGTGGCGGCCGAGTGGGTGAAGATCATCGCGGTGGGCGGCAGCTCCTGCAGCTCGTGCGGCTCGACCAGCAGTTCGCGGGAGCCGCCCGCCTTGCCGGTGGCCGGCAGGGTGCGTCCCCAGGCGGTGGCGGAGCTGATGCCGGCGACCAGGACGGAGTCGTCGGCGGCGGGGGCGGGCAGCGGGGCCCACACCGGGTCGGTGAGGGCGTCGCCGCGGACGCGGGCGTAGGCGATGGTGCTGGCGTAGCAGGCCTCGGCGGAGCCGGGCGGGCCGGTGGAGATCGCCGCTCCGGCGGTGTCGGTGAGCTCGGCGACCTGCAGGCGGCGGCCGGTGCCGATGTGCTCGGCGGCGATCTTGGCGTCCTCGGCGTTGCCCAGCCGCATGAAGCCGACGGCGGCGTGTCCGCGGCGGCCCAGGCGTTCGCGGACGTGCGGGGGGATGGAGCGGTAGAGCAGCACCAGGCCGGTGCCGGTGGCCTCGCAGGCGTCGATCAGCCGGTCCAGCACGTCTCCGCGCAGTTTCTCGGCGCCGCACAGGAACACGGTGTGCTCCCAGCGGGTGGCCGAGGGGGAGTTGCGGATCCGGTGGGTCAGCGCGGTGGCCACGTAGGTGCCCAGGATGCGGTTGGTCAGCACCCCGGCCCCGCGGTCCAGCGACACCACGCGCAGCCGGGACGGGGGCAGCAGCACCGGTTCGGTGCCCAGGCGTTCCAGCTTGCGCAGCTGGGCCTCCAGCGCCCAGGCGCGGCGGATGACGATCCGGTCGGTGGCGCCGCGGCCGTACATGGTGGTGACGCGCGCCAGCTGCTCTTCGGTGATCAGGCCCCGCCGCAGGTCGTCGCGGGGGTCGCCGACCTGGGCCAGGGCGCGCAGCGCGGCGGTGAGCTGGGGGATGGTGGCGCTGCCGCCGAACACCCCGGAGATGACGCGCTCCAGGATGGAGTTGTCCAGCGACAGGTCGCCGGTGGAGGTCTCCTCCTCGCCGGCCCCCACGACCAGGGACAGCACGTCGGCCAGCGCGTCGGCGCTCAGCCCGCTGGACAGGTCCAGCCGGGGCAGGTCGCCCGGCAGCACCCACACCAGCGGGTCGTCGCCCCGGGCGGTGGCCAGCCGCACCAGGTCGCCGGCGACCGCGCCCTCGGAGAAGTCCAGCACGGTCACCCGGGCGCCGGCCGCCAGGCGGGCCGCGCCCATCGTGGTGACGGCCGCCGACCAGCCGGCCAGCGTGCCGCCGACGATGTCCACCCGGTCGGCCTCGGGCGGCACCGCGACCGGGTACCACTCGCGTTGGTTCTCATAGGCGCGGCGGCGCCGCTCCCATTCCCGGTAGGCGGCGGCGTGCTCGGCCTGGGCGGCCAGCAGGCGGCGTTCGCGGGCCTGGCGCTCGCGGTCGATCCGCTCCCATTCCTGGCGCAGCCGGGCGCGCAGCGCCCGTTCGCTCTGCCAGCTCTGGTAGCCGGTGATGCCCAGGACGACCAGGCAGGCCAGCAGCCCCACCCCGGCGAACTTCCACGGCAGCACGCCCAGCAGGCCGCAGGCGAGCACCAGGCCGCCGAACACTCCGGTGCCCGTGGCGATGATCTTGACCGGCCGGTCGAGCATCGGGCTGCGCACCCGCACGTGCACATCGCGCAGCGGGTCGTCGGGGGGATCGTCGATCGGCTCGGGACGTGGCGGCGGCGGCCCCGGGTCGGGGTGGACCTGGGCATAGCGCCAGCCCACGTACACGCGGTCCGGTTGTATTAACCGCGTCGTCGCAGACCCGCTGGTCACGTCCGTCACGTCACAGCCCCAGGGGGTTCAGCGGCGAACCCGCTCCGGCCCGTCCGGGGCGCCCGGCGGCGCGGCGGCCCGCGGGCCGAAGAAGGTTCGGTGCGTTGCTTCGGCGGGGTGGCATGAGCACTCGTCGGTCGGGGTTCTTACCCGTACAGACTAGGGATGAACGGCCCGATTCGCCCACCATTCAACCGAACACCACATCCAATGCGGCACCAAGAGCGACAATTCGGTCAGCTCACTTGTCAAACCCCAAGACCGGACATCCGTTATCGCCCGAAGTGACCGGTTCCGGTCACCGCCAGCCCGTCACCCGCCGGATCGCGCTCTCCATCATGGGGGCCAGCGTGCGCGCATAGGTCTCGGTGAAGTGCCCCCGGTCCCGGGTGACCAGGACGTTCCCAATGATCATCGGGCAGCTTCCGGGCGTGCACACATAGCGGGTGAAATCCACAAAGCGCACGTTGCGCGGCAGGTCCCGGCGGTTGCGGTACGGGGCGACCGGGGCCAGGCTCCGGTAGCGCGCCTCGGCGCACTGCTGCAGGCTCACCCGCGTGAAGCAGTCGGCCGGCGGGAAGGTCAGGCGGGGGGTGTCCCGGATCGCCATCACCCGTATCCCGTAGGCTCCCAGCTGCCGCCAGCGCGGAACGGCCAGACGCTCCAGCTCCTCCGGCCGCCCCTTGGGGTCGGTCCGGGTGCCGATCGTGATCACCAGATCCGGGCGCAGGGCGCGCAACTGCAGCATGACGCCGCGCCCCCAGGCGTCGCAGGCCGGGTACGGCGCCCCGGTGTCGGGGTAGCGGGCCCCGCCCGCCAGCAGCGGGCACCCGGACTTGACCATCGTGATCAGCCGCCAGCCCGTCTCGTCGACGACCTTGTGCAGGGCCGGGAACCAGTGGGCCGCGTGCGAGTTGCCCACCAGCGCGATGGTGCGGCGCCCGTTCGGATCGCCGAACTGACAGACCTTCACCTCGGTCGCCTTGTAGGGCGCCACGCACCCGTTGGTGTGGATCAGCGGAAGGTCCTCCTTGGCGTCCCGCAGGTCGGGCCGGTACGGCAGCTGCGGCGGCGGCGGCGCCCCGACCATCACGGCCGCGCCCGGATAGTTCGCCGGGTCGGCGGCCTGCGCCTGGCGGATGCGGGCCTGCTCGTCCAGGTGGGCCACCCCGCTCCAGGAGACGCCGACCACCGGGGTCAGGCAGACCACGCCCAGCACCAGCGACCAGGTGCGGGTGGCGCGCCGCGCCGTCACCCACTCCACCGAGCGGTCCGACACCCAGGTGGTGGCGGCCGCCAGCACGAACGAGACGGCCAGGATCGCGCATCCGGCGGCCAGGCTCGCGGTGGTGTTGCCGGTCTTGGCCAGGTAGAAGACGAACAGCGGCCAGTGCCACAGGTACAGCGCATAGGAGATGTCGCCGACGTAGGTCAGCGGCCTGGCCGACAGCAGCCGGTCGGCGCCCAGCCGGCTGCCCGTCGTCCCCGCCACGATGACCAAGACGGCCGCGCCGGTCGGCCACAGCGCGGCATAGCCGGGGAACACCGTGGAGACCTGCAGGACCAGGCCGCAGGCCACCAGGGCGGCCAGCCCGCCCCAGCCCAGCGCCACCCGCAGCGGCACCGGCAGCCGCGCGCTGTCCCAGCGGGCGAGCGCGAGCGCCAGCAGGCCGCCCAGCGCCAGCTCCCACAGCCGCGCCCCGGTGTCGAAGTAGGCCCAGCGCTGCTCGACGGCGGTGCGGATCACCGAGTAGGTCAGCGAGGCGGCGAAGACGGCCACCAGCACGCCGGTGAAGATCGCCCGCGGGCTCCGCCGGACCAGCGCCGCCGCCGCCACCGTGCCGGTCAGCAGCAGCGCCCAGATGAGGTAGAACTGCCCCTGGATCGCCAGCGACCAAAAGTGCTGGACGGGGCTGGCGCCCTCACCGCCGGCCAGGTAGTCGACGGCGGTGACCGCCAGCCGCCAGTTCTCGTAGTAGAGCGCCGAGGCGGCCACTTCGGCGAGGGTGTCGCGCCAGCGGTCCTGCGGCAGCCACAGCCATGTCCCGGCCAGCACCCCCGCCAGCGCGATCGCCGCGGGCGGGAAGAGCCGCCGCGCCAGCCGGGCGAAGAAGGCCCGGTACTCCACCCGTCCCCGCCGCTCCACCATGCGCAGCAGGGAGCCGGTGATGAGGAAACCGGTGAGCATCAAGAAGACGTCCACCCCGCCGGACACCCGGCCCAGCCAGATGTGGTAGATCGCCACCAGCAGCACGGCGACCGCGCGCAGCCCCTGGATCTCGGGCCGGTGGCCTTCCCGGGGCCGTCTGGGTGCGGCCTCCCCGGTGACCTGAGCGGGGGCCGGACGCCGGAGGGTCTCCTCGATGGATGGGGTCGACATCTTCCACTTTCAGTCGAGCAGCCTGGACGCGCGCGTCCCGATCCGATCGACCCGAGCCGCACCGTGTCCAATTTCGGAGCGAGGATATGAATAAGCCTCACTTGTCACAAGGCGCACAGGGGTGCGAGACGCTCTCGTGACACGGACGCACCTCGCCCGCCTCGCGGACGCAAATCACCTCCGGCTCGCGCCCGCCGCCGTTTCAAGGCCGAAGCCGCGGCACCGTCCGCCGACCGAGCCGAAGAGGCAGGTCATCACAGATGAGCCGAGTTCGGGCAACTCCTCTCGCAGGCCCCGGAGAATGCCCCTCAAGAGAACCCCGGCGGCCTTCTCCGGCAGTTTTCAAATAGTTGAATGCTCACATAAGCCGGTCTCGCCGCATGTGGGACGTCTGACGCCAGCCACCCGTTGTCAGGGTTCACCGAAGATCATCCGCTGAGCCGTGTCCGGTTCCGGCCAGCGACTCAAAGCCCGGCACGGCAGGCGCGCAACCACCGACTCCCCGAAACCACGAAACGAGAAAGCCCACCGCAGTCTTCTCCGGTGCGCGGCCTCGGGCTCTGGACGCGGCGACCTCGGCGAGCTCCAAGATCGTTCTCTCCGAGGTCGCCGCGTCCCCCAGGCGCTTTTAGATCCCCTGCGGAAACCTCACCAGGGGAAAGGGCTCACTGCTGCAGCAGCCAGTCCACGGCGCGGGCCGCCGCGCCGCCGTCGTCCCAGGGGCAGAACTTCTCCCGGAAAGCCTCATAGCGGTGCTCGTACTGGGCGGAGACGCTCCCGACGTCCCGCAGCGCATCGATCAGCTCATCGGAGGTCATGCACATGGGGCCGGGCGCCTCGGCCTCGAAATCGAAGTAGAAGCCGCGCAGCTCGTCGCGGTAGTGCTCCAGGTCGTAGGTGAAGAACAGGATCGGCCGGGCGGTGCAGGCGTAGTCGAACATCGCCGACGAGTAGTCGGTGACCAGCACGTCGGACACCAGGTAGAGCTCGGCGATGTCGGGGTAGGTGCTCACGTTGCGGACGAAGTCGTCATCGGGCGGGCAGAAGTTCCCCACCACGTTGATGTGGCCGCGGATCAGCAGCACGTGATCCTCGCCCAGCACCTCCCGGGCCCGCTCGACATCGAGCTGCAGCTCCATGCCGTACCCGTTGCTGACGATCCGGTCGTCCCGCCAGGTCGGGGCGTACAGCACCACGCGCTTGCCCTCCGGCAGCCCCAGCCGCCGGCGGATCCGCTCGGCCTGCTCGGGACGGAACAGGATGTCGTTGCGCGGGTAACCGATCTCCAGCAGCTCGCCTTCGTAGCGGAAGGCCCGCCGCCAGATGGGCGAGCTGAACGGGTTCGGCGAGACCAGCGCGTTCCACTGCGCCATGTCCCTGCCGAAGCGGCGCAGGTAGTCCTGGGGGTTGCGGTGGGCGGGCCGCTCGATGTCATAGCCGAGCTTCTTCAGCGGCGTGCCATGCCAGGTCTGCAGGTAGATCTGCTCGGGCCGCTTCTCCATCCAGTACGGCATGGGGTCGTTGGAGACCAGGAAGCGGGCCTGCGCCATCGCCTTCAGGTGCTCGCGGGTGCCCCGCAGCAGGGTGCGGACGCCCTCCGGCGGCTGGAACCGGCCGTCGCTGGTGACCCACACGTACTCGAACTCGGGGTGGCGGCGGCGGAGCTCCTCGAAGATGGCGCGCGGGCTGTCGGAGAACTGCCGCCCCTGGAAGGACTCGAACAGCGCCATGTCGCGGATCGGCGACCGGCGGTAGACCGGGTAGTCCTCGGTGGACATCCGCTTGATGCCGTAGGCCCCCCGCTCGGTCGGGTCGTGGGCCGGACGCACCCACACCCACGGCTCCTCCATGCCCTCGATGAGCAGGTGGAACTCGTGGATGCCCACCACGTGGGGCTCCGGCAGGTTCACGCAGGCGGAGCGGGCGACGTACACGCTCACCTCGTCGTCCTCACCGAGAGGGGCGACCAGGTCCCAGCGCCCGCTGCGCATCGGCAGCTCATCGCCGTACCAGGTGCGCTCCATGGGCTGCAGCTCGGCGGTGAACTCCTCGCCGTCCCAGCTCAGCGGCATCCGGCGCTCGCCGGCCCCGGCGCGCCAGCGCGCCACCAGCTCCGCGGGCCGCCGATCGCCGGTCATCCGGCCGCGCAGCCGCAGCACGCCCCGGTCGGTCCAGCGAGCCTCGGTCAGCACCGGCCGGCAGCGCCGCTGGATCACCCGCAGGTACCCGCCGTCGATCCGGGTCAGGGCGGCCTCATGAGAACCCTTGGCCTGCCAGGTCTCCACATGGTCGGCGGCCACCGGCTGGATCGGCTCCTGGCGGCCGGCCACGGTGATCAGGACGTTCCAGGGCAGCCGGTCCTGCCCCGGGGTCTCCTCCCACTCCGGCAGCACGTCCATGGGGATGCGGCCCAGGAAGCGGCCCTTGCCGTGCGCCAGGATCGGCAGCCGGATCTCGCCGGTCCCGTTGGGGCGGGACAGCAGCAGCTCGGTGGCCTTGCCGCCGCCCACCACATGGCCTTCGATCTCGATGGCGCCCTCGACGGGACGCGCCGCGGTCACCCGCGCGCCCACGTCCACCACTTCCAGGCCGAAGCTCTGCCGGGAGGGCGACACCCGCATCGACACGCCGGGGGCGACGTCATGGCCGGACGGCCAGCGCTGGTCGGCACGGGTCGAGCCGCGCAGCGGGCCGCTGCGCCGCAACCCGCCGGGCATGGTCACCTCCACCTCCAGCCGCCACAGTCCGGGCCGGAACTTGCGCTGGAAACCGAAGCGGCGCTGTCCCAGCATCGCCGGGTCCAGCACGGTCGAGAAACCGGCCCAGTCGTAGCAGGCGGCGGCCCACTTGGCGTCCGCCGAGGTGCGCGGCCGGTAGATGCGTCCCACCGGCAGCTCGACGACGTTCTCCTCTTCGGGGTGCCGCAGCCACAGCCGGATGGAGCCCGTGTAGGGGTCGGGCACCGGGATGCGGGCGATGTAGGCGAATCCCTCGATGTAGAGCCGCCCTTCACGCCAGTAGGCCCGGTCCACACCGGCCTGCAGGGTGACCTCATCGGTGATGTCGTAGACGCTATCGGGAATGCCCCGCTCCGGGTCGTCGAAGTAGGGATAGCGGGCATACCAGCGGCCGCCTCGCAGCACCACGTCGGTGGTGATGATCTCCCTCTGCTGAAAGACCAGGACTTCGAGAAGCTCGTCGATCATGCCCCGCCGCAGCAAGTGGTACTTGAGCCGTTTGAGGGCCGGCAGCTCCTGGAAGATCTCCTCGTCGGCTTCGGCGGCGAACTCCTCGACGGCCTTCTGCAGCAGCTGCCGATAATGCTCGCTCCCCTCGTGCAGCACCTCGATGTACATCGGCAGCTTGTCGGCGAACACCCGCGACATGTATTCCCGCATCAGCTCCGGCGCGTGCTCGCGCAGGAACTTCGAGACCCGGCGGATGGCCGTCACCCGGTCCTCAAGGTTGCCCGGCTCGGTACGACGCTGGGTGATGGAGCGCTCACCGCCCTCACGCACCCGCCAGTGATAGACGGGGATGGACAACACGTCCACCTTTTCCGCCAGCACATGAGCGGGAATGGCCACTGTCGGGTCCTCATACAGCCCGCGGGGGAACTGGAAGTTGTGGGCGTCCCAGAACGACCTGCGGTACACCTTGTTCCAAGGCGTGCGGTCACCGACCAGTTCCGGGCGGCGGGAGATGTGGGTCTTCTTCGCCGGCCGGTCAAAAATGTCGGCGTGCATCTTCGAGGGGTAAATTCCCTTGGAACTGAATCGGCGTACCCCACCGCAGGCAAAGTCCGATCCGCTCTTCTCCAGCGAATTGATCATCCGCTGGTAGGCGTTCGGGGGCACCACGTCGTCACCGTCGACAAAGGCCAGATAGGTGCCTGTCGCATGGCGCACCCCGGTGTTACGAGCCGGCCCCGGACCCTGGTTCTCCTGTTGGATCAGCCGGAACCGCCCGTCCCGGCTGGCAAATTCCTTGGCGATGGCCGCACTGCCGTCGGTTGAGCCGTCGTCGACCATGATGACCTCGAAGTCGTCCATGGTCTGGTTCTGCAGGGACTCCAGGCACTCCTGCAGATAGGGCTCCACGTTGTAAACCGGTACAACGATGCTCAGCAGTGGGGGCATGTCCTTCTCGCAATCGTCCGAACATCGGGAAGGCGGCCGGTGGGACGTCCCGGTCACATGACCAGACCGGCGTCAGCGACGGTGGAAAACCCGTAAAGATCCGGCGGCGGTCATCTGAGCCGTCCTTTCAGGCGCCTGGTGACATCGGCGACCCGTTGCAGCGTCCCGACCGGTTCCGCAGGGGCGGGCGGGGGCGGCTGCGCCAATCCCAAAGTGATGAGCCGCTGCATTCTGAAGTAGCGGCGCAGCGCCGGGCCGGGCGGGAGAGCGTCCACGTACTCGGCCGTGGCCGCGCGCATTTCCGGATAACGTCCCGGCTGCATGCAATAGGTGACGGCGGCCAGCAAAGGGACCAGCCGCGATTTGATCTCGTGCCGGGCGATCGGCGGCGGAATGGCGTCGCCCTCGTCGGTCAGGCGGGGGAAGGTGGCGTCCACCACGGTCGCCGGAATCCGGGCGGCGTTGTCGTAGGGGTTCAGCCGCTCCAGCACCCGGACCGTGCCCAGCGTCATCACGGGCACCTCCAGCAGGTGGGAGACCCGCACCAGCGCCGGGGGGAACACCCCTACGGCCACCTCCGGACGCAGCAGGGCGCACCAGACCTCGGCGGGCACCGGCTCGTCCAGGATCACCAGCTCGGCCCCCAGCCGCCCGGCCTCGGCGGCCAGTGCCGCCGCCAGGGCGGTCTGCCCATCGGGGGCGGGGACGAAGGCGACCGTCCGGTTCCCCCGGGCGACCAGGCCCCGCAGCATCTCCAGGTGGATGCGCTCCTCCTGCTCCCCGGTCGGCCCCAGGTCGGTCAGGCACTGGCCGACGATCAGCGCCGCTCGGTCGGCGCCGGCGGGCAGCCGGCCCGCCAGCAGGGTCTCGGCACCGGCCTTGACCTCCTCGAAGGCCTTGGCGAAGGCGTCCTGGGCCACGATCTGCGGCGCGACCCCGTAATCCGACAGCAGCCGGGGCGGCAGGCCGGGCACCAGATCCAGGTGCAGCAGCCGCTCGACCCGGCTGCCCACTCCCCTGGGCAGCAGCGCCCGGACGGGGCCGTAGACCTCCAGGGTGCCGCAGCAGACGGTCACCGGGGCGTCGTGGAAGACCTCCGCCAGGGTCTGGGCGGGGGCGGTCTCCAGGGTCTCCACGATCACTTCCACCGGTTCGTCGCCCAGCCCCCAGTGGCGGCGCAGCAGCCGTTCCAGCATCGGCTGCTCTTCCAGGGCCGGCCGCCAGTCCTGCGGATGCATCGGCGCCAGCAGCTCGTTCAGCGAGACGACCTCATCGAAGCGGTCGTACAGCGCAGCGTGGTCGGCCCGCTCCGGCAGCGGCGGGGCCAGCTCGGCGCCGGCGGTCTCGTCGCTGACCAGCAGTATCCGCCGACCGGGCCGCGCCCCCAGGCGTCCGGTGTCGATCGCGGCGGCGAACAGCGCGGTCGCGATGGGACCGGAGGAGACGAACAACTGGTTCACCGGGCACCTCCGGCCGCCATCAGCTCGGTCAGCAGGGCGGCCCGTGCCGGGCGCATGCCGGGCAGCACCGCTTTGAGCACCTCCTGGGGCAGGGCGCGCAGCGTCCGGCCGGCCCGCAGCCGCTGGCGCTGCTGCAGGGTGGGGCTCAGCCGCTCCTTCTTCTCCTCGTGGGTGGCGATGAGGACGCAGTAGGCGCGGACGAACTTGTACTTGATGCGGTCCCAGTCGGGGTCGGTGCGCAGCGCGGTCAGGATCTTGTCGAAGGCGTCGAAGAAGTGCAGCTGCCGCTCGTCGCCGATCTGGGTGAGCGAGGTGGGCACGCCGCGCCGGTAGTACACCCCGAACAGTGAGATCACCGCGTAGCTGGCGGCGCGCTGGTGCAGCCGCCAGATCCAGGGCCGGTCCTCGGCCGTCAGCAGTTCCTCGTCGAAGGTGAGCAGCCCGTCCTCGGCGAGGCTGCGGCGGTAGACGCCGGCCCAGGCGTACGGGTAGTCCACCATCGCCAGGTCGTGCACCGGCAGGAACCCGTCGCGCGGGTTGAGGACCTTGCCGCGCACCCCGTGGGGGGCGCGGTGGATCTCCCGTTTGCGTCCGTGGGCCTGGACGTGGTCGATCCTGATGAAGTCGCAGCCGAGCGAGTCGATGGCCTCGACCGCCTCCGGCAGGTAGCCGGGGGCGAGCCAGTCGTCGCCGTCCACGTAGGTGATGTAGCGGCCCGAGGCAACGGCCAGACCGGCGTTGCGGGCCGCGCTCAGCCCGCGCGCCCGCGGATGGCGGATGAGCTGAAAGCCCGGCAGCCTCGCCCGGTGGTCCTCCACGATCTCGGCCGACGTGTCGGTGGAGCCGTCGTCGACGAAGATGAACTCAAAGTCGGCGCGCGCGTTCCGGGTGAGACTCCGCAGCAGGTCCGGAAGGTACGGGGCCACATTGTGCACCGGCACGATGACCGAGAGGGTGGTCACGCGGTCTCCGTTCGGGACGTCGGGCGGCGGAGCCGATCGCGGCCCACCTCACCTGGGGGAACGCCCCCGCCGGCCGCCTTGTCGGCCACCGGGGACCGCCGCGGCGGAATCCCCGCACAGCCGCCCCGGACAGGGTCGACACGGGCCACACGCACAGGACTTCCTCATCGCTGAGGGAACTCCCCTGCGGGGTGGGGCGTTCCGTACGTTACGGGGGAATGTTCAGGAAGATTACCTGAACGCACACCCCGGCGTGTCACCTTGCGTTCGCCTTTGCCGGACTGCGACCGAATTGTCAGAGTCCGGAATCGGCCACCGCATGGCTGGCCGCCCCCAGGGAGCGACCCGGCTCACAGCGGCGGGCGGTGCCACAGGACGGGCTCGGCGCTCTGGCGTTCGGTGCTCTCACCGACGCCCAGCAGCTCGCCCCGGAAGGCGACCAGGCCGGTCAGGCGCTGATCGCCCGCGCCCGACAGGGCGGTGCCGCGCGGGTGCGCGGCCTGCCAGGAACGGCCGTCGCGGGAGGTCCAGACCGCCACGTCGGCGGAACCGGACTGCCGGATCTCGCCGAAGACGGCGAACGCGGCGCCGGCGGCGGTCACCCCGCGCACCGCATCCGCGCCGGTGATCTCCGGCAGCGGGCTCTCCTGCCAGGTCGCGCCGCCGTCGGTGGACAGGAAGGCGAAGGCCCGCCGGGTGCCGTCCGCGTCGCGGCGCTCCCCCACGGCGACCGCCGTGGCGCCCGAGACGGCCACGTGCCGCAGGTAGCCGGAGGAGTCCTCCGGCAGCCGCGGCGTTGCGCGCAGCGTCCATTCCTGACCGTCCGGGGAGGTCCAGACGGCGGGCGCGTGGACGCCGTTCTTCTTGCTCCCGCCCACCGCCACATAGCCGTCGGCGGTCGCGGCCACCGCCTGCATCCAGCGGTTGGTGCCCTTGCTCCCCTTCAGGGCGCCCTTGACGCCGGTCCCCCGCTGCCAGGTGCGCAGGTCGGAGGAGGCCCACACGACGGCCGAGGAGCCGTCCTCGCCGACCACGACGTGCCCGGAGCGGCCGGCCGCCACCCCGTAGACGCGCAGGCCGTCCTTGCCGTCGGCGAAGGTGCCGCCGCCGACCGCGCTCCACTCCGTGCCGTTCTGCGAGATGGCCACCAGTGGACGCGGCTGCTGCTGGGGACGGGTGTCGGAGCCGATCGCCACCCATCCGGTGCTCCCGCCGGCCACGCCGTGCAGCCGCTGCAGCCCCGGGCCGCCGAACCCGGCGCCGGTCAGCCTGCCGCGCCGCCAGGTCCGGCCGTCGGCCGAGCTCCAGATCGCCGCGTTGCCGTTGGTGCTGCCCACGGCCACGGCCTGGTTTCCCGCCGTGGTCAGCGCGGCGACGGTCCGGTCCACCGGGGCGGCCGGCAGTTCGGGGCGGGCCAGCCGGCCGGTGGCGTCCTGGGCCAGCAGCACCCCGTTGAGGTCGCCGCCGCTGCGGACCCAGCCGGCCATCACCAGCCGGTCCCCGGCCGCAGCGGTGCCCGGCAGCAGCCTGGCGGGACGGGTGAAGGGGTCCGTCGCCTGCCAGGAGCGGCCGTCGCCGCTGCGCACCACCTGCACCCGGTCACCGGCTCCGGCCACCACGAAGGCGCCGCGTTCGGAGCCGGCCACCGCCTGCAGCCGCATGCCCTTGCCCAGCTCGACCTCGGCCGTCTCGGTCCAGTCCTTGCCGTCGGCGGAGGCGAAGATCGTGGCGTAGCTCTTCTTGGCGCGCCTCACGTCACGCACGGCCAGCAGGCCCGAGGGGCCGGAGCCGATCCGCATGCCGCGGGTGCCCTTCGGGGAGGGCGGCTTGCTCTCCTCCCAGGTGCGGCCGCCGTCTCCGGACAGCCACACCCGGTTGCGCGGGGCGCCTTTCTCGCTCTTGGCCCACCGTCCCTTGACCATCACGGTGGAGCCGTGCGTCGTCGCCTCCAGCAGCGACAGGGTCTCCTTGCCCTTGGTCAGCTTCAGGTCGCCGGCGTCCAGGCGCTCCCAGGAGCGCCCGTCCGAGGACACCCAGGCCAGCGGGGACCCGTCGCGCAGGTCGCCCTTGGCGGCGGTGGTGCCCACGGCCAGGAAGCCGGAGGGGTGGGCCGTCAGCGACAGCACCCGGTCGCCGTCTTTGAAGCTCTCCTCGCCCAGTGCATGCGCCGTCCACTGCCGGCCGTCGCGGCTCGTCCAGGCCAGCGCCGAGCCGTCGGGGGCCTCCCCGAGCGCCGCCCAGCCGGAGGCCGAACCGGCCACCTGGCGCGGCACCCCGCCGAGGCCGTCGTCGTGCACCGTGGCCCGCTGGAACGAGCGGCCGCCGTCGGTGGACACCAGGAAGTAGGGCCGGACCGCAGTGCCGTCGCCGTCGCCGCCGGCCGCCACCACCGTGTCGCCGGCCGCGTCCGCCGTGGTGAGCTGCTGGTCACGGCCGTCGGAGCGGACGGCCGGGTCGGTGGCGAAGGCGTCGGAGGCCAGATGCGCCGCCGCGGCCGGAGCGGCCGGCCGCTGCTCGCCCTCGGGCCACAGCACCACGGCGCCGGCCGCGATCACCGCGGCGGCGGCCAGGCCGGCCGCCCCGATCAGCACCGCCTTGCGGGGGAGGCGCGGACCCTGCCGCCGGGGCGCGGGCAGCCGCCACGGCTCGTCCGGCTGCTGCGGGGGGCGCGGCCTGAAACGTCCCGCCTCCGGTTCGGCGGCGGGCGGCGCGCCGGGGCCGCCCAGCGGAGGCGCGGGCGGGGCCGCCGCGAAAGGAGGAGGCGGCGGCACGGCACCGGGCGCGCCCGGCGGCGGCATGGGAGGAGTGCCCACCGGTGGCGGCGGCACCGGGAAACCCATCGGCGGCGGGGAGGTCGCCGGATCGCCCAGGGCGGCCGGCGGCCCGACGGCGGGGTCGCCTGCAGGGCGTGGATCGACGGACGTGGCCTCCGGGTCGCCGGCCGCCGGCAGCGCCTCCCCGGGCAGCTCGGGCATCGGGGCCGCCCACGGGGCGGGCGGCAGCGCGGCGGCGGGATCGTCGGCGGGCCGTCCCCACTGCGGCGGCGGGGGCAGTCCCGGGCCCGGCGGCGCGAACGGGGGCGGTGGCGGCGGCGCCGGAAAGCCCGGCGGCTCCTGCGAAGCGGGGCCGGCCGGATCCTGCTGTCCGGCATCCTGGGCGCTCGAGCCCCACGGGGCGGGCGGCGGACCGTCGGGCACCCGGCCGTCGGCGTTGTCATCCCCCGTACCGGCTTGGGCCACCGTGTTCTCCCCACTCACCACTTCGCCACGGCCCGTCCGTGGCGGGTCGTCGCTCGTCCGGATGCGGTGGGGGGATTGTATCCGGACCCTCCGGACGTCCCGATATGCCGCAGGTCAGCCGCGCGGCGCCAGCGGACGGCCGGCCTGGCCGGCCACCGCCTTGCCCTGGCGGCGCGCCCGGCGGTCCTCCCGCCACATCTGACCGGCCACGTTCACATCGCCGTCGAAGACCACCCGGCCGCCGCGCATCATCACCCCGCGGTCGCACAGCTCGGTCAGCATCTTGATGTCGTGCGCCACGATCACCATGGTGCGGCCCTCGGCGCGCAGCGCGCGGATGCGGTCTTGGCACTTGCGGCGGAACGGCGGGTCGCCCACTGCCAGCACCTCGTCGATGAGGAACACATCCGGCTCGGTGTGCACGGCGATGGAGAACGCCAGCCGCATGAACATGCCGGAGGAGTAGAACTTGACCTGGCCGTCCAGGAAGCGTTCCACCCCGGAGAACTCGACGATCGAGTCGAACTTGCGGCGGATCTCCGCCTCGCTCATGCCGAGGATCGCCCCGTTGAGGAAGATGTTCTCCCGGCCGGTCAGCTCCGGGTGCAGTCCGGCGCCCACGTCGATCAGCCCGGCGATGCGGCCGCGCACCCGCACCGTGCCGCGGTCCGGCCGCATCACCCCGGAGATCATCTTCAGCAGGGTGCTCTTGCCCGAGCCGTTCAGCCCCATCAGCGCGACCGCCTCGCCCTGCTGCACGGTCAGGCTGACGTTGTCGAGCGCGAGGAAGCGCTCGGCCAGCGACTGCCGGCGCATCGTGCGCACCGCCAGGTCCTTGAGCGAGCGCGCGTGGCGGAGCCGGAACTCCTTGGTGACCGAGTCGACGACGATGGCTGTTGTCATGGCCCCTTACAACTCCTGCCCGAAACGCCGCTGGGCGACCGCGAACACCTGCTGGCCGATGGAGAAGACCACCAGCGCGAACGCCAGCGACCCCACCGTGCGCAGGGCCAGGTCGGGCGGGAAGGTGAACTGCCCCTCGATTCCCGGGGCCCAAAACGCCCGCTGGAACAGCGACACCGCGGTGACCAGCGGGTTGAGCAGGTACAGGTCCAGCACCCAGCCCGGGGCGACGTCCCGCACGAACGTCCACGGGTAGATCATCGGCGCCGACCACATGAACACCACGGCGGTGACGTCGACGGCCTGTTCCAGGTCCCGCAGGAACACGTTCCCGGCGGCCAGCAGCAGCCCGGCGCCCAGGCCGAGCAGCACGATGATGACGAAGCCGGCCAGCGCCCCGCCCAGCGCGGCCACATCCGGCCGCCAGCCCAGCGCGGTGGTGGCCGCCAGCAGGATCACCAGCCCCGGCACGAAGTGCACCAGCGACACCAGCACCGAGGCCACCGGGAACAGCTCCCGGGGCAGGAAGATCTTGCGGACCAGCGCCGCGTGCCCGGTCACCGAGCGGGTGGACGAGTGCAGGATCTCGTTGAACAAGTTGATCAGCACCATGCCGGAGAACAGGTAGACCCCGAAGTTCTCCAGCTTGCGCCCGGCGCCGAGCACGTACCCGACGACGAAGAAGTAGACGCAGAAGTACACCGCCGGCCGCACATACGACCAGCCCAGCCCGAGCACCGAGCTTTTGTAACGGGCCCGCAGCTCCCGCCGGACCAGCAGCCGCAGCAGGTAACGACGGCGGAAGACCTCCAGCAGCCCTCCGGAGGCGTCCGGCTCCAGCAGTGGGGGAAGCGAGGGGGCTTGCGTCATCGATCACCGGCCTTCGGGGCGGCTTGGAAGTTGTCCCACCAGCTCTCCGGGGCGACGAGCTGCGGCACCGCCTGGCGGTAGCGCCGCGACAGCTCCGGCCACTCCTTCAGCAGCCGGGCGTGCAGCGCGGAGGTCCGCTGCAGCAGGCTGCGGAACTCCTTGCGGTCCCGCTGGTACCAGAACACCCCGGTGCCGTCGGCGGCCGACACCAGCGCGCTGTCCAGGTCGGCCAGCCGCCACCAGGCCAGGTCGATGTGCGGGACGATGGCCTGCGGGTTGACGCGCGCCTTGGGGTCGACCGGGCGGAACTGCTTGAGCCCGCTGACGGCGGCCTTGCGGATCATGCCCAGCCGGCTGCCCGGCTTGGTGGGCATGCGGCCCTTGCGCGGCGGCTTGCTGCGCACCGGCGGCAGCTGCTCGATGCGCTCCACGCCCCGGGCGTCGCTGAAGCGCTTGCGGAACTCGCGGATCTCCGGGAGCTTGGTGGCCAGCTGCCGGTGCATGTGCTCCGGCCCGCTCAGCACGTCCTCGATCGCCATCAGCATCAGCTCGGCGGCCGAGTACTGCATGGCCAGGGCGTGCTTGATGGACACGAACAGGCTCTCCTTGAGCAGGTTGCCGCCGCGCTCGTACGGGGAGTGCAGCAGCGCCGAGACCAGCCGGTTGCGCTCGTGGTAGTAGGCCTGCCAGTCGATGGTGTCGTCCTTTTCGTGCCAGGGCACGTGCCAGACGGCCACCCCCGGCAGCGAGACGGTGGGGAAACCGGCCTTGCCGGCCCGGACGCCGTACTCGGCGTCGTCCCACTTGATGAACATCGGCATGGGCAGGCCGATCTTGTGGATCACCTCGGTGGGGATCAGGCACATCCACCAGCCGTTGTAGTCCACGTCGATGCGCCGGTGCAGCCAGGGGGTCTGGCGCAGGCCCCGGGCGGCGAAGTCGTGGCCGTGCTTGGTGTTGGGCGCCGGCCCCCAGAACCAGCGGTACTTCTCCAGCGTCTCGCCGTAGGCGTGCAGCACCGAACGGTCATAGAGGCTGAACATGTGGCCGCCGACGATGGTGGGGGTGCGGGCCAGGTCGGCGAACGTCACCGCGCGCAGGATGCCCTCCGGCTCGGTGATGACGTCGTCGTCCAGCAGCAGCACGTAGTCGGCGCGATCGGCGCGGGCGGTCTCCTCCATGGCGCGGGCAAAACCGCCGGAGCCGCCCAGGTTGGGCTGCTCGATCATGCGCAGCTTGGCGCCCAGCGCCTGCGCCGCCTCCGCAAATCCCGGGTGGTCGGCCACCCGCTGGGTGCCCTGGTCGATGATGAGGATCTCCTCGATCACCTCCAGCACCTCCTCGGCGCGGGCGAGCGCCGCCAGCTGGTCGACGCAGAAGGCGGGACGGTTGAAGGTGGTGATCCCGATGTTGATGCGGCCCTGGCGCCGCCCGCCGGCCTCGGCGGTCAGCCACTCGGCCTCCACCAGCTCGATCGGCCGCTGCCCGGCGACCAGGTCGAACCAGTACCAGCCGCCGTCGATGAACGGCTTGAGCGGCAGCTTGAAGCGGTGCTCGAAGACCTCGGTGGAGTCCACGTGCGCGGAGGTGACGCGCTGCACGTGGCCCTTGGCGTTGGAGCGGTAGACGATCAGGGTGCCCTCGCCGCGCACCCGCACCCGCAGCCGGACCTCCTCCAGCACGCTCCAGCGCCGCCAGTAACCGGCGGGGAAGGCGTTGAAGTAGGTGCACAGCGACAGCCGCCGGCCGATCGGGACGGTGACGCCGCGGCGGGTCATGGTGTCGACGTCGATGGACAGCAGCGGCTCGTGCGCGCCGCCCTCGTCCTCGACGACCTGTTGTTTGTTCTTGCCGGTCGGCTCGACCTCCGGGCGGCCCTTGCCGATCCGGTCGTCCAGGTAGAGCCGGACCACGTCCAGGTCGCGGTCGAGGGGCATCACGACCCGCTGCAGGACGCGCATCTGCTCGCTCATTCGTCCATTCCTCCGCTGACCAGCCGGGCGCCTTCGGTGAAGTGCGGCTTCAGCCGGTTGTCGACCATGTTGAGGGCGCTGGCGATGGCCATGTGCATGTCGAGGTACTTGTAGGTGCCGAGCCGTCCGCCGAACAGCACCCCGTCCTCCTGCTTGGCCAGCTCGCGGTAGCGCAGCAGCCGGGCCCGGTCGTCGGGGGTGTTGATCGGGTAGTAGGGCTCGTCGTCCCGGCCGGCGAAGCGGGAGTACTCCCGCACGATCACCGTCTTGTCCGGCGGGTAGTGGTCGCGTTCGGGGTGGAAGTGCCGGAACTCGTGGATGCGGGTGTAGGGCACGTCCTCGTCGGCGTAGTTCATCACCGCGGTGCCCTGGAAGTCCCCGGTGGGCTTGACCTCCATCTCAAAGTCCAGCGTCCGCCAGCCCAGCTCGCCTTCGGCGTAGTCGAAGTAGCGGTCCAGCGGGCCGGTGTAGACGACCGGGACGTTGCCGACGATGTCGTCTTTGAGGTCGAAGAAGTCGGTGTTCAGCCGGATCTCGATCTTGGGGTGGTCGGCCATCCGCTCCAGCCAGGCGGTGTAGCCGTCCACCGGCAGCCCTTCGTACTTGTCGTTGAAGTAGCGGTTGTCGAAGGTGTACCGCACCGGCAGGCGGGTGATGATCTCCGCCGGCAGCTCCTTGGGGTCGGTCTGCCACTGCTTGGCGGTGTAGCCGCGGATGAACGCCTCATACAGCGGGCGTCCGATCAGGGAGATCGCCTTCTCCTCCAGGTTGCGCGGAGAGGAGACCTCGGCGGCCTGCTCGGCGATCAGCGCCCGGGCCTCATCGGGGGTGAAGGCGCGGCCGAAGTACTGGCAGATGGTGCCGAGGTTGATCGGCATCGGGTAGATCTGGCCCTTGAAGTTGGTGTAGACGCGGTGCCGGTAGTCGGTGAAGGAGGTGAACCGGTTGACGTACTCCCAGACCCGCTCGTTGGAGGTGTGGAACAGGTGGGCACCGTACCGGTGCACCTCGATACCGGTCTGCGGCTCGCTTTCGCTGTAGGCGTTGCCGCCGATGTGATCGCGTCGCTCCAGGACCAGTACGCGAGTCCCGAACAGGTTGGCACAGCGCTCGGCGACGGTGAGCCCGAAGAAGCCCGATCCGACGACCACGAGATCAGCGTCCACGTGCGTCCTTCTTGTCGGGCCGGCCGCTGGGCCGGCGACGGAGTTGCACGCCCCTGGGTGGGATGGCCGGGGCTGACGGTCTCCCGGCACGCCCGGCACCGTCACAACGTTCCGGAGGCGAGGCGCCGAATTCCCCCGAGCAGCGACAGCCGCCGTCATAAGGCGATATTGCGGATGTACCGGGCGCCTTTGCACCTTACCTTGAGATGCCCCCGCAGGCGGCCGGGTTCGGGCCAAGTGCCCGGCCCGGCATCCGCTTCCCGGACGGGCCGGCCGCGGCGAGCGGTGCCGCCCGCTCAGGCCCCTCGCTACAATGCACGCTCGACCATCATGTACCGAGCCAATCGCCCCATCTAGGGAGCGCCGCCCGCGAAACCGCCCTAGGAGCACGTTCCGTTGGCGTCTGCCAAGCCCCCCTCGCCCGCCCGTCCGCAGGTGTACCTGCACATAGGGACTCCCAAGAGCGGGACGACCTACCTGCAGAACGTGCTGTGGCGCAACCGGGGCCGGCTGCGCGAGCAGGGCGTCCTCTATCCCGGCGACACCCGCCACGCCCACGTGCAGGCCACCTTCGACCTGCGGGAGACCTCGTTCGGGGGCCGTCCCAACCCCGCCAACCGGGGCGCCTGGGACCGGATGGTCGGCGCCGTGCGCGCCTGGCGGCGCGGCCCGGCGATCATCTCCCAGGAGCTGCTGTCGCAGGCGCTGCCCCACCACGTCGAACGGGCGCTGGCGTCGCTGGACTTCGCCGACGTGCACATCGTGCTGACCGTGCGCGACCTGGCCCGCCAGCTGCCGGCGGCCTGGCAGGAGACGGTCAAGAACCGCTCCATGCAGCCGTATGAGGAGTTCCTGACCGCGCTGCAGGGGCCGCCGTCCAGCTGGAGCGGGCCGGTGAAGGCGTTCTGGCAGACCCAGGACGTGGCGCGGGTGCTGCGGCTGTGGGCCGCCGGCATCCCGCCCGAGCGGGTGCACCTGGTGACGGTGCCGCCGCCGGGGGCGCCGCGCGGGCTGCTGTGGGAGCGGTTCTGCTCGGTGGTGGGCATCGACGCGGCCCGCTGCGACACCGGCAAGGTGTTCGCCAACGCCTCGCTGGGCGCCGCCGAGGCCGAGCTGGTGCGGCGCATCAACGAGGCGGTCCGCTACAAGATCTCCTGGCAGCAGCACAACCTGCTGGTCAAGCGGCACATCGCCCAGGAGGTGCTGGCCCGGCGCAAGGGCACCAAGATCGAGCTGCCGGCCGACCGGCGCGCGTGGGTGGCCTCCCGCTCGCGGGAGCTGGTGGAGCCGCTGCGCGGCAAGGGCTACCACGTGGTCGGCGACCTGGAGGAGCTGCTGGTGCCGCCGCCCGACGCCGGCGGCTCGCCCGAGCCCCTCCCGCCCTCGCCGGCCGAGATGCTGGAGGGGGCCTGCGACGCGATCGGCTGGCTGCTGCAGCACCGCGCCCAGCTGGACGCCCGGATGGACGCGGCCCCCGCCGAGGCGGGGGTGCAGGCGCAACTGAAGGCCAAAGAGCTGCGTGAGGCGGCGAGCCTGCTGGTGGAGCGGGCCACCCCGCTGTCGCGCCGGGTGGTCCGCCGGCTGAGCGAGCGCTACCCGGCGGTGATGCGGCTGCGGCAGTCCTACTGGAGATACGTGTCCGCCGGGGACGACGCCCGCGCATGACGGATGTTTCCGCGCACGAGATCGGCGACGACGCCGGAAGGGAGAACCGGGTGACCGAAAGCGGCCGGGAAGGCAGGGTCTTCCTGCATGTCGGTGCCCTGCGAGCGGGAACCGGCATCATCCAGGGCGCGCTGTGGCACAACCGGCACACCCTGGCCGAGCGCGGCGTGCACTACCCGCTGGAAAGCCGCGACGAGCACTTCGCCGCGGCCATGGACCTGCGGGAGATGGCCTGGGACGGGCACCGCGACCCGGCCTGGAGCGGCGCCTGGGACGCGGTGGCCGAGCGGATCGGCCGCCGCGGGCAGACGGCGATCTTCTCCGACGAGCGGCTGGCGGCGGCGACCCCCGAGCAGATCCGGCGGGCCCTGTCCACGCTGCCGGCCGAGCGGGTGCATGTGGTCTTCACCGCCGGCGACCCGGCGCGGCAGCTGGTGGCCGAGTGGCAGCAGCGCCTCATCCGGGGCCACGCCCTGGACTTCGCCGAGTTCGTGGAGCAGACGCTGGCGGACCGGGACGCCGTCGACGGCCCCGGCAAGGCGTTCTGGCTCATGCACGACCCGGTGCGGGTGCTGCGCCGGTGGCAGACGGCGGTGCCGCCGGAGCGGCTGCACCTGATCACCCTGCCGCACGGGGACGACCGCAACGAGCGGCTGTGGATCCGCTTCGCCGAGCTGACCGGCATCGACCTGTCCTGGTGCGACCTGACCGGGGTGGACGACACCGTCTGGCTGGGCGCCGTGGAGGCCGGGCTGCTGAGCATGCTCAACAAGCGGGTCGGCCCCGCCCTGGGCGACACCTACAAGCGGCTGATCGGCGAGCACGTGGTGCGGCCGGTGCTGGCGCGGCGCCGCGACCCGGTGCCCGTGGGCCTGCCCGAGCGCCACTACGGCCGGGTGCGCGAGCTGGCCCAGGAGATGATCACCACGATCTCCGAAGAGGGCTGGCAGGTGATCGGCGACCTGTCGGAGCTGGCCCCCCGCTTCGGGGAGGGCGGGCGGCCCGACCTGGCGCCGGCCGAGCAGATGCTGGAGGCCGGCATCGAGGTGATCGAGTCCCTGCTGGTGGGCATCACGGGCATGGTCCAGCAGACCGAGATGGCCCACCTCAACCACGAGCTCAGCCAGGTCCGCGACCAGCTCAAGCGGCTGGCCGAGACCTCCGCGCAGCCTCACCCGGCCTGGCGGCTGACCGGCAGGCTGCTGGGCCGCCGCCGGGTGTAGCGGGGAGCGTCATGGGGCACGCCGAGGTCGAGCGGGTCTGGCCGCGCGACGGCCGCATCCGGATCGAGGGCCGGCTGCACGAGGTGACCGGGACGGCCGGCGACCGCTGGACGGCCGAGCTGCGGGGGCGCCGCGACCCCAACAGGGTGCTGCGCTTCCCGGTGCGCGTGACCGCCGGCGCCTTCGACTTCGCGTTCCCGATCACCGAGCTGATCACCCCACGGCTGCGGGCCGCCGCACCGGGCACCCGGCAGGTGTGGGACGTCTTCTTGGTGCGGGAACGGGACGGACTGCGGGTGCGGGCCGGGCGGCACCTGGACGACATCGCCGACCGCGCCGAGGTCTTCGTCTACCCCGCCCAGCGGGCCGGGGAGAACGACGAATTCGTCGTCCGCCCCTTCTACACGCCCGATGATCATCTATCTGTCCGTTGTGGTAAACCACAATCGGCGTGAAGTCGTCCCAGTTACGTGAGAATTCGCTACCTGGTCCGGTTCGGTTACGGGATCAACGGCATCACCAGGTCGGTCATCACCCAGGCCAACGCCCTGGCGGCCGCCGGGCACCAGGTCGAGGTGGTCAGCCTGCGGCGCCACAGTGAGCGGCCACATTTCCGGCTCGACCCGCGGGTGCGGATGTTCCCGCTGATCGATGACTTCGACCGCGACCCCTCCTGGTGGGAGACGGCGGCGGCGCTGGATGAGCGCTCGGCGCCGCTGCTGGGCTCGGGACACGCCCGCCTCAAGCCTCCCCAGCGCTTCTCCGAGCTGGAAGAACGCGAATGCGCCCGCTATGTGGGCGAGCTGCGGGACGGGGTGCTCGTCACCACGCAGCCGCCGCTGTCGCTGTTCGCCATCCGCTACGGGTCTCCGCACTTCGTGCACATCGCCCAGGAGCACGTCAACTACGACTTCTATGGGCAGTCCATGCGGCAGCTGATGACCGAGCACTTCGGGAAGCTCGACGCCATCGTGACGCTGACCGCCGCCGACGCGGCCGCCTACCGCAGGGCCTTCCCCGCCGACCGGGGCGGACCGGTGATCCGGCAGATCCCCAACGCCCTGCACCGCTGGGGATTCCCCCCGGCGCCGCTGGACCGCCCGGTGATCTCGGCGGTGGGGCGGCTGCAGCACGAAAAGGGCTTCGACCTGCTGATCGAGGCGTTCGAGCAGGTCGCCGCCGCGCACCCGGACTGGCAGCTGCGCATCTACGGGGCGGGGCCGCTCAAGCCCGCGCTGCGCTCGATGATCGAACAGCGGCACCTGTACAACCACGTGCTGCTGATGGGGCCGAGCGACGACCTCGACGCCGAGTACCCCAAAAGCTCACTGCTGGTGCTCAGCTCCCGCTATGAGGGGTTCGGGCTGGTGCTGCTGGAGGCGATGGCGCACGGGCTGCCGGTGGTGGCCTTCGACTGCCCCCACGGCCCCGGCGAGATCATCGACCACGGCCGCACCGGGCTGCTGGTGCCGCCGCAGGACGTGGCCGCCCTCGCCGCGGCCGTCGGCAAGCTGATCGACTCGCCTGAACTGCGGGCCGAGCTGGGGGCGGCCGGGCGGCGCAAGGCCGAACGGTACCGCCCGGAGATCATCGCCCGGCAGTGGGAGGAGCTGTTCGCCGAGCTGCTGGCCGCGCGGGGAATCCCGCCCGGCTGAGCACCTGCCGGTTCGGCCTGGGCCCCGACCGCAGTCCCGCCACCAGCCCGGCGGCCAGCCCTTTGCGGAGGGTCGCCCGGTCCTGGGAGCGGATGAACGTCTTGGCCCAGCGCCGCACCGTCGAACCCGCATACAGCACCCGTTCGGCCGGGGCGAGGCCGGGGCTGCGGGTGAACAGCCAGACCTTGTTGCGCACCTCGTAGAAGAACCGCTCCCCCGGGTCGGCGTCGGTGGAGCCGAAGGTGCGGGTCTTGTGGATCACCACGCTGGCCGGGCACAGCAGGCCCCGCCGGCCGCGCAGGATCCGGGTGGTGAACTCAAAGTCGTCGTTCCACAGGAAGTAGTCGGCGATCGGCAGCCCGCTCTCGCGGATCGCCCGGGCGTCCACCAGCACCGACACAAAGGACGCCGAGCGGATGGGCACGCAGCCCAGCGCGCGGGCGGCGGCGCGTTCGGCGGCCGAGGCGCCGGGCTTGGGCCGGGGGGTGTTCATCGGGTGCGGCCGGCCGTCGGTCCAGCGCACCGCGCTGGCGACCAGCGCCGCCGGGTCGGCGACCGCCGCCAGCTCGGCCAGCGCGGTGGGGGTGGGCACGGTGTCGTCGTCCAGCAGCCACACCCAGTCGGCGCCGCGCTGCAGCGCCCGGGCGATGCCGGCGGCGAACCCGCCGGCCCCGCCGGTGTTGTGCGTCAGCGCGACCAGGTCCACCTCGCCGGCGCGTTCGGCCAGCAGCTCGCCGGTGCCGTCGTCGGAGGCGTTGTCGACCACCACCACCAGGTCGGGCCGGCGGGTCTGCGCCATGACCGCATCCAGCGCCTCGCGCAGCAGCTCGCGGCGGTTGTAGGTGACGATGACCGCCGCGATGCGGCCGGTCGCGGTCACTTGGCCCCCCGCTGCCGCAGCTCGTCGCGGATCTCCACGATCTTCTCCATGGTCTTCATCACCAGCGGCTCGCGCTGCCCGATCCGGTGGGCCATGTGCCGCAGCACGGGCCGCTCATAGGCGGCCCGCATGGCCTGCCAGGCCTCGTCCCGCTCCCGCTGCGCCTCGGCCAGCTGCCGCTCCAGCTCCCGGACCCGCTGCTCCAGCTCCGGCACGCGGCCGGCGCTCTCGGCCAGGCCCCGGGCGGCGTCCAGCGCCACATCGACCAGCTCATCGGCGGTCACATCGTCGGGGTGCCGCTCCTTGGGCTCGGTGGAGTCGGGGGTCAGCTCCGACAGGTCGCCGACGATGTGGTAGCCGCGCCCGGCGATCTCGGCCAGCATGCGCTCGTTGCGTTCCACGGCCCACTGCAGTTGCGGCCCCGACAGGACGATGCGGCGTGCGGCCTTGCGCCCGCCCAGCACCTTGGGCACCAGGTGGTGCTTGATGAGCCGCTCGTAGGTCGGCCAGTCGATCCTGCCCTTGAGCCGCCGGTTGAGGCGGCGCAGGAACGCCGTCTCCGCGGCGCCGATGGAGGAGTTGGCCTCCACGGGGGGCGGCGGGATCTGCTCGGGGTCGACTCCGATCACTTCGGCGAAGCGCCGCCACAGCAGGTCCTGCGGGCCGCCGCCGGAGGGGACGGTCACGATGTGGACGCGCTCGGGAGGAACGCCGGGAATGCCGCCGGCCCACCGGTCGAGGATGCCGACCAGGTCCTGCATGCGCCAAAAGGCCCGGCCGTGGTCGCCTTCGCTGCCCTCGGGGTCCCGCAGCTGCTCGACGAAGACCGAAAACGGCACCCCGAAGCGGTTCTTGACGGTCTCCTGCCAGGCCGCGGGGATCTGGCGGACCAGGTCCCGGACGGTCAGCACCAGGTGGACCTCGGCGAAGGCGAGGTCGGACAGGGCCTGCTCGGCCTGCTCGGCGGTGGACCGGGTGAGCAGCTCGTGGCTGATGACGGTGGTGCCCCGCCACCTGCGCGCCTCGGCCACCAGCCGCTCCCAGGCGCCCGGCACCTCGGGGTAGTTGTGCCCCAGGTAGTCGGCCTCCTGCAGGTCGAGCGTGGCCCAATAGTGCGCCGGGTAGGCGTCGCCGGGGTACAGCACCCCCTGCTTGCGCAGCCGCTCCCGGTTGCGCCACATCACGTTCTGCAGGTAGGTGGTGCCGCTTTTGGGAGTGCCCAGATGCAGATAGACGACCTGGTCGCGGCCCCGGCCCCCGGCCGCCTGCGAGCCGGGTCCAAAGCTCACCATCGGTCGCACCCCTCTCCATGATCGATTCTGTGGAGATTGCTGCAGTCTACGGTCCCATAGGCCCGCAAGCGGGCCGTTCGCGCCCCGCCTGCCTGCTTCAGGACACTTCGAGGTGGTCGATGTCGATCGGGGCGCCCTGCTGGGTGAGCGTCAGGGTGTTCCAGCCGCGGGCGAGCGCCACCTCCACGGTCACCGTCCGCCACCGGCTGGACTTGCGGTAGTCCAGGCGCAGCCCCAGCATCCCGGCCGCCCCGCTCTCCGGGCGCGCCACGAGCCGCCCCTCGCCGGTCTTCCCCCGGACGGTGCGGTAGGTCAGGCGGACGGTGTAGACGCCCGCCTCCGGGGCCGGCACCCGGATCTCCAGCCCGCCGGGCGCTCCGGGACGGATCCGCACGGCGCGCCCGCCGGAGGCGCCCTTGCCGGAGACCACCCGCCCGCCGGCGGCCGTGCCGGCTTCGGCCTCATAGCGCCGCCGGGACCCGCGCACCACCGGGTGGGCGCCGTCCCAGCCCAGGTCCGCCACGTACATCGCCCGCCGCACCCGCTCGCCGCCGAGGAAGTCGGTGATGCCGTGGAAGACGATGTGGTCACCGGCCGGGTCGGCGACGATGTCGGCGCCGCCGGGGCCGACGATCTTGCGGCCGAACGACGTGCTGCTCATCAAGGGCTCGGGCGCCCGCCGGTAGGGGCCGGTGCGTTCGGCGGCGATCGCGTACCTGGTGCGGTAGCGGTCGCTGTAGAACACCCCCGCCGAATACAGCAGCACGTACTTGTCGCCGCGCCGCACCAGCGCGGGCGCCTCCACCAGCACCGGATCGGAGTCGTCCCAGGTCAGGATGCGGGTGGCGGGGCCGGTGAAGCTCAGCCAGCGCGGCCCGAGCGGGCGGATGAAGATGGCGGTCGGGCGCGGCCCGGCGATGTCCTTGCGGTACAGCAGGTGGGCGCTGCCGTCGCGGTCGCGGAAGAAGGCGGCGTCGATCGCATCGCCCTCTTCGGAGCACACCAGCGGCCGGTCGCCCACCGGCTGAAAAGGCCCGGTGGGCGACTGCGAGGTCGCCACGCCGATGCACTGGCCGCCGCTGGTGCGGGATTCGGCGGTGTAGTAGAGCACGAACACGCCGTCGGGGCGGCGCACCACCTCCGGCGCCCAGGTGTTCCCGCTCCTGGCCCACCGGCCGAGCTCGGGCAGCGCGTCCCCCGGCTGCACCCGCCACGGCCCGTCGATCGAGGGGGCGGTGGCCACGGGCACGTTGCGTCCCCGGGCGTTGGTGGCGTAGGCGTAGTAGGTCTCCCCCACCCGCAGGACGTCGGGGTCGGGGAAGTTGCCTTCGATGGCCGGTCCGGTGGCCTGGGGTTTGCGCGATTCGGCGACGGGCTCGCCGAGGCCGGGCGAGGCAGAGGGCTCGGGGGAGCCGGTGGGCTCGACGGGTTCGGGCGGGGAGGCCGTCGCCGGCGGCGCGGTGACGGCGGGCCGGACGGCCTGGGCGTGCCGGGCCTGCCCGTCCGCCCGGTCGGTGGTCGCCATGGCCACCGCCACCACGGCCGCCGACACCGCCGCGGCGCCGGCCAGGGCACGAAGCTCGGCGCCCCTCACGGACAGCTGGCCCCGGCGCACCGGCGCACCGCCTTCAGCCGCCTGGCCAGTTCCTTGCGCACCGAGGCCAGGGCCGGGTCGGCATGGCGGGAGTTGAGCTGGTAGGGGTCGGTGTACATGTCGTACAGCTCCTTTTCACCCCCCGAGTGCTCCACGTACAGGTAGCGGTCGGTGCGCAGCGCCGCGTACCAGCGCGCCCGGACGCGCGGACCGGTCTCCAGCAGGATGTCACGCTTCCGGTCGCCGTGGAGGAAGTTCTGCAGCGGGCGGCCGTCTTGGCGCCGTCCCGGCTTGGCCCCCGACGCCGCCAGGATCGTCGCCGGCAGGTCGACGTTGCTGACCGGCGTCCGCACCTGCCGCCCCTTGGGGAATCCGGGGCCCCGTACGATCAGCGGGATGCGCACCGACTCCTCATAGGGGTGGATCTTCTGGTGCGCGAAGCGGTGCTGGCCGAGCATGTAGCCGTTGTCGGAGGTGAAGACGAACAGGGTGCGGTCGAGCTGGCCGCGCCTTTTGACCGCCCGGTAGATCTTGGCGACCGCCTCGTCCACCGCCAGCAGCGACTCCAGCCGGTTGCGGTACTCGGCCTGGATGCTGGCGATCTTCTTCTTGCCGAACCGCTTGTTGCGGCGCACATGGCGCGGCTTGTCGCTGATGTCCTTTTCGTTGAAGGAGGGCGAACGCCACATGACGGCGTTGTCATAGGCGTTGCGGTGGCGCGGGGCGGGCCGGGGGCCGCCCCATTTGTCGCCCATCTTCTTGTTCCAGGGGGCCTCCAGATGCGGGGCCAGCGGCGCGAACCACATGAAGAACGGGCGCTTTCCGGTGGTCGGCCTGTTCAAATAGGCCACGGCCTTTCTGGCCAGCACATCGGTTTGGTAGTTGGCCGGCTTGCCGCCCTTCTTCTTGCCGTATTTGCGCAGCTTGCCGTTCTCGTTGAGGGTGTAACCCCACATGCTGTAGGTGGACGGCCCCATCAGGCCGTACCAGTCTTTCCAGCCCTGCGGGATCTCGCTGCCGTGCCGCCCATAACCGTTCAGGTACTTTCCGATGTGAACGGTGTCATAACCGCTTTGGGTCAGCCACATCGGCAGGGTCTGCTTGGGCAGCGCCTGATATCCCCCGTCGGGGGAGCTGTTGCTGAGCACCTTGTGGTTGTGGGCGTACTGCCCGGTCAGGAAGGTGGCGCGGGACGGGCAGCACCACGAATAGCTGACATAGGCGTTGCTGAACGTGGTCCCCTGATCGGCGAGCAGCCGCCGGACATTGCGCATGACCGACATCGACGCCAGATCCTGGTCGTCGGTCATGATGACGATGATATTCGGCCTGGCTTTCGCCTGCTGGGCCGTTTCCTGGGGCTTTTCCTGAGAACTCGTTGCGCATCCGGCGACCAAGGCCAGCGTCATGACAGACAGCATGACCTTGCGTGTACGCCGAACTGGAACCACGGCAGGAACTCCCAGCTTTCTACAACAGCCCACACCGGATCAAGTCCGGCAATACGCATGCCCAGGGTAGCGGATGTCCCCGGCATAATCGGAAGGTCTGGCCAAACCCGGGCGCCCTTCGCCCGCGAGGAGAGTAGCGTGCAGCTCACCGATACGAGTTTCATCGGCCTGCTTGCGGCACTGGCCGTGGCGGCGGTCGTGGCGACCGTGTGGCTGATGCCCAAGGTGGCCGGAGGCGGGCTGCGGCACTATGCCGCCCGCCTGGGACTGCTGGTGGCCTGCCAGCTGATGATCGTGCTCGCCCTCGCCGCCGGGGTCAACGCCTACTTCCTGTTCTATGCCAGCTGGGGGGACCTGCTGGCCGACGCCGACGGCGGCGCGCAGGTCCGCAAGGGGGAGACCCGCAAGATCCCCCGCACCGTGCTGCTGAAGCGCGACGCCTCGGAGCTGAGCGCGGACCTGGGCATCACGGACCGAAAGCGCGACGGGCTGCTGGAGCAGACCGTCATCGAAGGGCCGCGCACCGGCCTGCGCGCCGACGCGTTCGTCTACCTGCCGCCCGACTATTTCAAGCCGGAGGCCGCCCAGCGGCGCTTTCCGGTCGTGCTGGTGCTCACCGGCTACCCGGGCGACCCCAAGCTGCTGGTCGGCCGGCAGGAGATGCCCAAGCTGGCGCTGGAGGAGCTGCGCGCCGGGCGGGTCCAGCCGATGATCTACGTCTTCGTCCAGTCCACCGTGGCCCCGCCGCGCGACACCGAGTGCACCGACGTGCCGGGCGGCCCGCAGGTGGAGACGTTCTTCGCCCAGGACGTCCCGGAGGTGCTGCGCGCCTCCTACCGGGTCGCCCCCACCCGGGACGGCTGGGGGCTGATGGGCCCCTCCAGCGGCGGCTACTGCGCGGTCAAGCTGGCGATGCGGCACTCCGATGAGTTCGCCGCCGCCGGCTCGGTGTCGGGTTATTTCACCGCCATCAAGGACGCCACCACCGGCGACCTGTGGGACGGCAGCAAGGCCCTGCGCAACGAGAACGACCTGATCTGGCGGCTGGAGAACCGCCCGCCCCCGCCGATATCGGTGCTGGTGGCCTCGGCCCGCAAGGGCGAGAAGAAGTTCCCCGAGGCCGAGAAGTTCGTCTCGCTGGTCAAGCCGCCCATGCAGGTCGATACCGCCTACTTGCCGGAGGGCGGGCACAACTTCAAGACCTTCGCCCGGCTGTGGCCCCAGACGCTGCGCTGGATGAGCGGCAAGCTGCAGGTGAAGTAAGGGCTCAGCCCTTGCGGAGGCCGCCCCGGGAGCGTCCGCCGGACGCGGCGGCCTTCGCGGCCGAGGCGGCCATGCGCTCGCGGGACCGGTTGCGGCGGGCCCCGTAGGGGGCCACCAGCATGCGGTAGAAGGGCCGCCGGATCGAGGTCGGGACCAGCCGGTAGCCGCCGCGCAGGGCCACGTTGCGCAGGTACTGGGTGCGTGTGATGAAGCCGTGCTGCAGCATCTCCCGCTGCAGCCGCAGCTCGGAGTTCAGCAGCGCGCGGCCGCCCCGGCGCTCATAGGCCCCGGCGCTGACCCGGTAGTACACCAGCGGCTCGGCCACGTTGACCACCTTGGCGCCGTTGGCGATCATCCGCACGAACAGCCAGTAGTCCTCCATCAGCGGCAGGTCGCCGTAGCCGCCGGCGGCCAGCACCGCGCTGCGCCGGTAGACCACCGTGGGGTGGTTGAAGGGGTCGTGCAGGCGCGAGTAGCGGGCGATGTCCAGCGGGTCGCTGGGCGGGATCCGGCGGCCCACGATGTCGTTGAGGTCGGCGCCGAACTCCAGCAGCCCGGCCCCGACCAGGTCGGCGCCCGCGCGCACCAGCGGCACCTGCCGCTTGAACCGGTGCGGCATGGCGATGTCGTCGGCGTCCATGCGCGCCACGATGTCGTGGCTGCCGGCGGCCAGTCCCGCATCCAGCGCCGGGCCCAATCCCCGGTTGTGCTCCAGCTGCAGGAACTTGACCTCCACCGGGCTGGTGGCCACCAGCTCCTTCAGGCAGAGTGCGATCTCCGCGGACACCGGCCCGTCCTGGACCAGCACCACCTCGTCCGGCCGCAACTGCTGGTCGTGCACCGCGCTGCGAAACGCCGCCCGGATGTACTCCTCACGGTCACCGCCGTAGACGGTCAAAAGCAGTGAGAACGGTTCGGGGGCCATGAGTCCATCTCTGTGACCGGAGCGAACCGATGCCCGATCGGTTCACTTGCCTTTATCGGGTTTATCGACGCTGCGCGGCCAAGATACCGGCTCGTCCCATATGCCGATCGCGCCTGGCCGCTATCGGTCCGTGCCTGCTCGCTCCCTTCTGGTCGCGCCCGCCGCGGGCGGGTCAGGTGGTCTGGCTGCACACGTCCTGGTCGGCGCGCCGCTCCCCGGCGATCTTGGGCAGCGGGGTCCCGGTGCCCCGCAGCCGGACGCCGTCCTTGCCGATGATCAGGTAGACCAGTCCCGGCCGTCCGGAGGGGAACGCCGTGGGCTGGGGTGCGGCCTGCAGCTTGGCGGCCAGCGCGGCGGCCTGCCGCTCGGCGCCCGGCCCGTACAGGATCCGGGTCGGGATGTCGGCGGACTGCTGCTTGGTGCCCACCTTGACGATCTGGAAGCCCTGCTCGGTCAGCCCGTCGGCGGTGCGCTGGCCCAGCCCGTCGGTGGTGGTCCCGTTGTAGACGGCGACCTTGGTCTCCGCGGGCTTGGCCGGCGGCTGTCCCCCGTTCTGCCTGGCCGGCTGCTTGGGCTCCTCGGGGGGCAGCTCGTTGTCCTCGCGGATGGCGTCGAACAGCGGCTTGGCCCGGGCCATGTCGATCTGCACCCGGTTCTTGTCGGCGGGGTAGGCGGTCACCGGGACGGTGACGAAGGTGACCTTGCCCGCGCTCAGCCCGCGCAGGCTGGCGGCCAGCTTCTGCATCGTGCCGAGGGTCAGCCGGTCGTCCACCTTCACCGCCTTGGCCACCGCCTGCAGGAAGGCATAAGTCCTGGCGGGGTCCTTCAGCAGCCCGCTGCTGGTGGCCTTCTTGACCACCGAGCCCATGAACGCCTGCTGGCGCTTGATCCGCGACAGGTCCGAGCCGTCGCCCAGCCCGCCGGTGCGGGTGCGCACATAACCGATGGCCTGCTTGCCCATCACCACCTGCCGGCCCTTCTTGAGCACCAGGTCGGCCTTGGGGTCCCGGATGGGCTTGGGCACGCAGATCTCCACTCCGCCGAGGGCGTCCACCACCTCGATGAAGCCGGACATGTCGATCTCGGCGTAGTGGTCGATGCGGATGTCGGTCAGCGACTCGATCAGGTTCCAGGTGCAGGCCGGGCCGGCGAAGGAATAGGCCCAGTTGAGCTGGCCGAACTGGGAGGGGACGCGAGTGCCGTCCTTCTTCTTGCACTCGGGGATCTGCACCATCGAGTCGCGGGGGAAGCTGATGCCGATGGCCCGTTCTCCGCCCGGGGAGATGTGCATCAGGATGGTGGTGTCGGAACCACCGCCTTGGTCGCTGCCGAACCGCTTGTTGTCGCCCTCCCGGCTGTCAGAGCCCAGCAGCAGGATGTTCAGGGAGTTGTTGAGCTTCTCCGGCCGGTCGGCGGCGAGCTGGTCGTCGATGTTGTCCCGCTCGATCGCGCCGTTGACGCTCCGGTAGAACCCGTAGGCGGTCAGACTGGCCAGCACCATCAGCGCAGACAGCACGATGGACGCCCACCCCAGCAGGCGCCAGCGCCGGTCGTGGGCCGGCGACGGCGGCGGCGCGGCCCGGGTGGCTTCGCGCTCCGAAGTGACCAAACCTTCCATCCGTCGTATTCCATCACAGCCGGGACACCGGTCACGGCCGTCACGATCAACTCGGTATGACGACCTTTGTCCCACTGGTCTCGGCGTCGGGTTCGCACCAGTATGTCCTTTGCGTAGTGGACGTCCCGGCCGTGGGCGAGGATGACATCGTTTCGAAATTCCTCGCCGGTCCCATCGCTCTGTTGTGACTTTGTCGCAGCGCGCCCAGTTGCCCCGACAGGACTAGACTCGGGCCGCATCCAGGGTGTTCGTCCGATCAGTCATGCCGCTGAGAGGAGACCGGTGTCCGATCGGGACTGGCAGCATGCGGTGCTGCGCGAGCTCGGTGCCGCCGAAGCCGGCCTCGCCGATCCTCGGCCACCGGGTCCTGTGCCCTCGCCCGCCCCGGCGGCGACCGCCGCAGAGCCACAGCCGCAGCGGACCGGCGGCACCTCGCCTTCGGCCTGGTACCCCGAAGGAGTGGTGAGCGGCGAGGAACCCGCCGCCGGGACCGCTCCCCCGGTCCTGAGCGCGCCGCCTCCCCCGGGACGCGAGCCGACGGCGACCTTCAAACTGCCCCCTAAGAAATCGCAGCCGCCCCCCGCGGGACCGGAACACGCCGCCCCGCAGCCGCCCGGCCCCGCCCCCTCCCACGAGACGGCGGCCGACCGCCACGTGGCCGGGGCCGTCCCCGCCCAGGCGGGGCCGAGCGAGCCGCCGTCCTGGGAAGAGGTCATGGCGGCGCACGCCCAGGCCACCGGCGCGGAACCCGCCGCGCCGTCCCCCCCGCCGCCCCCGCCGTCGCTGTTCGGACGCCCGGCGGCATCCGGCGACGCCCAGCCCCCGGCGGCGGGCGAGAACGCGCCCGGCCCCGCATGGACGCCCACGCCGGCCGGCGGTGAGGCCCCCGCGGCACCCGTCACGGGCGTCCCCGACCGGCCCGGCGACGACGCGGCGGCCCACCCCCTTCCCGCGCCGCCGCAGGCTCCCCGTCCCGCCGCCCCGCAGCCGCCCGCTCCCGCCGGTGACGCCGAGGTGTCGGCCGAGGCGCTGGTGCGGCGCAAGGCGCACGGCGACTCGGCGCTGCGCCGGGTCGGCCGCGGGGTGCGCAAGATGGTGGGCGCCACGGCGGCCGGCGACATGCGCGAGATGACCGGCATGGTGCAGCGGCTGCAGTCGCCGGTGCCCTCCTGCCGGCGGATCGCCGTCACCTCCATCCGCGGCGGCGCCGGCAAGACCACCGTGGCGGCGCTGCTGGCCTCGGTGATCGCCGAGCACCGCGAGGACCGGGTGCTGGCCATGGACGCCGACTCCGGGCTGGGCTCGCTGGCGCTGCGGCTGAACGTGCGCCCCGAACGCTCCATCCACGACCTGGCCGCCGCCCGTCCCCGCTCCTGGGAGGAGACCGCCCCCTACCTGTCGCGCACCGAGCAGGGACTGTGGGTGATGTCGGGCACCGCCCGCGGGCGGGTCTCGGAACTGGATCTGGAGACCTTCCAGGCGGCCGCCTCCGGGGTGAGCCGCTACTTCTCCGCCGCGGTGATCGACTGCGGGGCCGGCATCGTGGAACGGCTGCAGCGGGGAGTGCTGGCCGCCGCGCACGCCCAGGTGTTCGTCGCCCCCGGCACGGTCGACGGGGCGCTCAGCGCCCGCCACACCCTCAGCTGGTTCGTCGGCAGCGGCTATGAGCAGCTGCTGTCCCGCACGGTGGTGACACTGGTCACCCACTCCCCCCACGCCGACGGCGACGCCGACCTGGAACGGGCCCGGCAGATCCTCAGCGACGGCGGGCTGCCGGTGGTGGTGGTCCCCTACGACCGGCACCTGGCCACCGGGACGGCCATCACCCCCGGCCGGGTGAGCGGCGGCGTCCGCACCGCGGTGTCGTGGATCGCCGCCGAGGTCTTCGCCCGTTCGCTCACCGGAGGCACGCAGTGAGCACCGACGTGGTCGCGCTGACCAAGGACCGTCCCGACGTGGGCGCCGTGCTGGAAGGGCTGGGGGCGCGGCTGCAGCTGCCGATGGCGGTCAGCGCCCACGGCGGGGCCTGCCGGGTCTACGACGGGGCGGGCCGGCTGGTGGTGCACATTCCCGAGCCGGTGCTGATCGGCGTGCCCGGCGAGATCGAACGACTGCTGGGAGGCGGGGTGCAGGCCGCCCCGCCGGTGTGGTGGGTGGACATCCGCGCCGCCGCCGACCTGGCCGATGCCGCGCGGATCGCCCGGGCCTGCGCCGAGGAACTGGTGGCCCGGCACGGCGGCGCGATGTGGACGGGAGCGGGCCGGTGAGCGCGGTACTGGATGTGATGACGGCGCAGGCCATGGTGGTGCTGCAGGACCGCCCCGTGGTGGCGCTGACCCCGTGGCTGGCCGCGGCGCTGGAGGAGTGCGCCGGGTCGGGCCGCGCCCTGCAGATCGTGACCTCGCCGTCCTCGCGGCTGTCGATGCCGCTGAAGCTGGCCGGGCCGGCCGCCCAGTGGGTGGTGCGCGACGGCGACGGCTACTACGAAGGGCTGACCGGGCGCCCGCTGCGCTGGGACGGCGGGGCCTTCAGCCCCGTCCCCGACGCCCGCGACTACGCGCCCGGCTACCTGACCCCGCCCAGCGGGCCGCTGGGCGCCCAGCTCACACTGACCTACCGGGCCCGGCACACCCGGCACAGCGTGCTGGGCGGGCAGCTGGAACGGCTGTTCACCATGCTGACCGGGCGTCCCCCCGCGGGCTGGGGGCCGGCCGAACCGGTCGCCCACCCCTGGCAGCGCTCCGAGCTGACCTCTCACGTCCGCGAACGGGGCAACGCCGCCGTCCGGCTGGTGGTGGTGGGCGCAGGCGGCGGGCGCAGCGCGCTGGCGGTGGCCGAGTTCTCCCAAGGCGGCACCCTGGAGGTCACCACGCTGACCGTGGGACACCCCCCGGCCGACCCACCGCCGGTCGCGCACCTGCCGGCGCTGGTGGAGTCGCTGGTGGCCGAGCACCCGGTGGCCTCCCTGCTGGCCCAGCTGAGCCCCGGCCGGGCGGATGCGACCTACGAGCCCCGCTGGACGGGCGCCCCCGCCCCGCTGGGCATGGCGGTGGCCGGGGAGCGTCCCGGCCCGCCCGGCATCCCGGCCCGCCCGGCGGGCTCCGGGCAGACCCCGATGACCTGGTTCGAACTGGGCGACGGGCGCTCCCCGGAGGGCTGGCGGCGGCACCGCGAACTGCTGCGGCATCTGACCTCCTGACCCCCTCCGGCCGGCCGGGTCCGGCGCGGTGGCCCGCGGCCCGACCTGCCAGATCACCGAAGGCGTCCACCCCGGACGGTGATCCGCACCAAAGGCATAGTGATCGTTTCGTGATGTTTGAGATTGCTGTGCGATGGGGGAGGTCGGTAGTTTTCGGGGAATGCGTTTGGGACGTATGCAGCTGTGGCTGGCGATCGGATCGGGCCTGACGGTGGCCGCGACCACTGTCGGCGTAGTGGCATTCGTCAGGAACAACGACGAGCCGGCCGTCCGGGTACAGCAGGTCGCCTCCAGCGGCGCGGTCAGCGCCGGCGCGGCCCGCGGCGTCGAGGCCTACTGGACCGCCGAGCGCATGGCCAAGGCCCGTCCGGTCGGCGCGCCCGCCGACCCCGGAGAGGTCGCCGCGACCGGCGGCGCCGCCAGGACCGCCAAGGCCTACAGCGGCATCCCCTCGGTGGGGGCGCTGTTCTTCAACAACGGCGCCGGCGACCACTACTGCACCGCCGCGGTGGTCAACAGCCGGTCCAAGCGGCTGATCATCACCGCCGCGCACTGCATCCACGGCGGCAAGGGACGCGGCTACTTCAAGAACATCGCCTTCGTCCCCCGCTATGACCGGGGCAAGAAGCCGTACGGCATCTGGACGGCCCGCAAGATGTTCGTCCCCAAGGGCTGGGCCAAGCGCAGCGACCCCGACCTGGACTTCGGGTTCGTCTCGCTGCACACCAAGGACGGCCGCCGCATCCAGCCCGCGGTCGGCGGCGGCAACAAGATGGCCGTCAACAAGGGGTATGTCAACATCGTCAACGTGACCGGCTACCCCAGCGTCCGCCGCGACCCGCGCGACCGGCCCATCTGGTGCCGGACCAAGACCGCCAAGCACTCCAGGTTCCAGATCAAGATGGCCTGCAACGGCTTCTACGGCGGCGTCAGCGGCAGCCCCTGGCTGCTGAACTACAACACCAAGACCCACAAGGGGACGATCAACGGCGTGCTCGGCGGCTACCGGCGCGGCGGCAACGTCCACTGGATCTCCTATGCCGCCTACTTCGACAAGGACGTGCTGAAGCTGCGGGCGTACGCCAACGACCACGCCTGAGGGCGGGTCCCCCGGGTCCGCAGCCCCGCCGAGGCTCGAAGGAGGAGCGCTCCTGAGCACCCAAACCATGCAGCCACTGGCCCCCGGCGATCCCACCGTGGTGGGTCACTACCGGTTGCTGGGACGGCTCGGCCAGGGCGGGATGGGCGCCGTCTACTACGGCGCCGGGCCCGACGGGCGGCCGGTGGCGGTGAAGGTCGTCCGCAAGGAGCTGGCCGCCGACCCCGGCTTCCGGGCCCGGTTCGCCGACGAGGTGAGCAACGCCCGCAAGGTGGCCTCGTTCTGCACCGCGCAGGTGCTCGACCACGGCGAGGCCGACGGCTCCCCCTACCTGGTCACCGAGTACATCGAAGGACCCTCGCTCAGCGAGTACGTCCAAGAGCACGGCCCGATGCCCCTGGAGCCGCTGCGGGCCCTGGCGGTGGGCATCGCCACCGCGCTGGTGGCCATCCACGGGGTGCGGCTGGTGCACCGCGACCTCAAACCGTCCAACGTGCTGCTGTCGGCGACCGGTCCCCGGGTCATCGACTTCGGCGTGGCCCGCGCCGTGGACTCCTCCTCCCACCACACCCAGACCGGCTTCATCGTGGGCAGCCCCGGCTGGATCGCGCCCGAGCAGGTCTTCGAAGGCAAGGTCGGCACCGCCGCCGACATCTTCACCTGGGGATCGCTGATCGCCTTCGCCGCCACCGGACGCCACCCCTACGGCACCGGCAACCTGATGGTGCTGGCCACCAAGGCCCACCAGGGCGCCCACGACCTGACCGGGGTGCCCGAGGAACTCCGCCCGCTGATCACCGCCGCGCTGGACCCGGACCCCTCCCGCCGCCCGACCGCCGAGGAACTGGTGGTGGCGCTGGTCGGGGACGAGACCGACCCGCAGACCGGGGCCCAGCGGCTGGTCACCTCCGCCTGGACGCCGAACTCGCTGTCCCCGGCGGTGTTCGCCCAGCCCGCGCCGCCGCCGGTGACCCCGCCGCCGTTCCCGATGCCGCCCGTGACGCCCCCGCCGGCGCCTGCGCCCGCCCCGGGCGCCCCGCCGGGACCGGTGGCCGCTACACCGCCCCCGTTCGCGGCCCCCGCGCCCCCGGCGGCCCCACCGCCGTCCCAGTCCAGGTCACCGGGTGCGATCATCGGGGTCGTCGTCGCCGCGACGTTGATGGCCGTCATGGTGCTGGGCACCGTGGTCTACGCGCTGAACCGCAAGGACGGCGACTCCGCCGAGCCGCCGCCGGCGGAGCCCATCTCGCCCGCCGGCTCCCCCAGCGCCCAGACGGTCAACGGTGAACGGATCACCCGGCTCCCTGAGCTGTGCACCCCGCTCGGCAGGGTGCTGCCCGCCAAGGCCCGCGGGGTGCCGCTGGACAAGGGCGACAACAACGACTCGAACATGCAGATCTGCAGCTGGGAGCGGCGGCGTTCCGACCACGCCCTGGACTTGACGGTCACCGTCACCCGCCACGAGACCATCGGCGACAAAAGCGGCGAGCAGCGGGCCCGCGAGGACGTGCAAAGCGACTGGGAGTACCTCGGCGAGTCGGAGTACCACTCCGGCAGGGAACGGCTGTCGGGGGTCGGCGACGAGGCCGTCTCCGCCAAGCTGGACAGCTCCACCATCGCCGGCCCCGATGAGAGCCGGCTGCGCAGCTACTGGATGAGCGGCGTGGACCTCACCGCCCGGTACGCCAACGTGGTGATCGAGGTCAACTGGGAGGCCGCCGACTACCCGCCCGCCGTCCGGGGCGACCGGGTCCTCAAGGGCACGGGACTGCCCTACCAGACGGCCAAGCAGGAGGCCATCCGCCTGGTCCGCGCCGTCATCGCCGAGCTCCGCTAGACCCGGCCGGAGGAACGGCCGCACGGGACCGGCTCGAGCACGCGGCGGGACGTCCCGGATGCCTGAGACGGGAATGGTGAGGCGTGCTGGAGTACCTGGAATCGGACGCGACCGGCATCGCGGAGGCGGTCGGCCGGGGAGAGGCGTCCGCGGTGCAGGTCGTGCGGGCGGCGCTGGAGCGGCTGGCGGCCGTCGAACCGGTGCTGCGCGCGTTCCGGCGGGTCCTGGCCGAACAGGCGATGGCGGACGCGCAGGCCGTGGACCGGGCGGTGGCCCGGGGCGAGCGGCTGCCGCTGGCGGGGGTGCCGATCGCGGTCAAGGCCTGGGACGGGCTGGAGGCGCCACAGACGGTGCTGCTGCGGCGGGCCGGGTGCGTCGTCATCGGGCTGACCTCCGTCCCGGGCCCGCACACCCCCTGGCAGACCTGGGGGCGCACCGAGCGCGGCCCCACCGTCAACCCCTGGCGCGCCGACCGGACGCCCGGCGGGTCCTCGGCCGGGTCGGCGGTCGCGGTGGCGGCCCGGGTGGTGCCGCTGGCCACCGGAAGCGACGGGGCCGGATCGATCCGCATTCCCGCGGCCTGGTGCGGGGTGCTCGGCCTCAAACCCACGAACGGCCGGGTGCGCGGCCACGACGCCGCCGGGCTGAACGTCCCCGGGGCGCTGGTGCGGACCTCGCGGGATGCGGCGCTGTACCTTTCGGTGCTGCTGGGGGAAGAGATCGCGCCCGCCGGGCCGGAGCCGCTGCGGGCCGTCTGGTCCGGTTCGCTGGGGTTCGCGCAGGTCGACCCGGAGCAGGCCGCGCTCGCCCGGGCCGCCGCCGAGCGATTGCACCGGGCCGGGCGGCTGGTGTGGCGGGACCATCCGGTGCGGCTGCTGGACCCCGGGCCCGCCTGGCACGCCCTGCGCGAGCTGGGCGGCGACCGGGAGAACGCCCGGCGCATCCGCCGGGCCAACGACGATCGGCTGCGCGCGGTGTTCGCGGAAGCGGACGTGCTGCTGACCCCCACGACCCCGCTGCCGCCGCACGGTCACGACGGGCCCGGGGAGGCGATGCCGGTCGACCTCACCTGGGGTTTCAACATCAGCGGCCACCCGGCCATCAGCATCCCGGCCGGCCGCGCCGCCGACGGCACACCGGTCGGGCTGCAGGCCGTCGCCCGGCACGGCCGGGAGGACGTGCTGCTGCGGCTCGCCGCCGACCTGGAACGGCTGAGCCCGTGGCCGGTACCGGTCATCGCAGATGCCTGATGAGGACGCACCGGGAGGTCCGGATGGCCCGCGGTCGTGACACCGGCGTTCCGGACGGTCCGTCCCCGTGGGTTTAGGGCCCGTTCGGGGCGTCCTGCCGGCATTCGGCCGGCCGCCCGCGTGACACGGCCCAGGGTCGGCCTGCTCGAATCCCGCTGTGCGGGCCCGTCCCTCAGCCCTGCGGCGGAGGCGGTGGCTGGGGAGGACCCTGCGGCGGCTGGGGTCCGCCTGCGCCCGGGGGCGGTGCCGGAGGAAGGAAGTGGGGGCCGCCGCCCGGAGGCGGCGCTCCCGGATACTGCTGCGGAGGCATCGGCGCCCCCATGGAAGGGGGCGGCCCGCCAGTGGGGTACTGCCCGGGGGGCGGGCCCATTCCCGGTGGACCGGGCGGTGGCCCGTAGCGGCCGTAAGGGACGGCCATGGCCGTGCGCCTGCGATTGACCCGTCCATAGATGACGGCGGAAACCGTCAAGGCACCGCCCACCAGCAAGGCGGCGGCGACGATGGCGGGCCAGGCGACCTCATCGTCGCCCGAGGAGGGCGCACCTGCCGGCGAGGGGCCCGATTCCTTGGAGTCCGTCTCCGGCTCCCGTGCCGACTTCGGCTGGGTCGCCAGCCACTTGTCGTACTCCTCGAAGACGGGGTTCGGCGGGTTCTTCGGAAGCAGCCCCTCGAAGATCCGGTAGGGCCGGAACAGGCCGTGGCCGCTGCGGTCGTCCTTGCCCGGCTCGCCGATGTCCCGCGCCGAGGCCACGACCCGCCGCACGACCTCACGGTTGCTCAGGTTCGGATAGCGCGAACGCACCAGGGCGATGGCCCCGGACGTCAACGCCGCGGAGATGCTGGTTCCGCTGATGTTCTCCTCGAGGCTGCCATTCCGGATGATGGTCGCTGCGGAAACTCCCGGGGCTGCTAGATCGACATATGGCTGCCGTTGTGTCTTCCTCCAGAGGCCGCCCTGGGAATCCGCTGCTCCAACCGCAAGAACCCCCTTGCAGTTAGCCGGGTGCATAGATGAGTTGAGGGAGTTTCCGTCATTTCCCGCCCCGGCGACGATGACGGCATCGCGCTCTATCGCATACCTCACCGCATCCTGCAGGTAGGCGGGGCAAGGGCCGGCAAGAGCCTGTGAAAGATTGATGACCTTCGCACCGTTATCAGCTGCGAAACGGATTCCTTGAGCGTAGGCAGCCGTCGATCGCGTGATAACCGGAAGTATCTGAGCTTCTGGCGCTACCCCGAGAAAGCCACTCGATCCACCACGTGAAGCGATGAGAGCTGCGATTCCGGTGCCATGCCCGCCCAGGTTGGTGTCCGTGTCTCTGCGTCCATCACTGCCGCCGTACATAAAATCCGCCCCAGGGAGCACTGCCCCGGAGAGCTCTGGAATATCGGCCTGGACTCCTGAGTCGAGAACGGCGACTGTGACCCCACGCCCCTTGCTGTATTTCCACAGCTTGGTGTCGATGAACCACGCGTCGAACCACCATTGCTGCGGCAGATGCCGGACGGCCGTCGCGGCCATGCCCGGCAAGGCCGTCCCGACCACCATCAGCACAGCCATGGAAGAGATGATCAACGACCGCAACGTGCGATGGTTCAGCGGTATCGACATCGTGCAACCGATCGTTCAACGGGGGCGGGCAGGCCGGAGGTGCACCTCCAGCCTGCCCATACCATAGCCGTCTGCTTGCTGGGTCCGGGTCAGCCGATCACTGATGGACCGGCTTCTTCATCGCCGATCCAGACATCCTCATCTTCGGCGAGCCAGGTGGTGCGTTCGCGTTCTTCCTGCCTGCCGCCGTGACCACCGCCGGCGCCCATGGGCATTCCCATGCCCATGCCGCCCATCCCGGCCATTCCAGCCATTCCGGCCCGGCCCCTTCCGGCGCCGCCCGGACCTCCGGGCATGCCGCCCATGGCTCCGGGCATCCCGCCGACGGCTCCCGCACCACCCGGCATACCACCGGGAAGACCTCCGGCTCCTCCGGGAAGGCCACCGCCACCGCCACCGCCGCCGGGAAGGCCTCCACCACCGCCGCCTGGAGGGCCAAAGCCACCGGGACCGGCGCCATAAGGATCAACGCGAGGCTCAAGACCGGCCAAGTCTGAACCTGAACCGCCGCCGCCCGGGTAGTTCGGGCCGCCGGGATAGCCCGGCCCACCGGGATAATTCGGCCCGCCAGGGTAATTGGGGCCGCCGGGGTAATTCGGCCCACCGGGACCACCGCCAGGAGGATTGGTACCCCCTCCGCCGGGGCCGGGGTAATTCGGACCGCCAGGATGGTTGGGTCCCGGAAGGTCCGGGGTGTTCGGCCCACCGGGATTGCCAGGCCCCGGATAGCTCGGGCCATCGGGAAGCCCGCCGCCTCCACCGCCAGGACCGCCACCCGGCATACCCGGTGTCTTAGGTACCCCGCCGCCAGGAGAAGGCCGTTCCTTCTCCCAGATTTCTCCGGGGTTCGTGGTGGGCATGTCGACACGAATGCCCTCGGGGAACTGCCGGTTGGAGGCCGCCGTCCCCTCGTTGATTTCCAGCATGCCCTGCCGGGCGTCCCAGTTGTTCTTCAGAAATCCCCCGACTATGGTGGCGGGGGCCGCAGGCAGGGTCGCCGGGTTGGCGGCGAAAATGGCGCCCGCCCACCGCTTGACTTCATGAACCCAGCTGTCGGTCTGCGAGCCGGGTCCATATGCCTGCTTCCATGCCTTCTGCTTGGCGGCATGGTTGCTGATCGCCTGGCCGACCTGCTGACTCGTCTGCTGGATCTCCCGGGCCTGCCGGTACGCCTTGTTCATCTGCTCCAAGGCGGCCTGGGCGTCCTTTCCGCCCCACTGCTTGACCATGTCCTGGGCGACCCGGTGGAGCAGAGTGACGGTGCCGTTCATGTCCTTGGCCAGATTCTGGTAGTGCTTGCTTCCGCTCTCCAGTTGATCTGGCTTCATGCTGTTGACCAGGGTCTTCAGCTTTTCGAAGTTGTCCTCCCAGACCTTGAAGATACCGAGATCTCTGATGCCGAGTCCCTCGGTGCTCTCCTGCCAAGCCTCATTCCTGATCGGGCTGTTCATGCCCGACCCGGGGTATGTGGGCCTGACCTGCGTCATGCACCACCGCCTCCCTTCAGAAGCTCATGTCACCGGTAGGCGCCGCCGCCGACGCCGCCCACATTCCTCTTGTTGGCATCCTCGGCGCGCTCATAGTTGTCGGCGCTTCGCCTCAGCGACTCGATCAGCTGCTCGTAGGCCTCTATGAAGGTCTGGAAGGTCTCACTGATGCGATCCCGGCCGTTTCGGACCGACACATAGAGCGACTGCCCCGCGTCGTAATCGCCGAAGGCGTAATCCTTGGGCGAGTACTCCTGGATGTTCTCGGCGTGATGACCCTTTTTCAGCTTGTCGAGATCCTTCTCGAGCTCTGTGGCCAGATCCCGGAGCTTTCCCGGAGCGATCTGGATCTCCTCGCTGCGCGCAGACGGCAGATAAGGCGGCGGCTTTTCACCCGGCGGCATTCCTGTCTCCTCTCCGTTCAGTCGCCGTCGCAGCGGTTCAAAACCCCAAAACGCTGCGGAATCCCTCTCTTACACCGCAGCCCTCGGCCCGGTTTCCTTTCATTGATCTGCCCGTCGCCACCATGGCGGCTCCGTACGGCCGACTCCTGAGCTCCGGGCGGTCCGCAGAGCTCTTCATCGGCCCCCTGCACAAGACCTGCCATCCGGTTGCGACGCATCCACTGCCTTGACGGTTCGGCATCGCTGCTCTTTTCCGCAGCCCTTCAACCCTGGGGCGGCGGGAACTGCTGCGGTCCCGTGCCCCCGGGAGGCCGCCCCGGGGCGGACGGCCCTGGAGGCTGCCCATGCGCCCCGGAATACGGTCCACCGCTCTGGGGCGACGCACTTCGCCACTGTTGCTGCTGAGGCATCGGGGCGCCCATGGACGGAGGCGGTCCGCCAACGGTCTGCCCCGGGACAGGCCCCATCCCGGACTGCGGCCCATAAGGACCTGGCTGCGGATGAGAAGCGGCCACGGCCGCACGCCTGCCCCGAACCCGGAAGTAGACGAAGGCGGCGATCAACAACCCACCGCCCACCAAGGCGGCGAGAGCGATCACCAAGGGGCCGTTGATTCCGCCCTCTGAGTCTCCGGCTCCGCCCGCCGACGATCCCGACTTCTCTTCCTCCCGCTCTTGTCCTTGCGATTTCGAATCAGGCTGACTTGCCAGCCACTTGTCGTACTCTTCGAAGACGGGGTTGGGAGTGTTCTTCGGGATCTCCCCGTTCAGCACCAGCCGCGGCCGGATGATGCCGGCACCACTCTGGTCGTCCCAGCCGGGAGGGCCGATGTCAAGGGCCGAGGCGATGAGCTGCCGGACGACCTCCCGGTTCGTCATCTGCGGGAACTTGGACCTGATCAACGCGATGGCGCCCGAGGTCAGCGCAGCGGAAGCACTCGTGCCTCCCTCGGAGGTGTAGAACTTTCCGTCTTTGAGCACGCTCCCGACACCCTCCGCGGGAGCGGCGAAGTCAACGTACGGCTGACGCTGCGACTTAGGCCACGGCGTGTTCTGCTTGGTCGAACCGCCGACTGCTACCACGCCCTTACAGTTTGCGGGGGAAATGGAGAAGTTTTCTGCGTCCCCCTCATTACCTGCCGCCGCGACCACGACAACATCGTGGTCTATCGCATACTTGATGGCCTGCTGAACCTCAGGAGAGCACTCTCTTGGCCCTCCCTGGGAAATATTGATTACTTTGGCACCCCGGTCGACGGCAAACGGAATCGCCTTAACATAGGCCGAATCTTTATCAGCCACTATTGGCAGGATCTTCGCCTCTGGGGCTATCCCATAGAACCCGTTTCTTCCTCCCCTGCCGGCGATCTGCACAGCCATTCCAGTGCCATGCCCGTAGCCGTTGATATCCCAGTCTATGTGGGCGTTGCCATTTTCGTGCTCGAAGTCGGCGCCCGGCAGCACTGCTGAGGCCAGCTCCGGAATGTCCGCTTGCACACCGCTGTCCACGACAGCGACCGTTACTCCCTTGCCCTTGCTGTGCGGCCACAGCAGTTCCTCGACCCCCCACGTGGTGAACCACCACTGTGCCGGGTGCGGCCGAGTCTGGATGGCCGCTCCACCGGGTGCAGCCGTCGCCGCGACCAGAAACATCGCTAGGGCGGATGCGACGAGACTCTGCTTCCGCCGCCGGAGCACTCGTTCGCGCATGAAATAACCGATCAGTTGAAAGCCCAGGTGGAAATAGATACGGGCAGAACGGGCATTTTTGCCCGTTCTGCCCACTCCATAGCCGCTCATCGCTGCGATCGGCTCATCCGATCACGGGCGGGCTGGCTTCCTGGTCGTTATTCCAAAACTCCTCGTCCTCGGGAAGCCAGAAGGAGCGCTCGTGTTCCTCCTCCTTACCACCGTGACCGGCGCCGGCGCCCATGGGCATCCCCATGCCCATACCGGCGGGCCCTGTCCCGACTCCGGCCCTGCCCGCGGCGTTCGGACCGCCGAGCACGCCGTTGAAGCCCCGAGGCGAGCCGGCGCCACCGGCACCGGGAAAGCCGGGCGGCTTCCCACCGGGCAGGCCACCGCCTCTCCCGCCGAGGCCACCGCCGGGAAGACCGCCTCCTCTTCCACCGGGCAGACCGCCCGGGAAACCACCGGGCCCACCGGGCAGCAAACCGCCGGGACCACCAGGCGGACCGCCGGGCCCGTTGGGACCGCCGGGCAGGCCGCCGCCACCGCCGCCGAAGCCTCCCCCAGGGCCAGGAGTACCAGGATTACCGGGAGTCAGTCCCGCCAGATCCGAGCCAGAGCCACCACCGGAGTAACCGGAGCCTCCACCACCACCGGGCCCGGGGTAAGTGGGCCCACCCGAGCCGCCACCAGGCAGGTCTCCGTTACGGTAGGGCTCAGGGATTCCTCCATCGAACGGGGTAAGCCTGTTCCCACCAGGACCGGAGTCTCCACCAGGACCAGGCAACCCAGGCGAGCCAGGCGAACCGGGCGGATTCCCAGCGCCACCGCCTCCAGGCATACCCGGCATAGCCGTCCCCGCGCGACCGCCCCCGGTGCCGCCATCGGCAGGCTCGAAAACAGTCCTGCCGAGGTCAGGCATAGTGACCTGGATATCGGAGGGGTAGCTCTCGTTGGACTGCCGGGTTCCCTGGTTGATCTTGTTCAGGGCGTCCTCGG
>ERZ777003.938-NODE-938-length-49911-cov-21.190649_pt1 | contig 49911 bp, 44 predicted proteins | sample MGYA00374956_ERZ777003 | MGnify/ENA primary metagenome ERZ777003 (study PRJEB29302, sample SAMN06268252) | bioreactor metagenome | isolation source: Joint BioEnergy Institute, California, USA | place: USA:Joint BioEnergy Institute, California, USA | collected...
GAGACGTTGTCGCTAAACCAGTTGGCGACGTAGGCGCGCTTGCCGTCGGGCGTGAGGGCGATGAACCTGGGGTAGGTGCCCACTGGGATCGTCGCCTCGACGGCGTTCGTGTCCGTGTCGATGGCCAGGACGTTGTCCTTGTCCACGTCGGCCACATAGAGCGTCTTCCCGTCCGGGGTGATCGCCATCCCCTAAAGATCGACCATGCGGTCGTCGTCGATCCGCCCGACCTCCTTGTGCGTTTCGGTGTCGATCACGGAGATGTCCTGGTAGTTCGCGACGTAGGCGCGCTCGCCGTCCGGGGCGAAGGCCACGCCGACCGGCCGGTCGCCTGCCCCGACCGACCCCACCAGCTTGTCCTCGTTCGTGTCGATCGCACTGACTCGTGCAAGGCTCACGACATACGCGAGGCCGCCGCGGGGGCTGATCGCGATGTCGGACGCGTGGGCCGGGCCCGCGATCTCCGCGACGATCTTGTGCGAGCGGGTGTCGATCGCGTAGATGGTGCCCGAGCTCAAATCCGTGACGTAGAGCTTCTCGCCGTCGGGCGTGATCGCAGCTGCTTCCGCGATGCCCCAGGGACCCTCGACCGGGTCCTGGGCCTCCCCGTCCTCGATCGGCACCAAGCCGCCGTGCGTATCAGGGAAGACAGCCCACGTCGGCACATAGACGGTGTGGGCTTCGGCCTGGGATGCGAGGCCGAGCCAGGCGATCGAGCAGGCGACGGCGGCTGCTACGGCGATTACCCCCGAGAAAAGCTTCATGAGCGTCCCCCATGCATCGTTTCCCTGAGTCGCTAGGGAAGCTAGCCATACCCCCGAGGAAGCTGCGTGCATCTCTCCCTGCGACCGGCCGGAAAACTAACAGCATGCGGGTCCGCAGTCCACGAATTCGCAAGCTCGCTGGTTGCGGCGCCGCGGCGCGGGACGCTACAGCGTGATCGATCCCGACGGCTCGGTCCTCTATTACCCCCCCCGGGCTTGGGCGCTCGCTGCGCGTCGAGGCGCGCTCCCCGGGCGGCCAGCGGCGCGTGGCGATGCGCGGGGTCCCCGTTCGCGCGCGCTGAACGCGAGGGGGCCCGATCAGGGCTTGAGCCGGCGCCCGGTCGAAAACAGGTACTGCGCCCAGACGACGAGAACCGACGCGATCACCGCGAGCACGGCGGCGGACAGCCACGGGCTCACGTCCGCGTCGGCCAGAAAGCCGTAGCGCAGCGCCGAGACCACGTAGAAGAGCGGGTTCGCGTGGGAGGCCTCCTCCCAGGGCGCGCCGAGGTTCTCGACCGAGTAGAAGACGCCGCCCAGGAACGTCAGCGGCAGGATCACGATGTTGTTGACGAACTGGATGTGGTCGAACGTATGCGCGTAGATGCCCACGATCGTCCCCAGCGCGCCGAAGCCGACGAGCAGGAGCGGGACCACCACGAGCAGATACAGCGGCCGCTCGATCGGCGCGCCGGTGAGCGGCGCGGCGAGCGCGGTGAGCGCGCCGCCGATCATGAGCGCGCGGAAGTAGCCGCCCACGTTGAAGCCCAAATTCATCTGCCACGCGTACATCGGCGCGGCGAGCACGTCGTCGATGTAGCGGTCGTTGCGCGCCTGGAAGATCGTGCTCGCGTTGTTCGAGTAGACCGCCTGCGCCATCGCCATCGCGATCAGCCCGGGCACGATGAAGATCTCGTAGGGGTAGCCGTGGATCTCGCTGATCCGCCCGCCCAGCGAGAGGCCGAAGACGATGATGAAGAGCAGCGAGGAGACGATCGGCGCGAGCGTGGTCTGGGTCCACAGCCGGAGCACCCGGTGGCACTCGCGCAGCGAGAGCCAGAGGAACCCGCGCCAGGGCTCGGGCGCCTCGAAGGGCTGCTCCGCGTACGCGCGGCCGGTCATGCCGGCACCTCCTCCTCGCGCGCGGCGGCGAGCCGCCCGGTGGCGACGGTCTTGAGGTAGACCTCCTCGAGGGTCTGCGCCTCATAGCGGCGCTTGAGGCCGTCCGCCGTGTCGCGCGCGACGATCCGCCCGCCGCTGATCAGCGCGATCTCCTCGCAGAGCGCCTCCGCCTCCTCGAGGTAGTGGGTGGTGAGCACGATCGTCGTCCCCTGCTCGTGCAGGCGGCGGATGTAGCGCCAGAGCTCGTGCCGCAGCTCGAGGTCTACGCCCGCGGTCGGCTCGTCGAGGATCACGAGCCGCGGCTCGTGCAGGAGCGCGCGGGCGAGCAGCAGGCGCCGCTTCTGGCCGCCCGAGAGCTTCGGGGCGCGCACGTCGGCCTTCGCGCGCAGGTCGAACACGTCGATCATCTCGTCGGCGCGGCGGGCCGACTCGGCGCGGGTCATCCCGTAGTAGCCGCCGTGGTAGATGAGCGTCTCGCGCACGGTGAGGAACCGGTCGAGGTTGGGCTCCTGCTCGGCAATCCCGATCATCCGCCGCGCGGCGAGGCTCGAGTTGGGGAGCCCGAACACCCGGATCTCGCCGCCGGTCGGGCGCAGCAGGTTGCAGACGGCGCTGATCAAAGTCGTCTTGCCGGCGCCGTTCGGCCCGAGCAGCCCGAAGAAGCTCCCGGCCGGCACCTCGAGGTCCAATCCGCCGAGCGCGAGCGTCCCGTCGTCGTAGCGCTTGGCAAGTCCTCGGATCGAGAGCGCAGCTTCGGCCATCGCGTCAATGATGGCGACCCCGCTTTGCGACCCGGCCGAGGCGGATCCGTCACGCACGGGCGCACGAATCCGCCTCACACCCCGAAGTGAGGCGGATATGTACGGCTATGTCGAACAAATCCGCCTCACTCGGGTGGCGGGGGGCTTGGGGTCAGCGGGCGCGCGCGCCCGCGGCCGCGGGCTCCCCCGCGTCCTCGGGCAGGCCGTGGCGCTCGACCACGCGCTCGTAGTTCAGGCGGAGCATCGCGATCACGTCGGCGACGTCCGCCTCGCTCTCGATCCCGCGCGAGGCCCAGCCCTCCTTGCGCGGGAACACCGGGTGGAAGTCGATCCGGCCCTGCGCGTAGAGCGCGCGCCAGACGTGCTTGGGGAAGCCGAAGTGGGCGACGTGGTCGCCGTGCAGATGACCGATCTCGCGCGCGCCGACGCGGAAGGACCACTCCCCCCGCCGGCCCGTGCCCGCGCGCACGCCGGGCCAGGAGGTGACCTCCTCGGTGATCCGCTGGTTTGCCCCTCGGACTGGGCTCACTCGAACTCCTTTCGTCGCTGCCTGGGGTAGGAGGAGCGACCGTACAACTTCAAGTGCGGTTGAAGTCAAGGGCGCGCGGTGTGAGCCGTAACCGCGCACTCGCGACCCCCCTCCCCACCACTTCGCACTTACGGCTCCCGGGGGGAGCCGTATCTGCGCGCCCGCGGACCGGACGCTCGCGAGATCGCGGTTGAGGCTCCCGGGAAGCCGTAACCGCGAAGTCGCGAGGGCGTGGTTTTCGAGGTCGCGGTTGGGGCCGGGCACAATTCGCCGACCACGATCAAGGAGGAACCGCGATGGCCTACCGCACGCTCAAGGCAGCCGACGCCTTCTGGCGCCCCTCGAACGCCATGGGTGTGGACAACACCGACCTCGCCAGGCAGCTCGAGGCGACCAAGCTCGGCGCGCGGCTCTGGCGCCTCGCCCCCGGGCAGGCGTCCACCTGGCACCGGCACCGCGAAGAGGAGGAGCTCTACGTGCTGCTCGAGGGCACCGGCCGCGTGCGGGTCGGCGACGACGTGCTCACGCTCTCGCGGCTCGACGCCCTGCTCGTCGAGCCGGAGACGCTCCGCCAGGTGTTCAACGACACCGATGAGGACGCGCTCTGGCTCGTGGTCGGCGCGCCGCAGGAGGCGGCGAACACGCTCGAGATGTCCGAGGAGGAGCTCGCCTGGCGCTACCCCGACGGCCCCACGGCGCTGCCCCCGCAGCTCGGCGGCGGCCACCGCGCTCCCTGAGCGCCCAGCCCAGGGGGTGCGCCTGGGCAGCGTGAGCGCGCCGAGCGCGAGCGCGAGCGCAATACACCCGGCCACCACCCCCACGTCCAGCCACAGGCGCGCGCCGATGTCGTTCGCCGCGACCTTGACGAGGCCGTCGTACGCGTAGGCGAAGGGCAGCGCGTCGGAGATCGTCGGCCAGTCGGTGGAACGTCGCCCAGAGGTCGCGACGCAGCACCGGGTCGAGGCCGACCGTCGGCTCGTCGAGCACCAGCCGGTCGGCACGCTCTCCGGGGGACTGACCGGGCCGCTCGGCGGGCGGTGAAAAATCGCCCTTGACTTCAAGTCGAGTTGAAGTTCTAGGGTGCCTTGCACCCGAAACTGGACAAGAACAACGCCTGGAGGCCCATCCCCCATGACTCAACTTTCGACCGACGCGGCCGTCGCGGCGGCCGCGGCGTTGCGCGCGCGAGCGCGAGGAGCGGTGACCGCCCCCGGAGACGAGGCCTACGACGACGACCGCCTCGTCTTCAACGCCGCCATCGACCGCCGGCCCGCGGCCATCCTGCGCGCCGCCGACGCGGACGACGTGGCGGCCGCCGTGCGCGTCGCGGGCGAGCACGGCTTAGACGTCGCCGTGCGCGGCGGGCGCCACAGCTTCGCCGGGCTCGGCGTGGCGGACGACGCCATCGTGATCGACACCCGCGACCTCGACGACCTCGAGATCGACCCCGAGGGGCGCGCCGCCTGGGCGGGCGCCGGGCTCACGGCGGGCGCCTACACGGCGGCCACGGCCGAGCACGGCCTCGTGACCGGCTTCGGCGACCACCCCGACGTCGGCATCGCCGGGATCACGCTCGGCGGCGGGCTCGGCTACCTCAGCCGCAAGCGCGGGCTCACGATCGACGAGCTGCTCGCGGTCGAGCTCGTCACCGCGGGCGGCGAGCGCATCGTCGCCGATGAGGAGAACCACCCCGACCTCTTCTGGGCGCTGCGTGGCGGCGGCGGGAACTTCGGCGTGGTCACGAGGCTGCGCTACCGCCTGCACGAGCTCGGGCCCGTGCTCGGCGGGATGCTCATCCTCCCCGGCTCGCCGGAGATCCTGCGCGGCTACATCGAGGCGCTCGACGCCGCTCCCGAGGAGCTCACGGCGATCTCGTCCGCGATGCTGGCGCCGCCGATGCCGTCCATCCCCGAGGAGCTCCACGGCTCCCCGGTGATCCTGGGGCTGCTGCTCTACGCCGGCGACCCCGACGAGGGACAGCAGGCGCTCGAGCCCGTCCGCGCGCTCGCGACGCCGCTCCTCGACGACGTGAAGCCGATCCGCTACGCCGAGCTGTACGAGGGCGAGGAGGGCCCGCCGCGCGGCGCGTTCTCGGTCCGCGCGGAGCTGCTCGACGAGCTCACCGACGCCCAGCTCGAGGCGGCGTTCGCCTACCCGCAGGAGAACCCGCCGCCGGCGATCGGCGCCCTGCAGTTCCGGGTGCTGGGCGGCGCCATCTCGAGGGTCCCCTCCGACGCGACCGCCTACGCCCACCGCGAGCGACGGCTGATGGTGAACGTCGCCGCGATGCTGCCCGGGGCCACGGACGGCGCCCCGGTCGACAACTGGGCCGACGAGTTCGCGCGGGCGCTCGGGATCGGCGACGGCCCGGTCTACGTGAACTACCTGGGCTCGGACGCCGCCGACCGGGTCGGCGACGCTTACCCGGAGCCGACGCTCGCCCGCCTCGCCGAGGTCAAGCGGCGCTATGACCCGAGCAACCTGTTCCGCGGGAACGTCAACGTCGCGCCCTGAAGGGCCCAAAGAAAACGGGCGCCGCACCCGAAGGTGCGGCGCCCGTTGGCCCATCCCCTCAGCAGCGATCTCAGGCCTGCTTGACGACCTCGAGATCGAGCTGAAGCTTCACCTTGTCGGCGACCACCGCGTTGCCGGAGCCGAGCACGGCGTTGAACTTCATCTGGAAATCCTTGCGCGAAACGACGCCGTTCGCCTCGATCCCCAGGACCTGCTTGCCCTCCATGTTCTCACCGACGCCGGTCACCTCGGCCTCGAGCTCCACCTCGCGGGTGACGCCGTTCATGGTCAGGTCGCCCACGACCTTGAAAGTGTCCTCGCCGGTGACCTCGAAGCGCTTCGACTCGAAGCGGATCTCCGGGTTCTTCTCGGCGTCGAAGAAGTCCGGCGAGCGCAGGTGCGCGTCGCGGTCGGCGACGCCGGTGTCGATCGACTCGACCTTCGCGGTCCCGTAGGCGCGGGCGTCCTCGAGGCTCTTGCCCACCTCGATCGTGCCCTCGAACTCGCGGAACTCGCCGCGCACCGTGGACACGCCAAGGTGCTTGACCGCGAATCCGGCCTTCGAGTGGGCCTGGTCGACCACCCAGGTGCCGACCGGAATCAGGGTGCTGGTGGTTGCGCTGGTCGTCATCTCAGTAGCTCCTCGCTGTCCTTAAGAATACTTGTTTGCAGGCGCAACTATAACATATATTTGACGGATCAACTACTTTTCGCCTGCAGGTTCACCCCTCGCAGCGGCGTTTACCGGCATCCGTCGCCGCGGTTAGGGTGTCGGCGTGGCAAGCGCGAACTACGACCGAAACCCAGACTTGAGCGAGACAGCCGCCGGCGCTTGGCGCAACCTCCTGGTCGCCCATTCGCGCCTGATCCGGGCACTCGACGCCGAGCTGCGCGAGAAGCACAACGTGACCCTCGGCGACTTCGACGTCCTGGTCCAGCTCTTCGAGACCGAACGCGGGCGCCTGCGTATGCACGACATCGCCGAGGCGGTGGTCCTGAGCCCGAGTGGGCTGTCGCGCCGGGTGGACCGCCTCGAGCGGGCGGGCCTCGTCCAGCGCAACCGCTCGAAGGAGGACGCCCGCAACGTCGAGGCGAGCCTCACCCCCCAGGGCCGGCGGCTCTTCGAAAAGCTGCGCACGACCCACCGCGCCGGCGTGAACGAGCGCTTCGCGAGCAAGTTCACCGAGGCCGAGCTCAGCACCCTGCGGGAGCTCCTCAGCCGCCTCGCCGAAGGCCACCCGCTCGCGCGTTAGCGCTAACGCGTCAGATCCAGCCCGAGCCAGACGATCGCGATCGTCGCCAAAAAGACGAGCGCGTTCAGCACGTTCGACCCCGGGAACCGCGTGTGCAGGGCGGTGAGCGCGATCACCGCGACCACGAGGCCGAGCTTGAGGTGCAGCGTGCCCGAGTCCCACAGGCCGAACTCCGAAGCCATCGCGGCGCCCGTCGCGAGCAGGACGAGGAGCGCGATCGCCGAGCCCACGCCGAAGCGCCGCGCGACCGCGCGCATGCGCTCGGGGTCGCGGCCGCTCCGGACCGCCGGCACGACCACGGCGGCGAGCATGATCTGCCCGCCCACGAAGAACGCCATCGCCAGGACGTGCAGGAACAGCACGATGAGCCAACCCGTCGTCATGCCAACGCCTCCTTTATCTCGCGTGCATCCCAGCCTGCGCCCGCGATCACCGCGACGCACCCTGCACGGTCCGGGTCGTGCGGCTCCCAGCGCGTGAGCCTCGCCGCCGGCGCGAGCGCCTCGAGCAGCCCCGAGGTTATGCCACGGTGCAGCGTGCAGACCACCTCCGGTCGCTCGCGCACCGAGGCCGCGTACGGGCAGTTGCACAGCTCGCAGCGCACCGTCCTCCCCGCTCCCCGCTCGAGGCGGGGCTCAAAACCGAGCGCGGCAAGCGCCTCGCGGAAGGCCGCCGCCGGGCGCGCGCGGCGCGGCGCGAGCTCCCTGCCGATCTCCCTGCCGGTGGCCTCGACCGCGCCCAGCGACGCGCCCGACTCGCCGATCGCGCGCGCGAGCCAGCGCGAGAGGTCCCGGTACTGGCGGGCGGGGACGCTCGCGACCGGCCGCACCAGCACCCACTCGTCGCGCGGCCTGCCGCGCTCGCCCTGGACCACGCGCCGCTCGACCACCCCGGCGCGCCGCAGCCGCCCCAGGTGCCGGCGCACGCCGTTCACGTGCAAGCCCAGCGCAGCGGCGATCTCGTGGGTCGCTGCGGGCCGCCCGAGCGCGTCGAGCTCCTCGACGATGCGCGCCCGCGTGGGCTGGGCGAGGGGGTCGTCGCTTCCGTGCCCGGGCATCCTCGTCCGGGAGTTTTGCACACCAGTGTGTGTAAACGGGGCCCGGCTTGATAGCTTGCGGTGCCCTGAAAACCATCGAAACCGGCCGTAAGGAGGCGCCATGGCGTACGTGATCACAGAGCCGTGCATCGGCACCAAGGACAACTCGTGCACCGAGGTGTGTCCCGTCGACTGCATCCACCCGACGCCCGACGAGCCGGACTACGAAGAGGTCGAGCAGCTCTACATCGATCCCGACGAGTGCATCGACTGCGACGCGTGCGTCGAGGCCTGCCCGGTGGACGCGATCTTCCCCGAGGACCAGGTCCCGGCGGAGTGGCAGGACTACATCGCCAAGAACGCCCAGTACTTCCAGTAGGGCGCAACGGGGCCGGTGATCAAGGCGCCGGCCCCGTTGTATGCTTAGCGGCATAATGCCGCGCGGTATCAACCCGTCGGAGAACCCGTTTCGCTACGGGGCCCTGGCGCTCGACGACGCGTTCGCCGACCGGGAGGCCGAGCTGCGCGAGCTCGTCGCCGACGTCCGCAACGGCCAGGACGTCGTGATCTTCGCGCCGCGGCGCTACGGGAAGTCGTCGCTGATCTGGCGCGCGGCGGCGCGCCTCCACCGGGCCAAGGTGCTCGTCGCCGCCGTCGACCTGATGACCACGCCGAGCAAGCAGAAGCTCGCCGAGAAGCTCGCCGGCGCGATCTACGAGAACATCGCCTCCCCCCTCGAGCGCGCCCGCGAGCGCGCGCTCGCGCCGTTCCGGGGGCTGCGCATCCAGCCGGTCGTGAACGTCGACCCGATCGACGGCTCGCTCACGTTCAGCTTCGGCCTGGGCCGCCGGCCCGCCGACATCGACGCGACGCTGGAGCGCCTGCTCGAGCTGCCCGGCGAGCTCGGCGCCGGGCGCGGCCGCCGCGTGGCGCTCGTCCTCGACGAGTTTCAGGAGGTCGTGGAGATCGACCCCGGGCTGCCCAAGCTGATGCGCGCCGTCTTCCAGGCCCAGCCCGAGGTCGCACACGTCTACCTGGGCAGCAAGCGCCACGTGATGGAGCGCATCTTCAACGACGAGAACGAGCCCTTCTGGCGCTCTGCGAAGCCGATCGAACTCGGCCGCATCGAGGCCCGCCCCTTCGCGCGCTTCATCGCCAAGCGCTTCGCCGACACCGGCCGGGCGGTCGACGATGCGACCGTCGCCGAGCTGCTCGAGCGCACCGGCGGGCATCCCTACGCCACCCAGGAGCTCGCCTACTTCCTCTGGGAGGAGACGCCCACGGGGGGAACCGCCGGCCCCGAGGAGCTCGAGCGCGCGCTGGCCGCCGTGCTGCGCGCCGAGCACGCGCACTTCACGCTGCTTTGGGAGCGCTCCGCGAAGGCGCAGCGGCTCCTGCTCGCCGCGCTCGCCCGCGAGCAGCCCGGCCGCCCCTTCAGCGCCGACTACCGCAACGAGCACGGGCTCCCCTCGGCGGCGACGATGCAGAAGGCGGCCCGCGCGCTGGTGCAGCGCGAGGTGCTCGCGGCCGACCGCGGCGCCCACGTGATCGCCGAGCCCTTCCTCGCCGAGTGGATCAGGGCGAACATCGACCGCATCGCCTAGCCCGCCCGGGCGCTCACCCCTCGGCGCGCAGGTACGCGAGCACCGCCAGCACGCGCCGGTGGTCGTCGCTCGTCGCCGGCAGGTCGAGCTTGTCGAAGATGCTCGAGACGTGCTTTTCCACCGCGCCGAGCGTGACGACGAGCTCGCGCGCGATGGCGGCGTTCGTGCGCCCCTCGGCCATGAGCTGCAGCACCTCCCGCTCGCGCGGCGTGAGCTCGGCGAGGGCCGCGCCGGCGCCGCTCTCCCTGCGCCCCACCATCTGCGCGACCACCTCGCGGTCGAGCGCCGTGCCGCCCGCCGCCACGCGCCGCAGCGCGTCGATGAACTCGGGGATGTTGCCGACCCGCTCCTTGAGCAGGTACCCCACCCCGCCCTCGCCGTCGCCGCTCGCCATCAGCTCCGACGCGTAGACCGGCTCGACGTACTGCGAGAGGATCAGGATCCCCACGTCGGGGAACCGCCGGCGGGCCTCGATCGCCGCCCGCAGGCCCTCGTCCGTGAAGGTCGGAGGCAGGCGGACGTCCACGATCGCGGCGTCCGGCTTGTGGCCCGCGAACAGGCGCAGCAGCCCGTCGCCGTCCTCGGCCTGGCCGACGACCTCGATGTCGTTCTCGCGCAGGAGCGCCACCAGCCCCTCGCGCAGGAGCGCCTGGTCCTCGACGATCACGACGCGCACGGCAGCTCCAGCTCGATCGTCGTGCCGATGCCGGGCGGGCTGATCACCCGCAGCCTGCCGTCGAGCGCCTCGACGCGGTGGCGCAGCCCGGTGAGTCCGCTGCCCCGCGGGTCGGCGCCGCCGGGGCCGTCGTCCGCGATGCGCGCCCGCAGGAGCTCACCCTGGGCGCTCAGCTCGACGTGCACGCGCGCGCCCGGAGCGTGCTTCGCCGCGTTCGTGAGCGCCTCCGCGACAACGAAGTAGGCGGTGGTCTCCACCACCGGCGCGGGCCGCTCGGCGACGTCGACCTCCACCTCGACCGGGCCCGAAGCGCGCGCCGCGAGCGAGCGCACCGCCGCCTCCAGCCCGCGGTCGGCGAGCACGGGCGGGGCGATCCCGCGGGCCAGGTCGCGCAGCTCCGTGATCGCCGCGGTCGCCTCCTCACGCGCCGCGCGCACGAGCTCGGCGACCTCGGGCCGGTCGGCGAGCCGCTCCTCGGCGCGCCCGAGCGTCATGCTGAGCGCGACCAGGCGCGACTGGGCGCCGTCGTGCAGGTCGCGCTCGACGCGCCGCAGCAGCGCGGCCTGCTCCTCGAGCGCCCCGCGCCGGGTGCGCTGCAGCTCGCCGACCCGCTCGGTGAGCTCGCGCTCGCGCTCGGCCTCCCGGCGGCGCCGCAACAGCTCGCGCACGCCGACCTCCAGGCAGACCGTGAACAGGATCCCGAACCACGGCCAGCGCGGCCAGAGGTAACCGGCGCCGGTCATCAGCCAGACCAGGCCGATCACGGCGGCCGCCCAGAGCATGAGCGGGATCTTGTAGATCAGCACCACCTCGAGCGTGGAGCGCGGGGACTGCGGCTGGTCCACGTAGTCCCGCGCCCTGCGCGCGGAACGCCACAGCACCAGGTGCAGGCTGAACAGGACCGCGACCGCGAACCACACCCAGCGCGGCCAGAACGCCACGCCCCGGTCGGTGATCGCCCAGAGCAGCGAGGTGAAGAAGCCGAGCGCCGCCCCGGCCGCCGCGTGCGCCGCGAGGAAGTCCGAGCTCGCGAGCGCGGCCGCGACCCCGCGCGACCGCGCCCGCTGGGCGCCCGGCCCTCGCTCGGCCTCAGGTTGCACTGCCCTCGAGCTCCGCAATGGCACCCTGATCATCCCATCCCGCGCGGCCGCCGCCGGCCTCGGCGCGGGCCCGGCGCGGGCGCCGCAGGCCCGCCGCGCCGAGGAGCGTCACCGCCGCCGGGAGCGCGACGCCGCGCACCAGAGTCGCGTCGAGCAGCACGCCGATCGCGAGCGCCACGCCGAACTGCTTCATCTCGAGCATCGGCAGGGTCGGGAAGATCGCGAAGATCGCGACCATCACCACCGCGGCGCTCGTCACCGCAGCCGCGGTGCGCGCCACCCCGGCCGCCGCCGCGGCCCGCGGGCGCATCCCCGCCGCGCGCGCCTCGCGCATGCGCTCCAGCACGAGGATCGTGTAGTCCATCGAGAGCGCGAACAGGATCACGAAGATGAAGATCGGGATCCAATCGACGATCGCGCCGGTGGAGGTGAACCCGAGCAGGTCCTCGGCCCACGTGTTCTGGAAGATGAGCGTCGTCGCGCCGTAGGTCGCCGCCACCGAGACCAGGTTGAGGCCCACGACCGCGGCCGCCAGCGGCAGCGAGCGGAAGCTCGCGAGCAAGAGCGCGAACGCGAGCGCGAGCACCGCCGCGACCACCACCGGGACGCTGCCCGAGACCTGGTCGGTGAAGTCCGCGTTCTCCGCGACCGTGCCGCCGACGAGCACGCGCGAGCCGGCGGGCGCTGCGTCGCCCAGCTCGCCCCGCAGGCGCTCGACGGCGCCTTCGGGGTCGCCGGCCAGGGGCACCGTCACCAGGCCGACGCCGCCCCGGGCGACCTCGACCTCCGTGCGGCCTGCGCCGCCGCCGATCTCGGCCGCGCGCTCAGCCAGGGGCGCAAGGTCGCGCGCGCTCAGGCCGTCGCCCTCGACGGCGATGCACGCCGCCGTCGAGGCGCCCGGGAAGGCGGCGTCGATCGCGGCCTGCGCCTGGACGATCTCCTCGCCCTCGGCGAGGCTTCCGTTCGAGCCGCCGGTGCGCATCTCGAGCGCGGGCACGGCGAGCGCGCCGAGCAGCGAGAGCGCCACGACGAGCGCGACCAGGGGCCGCGCGGTGACCACCGCGGCGAGCCTGCCCCAGAAGCCCAAGCGGTCCGCCGGCGCCGTCGTGCGCCGCCGCAGCCAGGGCAGCGCGCCCGCGTTGACGCGGTCGCCCAGGATGCTGAGCAGCGCGGGCAGCGCGGTGAGCGAGCCGACCACGGCGACCGCGACCACCAGGATCGTGGCGAGGCCCATCGCGGCGAAGAAGCCGAGCCCGGTGAGGAAGAGCCCGCCGAGGGCGAGCGCGACGGTGGCGCCCGAGATCACGATCGCGCGCCCGACCGTCGCCGCGGTCGCGGCCAGCGCGGCGTCGGGCCCGCGCCCCGCAGCGCGCTCCTCGCGCTCGCGGCGGATGTAGAAGAGCGAGTAGTCGACGCCGACCGCGAGGCCCATCAGGACGACGAGCGAGATCGCCGACTCGTCCATGGGCGCGATCTGCGAGATCGGCCCCATCCCGCCGATCGCGGCGAGCACGGAAGTGATCCCGAGCGCGAGCGGCACCACGGCGGCGACGAGCGCCCCAAAGACCGCGAGCAGGATGAGCAGCGTGACCGGCAGCGAGATGAGCTCGGCCTTGCGCAAATCCTCGCTGATGACCTCGCCGATCGCCTCGTCCAGCGCCGCCGGTCCCGCGACCCGCAGCTCGACGCCCGGCGAGTGCGCGCGCACCTCGTCCACCGCCGCGAGCAGCTCGTCCACGCTCGGCTCCGCGTCCTCGCCCCCCGCGAGCGAGACCTGGACGAGCGCCGTGCGCCCGTCGTCGGTTACGAGCCCGGGGTCCTGGGCGGGACCGCGGACGCGCTCGACGTTCTCGAGCGCGCGAGCGGCGCGCGCGAGCTCGGCGGTCGCCGCCGCCGTTGCGCTCGCGTCGGCGGAGCTGACCAGGACGGCCTCCGGATCGTCGCGGGCCAGGCCCGCGGCAGCAAGCAGCTCGCGCGCCTCCCCGGACTCGCCCGTTTCGTAGGACGCGCCCGTCGTCGTGCGGGTACCGGTCGCCATCCCGGCACCGAGCAGGCCGACCACGAGCAGCAGCCAAAGCGCGAGCGTCGTCTTCGGGCGCCGGCTCGCGGCACGGGCGCAGGCGCGCGTGATGCGCGCCAGCACGCCCTCCGCGGGGGCGCCGGATCTGCGGGAACGGTGTGGGAACGCGGTTCGTTTGTTCATGTCACGAGCGAACCGCAGCGCCGCGCCCGTGTCATTGGCGCGCGCGGGCGTCTCGTGCTGCGGAGCTCCGCCGTCTAAGGGGTGGGGTTTTCCCCACCCTCGGCGCCGTGCGGCGCACGGCCAAGCGGCGTTTGCGCTGTGCGGGTCGTTACGATCCCGGGCCCATGGAGAGTCGGCTGGTCAGCGGCCTTCGGGACCTGGTTCCGCTCGCGCTAGCGCTCGCGGTGCCCACCGCGACGCTGATCGCGCACTCCGGCCTGCTGGCCGCGCTGCCGCTCCTCGTCGTGGTCCTGCCGCTGCTCTTCGGCCGCTACCCGGGCTCCCAGGTGCTGGCTCGCCTCGCCGCCCGCCAGCGGCCCCGGCGGCGCCCGCGGACGGTCGCGCGCGTGCCGCGCCTCCCGCTCCGCGAGAGCATGCCCCGCGCCGGTCGCTTGCTCGCGACCGGCCTCGCGAAGCGCCCGCCCCCCGCGCTTTCGACCGCGTCCTGAAGCCGCGCGCCCGCACGGGCGCGCGCCGGCCAAGCGACGGAAAGGAGAGCCATGCGCGCACGCGTGCGCACGCTTCGGCTCGCGGTGGCCGCGTTGCTGCTGGTACCCGCGAGCGCCCTCGCCCACGAGGGCAACCCCAACTTCAGATCCGAGGTCACGGCGGTGGAGCCCGAGATCCCGGGCGTCACCGTCCAGGTCCTCAACTTCGACGACAGCCTGCAACTCGACAACCGCGGCGACGAGACGATCGTCGTCGAGGGCTACGAGGGCGAGCCCTACGTGCGGATCCGGCCCGACGGGACGGTCGAGGTCAACGTCCGCTCCCCCTCGCACTACCTGAACGACGACCGCTACGCGGAGACCGACGTGCCGAAGCACGCCGACTCGGGGGCGCCGCCCGAGTGGGAGGTCGTCGACGAGAGCGGCCAGTACGCGTGGCACGACCACCGCATCCACTACATGAGCCGCGGCGTGCCGCCCCAGGTGACCGACGAGAGCAAGCGCACGCACGTCTTCGACTGGGAGGTCCCGCTGCGCGTGGGCAACCGGCCCGCGGCCGTGCGCGGCGAGCTGATCTGGGTCGGGGTCGATGAGGGCGCGCCCGTGCTCCCGTTCGTGCTGCTCGGCGCGCTGGCCGTGATCGGCGGGGGCGCCGCCGTCTGGACCGCCCACCGCAGGCGGCGCGGCTCCGGCCCCCGGGAGAGCTGGTGAGGATCCGGTCGCTAGCGATCGCGGCGCTCGTCGCCCTCGCGCTGCCCGCCGGCGCGAGCGCGCACGCCGTGCTCGAGGAGACGACGCCCGAGCGCGGCGCGAGCCTCGAGCAGCCGCCGGCCGAGGTCGCGCTGCGCTTCAACGAGCCCATCGAGGCCAGCTTCGGCGCGATCCGCATCTTCGACTCGGCCGGTGAGCAGATCGAGACGGGCGAGCTCACCCGGCCCGAGGGCCGCTCGGAGGCGATCGCCGTCGCGCTTCCCGAGGACCTGCCCGACGGCACCTACACCGCGACCTACCGGGTCGTCTCCGCCGACTCGCACCCGATCTCCGGCGGCTTCGTCTTCACCGTGGGGGACCCGGGCGCGGGCGGCGCCGCCAGCGTCGGCGAGCTGCTCGCCGAGTCCGACTCCGGCCCGGTGACCGACGTCGCCTTCTGGCTCGCGCGCGCCCTGGCCTACATCGCCACCGGCCTCGCGGTGGGGCTGCTCGCCTTCGCCGCGCTCGTCTGGGGCCCCGCCCTGCGCGGGCTCGGGGCGGGCGCCGAGTGGGCGCCGGCGCGCGATGCGTTCGCGGCGCGCTGGCGCCGCGCGATGGCGTGGACCGTGGGCGTGGGCCTCGTCGCCTCGGCGGCGATGCTCGTCCTGCAGGGCGCCACCGCCGCCGGGATCTCGGGCTTCGACGCCCTCGACCCGCAGGTGGTCGGCGAGGTTCTCAAGACGCGCTTCGGCCAGTCGGTCGGGGCCCGCGTCTGCGCCTGGATCTTGCTCGCCGGCTACCTCCTCCTCCACCGCGACGGCGCGGGCGCCCGCGGCCTCGGCCGGGCGCCCGCCGCCGTCGCCGCTGCAGCGCTCGTCGTCTCCCCCACGCTCGCCGGGCACGCCGCCACACACGACCCGCGCGCGCTGCTCGTCGCCGCCGACGTCCTGCACGTGGCGGCGATGTGCGCGTGGCTCGGCGGGCTCGTCGCACTCGGCGCGCTGATGCCGGCCGCGACCAGGCCCCTTGAGCCCGCGGCGAAGACGCGGCTGCTCGCCGCGGCCCTGCTGCGGTTCTCGCCGATCGCGCTGGGAGCCGTTGCGGCGCTGGCGGCGACCGGCGCGTTCGCGGCGATCGTGTACCTGACGGCGCCCGACGAGCTCTGGGAGACGGCGTTCGGCCGCGCGATCGGGCTCAAGATCATCCTGATCGCGGCGCTGGCCGCCCTCGGCGCCTTCAACCGCCAGCGCCTTCTGCCCGCGCTGCGCGCGCTCGCCGAGCGGGGCGCCGCGCCCGGTCGCCCGGGCAACGCAGTGCGCGCCAGCCTGCGAGCCGAGATCGTCCTGGTCGTGGGCGTGCTTGGCGTGACCGCGGCGCTCGTCACCTATCCGCCGCCGACCGACCTGGAGAGCGGGCCGGTGTCCGGGACGATCACGGTCGGGCCCGCGGTCGTGGACTACACCGTCGACCCGGCCCGGTCCGGCTCGAACGAGGTCCACCTCTACCTCTTCGATGCCGAGGACGGCAGCCAGTTCGACGTTCGCCGGCTCGAGCTGGAGCTCGAGCTGCCCGAGCGCGAGATCGGCCCGATCGAGGCCGAGCTCGAGCGCGCCGGGCCTGGGCACTTCGTCACCTACGACGCCCCGCTCGGCGTGCCCGGCGACTGGGAGGGCCGCGTGTCGTTCAAGGTCTCGCGCTTCGAGGAGGCGCGCGCGACGTTCGAGGTCGAGATCAGGTGAACCGCCCGCCGCTCGCGCCCCTGGCCCTGATCGTGGCCTGGACGCTCGCGCTCGCCGCGCTCAGCCCGAGCGCGGACGTGCTGCTCGCGACGCTGCCGCTGCTGCTGCTCGTCGCGTCGCTCGTCGCGGGCCGCTACCCGGGCGAGGGCGTGATCGGCGCCCTGGGCAGCCGCTTCGCCCTCCCGGGCCCCCGGCCCCGCGCGCGCGGCCCGCGGGTGCGGCCGCCCGCGTGGATCGGCCCGCGGGTCGCCGGCCCGGCCGGGTGCGCGCGCGGCGCCCGCGCCCCGCCCCTGGCCGCTTGAGCGGACCGCCTCGGTTCGCACACCGCGCAAGCGAACAGGGGCCGCGCCGGGCGCGGCCATCGACCCAAGGAGAAGAACACGATGAGACTGAAGACCCTGCTCTTCGCGGTCGCCGCGGCGATGTTCGCCCTGCCGGCGGCGGCGCTGGCTCACGTCACCGTGTCGCCCGAGAGCGCGCCGACCGACTCGTACGCGCGCCTCGAGTTCTCGGTGCCCCACGCGTGCGACGGCTCCCCGACGACCCAGATCATCGTCCAGGTCCCGGAGAACGTCGTCTCGGTGACACCGCAGCGCAACCCGTTCTGGAAGCTGAGCACGAAGGAGGGCCCGAAGGAGCCCACCGAGCTGCACGGCGAGACGGTCACCGAGGGTGTGAGCGAGGTGACCTGGACGGCGCGCGAGCCGCTCCCCGATCACGAGCTCGACGTGCTCAGCATGCAGGTGAAGCTCCCCGAAGCCGAGGGCGAGACCATCTGGTTCCCGGTCATCCAGAAGTGCGAGAAGGGCCGGACGGACTGGATCCAGGTGCCCGCTGAGGGCGAGGACGCCCACGACCTCGACGAGCCCGCCCCGGGCGTCACGCTGACCGCGGCCGAGGGGGACGGCCACGGCGCCGAGCCCGCCTCGCACGAGGAGGAGGCCGCCGCCGACGACGACAGCGACAGCGCGCCGAAGAGCCTCGCGATCGCCGCGCTCGTCGTGGGCGCCCTCGGCCTGATCACGGGCGGCGCGGGGCTCGTGCGGAACGGCAACGGCCGCAAGAGCTGACCCTCTCCTCCCCACCCGCCGAGCGTGCGATCCCGTTGCTATCCGCAACGGTTCGCACGCTCGGCCCGGGTGGCCGGCGCCGGGCGCCCTAGCCCCGGCGCGCGAGCCAGAAGGAGGCGCCGACGAACGAGGCCGAGAACAGCCCGAGGAGCGCCGCCACCCCGTAGTTCGGACGGTCGACGAGCACGCTCACGAGCCACCAGGCCGGCAGCGCGACCGCCATCACCCCGCCGGCGAAGGAGAGCGCCCGCACGGAGAGGCTGCGGATGCGCTCGTCCCCCGCGCCGCTCATCACGGTGATCGTCTCCGAGCGCCCGCGCCCGAAGTGCAGGGCGCCGATCGCGAGCGCCAGCCAAGCCGCCACGATCGCCGCCGAAAGCGGCCCGTCGGCGATCCAGAACCCGGCCACGACGGGCACCGCCAGGGCGATCATCCCCGCCAGGGTCGCGCGCCATCTGCGAAGGCTCATGGTCATGCCAACTCTCCTTCCTCGGGCTCGAACAAGCCCTCGATCGGGGTGTCGAAGAAGCGGGCGAGCGCGAACGCCAGCGGCAGGGACGGCAGATAGCGGCCCGTCTCGATCGCGTTGATCGTCTGCCGCGAGACGCCGACGGCCTCGGCGAGCCCTTGCTGGGAGAGCCCGCGTTCCGCCCTTTTCTCGCGCACGCTGTTCCTCACGGCCTGTGTCAAGTTACCTTGACATCGACCCGGTTGTCAAGCGCGCTTGACAGCCGTCCCGAGGCTGCCGCGCAGCCCGTCGTACGGATCGCGGGGTCGCGGATGCGGGCGCCGCGGATCCGCGACAGCGACGCGGGCCGCCGCTACTGGCGCACGTCGTTTCGGCCCGGGCCGCCGTCCAGGACGTCGCGCCCCGGGCCGCCCCGCAGAACGTCGTTCCCGGCCTGGCCGTAAAGCCAGTCGCGGCCGCGGCCGCCCAGCAGGGTGTCGTTGCCGCCCCCGCCGCAGATGCGGTCGCTGCCGCCGCGGCCGCGGATCCGGTCGGAGCCGCCCTGCCCGACGATCACGTCGGCGCCCTTGGTGCCGCGCAGCACGTCGCGCTTGCCGGTGCCGATGATCGCGCCCTTGCCGATGATCTTGCCCGCGCACTGAGCGAGCTCGTACGCGCCCGCGTCGCAGCGCTTGCCGCCGAGGCCGTCGCGGCGGCTGATCCCGCGCTGGTCGGTGCCCTTGCACTGATTCGGCGGCAGGAGGTCCAGGGCCGCGCTGGCGGGGCCGATCGCGAGCGTGAGCGTCGGCCCGCCGTTGTCGGTTACTCCCCCGCTGAACCCAGGCTCCGCCCCCGCGCGGTCCTTGCCGCCCAGGCCGCAGTCAGGGTCCGCGTTGGCGGAGACGTTGTACCCCTTGGAGCCGGCCGATCCGGACGACGCGGAACACGGGTCCGCGACGAGACCGAGGATCGAGGCGCGAAGCTCGACGACGCCGCCCGACGCCTGCCGGATGTGGTCGCCCGCCTTTGAGTCCGCGTCCGCGGTGTTGGAGGAGAACGTCGTGTGCTCGACCGCCAGGTTGATCTGCGCGTCCAGGTAGATGCCGCCCCCGGACGCATGCCCGTTGCCCAGGCTGCCGCCGAAGGCGCCGTTGGTAGCGATCGTCGAGGACTCGATCGAGCCGTGCCAGCCGATGCTGTTCGCGACGTAGAGCCCCCCGCCGTACGCCCTCCCGTTCAGGCTGGAGACGCCGGTGGCGTGGTTCGCACGGATCGTCGAGCGCCGGATCACGAAGTCCGTGTCGAGGATGAACAGGCCTCCGCCCAGCGCGGCCTGGGCCCCGGTCGTGCTGTCGTGCAGCGCGCCGTTGTTCATGAAGTAGGAGTCCTCGATCGTGAGGTACCCGTCGCGCATGTACATGCCGCCGCCCACGACGTCGAGCCCGAAGTCCGACGAGCCGTGCACGGCGTTGTCGAAGAAGCTCACGCGCCGCAGCGTCACCGTCGCCGCCTCGGCCGCGAGCGCCCCGCCGTAGAAGCTCGCGACCGCGTTGGTGAACGACGTGTCCGTCGCGGTCAGCGTCGCCCCCGGGTCCACCTGCACGGCCCCGCCCGCGAGCGCCCGGCCTCCGTTGAAGTCGGTCTCGCGCAGCACGAGGTTGCCATTCGTCCCGACGTAGACGATCCCGCCCTTCTGGTCGGTCGCCCACTCGCCCGCGACCTTCAGGCCCCTCAGGACGACCTCGGAGCCCGCGTTCACGCTCAGCACGCGGCTGTTCACGCTGCCGACCGTCGTCTCGCCGTCGCCGCGGATCGTGAGCGGCCCGCCGGCGCCGACCTCGAGCTGACCCTCGCTGAGCGCGACCAGCGGGACCTTGATCTCGATCACGTCGCGCTTGTTCGCCTGCCCGGCCGCGCACCCGTTCGAGAGGTTCGCGTTGCTCGTCGCCGACGCGACGGCCTCGCGCAGGCTGCAGCCCGGGACCGCCGGGCCGTCGTCGCCCGAGTTCACGGTGATCGTCGCGGCCTGCGCCGGCGCCGCCGCGACCGCGGCGAGCACCGCTCCGAGCAGAAGCGCGAGGCGGCCTTCCCGCCCGCGGGTCCGCATCCTGCATGCACGCATCCAGCGTGCGCCTTCCTCGCGCTGAGCGCCCTCCACCGGCTCCCCCTCTTGTCGTACTCAGATGGCCCGCCCAACGCGGGGCGACCCTTATACCAGCCGAGCGTTCAGCTCGCGGTCGCGCGCCGGCGCCGGCGGTAGGCGCGGTTCTTGATCTTGTTGCCGCAGACCTCCATCTGGCACCAGGTCCCGCTGCGGTTGCGGGAGGCGTCGTAGAAGGCCCAGCGGCACTCGTCGCTGGCGCAGACCTTGAGCCGCTCCCACTCCCCGGTCACCTGCGCGCGGTAGGCGATCCCGACGATCTGCCCGATGAACTCGTCCACGGAGCGCGCGGGCGCGAGGTCCAGGTCGAGGCGCCCGGGCTGGGGAGACGCGAGCCGTACCGGGCTCTCGCCCGCGAAGCGCTGGAACGCGGCCGCGGTCTCTTCGCTGAGCGCGCCGGTCAGGTTCGCGTCGAGCATGTCGCGCACGACGGCGCGGAACTCAACGAGCCGCTCGAACTCCCGCTCGCCCACGGCGACGCCGGGGGCCGCGAGCTCGGACTCGACCAGCCAGGCGCGCGCGGAATCCGGGTCGAGCAGGCGCTCCTCCTCCGGCTCGAAGGCGAACGTGTTGGCGAGCGCCTGGACCGCGATCAGGGGGGCCGGGGCGAACTTGTACTCGACCTGGCGCTGCAGCTCGGCGACGTTCACGACCAGGCAAAGCCTACTCCTCGTGACCGGCAAAATCACTTGACAGGTCATGTCGTGACCGGTATAACCGGTTTACCAGTCACGCAGGACCGTGCGGCGGCGCCTCGATCCGGGCGCCGCAGAAAGGAGTGACGTGCGCTTTCTCGCCCAGCTGATGACCCGCCAAGTGCGGCAGTTCGCATCGACGTGGGACGCCGACCACGCGACGGCGCGGCCGAGCGCGCCGCAGCCACCGTTCGTGACCGGCCTCCTCGCCGTGCCGCCGGAGGCGCCCGCCGCTCCGCCGGGCACCAGGCGCACCCGAGAGCGCTAGCCGGTCACTGGCGCGTGAGGGCGAGCTTCGCGCTCAGCGCCACGAAGGAGCCCGCGAAGACCCGGCGGATCCACGCCAGCACCCGCGGGCGGCTCACCACCTGATGGCGGGCCGCCGCGGCAAGCGCCCCGTAGAGCGCGAACACGGCGAACGTGAGCGCCATGAACACGGCGCTGAGCTCCAGCATCGCGAGCACCTGGCCGCCGTTCCCCGGCCCCACGAACTGGGGCAGGAACGCGAAGAAGAACACGGTGAGCTTGGGGTTCAGGAGGTTGATGAGGACCGCGGTCGCGACCGTCGCGCGCGCCGACCGCGCCGGCGCCTCCTCCTCCACCGCGAGCCCGCCGCGCTCACGCAGCGTCGTCCACGCCAGGTAGAGCAGGTAGGCGACCCCGAGGTACTTCAGCACGCCGAACGCCACCGCGCTCGTGTGCAGCAGCGCGGCGAGCCCGGTGATCGCGGCGGCCATGTGGGGGACCACCCCGAGCGTGCACCCGAAGGCGGCGATCACGCCCGCGCGCAGGCCCCGCGTGAGCCCCGCAGCCAGGGTGTAGACCACGCCCGTGCCCGGCGTCGCGATGATGACCAGCGAGGTGAGCAGGAACTCCGGGCCCATCCCGGCCCACCCTACCGCGCCTCGCCCACGCGGTTCACTCCGCGTCGCGCGCCACGCCCGCTGCCGCTTCGACCAGAGCCGCGGCCACGCGGCGGCCGGCCTCCCCGGACTCCCCCACCTCTGGGTGCCACTGCAGGCCCAGGGTGAGCCGGCGGCCGGGAAGCTCCACGCTCTCCACCACCCCGTCGTCCGAGCGAGAGGTCACCCGCAGCGCGGGCGCCACGCGGCGCACCGCCTGGTGGTGCTCGCTTGCGACCTCCGGACGGCGGCCGAGCAGGCCGCGGATGAAGCTACCCCCGGCGGTGTCGACGGCGTGCGACTCGCCCCAGTGCGGGTGGCGGGCGTCCGCGTGCTCGCTCAGGTCCTGGAAGAGCGAGCCGCCGAGCGCGACGTTGAGCAGCTGGTGGCCGCGGCAGATGCCGACGATCGGGAGGTCCAGCCGCAGCGCCGCGCGCAGCGCCTCGTACTCGCGCAGGTCGGCCCGCAGGTCCGGGTCGTTGAGCGGCTGGCGCTGGCGCTCCCCGTAGAGGGCCGGGTGCATGTCGGTCACGCTGCCGCCGATCACCACGCCGTCCGCGCCGGCGAGCTCCCGCTCGTTCGCGTGCACGCCGTCGCCGAGCGACGCGAACGGACGCACCTCCGCCCCGGCGTCCTCGAGCCAGCGCCGGTACGCGTCGTAGTCCATGCGCGCGGCGAGGAGGATCACCGGGCGGTGGCGGCCGCGGCCCTCGCGCAGGGCGCGCGCGAAGCTCCGCCGCGCCCGCTCCACGCGCTTGCGCGCCGCCTCGGGCGTGGTGTCGAGGAGCGCGCCGATCTCGGCGTGCGCGAGGCCGAGCTCGAAGCGCAAGAGAAGCACCATCCGCTCGTGCGGCGTGAGCGCCGCGAGCGCGTCGCGGGCGGCGACCATGTCGTCGCCGTCGCGCGCCGTCGCGGCGGCCTCGAGCTCGTCGAGGCCCACGATCTGGCGCCGGCCGCGGCGCCGCAGCTCGTCGATCGCGAGGTTCGTGGCGGCGCGGTTCAGCCAGGCGACGCGCTCGTGGGCCTCCATCCCCTCCGGCGCGCGCTGCCAGGCGCGGACGAACGCCTCCTGTACGACGTCCTCGGCGGCGTGCGCGCCGACCATCCGCGCGATGCGGTTGGTGAGCCGGACCCGCTCGACTTCGTAGAGCTCGTCGATCCTCATCACCACGTAAACGTTCTCACGCGGGCGAACCGGACACCGGGGCGCCCGCCGCGAGTCTGAGACCATCGCTGGCCGTGAGCCTCGCTGCGGACACCTCGCCACCCCCCGCCGAGTGCGACATCGCGGTCGTCGGCGGCGGGATCGTGGGCCTCGCGACCGCGCGGGAGCTCGCCGCGCGCCACCCCGACGCGCGGGTCGCCGTGCTCGAGCGCGAGCCGCGGCTCGCCGCCCACCAGACCACCCACTCGAGCGGGGTGATCCACGCGGGGATCTACTACCGGCCCGGGTCGCTCAAGGCGCGCCTCTGCGTCGCCGGCTCGCGCGAGCTCTACGCCTACTGCGAGGAGCGCGGGATCCCCGCCCGCCGCTCCGGGAAGGTGATCGTCGCGACCCGCCCGAGCGAGCTGCCCCGGCTCGAGGAGCTCGCCCGACGCGCGCAGGCCAACGGCGTGGAGGGCGCGCGCATGCTCGACGCCGACGGGCTCGCGGAGGTGGAGCCGCACGTGCGCGGGCTCGCCGCGCTGCACTCGCCGGCGACCGGCGTCGTCGACTTCGGCCGGGTGGCGGCCGCGCTCGCAACCGACGCTCGCTCCGCGGGCGTGACCGTCCACGGGGGCTGCCCCGTGCTGGGAAGCGCGCCCGGCGACGGCCGCCTCGAGCTGCGCCACGCGCGCGGCACGACGCGCGCGCGGGCCGCGGTGTTCTGCGCCGGGGCCTGGTCGGACCGCCTCGCTGTCGCCGCCGGCGCGCCCGCCGAGCCGCGGATCGTCCCCTTCCGAGGCGCCTTCTACGCGCTCGCCCCAGAGCGCGCCGTGCTCGTGCGCGGAAACGTCTACCCGGTCCCCGACCCGGAGCTGCCCTTCCTCGGCGTCCACCTCACGCGCGCGGTCGACGGCTCGGTGCACGCCGGCCCGTCGGCGCTCATGGTCGGCGCCCGAGACGCCTACCGGCTCGCGCGCGTGCGGGCGGGCGACGTGCGCGACGCGCTCGCCTGGCCCGGGACGTGGCGGATGCTTCGCCGCCACGTCGGCGCGACGCTCGCGGAGGTGCGCCGCGCCGCGAGCCGCCGGGCCCTCGCCGCGGAGCTGCGGCGGTTCCTTCCGCAGCTCGAGGCGCGCGACCTGCGCTTCGCCTTCGCCGGGGTGCGCGGCCAGGCGATCGACCGCGACGGCGCGCTCGTGGACGACTTCATCGTCTCGCGCACCGAGCGCGCCGTGCACGTGCGCAACGCGCCGTCGCCGGCCGCCACCTCCTGCCTGCCGCTCGCCCGCCTGATCGCGGACGAGCTGGACGCCGCGCTGGGCTGACCACGGCGCGCCAGCCCACCCCGAGTGAGGCGGATCTATTCGCCTATACCGTACGAATCCGCCTCACATCCCGAGGTGAGGCGGATTTGTTCGACATAGCCGCACAAATCCGCCTCACTCGGGGTGGCGGGCGGGCGCGGGCTCAGCGCCGCTTGCGCACCCTGAACGTCACCTTCGCCGGGGTCTTGTCGCGGTTGCCGGCTGCGTCGACGGCCTGCACCTGCACGGTGTGCTTGCCCGGCTTCACGCGCAGCTTGTGCGGCGAGGAGCACTTCTTGTAGCGGCCGCGGTCGAGCTTGCACCGGAAGGTCGCGCCCTCCTCGTCGGCGGTGAACCGCAGGACCACGCGCGCCTTGCGCCGCTTGCCGCGCAGGACGATCCGCCGGGGAGGCCTCTTGGTGATCCGCGTGTCCGGAGGCGTCACGTCGGCCGTGCGCCAGAGCTCCTCGCCCGACTCCCCATCGTTCGCGGCGAAGAACAGCGAGCCGCGGAAGTCCGCCATGCGCTGGGGATCGGACCCGGGCTCACCCGGGTTGATGTCGCCCGCCAGCACGGTGCCCTCCGCGGTGCCGTCGCTGCGCCAGAGCTCGCGGCCGTGGACGTGGTCGTTCGCGGTGAAGAAGAGCTCGCCGCCCGCGACCGCGAAGTTCGCGGGGTCAGAGGAGAGCGTGGAGAGCCCGACGTTCTTCAGCATCCCCGTGCCCTCCGTCGTCCCGTCGGTGAACCAGGGCTCGGCGCCGAGATCGGTGTCGCGGCGGAAGTAGACCCTGCCGTCGTAAGCGATCGGACGGGCGGTGCAGTGGGACGTGACCTGCGTCCCCGCCGGCTGCTCGACACGCTGGGTGCCCGCGGGAGTCCCGTCGGTGACCCAGAGCTCGTGGTTGGCGCCGAAGCCCATCTCGAAGAAGACGCGGTCGCCGAGCGCGGTCAGCCGGCGAGCGTAGTCCTGGTCATTGGTCGGGTCCCAGACCACTTGCGTGCCGGGAAGCGTGAGGTCCGTGACCCAGACGGAGTCGACGTCGTGGGCGAAGAAGAGCCTCCCCTGGCTGAAGGCGACATCCTCGAGCACGATCGAGCTCGGCATGTTGGTGAACCGCTCGGGCGGCGAGGCGGTCCCGTCCCACGCCCAAAGCTCCATCCCGTCGGACTGCGTGGAGCCCTGGTAGATGAACCTGCCGTTGAACGCGAAGTTCCGGGAGCCCGCGGGCGAGGCCGGCGACGTCGCGAGCTGGGAGGCGGTGACGCCGTCCTCGGACGCGTACAGGCCGCCGCCCTGGGCCAGGAACGCGACCTTGTCGCCGATGGGCTGCGGGCCCAGGTAGGGCTCGACGCCGGGAGCGAGCCGCGTGATCTCCTCGCCGTCGGAGCTGAGGACCTCGAAGTCGCCGGACTGCGGAACCAAGCCGACGAACACGACGCGGCCCTTGAACGGCACGAGGTCATGCGGGACGCTGCCGAGTCCACCCGGCCGCAGGTCGGCGACCATCCTGGTGCCGGCTTCGGTGCCGTCGGTCACCCACAGCTCACCGCCGTGCTCGCCGTCGTCCGCGACGAAGAACAGCTGGTCGCCGACCGGCGTGAGCCAGTTGACGCCGGAGCCCTCCGACCCTTCCCGGATGTCCGCTACGCGGACAAGCTCGCGTTCGGACGGAAGCGCCTGCGCGATTCCCGTCCCCAACACGTTGCGCAGAGAGCCGCAACGATCGCCGCGAGCCCCCCGCTCACTCCTCGGGCGTGCATAGTGGCCGAGGATTGTAAGCCGGATCCGACGCGGGCTAACACCCGGTCGGATCCGGCTCCCGCTCAGGCGTCCACGTACTCCGCGAGGTGCTCGCCCGTGATCGTCGAGCGCTCGGCGACGAGCTCCGCCGGCGTGCCCGTGAAGACCACCCGGCCGCCGTCGTGGCCCGCCCCCGGGCCGAGGTCGATGATCCAGTCGGCGTGGGCCATCACGGCCTGGTTGTGCTCGATCACGATCACCGACTTGCCGGAGTCGACCAGCCGGTCGAGCAGGCCGAGGAGCTGCTCGACGTCGGCGAGGTGCAGGCCGGTGGTCGGCTCGTCCAGCACGTAGATCCCGTCCTTCTCGCCCATGTGCGTAGCGAGCTTGAGGCGCTGGCGCTCGCCGCCCGAGAGCGTGGTGAGCGGCTGGCCGATCGTTAGGTAGCCGAGGCCGACGTCGTCCAGGCGCTCGAGGATGCGGTGCGCGGCGGGCGTCTTGGCCTCGCCGTCCGAGAAGAACTCCTTGGCCTCGGCGACGGACATCCCGAGCACCTCGTTGATGTCCTTGCCGCCGAGCTTGTACTCCAACACCTCCGCCTGGAAGCGCTTGCCCTCGCACTCCTCGCAGGTGGTCGCGACCCCGGCCATCATCGCCAGGTCGGTGTAGATCACCCCGGCCCCCTTGCACACCGGGCAGGCGCCCTCGGAGTTCGGGCTGAACAGCGCGGGCTTGACGTCGTTGGCCTTCGCGAACGCCTTGCGGATCGGGTCGAGGAGCTTCGTGTAGGTCGCCGGGTTGCTGCGCCGCGAGCCGCGGATCGGGTCCTGGTCGATCACCACGGCCCCCTCGCGGCCCGCGACCGAGCTCTCGATCAGCGAGCTCTTGCCGGACCCCGCGACGCCGGTGACCACCACGAGCACGCCGAGCGGGATGTCGACGTCGACGTCCTTGAGGTTGTGCTTGTTGGCGCCGCGGACCTCGAGCACGCCCTGCGGCTCGCGCACCTCGTCCTTGAGCGAACCGCGGTCGTCGAGGTGGCGGCCGGTGAGCGAGTCGCTCGCCCGCAGGCCCTCCACGTCGCCCTCGTAGACCACCCGGCCGCCCGCCGCCCCGGCGCCGGGCCCGAGGTCGACCACGTGGTCGGCGATCTCGATCGTCTGGGGCTCGTGCTCGACGACCAGCACGGTGTTGCCCTTGTCGCGCAGGCGCAGGAGCAGGTCGTTCATGCGCTGGACGTCGTGCGGGTGCAGGCCCGCCGTGGGCTCGTCGAAGACGTAGGTGACGTCGGTGAGCGGCGAGCCCAGGTGGCGGACCATCTTCGTGCGCTGCGCCTCGCCGCCCGAGAGCGTGCCCGCGGGCCGGTCGAGCGAGAGGTAGCCCAGCCCGATCTCGATGAACGAGTCGAGCGTGTGCTGGAGCTTGCCGAGCAGCGGCGCCACCGAGGGCTCGTCCAGCTCGCGCACCCACTCGGCGAGGTCGGTGATCTGCATCGCCGCGGCGTCGGCGATGTTGACGCCCTCGATCTTCGACGAGCGCGCCAGCTCGCTGAGGCGCGTGCCGTCGCACTCGGGGCACGTGGTGAACGTCACCACGCGGTCGACGAAGTCGCGGATGTGGGGCTGCATCGCCTCGCGGTCCTTCGAGAGGAAGGACTTCTGGATCTGCGGGATCAGCCCCTGGTAGGTGACGTTGACCCCCTCGACCTTGATCCGCGTGGGCTCGCGGTAGAGCAGGTCGTGGCGCTCGCGCTTGTTGAACTTGCGGATCGGCTTGTCGGGGTCGAAGAAGCCGCAGCCGCGGAAGATCCGCCCGTACCAGCCCTTCATGCTGAAGCCGGGGATCGAGACCGCCCCCTCGTTCAGCGACTTGTCCTCGTCGATGAACGCGGAGAGGTCGAAGTCGGTGACCGCGCCGCGCCCCTCGCAGCGCGTGCACATGCCGCCCGTGCGGGTGTAGGTGGCCTTCTCGGTCCTCGTCTTGTCGCCGCGCTCGACGGTGATCGCGCCGCTCGCCCGCACGGTCGCGAGGTTGAACGAGAACGCCTGGGGGCCGCCGATGTGCGGCTTGCCGAGCCGGCTGAACAGGATCCGCAGCATCGCGTGGGTGTCCGTGACCGTGCCCACGGTCGAGCGCGGGTCGGCGCCCAGCCGCTCCTGGTGGACGATGATCGCCGTCGTCAGGCCCTCGAGCACGTCGACGTCGGGGCGCGCAACGGTGGGCATGAAGCCCTGGACGAAGGCGCTGTAGGTCTCGTTGATGAGCCGCTGGGACTCCGCCGCGATCGTGCTGAAGACGAGCGAGCTCTTGCCCGATCCCGAAACGCCGGTGAACACGCACAGCCGGCGCTTCGGGATCTCGACGGTGATGTCCTTGAGGTTGTTCTCGCGCGCGCCCTGGACGCGGATGAACTCGTGCGCGTCGGCGACGTGGCCCTCCCGCGCGGGCGCGGTCTTCGCGCGCGCCACCCTCAGCGCACCTCGAAGATGCGGATCATCGTGCCCGCGGGATCGCGGACCGCGCAGTCGCGGATGCCCCAGGGCTGGTCGGTCGGCTCCTGGACGATCTCGACGTCGTTGGCCTGCAGCTCGTCGAAGGTCGCGTCGAGATCGCGGGTCGCGAGGTTGATGCTCGCGAATGTGCCCTTGGCCATCATCTCCGCGATCGTGTTGCGCTCCTCCTCGGTGATCCCGGGGTCGGCGGCCGGCGGGTGCAGGACGATCGAGGTGTCCGGCTGATCGGGCGGGCCCACGGTGAGCCAGTGCATGCCGTTGTACTCGACGTCGTTGCGCACCTCGAAACCGAGGATGTCGCGGTAGAACGCCAGGGACGCTTCGTGGTCGGTGTGCGGGATGAATGTCTGGTGAATCTTCAGGTCCATGGGGGCGACCCTATGTCCGGGCCAGCGCGGTCGCTTCTCGATTCCTGACCGGTTTCATCACGCGCTTCGCGACGCAGGGCGGGACGCCCTTCATCTCGTGCGACGCCTCGCGCGCATACACGCTCGGCGGCACGCCGACGAGCTCGGTGAAGCGCGTGCTGAAGGTGCCCAGTGACGAGCAGCCCACCTCGAAGCAGACCTCGGTGACGCTCATGTCGCCGCGGCGCAGGAGCGCCATCGCGCGCTCGATGCGGCGGGTCATCAGGTAGCTGTACGGCGACTCGCCGAACGCGCGCTTGAACTCGCGGCTCAGGTGCCCGGCGGACATGTGGACGTCCCGGGCGAGCGCCTCGACGTTCAGCGGCTTGGCGTACTCGCGATCGATCCGGTCACGCACCCGGCGAAGCCAGGCGAGGTCCTCGAGGCGCTTCGAGTCCGGTCGTTTTGCCACCTGGGCAATCCTGTCACAGGGACACGCGGGTGTTTACGGCTCGCGTCAGCGCCCGCTCGCGGCCCGGAGCCGGAGGCGCTTCCGCGAGGCGTAGCCGAGGTACGGGCGCGCGGTCACGGCCACGCGCCGGCCGGCTCGCCGCGCCCCGCGCTCGCGCCGAGGGACGGCGACCCGGACGCGCAGCTCGCGCGGCCCGCCGGCGCGCGGCGGCTTCCAGCCGAACCGGAACCGGGCCTTGGCCGCCGCGCCCCGCGCGAGGCGCGCGGTCACCGTGCCCGCGCAGGGACCGTCGAACCCGTCGTGGCGGCGCAGCGTGAGCGCGAGCCGCCCGCCCGCGAGCGCGGCGCGCACCGGGCGCACGTCGCAGGCGATCGACGCGCGCCGGCTGCAGTGACGCCCCGCGAACGTGCGCGGCCGGGGCGGGCGGGGCACGCCGTCGGCGCACAGGACCCGCTCCAGCCGGGCCGGCTCGGCGGTCATGATCCCGTCGACGCCCCAGTCGAGCAGCGTCCGCATCGTCGCGGGGTCGTTGATCGTCCAGACGTGAACGCCGAAACCGTTGCGGTGGGCGCGCGCCACGAACGGCGGGTCAGTCACCGGCAGGCCCTCGAAGGAGATCGGCACCTGGAAGACCGCCGTGCCTGGCAGAAGCGAGATGCCCGCGAACTTGTACCCCGCGACGTTCACGATGCCCGGCGCCAGGTCGAACTGCGGGGCGAGATCCCGGAAGCGCAGGAGCGCGAGGTCGTTGAACGAGGCGACGACGATGCCCTCGGTCCTGCCGAACCCGTTGAGGAACCGCGCGAGGGCCTCGGCGTTGCGCTGGAACGAGAGCAAATCCAGGTCGGAGCGACCCTTGATCTCGATGTTGATGGGCACGTCCGGGTAGGCCTCCATGACCTCGCGCAGGGTCGGAATCCGGAAGTCCCGCGGGCGAAAGCCGGGCGGAGGCGGGCGCTCGCCCGTGCGCACGCCGCGGAACGGGTAGTCGGACGCGGGTCTGCCGGCGACCGGCCCCTCCCCCGGCACGAAGTTGTGGGCGGCGTCGAGCGCCTGGACCTCCCGCAGGGTCATGTTCCAGACGCTGCCCGACCCGTTCGTCGTCCGGTCGACGGTGGAATCGTGGATCACGACGAGCTCGCCGTCGGCCGTCAGGTGCACGTCGAGCTCGAGCATGTCCGCGCCGAGCCGCATCGCCCGCTCGAGCGCATACATCGTGTTCGACGGCGCCTCGTCCTCGCCGCCCTGGTGGGCGATGTGCAGGACGCGGTGGGCCGTCCAGTCGGCTGCGGGCGACGCAGGCGCCGTCGCCAGCGCGAGCGCGAGCCCGAGCCCGCAACCCCATCGCACCACGCGGCTAACCCCGGTCCGCACGATGCCCGTCAGGCTAGGTGAGCCACGCCTCCGGCGCGCCGGTTCCCCGGCGCCCTCGCCGCCCCGCAGCGCCGCGACTCCACGGGCGGGGCGGGGTCCTCCCGCCATGCGGGACCTATCCGCCTCACATGCTGCAGCGGTGCGGATGAGAGGCGGATTTGTTCGCCCATGCCGCACGAATCCGCCTCACACCCCGAGGTGAGGCGGATATGTGCGGCTATATCGAACAAATCCGCCTCACTCGGGCCGGTGGGGCGCTTCGGGGCGCTCGGGCGTCCGCCGTGCCATCCTGACCCTGGTGCACCTGCTGAGCGAGATCGCAGGACGGCTGTTGCGCCTCCCGGCGCCCCAGTCCCGCGAGATCACCGTCGAGCGCGGCCTCGAGGTGCCGATGGACGACGGGGTCGTCCTGTACGCGACGCGCTACGCGCCGCCGGGCGACGGGCCCTCCCCCACCGTCCTGGTGCGCTCGCCGTACGGGCGCGACAACGCCTTCGGCTTCCTCTACGGCAGGCTGCTCGCCGAGCGCGGCCTGCAGACCGTGGTGCAGAGCGTGCGCGGCACGTTCGGGTCGCAGGGCCGCTTCGACCCGTTCAACGAGCGCCCCGACGGTCTCGCCACCCTGCGCTGGCTGCGCGCCCAGCCGTGGCACCGCGGGCCGGTCGGGATGATCGGGCCCAGCTACCTGGGGATCGCGCAGTGGGCGATCGCGGACGAGCTCGACGCGCTCGCGCCGTCGGTGACCGCCTCCGACGTGCGCGAGATGACCTACGGCTCGGGCTCCATGAGCCTCGCGAGCTCGATGTCGTGGATGCTCCTGCTGGAGGTCCAGGAGCGCCGCCTCGCACCGCTGTTGCTCGCGCTCGGCCTGCGCCGCCGCCTGCCGCGCCTGTACGCGAGCACGCCGATCGCCGACGAGCGCGCGCTCGGGTTCGCCGCGCACGTGCCGGTCGCCGAGTGGCTCGAGGACATGGCGCCCGACAGCCCGAGCTGGGAGACCCGCGACTACTCCTCGGCGCTGGGCGAGATCGAGGCGCCGGTGCAGCTCGTCGGCGGCCTCTACGACATCTTCTTGCCCTGGCTGCTCGAGGACTTCCGCGCGCTGGGCTCATCGCGCCGCCGCCAGCTCGTCATCGGCCCCTGGACCCACACCTCGCCCGCCATGACCGGCTACTCGCTGCGCGCGGGCATCGGCTGGCTGCGCGCGCACCTGCTCGGCGACGAGCGCATGCTCGACGACGCCCCGGTGCGCGTGTACGTGACCGGGGCGCGCGAGTGGCGCACGTTCGACGACTGGCCGCCGCCCGGCGCGCGCGAGCACACGCTTTACCTGCGCGCGGGCGGCGGGCTCGCCCCCGAGCCACCCGCCGAGGACGCCGAGCCGACCCGGTACCGCTACGACCCCGCCGACCCGACCCCGGCGCTCGGCGGGCCGCTGCTGCTCGAGCGCGAGCCCGTCCGCGACAACCGCCCGCTCGAGGCGCGGCCCGACGTCGTCACCTTCACCGGCCCGCCGCTCGAGCGCGACCTCGAGGCGGTCGGCCCCGTCCGTGCGGACGTCCGCTTCCGCTCGAGCCGCGACGACACCGACGTGTTCGTGCGCGTCTGCGAGGTCGACCAGGACGGCGCCTCGTGGAACGTCTGCGACGCGCTCGTCCGCCTCACCGCGGGACAGCCCGAGCGCGACCCGGACGGCGTCGCGCGCGTGCGGTTCGAGCTCTGGCCCACCGCGCACCGCTTCGCCGCCGGCAACCGCATACGCGTCCAGGTCTCAAGCGGAGCGCACCCCCGCTACGCGCGCAACCCCGGCACCGGCGAGGACCCGCTGCGCGCCACGCGGCTGCTCCCGGCCGACCAGGAGGTCTTCCACGACCCCGCGCGGCCGTCCGCGGTGACGCTGACCGTGCTCTGACCCCCCATCCGCAGCGCGCGCCGCCGGGCGCTGCCAACCTGTGCGCGATGGTGATCGACCTCTGGATGCAGCACCCCACCCTGCGCTTCCTGCGGCACGACATGTTCGAGTCGCTGCGCCGCTGGACGGGGATGACGGTGCCCGAGGCGGAGCCGCCCATAGAGCTCACGGTCCGGGCGATGGACGAGGCCGGCGTGTCGTTCGGCCTGCTGAGCGCGTGGCACGGGCCAGAGGGGCCCCTGATCAGCAACGAGGAGGTCGCGGGCTGGGTGGCCGCGCATCCCGACCGGTTCGCGGGCCTCGCCGCCGTGGACATCCGCAAGCCGATGGAGGCGGTCCGCGAGCTGCGCCGCTGCGTCACCGAGCTCGGCTTCAAGGGCCTGCGGGTCCTGCCCTGGCTCTGGGAGGCGCCACCGACCGACCGCCGGTACTACCCGCTGTACGCAGCCTGCGTCGAGCTCGGCGTGCCGTTCTTCACGCAGGTGGGCCACACCGGGCCGCTGCGCCCGTCGGAGACCGGCCGGCCGATCCCCTACATCGACCAGGTCGCGCTCGACTTCCCCGAGCTCGTGATCGTGGGCGGCCACGTCGGCTACCCGTGGACCGAGGAGATGGTCGCGGTCGCCCGCAAGCACGAGAACGTCTACATCGACACCTCGGCCTACACCGCGGAGCGCTACCCGCCCGAGCTCGTCCGCTACATGAAGACCCGGGGCGGGCGCCGCAAGGTCCTCTTCGGCAGCAACTACCCGATGCTCTTCCCCGGGCGCGCGCTCGAGGGGCTCGCGGCCCACGACCTCGACGAGGAAACCCGCGCCCTGTTCCTCCACGGCAACGCCCAGCGCCTGCTCGGGCTGCCCGCGAGCGGCGGGGAAGGCTGAGCGTCCCTCAGCCGCGCAGCGCCCGCTTGACCAGCTTCCGGGCCTCGTCCGCGAACAGCACGAGGCTCGCCAGGCCCACGCAGACCGCCCAGTCGGCAAGCGCCATCGGAGCGGTCGAGAACGCGTCGTTCAGGATCGGGAGCTCCACGACCGCGACCTGCAGCGCCGCCGCCAGCGCGATCGCGAGCCACAGCCAGCGGTTGGTGAAGGGCCGGCTGAAGGCGCTCTCGCGGTCGGAGCGCGCGTTCAGGGTGTTGAAGAGCTGCGCGAAGACGAGCGTCGTGAACGCCATCGTGCGCGCCTCGTCGATCCCCCCGGAGCCGCCGAGGAGCCCGCCCGCGAGCTTGAGGTCGAGCGCAGCCAACGACACGACCGCCATCACCGCCCCCACCCAGAGCACCCCGGCCCACATCTCGGCGTCGATGATGCGCTCGTCGGGCCTGCGGGGCGGATGGCGCATGACGTCGCGCGGCGGCGGGTCCACGCCCATCGCGAGCGCGGGCGCCCCGTCGGTCAGCAGGTTGATCCACAGGATCTGCGTCGCAAGCAGCGGGACGGCGACCGCGTCCCCCACCGCGTCGAGCCCGATCGCCCCCGCGAGCATGACGCCCGCGAACATCGTGATCACCTCGCCCGCGTTCGAGGAGAGCAGGAAACGCAGGAACTTGCGGATGCTCGCGAAGATCCCGCGGCCCTCGCGCACCGCGGCGACGATCGTGGCGAAGTTGTCGTCGGCGAGGATCATGTCCGCCGCCTCCTTGGTGACCTCGGTGCCGGTGATCCCCATCGCGACCCCGATGTCGGCCGACTTGAGCGCCGGGGCGTCGTTCACGCCGTCGCCGGTCATCGCGACGACGAAGCCGCCGGCCTGGAGCGCGTCGACGATCCGCAGCTTGTGCTCGGGCGCGACGCGCGCGTAGACCGAGACCCGGCGCGCCACCTCGGCGAGCCGGTCATCCGGGAGCTCCGCCAGCTCGGCGCCGGTCACGACGCCCGCGTCGGCGCCCGCGATGCCGAGGTCGCGCGCGATCCGCGCGGCCGTGCGCGGGTGGTCGCCGGTGATCATGACCACGCGCACCCCGGCGCCCTGCGCCTCGGCCACCGCCGCGCGCGCCTCCTCGCGCGGCGGGTCGAGGATCCCCACCAGGCCGAGGTAGACGAGGTCGCGCTCGAGCTCGGGGCCCACGTCCGCGGGCCCGTCCGGCAGCGGGCGGTAGGCGACGGCGAGCGTGCGCATCGCCTCGTCGCCCAGGCGCTCCACCGCGGCGAGGATCTCGCGCCTGCGCGCCTCGCTCAGCGGCCGCACCTCGCCCGCCGCGCGCTCCGCGTTGCAGCGCGAAAGCAGCACGTCCGGCGCGCCCTTGGTCACCACCGCCGCCCCGAGCTCGCCCTCCCGGTCCACCTCGACGGTGCTCATCAGCTTGCGCTCGGAGGTGAACGGCACCTCGCCGCGGCGCTCGAAGCGCGCGAGGCGCGCCTCGCGCAGCCCGCTCACCTTCGCCTCGGCGACCAGGAACGCCGCCTCGGTCGGATCGCCCTCCACCCTCCACTCGCCGCCCTCCTCGCGCAGGGCGGCGTCGTTGGCGAGACTGCCGCCGGCGAGCACCGCCCGCACCTCGTCGAGCAGAACCGGGTCGGTGAGCGGCCGCCCGCCGGCGCGCAGCTCCCCCTCGGGCCGGTAGCCGCTGCCCGTCACCTCGGCCTCGCCCGAGGGGGTGACGACGCGCTGGATCGTCATCTCGTTGCGCGTGAGCGTGCCGGTCTTGTCCGAGCAGATCACCGACGCAGAGCCCAGGGTCTCGACCGAGGGCAGCCGCTTCACGATCGCCCGCCGCCGCGCCATCCGCTGCACGCCGAGCGCCAGGACCACCGACAGGATCGCCGGCAGGCCCTCCGGCACCGCGGCCACCGCAAGCGACACGCCCACCAGCAGCACGTCGACGAAGTCGCCGGCCTCCTGGATGTCCTCGGTGAGCAGGATCGTCCCGACGATCACGACGGCGATCGCGATCACGGCGGCGCCGAGCGCCCGGCCGACGCGCTTCACCTCGCGCTGCAGCGGCGTCGGGTCGGCCGTCGTCTCCCCCAGGAGCTGCGCGACCCGCCCCATCTCCGTGCGCATCCCGGTCGCGGTGACGACCGCGCGGCCGCGTCCCCGCGTGATCGCGGTGCCGGCGAAGACCATGTTCGTGCGCTCGGCGAGCGGCGTGCGCGCGGGCAGGGGCGCGGCGTCCTTGAGCACGGGCTCGCTCTCGCCGGTGAGGGGCGCTTCGGCGGCGCTGAGCGAGGCGGCCTCCACGAGCCGCGCGTCGGCGGGGACGGCGTCGCCTTCAGCCAGGACCAAAACGTCACCGGGAACGACCGCGCCGGCCGGGACCCGCCGCCGCTCGCCGTCGCGCACGACGGTCGCGGTGGGCGCCGCCATCCGCTGCAGCGCGGCGACGGCCTGCTCCGCCCTCGCCTCCTGCGCGAAGCCCAGCACGGCGTTCAGCACCACGATCACGCCGATCACGACCGCGTCGTAGGGCACGCCGCTCGCCCCCTCGACGGCCCAGGCGGCGAGCGAGACCGCGACCGCCGCGAACAGCAGGTAGATCAGGGGGTCGGCGAACTGCGCCGCGAAGCGGCGCCAGGCGGGCACCGGCGGGGCCGCGCGCAGCCGGTTGGCGCCGAACCGCCGCAGCCTCCGGTCCGCCTCCTCGGCCGTGAGCCCGTCCCGGGGGTCCGAGCCGAGCTCGGCGGCGACCGCCGCCGCGTCGGTGCTCCACGGCTCCGCCACGCGGTCAACCCCGTGCCGCTCGCGCGTCCCGGCGCCGTGCGAGCGCCTTGGCGGCCTCGGCGACGCCGAACACCAAGGGCGGCCAGGCCACGAGGAACAGCCAGTGGCCCGGCCCGAGGCTCGCGGTGTGGAAGACCTCGCCCAGCCCGGGCGCGTAGACCAGCGCCACCAGCATCGCCAGTTCGATCGCGATGCCGGCGATGAGCAGCCGGTTCGAGAACAGCCCGAGCGCCCGCACCGGCAGGCGGTCGGTGCGCCAGGCGAGCCCCGCCCCCACCTGGGCCATCATGATCGCCGCCATCGTCATCGTCGTCGCCTCGATGTAGGCCTCTCCCTCGCCGGCGAGCGCCTCCCACGGCCGCCAGCCGGCCAGCCAGTACGCGAAGAGGAACCCGGCGAGCGCCCCGATCCCCTCAAGCCCGCCGATCAAACCGACGCGCGCGAACACGCCGCGGTTCAAAAGCCGCTCGGAGCGGTCCCGCGGCGGGCGGCGCATCGTGCCGGGCTCGGCCCGCTCGGTCCCCAGGGCGATCGCGGGCACCATGTCCGTCCCCAGGTCGATCGCCAGCACCTGCATGACGACGAGCGGCAGCGGGATCGCCCCGCCGGAGACGCCCCAGACCAAGAACGGGACGAGCTCGCCCACGTTCGAGCAGAGGTGGTAGCCGGAGAAGCGCCGGATGTTGCGGAACACCGCGCGCCCCTCCTCTACCGCCGCGACGATCGTCGCGAAGTTGTCGTCGACCAGCACCATGTCGGCGGCCTGCTTGGCGACCTCGGTCCCGTTGCGGCCCATGGCGACGCCGATGTCGGCGTGCTTGAGCGCGGGCGCGTCGTTCACCCCGTCGCCCGTCATCGCCACCACCTCGCCGGCCTCGCGCAGGACCGTCGCGAGGCGGAGCTTCTGTTCCGGGTCGATGCGCGCGAACAGCACCTCCGCGCCCGCGAGGCGCCGGCGCAGCTCCTCGTCCCCGAGCCGCGCGAGCTCCTCCCCGGTGATCACGTCGGGCTCGCCGCGCACGAGCCCGATGCGCTTCGCGATCGCCGCCGCCGTGGGCGCGCTGTCCCCGGTCACCATGAGCACGCGGATACCCGCCGTGCGGCAGCGGGCGACCGCCTCGCTCACCTCGGGCCGCGGCGGGTCGAGCATCCCGACCAGCCCGAGGAGCTCCAGATCGCGCTCGACCTCCTCGGCCGCGTCGCCCGCCCCCTCGGGGAGCTCGCGCCGCGCGAGCGCGAGCACCCGCAGCGCCTCGGCCTCCATGCGCTCGGCGCGCGTTGCGACCTCGGCGCGCTCGGCCTCGCCCAGGTCCGTCAGCGGCAGCACCGCCTCGACCGCGCCCTTGACGTAGGCGACCCGCCTGCCGCCGACCAGGTTCACGGTCGTCATGCGCTTGCGCTCGGAGCTGAACGGCAGCTCGGCGAGGCGCGGCGGCGCGCCGTCCCCGTCGAGCTCGATCCCGCCCTTGGCCGCGAGCGCGAGCAGCGCGCCCTCGGTGGGGTCGCCGACGACCGACCAGCGCCCGCCGCGCTCCTCGAGGCGCGCGTCGTTGCAGAGGGCGCCCGCGCGCAAGAGCTCCGCGACCGCCGCGGGGTCGGCCGGCTCCCCGTCCGCGCCGAGCAGGCGGCCGCGCGGCTCGTACCCCGCGCCCTCCACCTCGAGCTCGCCGGCGGCTGGCGCCCAGACGCGCAGCACCGTCATCTCGTTGCGGGTGAGCGTGCCCGTCTTGTCCGTGCAGATCACCGTGGTCTCGCCGAGCGTCTCCACCGCGGAGAGGCGCCTCACGAGCGCGTCGCGCGCCGCCATGCGCCGGGTCGCCATCGCGAGCGAGAGGGTCACGGTCGGCAAGAGCCCCTCGGGCACGAGCGCGACCGTCACCCCGATCGCGAACACGAGCCGGTCGACCAGCGCGATCCCCAGCGCGCCCGCGACGAGGAAGAAGGCGACGCCCGTGGACACCGCGAGCAGGGCGATCACGCGCGTCACCCGGTCGAGCTCGAGCTCCAGCGGGCTGCGCTGGCGGCGGCCGCGCTGGGTGAGCGCCGCGACCTGCCCGAACCTGGTGCCCATGCCCGTCGCGGTCACCACCGCCTCCCCCACCCCGGCGGTCACGTACGTGCCCGCCCAGACCCGATCGCTTGCGGGCCGCGGCTCGGACTCGCCCGTGAGCACGGACTCGTCGACCCGCAGGTCGCGCGCGGCCACGAGCTCTGCGTCGCCCGCGATCCGGTCGCCGGGCGCGAGCACGAGCACGTCGCCGGGCACGACCTCGGCGTTGGGCACCTCGACCACCTCGTGGTCGCGGCGCACCCGGACCCGCACGGGCAGCACCTCCTCGAGCGCCGCGAGCGCCTGCTGGGCGCGGTGCTCCTGGAAGAACGAGAACACCGCGTTCACCAGGATCACGGCGACGATCGCGGCGCTCAGCTCCGGCGTGCCCGCGGCGAGCGCGAGCGCCGCGCCGACCCAGAGCAGCAGCGCGAACAGGCCGGTGAGCTTGGCGGCGAACTGGCGGACGGCCGACGGGCCGTGCGCCGCCGCGATCGCGTTCGGGCCGACCTCGCCGAGGCGCCTGCGCGCCTCGGCGCTGGTGAGGCCCGCGGCCGCCCCGTCGGGATGCGGCGGCCGGCCCACCGCGGCCCCCTCAGGCGAGGGTCGCGACGAGGACGGCCTTGATCGTGTGGAGGCGGTTCTCGGCCTGGTCGAAGACGATGCTGCGCGGCGAGGAGAAGACATCGTCGGACACCTCGAGCCCGTCGTCGAGCCCGGCCTCGGCCATGACCTCGGCGCCCACGGTCGTGTTGCGGTCGTGGAAGGAGGGCAGGCAGTGCATGAACCTCACGCGCCTGTTCTCGGTCATGTCCAGCGTCTTGCGCGTGACCCGGTAGGGCCGCAGGAGCTCGATCCGCTCGCGCCAGACCTCCTTGGGCTCGCCCATCGAGACCCACACGTCGGTGTGGACGAAGTCCGCCCCGTGCAGGGCCTCCTGCGGGTCCGCGGTGAGCGTGATGTTCGCGCCGCTCTCCTTCGCGCGCGCGACGGCGATCTCGTGCACGTCGCCCGGAGGCCACAGCTCGCGCGGCGCGCAGATCCGCACGTCCGAACCCATGATCGCGCCCATGACGAGCAGCGAGCGCCCCATGTTCGAGCGGGCGTCGCCCATGTAGCAGTAGCTGATCTCGTCGTAGGCCTTGTGGCTCGCCTCGTGCATCGTGAGGAAGTCGGCGAGCATCTGGGTCGGGTGCCACTCGTCGGTGAGGCCGTTGTAGACCGGCACGCCGGCGTGCTCGGCGAGCTCCTCGATCGCCGCCTGGCTCGAGCCGCGGAACTCGATCGCGTCGTACATGCGCCCGAGCACGCGAGCGGTGTCGGCGACCGACTCCTTGTGGCCGAGCTGTGAGCCGCTCGGATCCAGGTAGGTGACGTGCGCCCCCTGGTCGTAGGCGGCCACCTCGAACGCCGAGCGCGTGCGCGTCGAGGTCTTCTCGAAGACGAGCGCGATCTCCTTGCCCTCGAGCCTCGGGACCTCCGTGCCCGCGTACTTGGCGGTCTTGAGCGCCGCGGCGAGCCGCAGCAGGTGGGTCAGCTCGCCGGCGGTGAAGTCGGCCTCCTTGAGGAAGTGCCGGTTGCGCAGGTTGTACATGCCGCGCCTCCTCAGTAGGCCGCGTCGCGCTCGAGCGGGCAGCTCAGGCAGTGCGAGCCGCCGCGCCCGCGGCCGAGCTCGGAGCCGGGGACCGTGATGACCTCGATCCCCTCCTTGCGCAGCCGCGTGTTCGTGCTCACGTTGCGGTCGTAGGCGACGACGACGCCGGGCTCCAGGGCGAGCACGTTGTTGCCGTCGTCCCACTGCTCGCGCTCGCTGCCGAAGGGGTCGCCGCCGGTGGGGATCGCGCGGACGTCGTCGAGGTCGAGCGCCGCCTTGAGCGCGTCGATCACGCCGCCGTCGAACGGCTCCACGACCGGCAACTCCGGGTCGTCGCCGGGGCGGATCCGCCAGACGCGGGCGCCCTCGATCACGTCCGGATAGACGGTGACCGCGTCGAGGTCCACCTGCGTCATCACCGTGTCGAGGTGCATGTAGTGGCGCGAGACCGGCAGCATCACCGCGAACACCTGGGTCGCGGAGCCCGCCTTGAACAGCTCGCGCGCGAGCAGGGTCACGGCCTGCGGCGAGGTGCGCTCGCCCATCCCGATCATCACGGCGCCGCGGCCGATCGGCATCACGTCGCCGCCCTCGATCGTGGCCCGGCCCCAGTCCTGCTCGACGCCGCCGAGCCAGACCCGCACGCCGCCGTCCGCCTGGAACATCGGGTGCCAGCGGTAGATGGCCTCGAGGAAGACGGTCTCGGGCCGCCGCGCCCGCTTGGTCATCGGGTTCAGCGTGACCCCGTCGTAGATCCAGCAGGACGGGTCGCGCTGGAAGATGAAGTTGGGGAGCGGCGGCAGGAGCATGTCGGTGCTGCCGGCGGCGTCCCAAGTGAGGCCCTCGCCCTCGGTCAGGTCGGCCTTGGTCATGCCGCCGATCAGGTAGTCGGCGACCTCGACCGGCCCCGCCTCCTCGGCCCACTCGTTGCGGGCGCGGGCGAGGTAGATGCCGACCTGGCGCTCGTTCAGCGTCTGGTCGAGCACCCAGCGGCGGGCCTCGGGGATCTCGAGCACCTCGGCGAGCAGCTCCTCGGCGTAGAAGACCTCCACGCCTCGGTCGCGCATCACCTCGGCGAAGGAGTCGTGCTCCTCCTTGGCGCGCTTCACCCACATCACGTCGTCGAAGAGCAGCTCCTCGGCGTTCGTAGGCGTGAGCCGCGTGTGCTCGAGCCCCGGGCGGTGGACGAGCACCTTGCGGAGCTTGCCCACCTCGCTGTCCACGTGGAAGGTCATGGCCTGCCTCCTTTCGGTCGCGTCGGATTCGTTGCCCGGCCCGGTCACTGGACCGCTCCCGCGATCGCCATGGCCACGACCGTGATCAGGAACAGGAGCGCCATCAGCGGGAAGATCCACCTCAGGTAGCGGTCGTAGCCCACCTTGGCCAGCGCCAGGCCGCCCATCACGACGCCGCTCGTGGGCGTGATCAGGTTGATCCAGCCGGAGGCCGCGTTCCAGGAGGTCACGACCAGCGACCGGTCGACGTTCGCGAAGTCCGCGAGCGGCGCCAGGATCGGCATCGCGAGCGTCGCGTGCCCCGAGGTCGACGGGATCAGGAACGCGAGCGGCAGGTTCAGCACGAAGATGATCGGCGCGAAGATCGCCCCGCTCACGTCGGTCGCCGCGCTCTCCATGGCGTGCAGGACCGTGTCGGCGATCTCGTTGTTGCTCATGATCACCGAAATCCCGCGCGCGAGCACGATCACCAGCGCCGGGTAGATGAAGTCGCCCGCGCCCCTGACGATCGTGTCGGTGAGCTTGTTCTCGCTCAGCCCGCCGATCAGGCCGACGATCACCGCGGCGACGATGAAGAGCGCGGTGAGCTGCGGGAACCACCAGCCGAGCTCCCACGAGTAGGGCTCGGCGTCCGTGCCCTCGAGGATGCTCGCCCAGGGCACGATCGCGAAGATCATGAAGGCGAAGGTGAGGACCGTCGCGGCCAGCGTGACCTTGTCACGGCCGCTCAGCGCCGGCGGCTGCTCGGCGGTGGCCAGCTCGGCCTGCTCGCGGTCGCCCGGCGCAAACCCGACGACCGAGGTCTCCGGCCGCGCGCGCACGCGGTTCGCGTAGCGCACGACGAAGGCGGTGCCGACGGCGGTCAGCAGCACCCACAGCAGCAGGCGCAGCACGATCCCGTCGCCGATCGACACGTCCGCGAACCCGGACGCGATGCCGATCGAGAACGGGTTGACGGTCGCGCCGTACACGCCGATCGTCGCGCCGATCAGGATCACCCCCACCGCGACCATGCGGTCGTACCCCAGGGCCAGCATGAGCGGCACGATCAGGGCGTAGAAGCCCAGCGTCTCCTCGGCCATCCCCTCGACCGAGCCGAGGATCGAGAAGACGACCATGATCGCGACGATCATCAGCCAGCCGTGGGCCCGGGTGCGGTAGGCGAGCCGCGCGATGCCGCGGTTGAGCGCCCCCGTCTCGAACATCACGGTGATGAAGACGCCGATCGCGAGCACGAACAGGAAGACCTGCGCGGCTCCGAACAGAAAGCCCTCCTCGTCGGGGTCGATGAACCCGGACTCGGATCCCTCGATCCCGTAGAGGCCGTTGACCGGCGCGAGGAAGAAGTCCTCGACCCGGTCGACGAAGTCGAGCGGCGCCGGGATCTCCTCGTAGGTCCCCGGGATCGGGGCGCCCTCGTCGTCGAGCTCGTACTGGCCGGCGGGGATGATGAACGTCAGCCCCCAGACCAAGAGCGCGACGAGCGTAAGCACGGTGAACGCGCTCGGGAAGCGGAACCTGCGGCGCTTGCCCTCCCCGCTTCCCTCCGTCTGGTCGTCGGGCGCGCTGCCGGGCGGCGCGCCCTGGTTCGGATCCTCAGCCACGGGAGTGGTCCTCCTTCCTTGCTGCGTAGTGCGCGAAGAACTCGGCCTCGGCGACGATCGCCCGCTCCAGCTCGTCCAAGAGGACGCGCTCGTTCGGCGCGTGCATGCCGCACCGCGCGTCCTGGGCGCCGAAGAGCAGGATCTCGCTCGCCGGAAGCGCTCTGCTGAGCGCGCTCACGAACGGGATCGCCCCGCCGACGGCGCGCTCGATCGGTTCGACGCCCCAGGCGCTGCGCAGCGCGGCGCGGGCGGCGTCGTATGCAAGTCCCTTCGTGTCGGCCCGGAAGCCGTTGCCGGCGTCGCCGTCGGCGTACGCGTCGAGCTCGACGCCGAACGGGCGCTGGCGGCGCAGGTGCTCGAGCAGCGCGGCGCGGGCCTCGGCTGCGTCCTGGCCGGGGTGGACGCGCAGGTTGAGCCGGGCGCGCGCGTGCGCGGCCACCGCGCTCGGGGCGCCCTCGACGGCGGGCGCGTCGAGGCCGGTGACCGTGATCGCCGGGCCCGACCAGATGCGCTCGCCGAGCGATCCCGTGCCCATGAGCGAGACGCCGTCGGGGACGCCCGCCAGCTCGCGGAACTCGGCCTCGGGCAGATCGCCCCCGGGCCACGGTTCGCGGCGCAGGCCGCGGACGGCGACGTCGCCGCGCTCGTCGTGCAGGCTCGCGAGCGCGTGCAGCAGCGCGAGCAGCGCGTCGGGCGCCGCGCCGCCGAACTCGCCGCTGTGCACGGGCGCGGCGAGGGTGCGCGCCTCGACCACCACGTCGGCGACGCCGCGAATGGCGGTCGTGAGGGTCGGCAGGCCCGGGCGCGCGTTGCCGGCGTCGCCGACGACGATCGCGTCGGCGCGGAAGCGGTCCGGCTCGCGCAGGGGCAGGTCGTCGAACGGGCTGCCGACCTCCTCCTGGCCCTCCACCACGACCTTGATCCCCACCGGCGGGCGGCCGTCGAAGACGCGCAGGGCGCCCAGGTGCATGACCACGTTGGCCTTGTCGTCGGCGACGCCCCGGCCGTAGATCGCGCCGTCCGTCAGGCGCGGCTCGAACGGCGGGGTGCGCCAGGCCGCCTCGTCGCCCGGGGGCTGCACGTCGTAGTGGGCGTAGAGCAGCACGGTGGGCGCGCCGGGCGGGCCGGGGACCTCGGCGGTCACGATCGGGGCGGTGTCGGGAAGCTCGAGCGTCTCGACCGTGGCCCCCGCCCGGCTGAACGCATCAGCGACCGCGTCGTGCGCCTCGCGCAGCGGCTCGCGGGGGAAGCCGGGGGCGGAGACCGAGGGGATCGCCGCGAGTCGCATGAGCTCCGCCTCGAGCTCGGGCATGAGCTCGGCGACGCGCTCGCGGAGCTCCGGGCGCCCGCCCGGATCGGCCGGGGCCGGCTCGCGCTCGGCGCGCTCAGCCATCGCGCGCGCCTCCGGCCTCGTCGGCATAGACGACCCCGTCGGCCTGCGGGTCGACCTGGGTGCCCGCGGTGCCGTCGAGCAGGCCGGTGATCTGCTCGAGGCTCCCGATCGCGGCGCGCTTGCCCGTCGCCTCGACGAACCGGCAGACCGCCTCCACCTTCGGGCCCATCGAGCCGGCGGGGAACTCACGCGCACGCAGCTCCTCAGGGCTGACCCGGGCGATCGCCCGCTGGCCCGGCGTGCCGAAGCGCTCGTAGACGGCGTCGACGTCCGTGGCCAGGACGAGCAGGTCGACGCCGAGGTCGCGCGCCAGCAGGGACGAGGCGAGGTCCTTGTCGATCACCGCCTCGACGCCGCGGTGGCGGCCGCGCTCGTCCTCGAGGACCGGCACGCCCCCGCCGCCCGCGCAGACGACGAGGAAGCCGTCCTCGAGCAGCGCCCGGATCGCGCCGAGCTGCACGATCCGCTTGGGCTCCGGCGAGGGCACGACGCGGCGCCAGTGCTCGCCGTCGGGCCGGACGGTCCAGCCGCGCGCGACCGCCGCGCGCTGCGCGTGCGCCTCGTCGTAGACGGGGCCGATGAACTTGGTCGGGTTCTGGAAGGCCGGGTCGGACTCGTCGACGACGGTCCGCGTGATCACCGCCACCGTGTCCTGGTGGTCGATGAAGTTGTCGAGCTGCATCTCGAGCACGTAGCCGATCTGCCCCTCGCTCTCCGACCCGAGGACGTCGAGCGGGTAGGGCTCGACCTCGTCGTAGGCGTCGTTCATCAGCGCGAGCAGCCCGACCTGCGGCCCGTTGCCGTGGGTGACGACGAGTCGGTAGCGCAGCGACGCCTCGCCGATCAGCCGCGCGGCGTCGCGCGCGGCGCGGGCCTGGTTGGCCGCCTCGAGCGGCTCGCCGCGGCGCAGGAGCGCGTTGCCGCCGAGCGCGACGACGGCACTCGGGGCGTCGTCGGGAAGGGCGTTCGGGGTGTCGGGGTGGGCGTCCATGCTGTCCTTTTGTCGCGGCACTGCGCCGCACCCACAACGAACCAGCCGCGAGGACCCCAAACTTCCGTGCGCAGCGCCCGAACCCCGTCCGTGCTCACCACGTAGTCCCGCCTCGGTAGCGGACCCCCCACCAACGCAACCCGAGCGCCACGCAGCCCCCGAGCGCCACGCACCCCCCGAGCGCCGCGGAAACCCGAGTGAGGCGGATTTGTTCGCCTATGCCGTACATATCCGCCTCACATCGGGCGGCGGCGCGAACCGAGGCGGATTTGTTCGCCTATACCGAACAAATCCGCCTCACTCGGGGTGGCGGGGCGGTGGCGGGGCCCAGGCGGGGGTTCCTATGCTGCGGCGGCGAGGGCCGCGTGCACCGCTGGGTCGAGCACACCTCCGAGATCGAGCTCTCGGTCGAGGCCGAGAGCAGGGAGGCCGTGTTCCGCGAGGCCGCGGTGGCGCTCGGCGAGCTGATCGACGGCGCCGGCTCGGAACCCGCGTCGCGCCAGGTGAGCGTCCGCGCCACCGACCTCCCCGCCCTGCTCGCGGCCTGGCTCGAGGAGCTCGTGTTCGTCGCCGAGACCGAGGGGATCGTCCCCGAGGACGTGGAAGGGATGGGCGTCGGGCCCGGCGAGGCGCGCGGCTTGGTCCGCGGGCACCGCGGTCCACCCCAGACGCTCGTCAAGGCCGTGACCTACCACCGCCTGGCGATGGAGCCGGCCCCGGGCGGCTGGCGCGCGCGCGTCGTGTTCGACGTCTAGGCGCCGGGCCGCCTAGCCCTTCACGACCCCCAGCGGGCGAAGCCGCGCCACCCGCGCGGCAAGGTCGGTGCGCTCGACGACCTCCACGACCCGGTCCACGTCCTTGTAGGCGAACGGCGCCTCCTCGGCGAGCCCGCGCGCCGACGCGCTGCGGATCACGATCCCCGCGCCCTCCAGCTCGCGGCGCAGCTCCTTGCCGGAGACGCGCTTGCGCGCGCCCGCGCGGCTCATCCGCCGACCCGCGCCGTGGCAGGCCGAGCCGAAGGAGCGCTCCATGGACCCCGGGCGCCCGACGAGCACGAAGCTCGCCGTGCCCATGCTCCCCGGGATGAACACGGGCTGCCCGACCTCCCGGTACTCGGCGGGGATCTCGCCGGAGCCCGCCGGGAAGGCCCGCGTCGCGCCCTTGCGGTGCACGCACACCTCGCGCCCGCCGTGGGTCTCGAGCTTGGCGACGTTGTGGGCGACGTCGTAGACCTGGCGCGTGCCCTCCGCCGCCTCGGGCCCGAGCGTCGCGCGCACCGCCTCGCGCACGCGGTGCGCGATCGCCTGGCGGTTGGCGAAGGCGAAGTTCGCGGCGCACGCCATCGCGCCCAGGTACGCCCGCCCCTCCGGGGAGGAAAGCGGCGCGCAGGCCAGCTGGCGGTCGGGGAGCTCGATGCCGTGGCGGGCGAGCGCCGCGTCCATCTCGCGCACGTAGTCCGTGCAGACCTGGTGCCCCAGGCCCCGCGAGCCCGAGTGGATCAGCACGGTCACCTGCCCCTCCTCCAGGCCGAAGGCGCGCGCGGCGCGCATGTCGTGGACGCGCTCGACGACCTGCAGCTCGACGAAGTGGTTGCCGGAGCCCATCGTCCCGAGCTGCCCCGCGCCACGCCGGCGCGCCCGCTCGGAGACGCGCTCGGGCTCGGCGCCCGGCAGGCAGCCGTTCGACTCGGCGCGCTCGACGTCCTCGGCGGTGCCGATCCCGTGGCGCTCGGCCAGCGCGCGGGCGCCCTCGACGAGCACGCGGTCGAGCTCGACGTCGCGCAGCTCGAGCTGGCCCTCGCGGCCCGCGCCCGCGGGCACCCGCCGCGAGATCTCGTGGACGAGCGCCTCGCGTCGCTCCCCGAGCTCCTCCGCGCTCAAGGGCAGGGCGAGCAGCCGCACGCCGCAGTTGATGTCGTAGCCCACGCCGCCCGGCGAGATCACCCCGTCGGGCAGCTCGGTGGCGGCGACCCCGCCCACCGGGAAGCCGTAGCCCTGGTGGACGTCGGGCATCGCGAGCGCGGCGCCGACCACGCCGGGGAGCGTCGCCACGTTCTGGAGCTGCTCCAGCGACTGGTCGCCGCTGATCGCGTCGAGCAGCTCGCGGTCGGCGAACAGGCGCGCGGGCACGCGCATGTCCTCCCGCGCGGAAGCGGGGATCTCCCACACGTCTGGCTCCACCTCACGGATCCACGAGCTGGTCGCGGTTGCGCTTGCCATCGTTCCCCAACCTAGCCGCACGCCCGCGGTTCGATAGACCTTAGGCATGGCCATCGAGGTGCGGCCCGCGACGAGCTTCGAGGACATCAGGACGATGGTCGGCCCGAAGCGCCCCGACGCCAACGTCTGCTGGTGCCTGAGCTACCGGCTCTCCTCCAAGGAGAACCGCTCGCTCGTGCGCGAGGCCCGCGCCGAGAAGGTCAAGGAGCTGCTCGAACGGGGACCGCTCGGCGTGCTCGCCTACAAGGGCGACGAGGTCGTCGGCTGGGCCGCAGTCGCGCCGCGCGCCGAGACGAGCTTCGCGCGCAACCGCAGGATCCCCCACGTTGACGACCTGCCGGTGTGGTCGGTGTGGTGCATGCGCGTGCGCCCGGGGCACCGCGGCGAGGGGATCTCCCACCACCTGCTGCGCGGCGCGGTCGAGTTCGCGCGCTCGCAGGGCGCGCCCGCGATCGAGGGCAACCCCGTGGACAACCGGGGCGCGAAGGTCGACCTGACGATGGCCTACGTGGGCACGCGGTCGACGTTCGAGAAGGCCGGGTTCGAGAAGGTCGCCGACACCGACTCTGTGCTGAACGGCTTCCCGCGCGTGCTCATGCGGCGCGCGCTCTGACCAGCGGCAGGCGTCAGGCAGCCGGCGCGCCGGAGAGCACCGGCGACCATTCCCCTTGACCACGGCCGGCGAGCGGCGGAGCTTCCGCCCGGCGCCCTGGGACGCCGCGGGACACCGGGCGGGGGCGACTCGCCCAACCGCCGGGTTTTCGGGTAGGTTCCCGGCGTCGACAAAGACTCGTTTGGGTGATTCCGCGGGCCTGAGCCGTCCGGCCGGACAGGGCACGGGACTCGCGGGCTAGGAGGAGGAGGATTTTGCTGAGCTCGAGCTGGTCCGACGGCAGCACGCGCGCACGCTCTGGCGCGCGCCGATCCGAGCGTGGGCGCAGGGGCGCGCTCGCGGCGTTCGTCGCTCTGTTGAGCGCGCTCGCGGCGGCCGTCTCGCTCACCGCCCCGGCGGCGGCGCAGGACGAGCTGCCGCCCCAGGAGAACGGCGTCACGCAGCGCATCTACCAGATCGGACACGCCCTGGACTCGATCTGCACGATCAAGCCGGGGCAGACCCCCAACGTCGACGTATTGCGGCCGACGATCGACTGGCAGGGCAACGCCGACTTCGGGGGCCACACCGACAACTTCATCGCGCACGCGATCGCGAACCTGTGGATCGACCAGCCGGGCAACTACGGCTTCCGGCTGCGCAGCGACGACGGCTCGCGGCTCTACATCGACGACCAGCTCGTCATCGACCACGACGGCCTGCACGGCGCCGAGAACAAGGACGGCGACATCACGCTGGAGGAAGGCGTGCACAGCCTCCGCGTCGAGTACTTCGAGGCGGGCGGCGACCAGGAGCTGCGCCTGTTCTGGCGGCCGCCCGGCGCCGGCTCGTTCACCATCGTCCCCAACTCCGCGCTCACGACCGACGCCGGCATCGTGCGCGTCACCGCGCCCGGCAACAAGGAGTGCGTGGGCGGCAACACGCCCGGCGACGGCCTGCCGCTCAACGACGTCAACCCGGCCTTCGACCTCGTCGACCTGCGCCCGCCGGGCTTCGAGCCGAAGGTGACCGGCCTCGACTGGATGGGCGACGACCTGCTCGTGCTCACCTGGGGCGACGAGGACGGCAGCCCGGACACGATGACCGAGGCCGGCGAGGTCTGGCGCCTGAGCGGCGTCAAGGAGGCCGACGACCCGAGCGACGTGCAGCCGACGCTGATCGCCGAGGGGCTCAAGGAGCCCATGGGCATCAAGGTCGTCGACGGCGAGATCTACACGCCGGAGAAGCACCGGCTCACCAAGCTCGTCGACGCCGACGACGACGGCTTCTACGAGGGCAAGGAGACGATCGCGACCTGGCCGTTCGGCGACAACTTCCACGAGTTCGCCTTCGGCCTGCTCTACAAGGACGGCTGGTTCTACCTGAACCTCTCCGTCGCGATCAACTTCGGTGGCGCCACGACCGTGCCGCAGCCCGCGGACGACCGCGGCACGCACGTGCGCATCAACAAGGAGACCGGCGAGCTCCAGTACATCGCCGGCGGCTTCCGCACGCCGCACGGCATCGGCTGGGGCCCCGAGGGCGAGATCTTCATCACCGACAACCAGGGGGCGTGGCTGCCGGCGAACAAGCTGATCCACGTCCAGCCTGACCGCTTCTACAACCACTTCACGACGGGCCCCTCCGGCCCGGGCCGCTGGGACCACCTGCCGCCGACGCCGCCGTCCCTGTGGCTGCCGCACAACGAGATCGCGAACTCGCCGAGCGAGCCGCTGCTCATCCCGGACGGCCCGTTCGAGGGACAGATGCTTGTCGGCGACGTGACCTACGGCGGCATCCAGCGCGCCTTCCTCGAGAAGGTCGAGGGCGAGTACCAGGGGGCCTACTTCCGCATGACCCAGGGCCTCGAGGCCGGCGTGACACGCCTGCTGTGGTCCGACGACGGCTCGCTAATCGTCGGCGGCCTCGGCGCGGGCGGCAACTGGGGCCAGGCCGGCAAGCTCACCTACGGCCTGCAGAAGCTGGTCCCGAACGGCACCGAGACCTT